>ENA-UEPJ01001603-UEPJ01001603.1-human-gut-metagenome-genome-assembly--contig:-NODE-1603-length-26252-cov-6.437440_pt1 | contig 26252 bp, 16 predicted proteins | sample MGYA00242890_ERZ507896 | MGnify/ENA primary metagenome ERZ507896 (study PRJEB26167, sample SAMN06115508) | human gut metagenome | host: Homo sapiens | place: China:Qinghai | collected 2015-08-20... | reverse complement strand
CTGGATATGTCGGAAATGACATCACAGCCTAAAGACACCGTATGCGAAAAGCTCTTTTTGTTTATATCGAAACGAACGACTCCCTGACTCATTGTACCTAGATAAAGGGTTTCCCCGATACGAGTCAGGCAGCGGAAGTAATCGGCCTCGGGAACATTCTCCTGGAAATGCCAGGAATCAATCTTTCCGTCTTTCAGTGAATAAGAGAACAAACCTTGCACTGTAGCCAGCCACAACGCACTTTTATCCTCATTCAGACAGATATCCATAATCCGGTTACAAGCAGCCAGCATATTCCGGTCGGTCAACACTTGGAGCAACTGACCGCCCTTATGAATGAACAAACCTTTCTCTGTGCCGATATAAAGAATATCCCCGTCAGCCAGCAACGTATTTACGGCAAAGTCTATCTTTTCGGGGACAATTCTCTCCAACTGACTGTTCGCACGATTCAGACGCCAAAGTCCGATACCGTTTCCTACCCACAGTTGTTTGTTGGCTGTCTCTGTAACGCTGTTTACCCGTTTCTTTCTTCCGGATTCAATGCCCCGGAATTCAAAATGGCGTACTTTTACTCCATCAAAACGGTCGAGGCAATTATCCGTCCCCAACCATACAAAACCTTCGGAATCTTTATAAATGGCATTCACCAACAGTCCGGATAGCCCGTCGGACATGACGACATTACGGAATGTATAGTTTTGGGCTTGTAGTTCCACACCACAAACCAAATATATTAATATAAGAATCAGATATTTAATCGTGTCTTTCACTTACAACTGCTTCCTTTCATATTAAACATGTGACAAACATACATAAAAATCTCCAAAAGAGCACATTCCTTTTTTAAAAAAGTAGCCCCTTCGTATTTGTTGTATATGATAAACAAATACGAAGAAGCGAAATTATTTACTCAATACTATTGAAAATTTTATCTGCCATCTGTTCAAGCAACAGCCTTAATCCGAACTCTTTTCAACCAATTCAATCATATAGCTATAAACATATTTTTTATCAAGCAAACGATATTTATTGTGTGGATACATCCCCCAACTATTATCGCCGCCTAATCCGCGTTGCTTCAAATCAACATACAGGAAAATATTCTTTTGCGGAACAATATCAATGGTATGCTGCAATTTGCGGGTCAAACCGGGGTCAAGGTCTTCCGGTGAGAAATGCAGAGCGGAAAATGCGATAGGTTGCAGACCTGTAATCTTCACTCCCTCTCCTTCACTATTCAATAAAGCCAGCCAACGAACATCCGTTTTATTTCCGGTTTCCTGTGGACGTATATACCAATAGAACTGATTATCGACTTTATCCTCATATCGTCCGATGAACGAGCTTGAATAACGGTCGATGTAGTTCTCCAAAGGACCTCTGCCGTAATATGTCAGATTCTCATAGGGTTGTTGCAATTCCATCCGCATACCAAAGCGGGGAAGTTCGGGAAGTCTCGTTCCTGTCAAGTCAATACTTCCTGTCACGATAATAGAACCATTATTACGTATCAAATATTCCATTGTATAAGGAACCTGAATGTCACTTAATATCCAATCAACCTTTATGGACAATCCTTTTTCGTTCTTTTCCTCTATAACCACGTTCTTCACATAACGGTTCACATGTGCTGTCCGCCAGACACCTGCCAACCAGGGCATTTTATTCCCGAAATCATTGTCAACCGGAGCACGCCAAAAAGCCGGTTCCGGATATTCCTTAATGGGTTGTTTGCCGTTTATGCTATAATTAAACAGCACTCCTTTTTTCAAATCAATCTTACCGGAGACGGCACCCGACTGAAAAGATAAAACATGGTCTTTCGTTTCATAAGACAACTTACCCGAACAAGCCGAAAGAGAAGCAAAGAAACTACCTTTATTTAGCTTTATCTGTTCCTTAGCTACTTCATAATGTACAGGAACTAAATCGGTAGCAACCTTTGTATAGGCATAGAGGTTGAGAAAATACTCATTTCCATCTTTCGGGATAACAGGAAGGCTTAAACGCACCTCTTTTTCCGCATGAGGTTTTAATTCAACATTGAAATTTCCTGTAGAGAACTTATCTCCGTTCTTATATACTTCCCAAGTAAAAGCATATTCATTCAGATTGGTAAAATCATAACGATTCCTGATTGAAATAATCCCTTTACTCAAATCTTTCGCATTAAACTGAATGTACTGATAGACTTTCTTTACTTCATACGCTTGTGGTTTGGGAATGCCATTAGCAGAAATTAAGCCGTCGGTTCCTGTATTTAATTCCCCTTTCCTATCTTCCAGCCATTTATAACTTCCCATTTTTCCATTGTACGTCCAGTAGATGCGTCCGTCTCCTGGTTCTGTCTTCATTTTAAACCCTTGATCCATAAAGTCCCAAATAAAACCACCTTGCAAATTTGGACTGTCATAAATAACATCCCAAAGGTCTTTGAAGTTACCATTACTATTCCCCTGGGCATGGGCATACTCACACATGATAAAGGGGCGCTGTTTACCGGACTTGGCATATTCCGTTATTTTCCACATATTGGGATACATCGGACATACAATATCTGTATTCCAGTCCTCCCAAGCCTGTTCGAATTGCACAAAACGACTTGGGTCATATTCTTTCAGACGTTTATATTCATCATGGAATACGATTCCATTACCACATTCATTCCCTAACGACCAGCCTATGACGCACGGATGATTTTTATCTCTTTCCACCATACGGGTGATACGGTCTACATGAGCTGCATACCATTCGGAACGATAAGCAGGATGCGGAATGGTATCTTTGAAATAAGGAACTGAGCCCATTCCGTGGGTTTCAATATTGGCTTCATCTATAATGTAAATGCCATATTGGTCACATAATTTATAAAACAACGGATGATTGGGATAATGACTGGTACGAACAGCGTTCATATTCAGTTGTTTTATCAATTTCAGGTCATTCATCATAATTTCGCGAGTTTGGACGTGCCCCAAGCTGTCATTATGCTCATGACGGTTCACGCCTTTTATATAAGTCGGAACACCATTCACCAATAATCGAGCATTCTTTATTTCTATCTTTCTGAAACCTGTCTTACAGGCAGTAACTGCAAGCTGCTTGTTTTTATCATCCCAAAGTGTGATGACACAATCATAAAGAGATGGCTTTTCAGCATTCCATTTGGATACATTCTTAATGACGCCCGAAAAAGCTAATTGGGTAAACTCATCTTCTATGTCAAATTTCTTTTGTTGTGACAAAACTATTTTGCCGGTTTTATCCAATAATTCCAGTTTGAGTGTTCCTTTTTTTACATTATTACCTGTAAATTCACGCAAATCTACGGTAGCATTGAATATACCATTCTTATATGTACTATCCAAACTTGATTTTAAGAAAAAATCCCAAATAGTCAGTTTAGGGTAAGCTTGCAAGAATACATCACGTTCAATCCCGGTCAGTCGCCAAAAATCCTGGTCTTCCATATAGCTGCCATCATGCCAGCGATAAATCTGTACTGCCAGTAAATTTTCTCCTTCTTTCAGATAGTTCGTCACATTAAATTCAGCCGGAGTTTTGGAAGCTTTGGTCATTCCGACTTGCTGCCCGTTCAGATAAATGCGGGCATAGCCGCTAATGGAGCCGAAGTGCAGCAATACTTCACGCTCCTGCCAGTTTCGAGGAACCGTAAATGTGCGCCGATAGGTACCCACAGGATTGTCTACGTCAATATAAGGCGGATTGGGTGAAACACATACTGAATGTTGCGAATTATCGGCTCACCGAATCCTTGGATTTCCCAGTTAGAAGGAACTGTTATTGTATCCCAATTACTGTCGGGTAAATCTATCCGATAAAAATCTTTTATGCTCGCTGCTATAGTAGGGGCATAGATAAACTTCCACACACCATTCAACGAATGTTGCCAAGACGATTTTCGGGGTTTGTCGTTCACTGCATCCTCTGCCTGTTCGTAGAGACGAAAGTCAGCATGTGGCCTCTCTTTGTTCCACTCATATTTGGCGGGATTTTCCCACTCGTTGTTTTGCGCCTTTGCCGTTTGAGGCAAACTATAAAAGAAGCAGATAAAGAATAATAAGGTAGGAAATAATCTATTTATCATAAGGAAAGAGTTGTGAAGGTTTCACAGAGTAGTATCAAGGAGTTAAGAAGTCTAACCTCTTAACTCCTTGAAATCAGCCGGAAAACTCAAAAATTATTCTTCAGTATATAATAATGTCCCAAATCCCAAATCGCCGGCTTCAGCAGTTCCACGCTCACCATATCCTTCGGGGCGTTCCTTTTCGGCAAAGGCTTGAGAATAGGGTGCATTCATACCTTTCACCTTGGCATAATGGTTGTAGAGGAGTTCCCATCCCGGACGGGTACGTCCCTTAGCCTCGGCCGACACCTTCTCGTGCCAACCATATTTGGGGTGATAGTAAGGTTCGAAAGGCATTTCTACATCTTCAGCCGAAGTCAAGTTATACTTAGCCGTATATTCGCAGAGGTCGAGAACAATGTTGTCGTTGTAGGCAAAAAGGTCGATACCCATGTTATAAGCCGTACGGCAGAAGTAAGCGTGCAAACCGACATTGAGAGTGGCGTGCCCCTGGTCGCGTCCCATCTCCTGGCTCTGTGCCAAATGTCTGCCTTTTACTTTTCCTTCCGGGTCTTCGTGCATACCTCTCACCGACCACTCGATACAGCCCATACCTTTTCCGTGGTAGAAAAACTCCAAGGCTTGTTTAATCTTAGCATCGTCATCATTCAGCACGCCGATAGAAAGAATGGTGAGCATGGCGGGCAGATCCCAACTCATCCAACCTGCAATGGCTGAAGAGTTAAAGTGGTTATCTAAGAAATCGTCGCAGATAGGATAGAAAGTTTTATCTATCCATTTCTTGAAGATTTCGAAATCCTCGGTTTTCCAGCCTTCGTAGTCGCGCATCAGTTCAGCGGGAGCAGCAAACTGGTAACCGATAAATCCGGCAGCAAGCAGGCGATGGCTGTCGTCAGGCCACGTTTTATAGTTCACCCCTTTACAAGTTTTAGCCCATCCGTTCAGAATTTTAATAGCCGCTTTCGCATAATCTTCATCTCCCGAAATTTTCCAGCGTAAAGCCAACTGATAAGCGGCACCGGCATCAAAAGCAGCCGTATTGAAGTTTCCGCCTTTTGAGTGGCGCACAATTTCTTCTTGCGGATTTGAGTTATAATTCAGTTGGGCAAATCGGCTGTCGCACAATTTTTGCCAACCACTAATCCAAGGTTCGGCGCCTTCATTCACTTTACGGCGTGCACGTTCAAAATCGGCTTCGGTGTTCACCAAACAAGGGTGCTTGATGGTGTACTCATAATTTTCATTGGGGTTGATTTCGCGTTGCCATGGTTCGGGAGTTCCGTTCTCGAACTCTGCACTACAGCTAGTCAGCAACACAAGCGTTGCGCTACCCACGAAGGTATAAATCAGATTTTTCATACATTCAATTTTCATTTTGTTATTCAATCAGTTTCCAGAGAAAATAAGATGCAATTATTTGCCACTTTCGTTCTTAATCAAATCTTTCAGTTCTTGTTCCGATTCGAAAGTCTTTATCCAATCCACATAGATGCTGCCTGTTTCATTGGCTTCATACCAGATTTTCCAAAATTGAAGTTCCACCGTATCGTACTTCGTCAATGAGGTAGGCATATACTGTTGATTTTTGCCAAGGAATTTCTTCGTAAAGTCAGCGTAGAATACTTTGTATTCGCCACAATCTGCTACAGTCATGGCGTTTTTTCCTTTATCGGTATCTTCGCCATATTTACCGGCTACGGTAATACCGCTTCCACCCCAAATGTCGAGATACCACTCTATGCTTGTTGATGCTTCGAACACATTTTCGGGGAATTTCACTTTAAAGGCCAAGATGGGATAGTTGGTTACGTTGAACCCAAATCCTCCGGTACGACAAATGCGCACAGCCTTGTAAGCCTTATCGTCACCGGGTAATATGCGAAGTACTCCGTCGTTCTCCATCCATTCAAATTCTCGGTGATTGAAATTGCCGAATGGTTGCCAGATGTTCTCAATGGTAAATTGGTCGTTCATCAATCCCTCACTCACATTGATACTCATCGTAGCTTTGATAGGTTTACCGTCGCCATAGTCTGCCAAAGCAGTAATCACGGCATTGCCGTAAGCCTTCGCCACAAACCGACCTTTTTCGTCAATCTCTACAACATCGGGCTTGCTGCTTTCCCATGCGATGTACGACAGCGTAGCGTCTGCCGGCGTTACATTCATCTGCGGAGTATAGGTTTCGCCTAAAGCCAGCTTATCGGTTTCCTTCACGAATTCCATACTTTCAATATAGATAATAGGCTTCACCTTAATCTCAAACACTTTTGTGAAATGTTTGTCGTCAGTAGCGGTGACTTGTATGCGTGCCGTTCCTTCGGCCACACCTTTCACCTCGCCTTTTTCATTGACGGTGGCTTTATCGGGAGTAAGGCTTTTCCAAATCACTCCGGGGTAAGTGGGATCGACCGGAGTAGTCTGCCAAATGAGCGGCAGAGTCGAGGTAACAAACACTTCAAGCTCTTCATTAGTAAGACTGATATCAGTGATGTGAATGATTTCGTTTACCACCTTCACATTGATGGTCGAAGTGGCAGAATAACCTACAACCGGTTTGGCCGAAATGACCGTATTACCGGCCTTCACTGCAGTGATGCGTCCTTCGGCATCTACGGTAGCCACATCGGGCACAGTCGATTTCCATACCACCTCTTTGTTGAAAGCCTCATCCGGGCCTACGGTATATTTTATCAAAGTATCAGTGCCTATCAGCAGAGGCAGTTCGGGAGTCACCTCAAGGTTGATTTCCTTAACGAGCACTCTCTCTTCTAAAACGGGGGATACATCGTCATCGTTGCACGAAACGGTCATCACCAAGGCACCCGCCAACAGTGTTGCAAATGCACCCTTTTGAAGTATGTTTTTGTATGTCATAATTCGATTACTTTATAAATGAATAATGAATGGATTATTGGTTCCAACCCGGATTTTGTTTCAAGTTGGAGTTCAGCTTGAGTTGGTCAGTGGGCAGCGGCAACAAGTAATGCTTTTCGTGCCAATTGCGTCCTTTTTCGTGAATAATGCAGCCTTCACCATCTTTATCTTTAAAAGAAGCATCAGGCCATCTGCTTTCAAAATCTGTATCTTTCCACTTCACACCGGTGAGGTTCATCGGCATTTCGTCTTCGGCCGTTTTCCAACGCTTCAGATCATCAATGCGGAAATTCTCATCGAAAAACTCGATGGTACGCTCACGACGAATTTCTGTGCGCATATCCAAATTATTTGCCGTGACAAAGTCGTTAGTCAAGTCAGGCATTTCGGGGTTAATGCGTTTACGTGTCAAGTTCAAGCTGATAGCCAAGTCTTCATCTGATATTTGTCCATCGCGTTCAAACACAGCTTCGGCATAGTTCAGCAGCACCTCGGCATAGCGGATGACGGGGAAGTCGTAAGCTTCCATACCGGTGGGCACTCCGTCACGTTCGCTGCACCACTTGTGGGGAAAGTAGCCCGTACCGGTTTGAGGCATGAAGTTCCTATGCGAGGCATTGGCTATTTCGGCAGCATTGCCGCTCCAATCAATGCGTCCGCCATTTGTCCCCCAATAAGTCTGTCCGGGCACCATAAGCTGATTGTTCATGCGGTTGTCGCGATTTTTATATTCATCATCCACTTTCGTGTAATTCCACGTTTGGGGATTGATGGGCAATCCATTGCTTTGCAGATACATATTAGCCATTTTGCGAGTAACGTACAAGGCATTGCCCAAACGCCCTTGTGTGATGTTAAAACCAATAGAATTGATAACAGGGTCGTGGCGGCGGGTAAAGATATACTCTTTATTACCTGTTTTATTGATATTGGCAGGGTTTGACTTTTCATTCTCCAAGATAAAGAGATACTTGTAGGCTTCCGTTCCCAATTCTTGAGGAGCAAAAAGCTCGAATGCTCCGCCCGTCATTACATCATGAGCCGCCTGTGCTGCGGTATTGAGCAAATCTTTTGTACGTTCGGTATTTTGACCGCCATTATGGAATTTCTCCCATGTACCTTCGTAAAGGGCTACACGCGAAAGAAACGCCAAAGCGGCTTCGCTGGAAAGGCGACCTTCATCGCTGCTGCTGATAGCCTTATCAACGGGCAATAGTTTAGCGGCTTCTTTCAAGTCGTCAATGATGAAGTCAGCCACCTCGGTACGCGGATTGCGAGCCTTCTGCATTTCAGGCGAGTCGATGTCGAGCGGCGTGCGGGCTATGATAAGGTCACCGTAAGCCTGCAATAACTCGAAGTAACAATAAGCACGGAAGAAACGGGCTTCCCCCACTGAAATGGCAATGTCGGCTTGTTGTTCATACGCATCAGCCTGTTGCAACAAGGTGTTGACTTGGCGAATACGATTGTAATTGTCGGTATAATGCTTGTCGGATGACGGAATACTGTTCGTTCCGTTACTATAGATGTTCACCGTGCTGCCGGCAAACAAATCCGAGCGAATATCGGCGTGCTGACTGTCGTCGAGCCATCGAAAGTCGGCCGACCAGCCGTAGAACTGGGTGGCAAAAAGTTTGAAGTGTTCGGGCGACTTCCAATAGTTGGTATCCGCCAATTGCGTCTTGGGCTCAAGGTCTAAACACGACTGCATGGTCATGGCGCAAATGATTCCTAAAATATATACTATTTTTTTCATTGTTATCTTCAATATTAAGAATAAAAACTAGAATGTGGCATTCACACCGAAAGTCACGGTGCGGTTAAATGGATAGCGTTGCTTGTTTTCCACCTTACGGGTGGCTTCGGGATCCCAACCATCGGTAATATACGATTTTTCCCATAAATCGGCGCCCGATACATAAATACGCAAGTTGCTGATGAAACCGCTCTTATTCATCCATGCCTTTGGCAATGTGTAACCAAGTACAATCTCTTTGAGACGCAGGTAAGCTCCGTTATCGGCCGACCAGGTAGAGGGAATGTAGTTGTAATTATTGATGTCATTACTGTTTGAATAAGTAGGAAAATGGTTATTGGGAGTTTCAGGACTCCATACATTACCCACCGACTGGTTGGTAGTGTTCAGCCAAATAGCCTTGAAAGGCACTTTCCAAGAGTCGATTTCACGATAGATGGTACGCTTGCCCACACCTTGGAATACGGTATTGAAATCGAATCCTTTCCACTCGCATCCGAAATTAAACGAGAACGAATATTTGGGGTCGTCGGAACCGAGAAATACAAGGTCATCTTGTGTCAGTTTACCGTCTTTGTTCACATCTTCATACATGTGGTCGCCCAAACGCAAGTTGGCAGGCAGGGCGATAGAGTTGCTGCCCACATATTTGTCCACGTAATAGTCCAGTTGGTCTTGGTTTTGTACCTTGCCCACATAGCGGTAGCCAAATACCGAATTGAGCGGATAGCCATTCACAGCTTCGTTATAACCTGCGCTCACCACGATGTTACCTCCATCAACGAGTTTATTGGTCATATAGGTTAACGTACCGCCAACATGGTAGTTGAAACTGCCTATCTTATCATGCCAAGTCAAACTAACATCGTAACCATTGGCTTCAAACTTACCACTATTCGTACTGGGAGCAGTTCCGCCCAGAACACCGGGATGCAGACGCGAAACCAACATATTATCGTTTTTCTTTTTAAAGATCTCGAACGTACCCGTAAGGCGATTGTTGAAGAATCCGAAGTCAATACCCAAGTTATAGTTGTAAATACGTTCCCAAGTACGCACAGTGCTCACCAGTCCGGCAGATTCCACATAGGTTCCTTTCGAGTTGCCCAACAAAGCACCGCTGTTCGATTTGTAGTTGTAAAGTTGGATGCCGTCATAGCGTCCGATACCATTTTGGTTACCTACCTCACCATATGAGGCACGTAGTTTCAGTTCATTCACATAGTCACGCAAGTTCTCCATGAATTTCTCTTCAGTGATACGCCATCCGGCTGATGCGCCCCAGAAGAAGTTCCAGCGATTCTTGGGCAAGAATTTCGAAGAGCCGTCGTAGCGAGCATTCACTTCTACCATATATCTTGACTTATAGTTGTAATTCAAGCGACCGAAATAAGAGAGAATAGCTTCCTCCCAACGGTCTACCTTGTCTATGTAGATTTGTCCTTTACCGTTAAGCGATTCGATTGCCGCTTCCACGTCCATTGCTTTGGTACCGCTATAATCGTAAGCGGCATAGTCATATTGCACACCTCCCATAAGCGATATGTCGTGAGCCTCATCAAATAATTTCTTATAAGTGAGAAAAGCTGATGCCGTGTAATTATCGGTACGTGCAGAGCTTTTAGTATACGATGATTTTTCTTTTGCAGGATAGGGAGAGTTCTCGTTTTGAATCGGTGTGCCATCGTATTGATACCAATCAATTGAAAGATACTGTTCGTCACGGGCCGCATTGTTCGTTGAGTACCCCAAAGTACCTTGAAAATCAAGGCCATCCAATATGTTCACTTTCAAAATCTCGTTCACATTCATAGTGGTCACTACAAGTTTGTTGTCACCTCCCAACTCGGCCGACCAGTTGGGAGTATGAATGCCTCCCCACGCATACGGTTTGCCATCGATGGTCGAAACCGGTAACCCTGGCTGCGGTATGCTACTGCCTAATATACTACCAATCTGTGTAGGAGCCACCTGATGCTGACGACTGGCTGACATATTGCTTTCCAAGCTGATACGGTCGTTTATCTTGAAGCTGTTGAATAAACGTACGTTATAGCGTTCGTTCGAGTTGTTCCCCCATTGCAGCGTCCCTTGGTCATTCAAATAACCAAGCGAGAGCCGGTAGGTCGATTTCTCCGAACCTCCGCTTATGCTGAGGTTATGTTGGGTAGAAGTAGCGTTCCCCCACAGCACATCAGTCCAGTTCATATCATGAAACACAAAGTCGGCCACACCGCGGAATCCTCCCGGAATGGGATCTTCATCGGGATTATTTCCACCATGCAGATTAATCCAACTCCCCTTCATCGCTTTAGCCAAACGGGCATAGCGCACCCAGTTGTCGTCTTCGCCATAGCCGTCATTCAAGCGGGCTTGGAGCACACCATCCGTCCATTCGTCCATACTCATCATGCGGGGCTGCAAACCCACAATTTTACGTGTAACCGAACCACTATATTCCACCTTGGTTCTGCCGGCATCGGGACGTTTGGTAGTTACCAAAATCACACCACCTGCCGCTTTTGCACCATAAATGGCAGCCGAAGCATCTTTCAGGAAGTTAATGGTTTCGATGTCATCGGCATTGAGTTGAGCTATCTCACTCACACCACTGGCAGGTACACCGTCAATAATCAAGAGAGGTTCTACCTTGTTCTTCGATACAGAACCACGGATTGAGACACCCCATCCCTCTTCACCGGGAGCAGCCGACGAGCGGGTGATGCGTAAACCCGGCACCTGACCTTGCATGGCCGAAAGCGGATTGGATACCGTACCTTTGTCTTTAAAAAGTTTTTGGTCGACCACTGTTACCGAGCCTGTCAACGACTCTTTCTTCATACTGCCGTATCCCACCACTACAACTTCCAGGAGTAGTTCAGAGTCTTCTTTCAATACAATCTTCAAACTGGTTTCATGGCCTTTCACTTGAACTTCTTCCGTTTTGTAACCGATATATGAGATAACCAAAGTTCCTTTGGCATCTTTCAATGAGAAGTTTCCGTCAATGTCAGTCATACAGCCATTGGTGGTGCCTTTTACCATAACATTAGCACCGATAACGGGCTCGCCATTGGAATCCACGATTTTACCTTTAATTGTACCAGTCTGCAATACGACTTGCACTTCCCCGGCATCTGCAAAGACAGCCTGCGAGCCACCTGCTATAAGAGCAGAGGCTATCACCGTGGAGAATAGAATCCTTCTCGATGAAAATCTGAAGAGACTTTTTTTCATATACATAAAATTTAAAACTAACATTTATACTATTTATTCTAATATTAGATACACTGTTGGATATATTCACGGATTTCTTTCCGACTGATAAACAAATGATTTTCTACAGTACGGACAGATAATCCGAGACAAGCGGAAATATCCGCTGACGATATATGCTTGAAGCGACTCATTACATAAATCTTTCTTCGTTGCGCAGGCAGCCGGAGAACTCTCTTCTGCTCACACACAGATAAATCATTAGCGATTATCTGGCTCTCTACCTCATTAATAAAGGTAGGAAGCTGATCTAAAAAATAGGATGTAATTTCCTGCATTTTATAATGACGACGCAAATAATCAATAACCAAATTCCGGCAAATAGAGAAAATAAAGTACTTTATTGTTTCCGGTCGCAACATTTGCTTATAATCCATCAAACGTAAAAATACATCTTGAGCCAGATCTTTCGCGTCTTCATCTTTTCCTATCTTATATAAGATATACAAGTAAACGGAACGATGATAATTCTGATAAGAATCAGTAATCAACTGTACGGATGACATATCTATATTTTCCATTGCTTAGATTTTTGTTTATCATTACGTTGGCAAATATAGAAGGTAAATATGAAAACGGATATTCAAAAAGAAAGAGATAAATTCCGTCCTATTGGCGGAGAGCAAGCGATCAACACACATTCTAATTATCAGACAGTTAACTCTCAATTTCATAGAGTCTCAATTTATTATTTGAGACTCTAAAGAGGTATTTATCAATCTAAAGTTTAAAATGAAAGGTACATAAGTATATTATTCTTCATTGGTCTTTCCGATACTTCGAATATATTCATTCGGAGTAATTCCAATAACCTTTTTAAAATAACGAAAGAAGGAAGTACGCGAACTAAAACCACATAGTTCGGCTAAAGCTGTCAACGTATATTTAGAATATTCATCTTTATCAACCAAACGCTTAAACTCCTCTATGCGATAGTCATTCAAATAGTCATAATAGTTTTTATCCAAATATTGATTGAATAAATAGGATAATGTATAAGTGGAAACATTCAATATTGCAGCCAAGTCTGCTATTTTCAGATTGGGATTAACATATAGTCGATCCCTTTGCATCAGAAGTTCCAGTTCGCCAGCCAAGCGCCTACATTCTTCTTCAGTCACATTACTCTTTCTATATTTTTCTTCTATTACCGGTTGCTGTTTTTCCTTCGACTGAATTAGGTTGTTTCGTTTCATTCTCCGGCGATAATATATATAAGCCAAGGTTATTATCAATATCACTAAAACAGTCACACTCCACATAACAGCATTGAAACGAGGAGCAATAGTCACCATCAGGCAAATTTCCGACTCCGGATCATCCACCCGATGAATTCTAAACTGATAATTGCCGGATAATAAGTCATAATACGTTATTTCAGATTGTCCACTCAATAATTGCCAGTCGCTATCTATTCCTTCCATCTTACATTTATAAGACATATATGCAGGCTCCGAATAAGTGAACCCAGAGAAACGGATTGTCAAATTACGCTGATCTGCTTCCAATTTTATTTTATACACGTTATTTTCTCTACTCATCTTAGCATAAACCGATTGCTTTCCATTCACTAATACATCGGTAATAGCAACCGGATAATGCCATTTTGCTTTTCTGCCATTTTGTTCCGAGGTCAGATAAATCATACCTTTCGAATTGCCGAACCACATCGTACCCTCTTCATCTATCACAGGGAAACAAGTAATAAATATAGAACTGGGCAAGCCATCTACGAAATTATAGGGAATAAAATTACCTTTCTTATCATAACGATATAAGCCCAAATTAGTACCAATCCACAACCAACCTTCATGATCTTCTATAATAAACATTGCATCCTTTCCATCCAAAGGAGTGCCCGACTGCATTCTCCGAAAATGATTCATCGACAAATCAGATATAAAAATTGCACCTTTATCCGGAAGGAAATAAAGCTCATGATTAGAATCTTCGTATACTGTCCGGATTTTATCTTTATGAATAAACCCTTCAGGAAACATATCCGACTTCAAACTATTGGTTGATGGATCCCAAATGCATAAACCGTTCTCTGTACAAATCCATCCTTTACGAGTGGAATCAAAACATATATCATAGACATTCTCTCCCGGTAATTTCGAATTTTCAGTAGTATAATGCCGGATTTGCTTTCCATCTCTATAACAGTAAAGTCCCATAGACGTCGCCATCCACAAACTTCCTTCATCATCCGATTTTATGCAAAACACATGTCCTTTCAGGAATGGAGTTGATTTTAAGTCTGCTGTTTCAAAATCAGATAAAGTCAACGTGGAAGGATTGAGGATATATATACCGCCACCATAAGTACCTATGTAATACTTTCCTTCAAAAGCATAAATACACAAAATCATATTGGAACGTAATTCGGGAACCTTAAAACTTTTAAACCGCTGTTTCTTTTCATCTATATAGAAAAGTCCATTGCGCGAACCTATCAGTTTCTCGTCTTTCGAAACAGCTATTGCACGAACAGGCATCTCTTTTGAGTCGAAATAAGGAAGATAGGCATAGGTAGAAAATAACCCGCTCTGATATAGTGTATAATCCAAGCCTAACTGATAAAAACCAATCCAAATCACTCCTTCCCTATCAACCAATAATGCATAGACAGAATTGGAACGGATCGCCTGTTTATTTCCCGATTCGTAACAAAAGGAACGAACAATCTTCATATTATTCGCAGAAACAAAATGTACCCCGTTTCCATCAGTGCCTATATACAACAAATTCTTTTCATCACTGGAGAGAGACATGATAACATTACAACCCAAGTCAATAATATTTTCTTTAAATTCACCCGTCGAGATATCAAAACATAGCAACCCATGATCCATTGTTCCTAAATAAAGCTTTTTGCCGATACGTGTCATATTTCTATAGGAGAATCCCTGCTTGTATGGATAAGAGGTTATTTTCCGGTTTGAAATATTCATGGAATGTAATCCAGCTTTGGTAAGAATCCATAAAGCTCCATTTTCATCCAAATTCAATGCAACGATGAAATTTTCTGCCGATAAGATGTCGGAACTTACTGCCAGTCGCTCCAATTGATTATTTCGATAGATAAATAATCCTTTTTCACTACCTATATACAATCCTCCATCCCGAGTTGGTAAAAGGGCACGAACACCACAATTAATAGTCTCCGGACTAAAGGGTTCCAGTTTTTCTGTTTCCTTATGAACCGTCCACAATCCCATATCATTCCCTATCCATATCCTATTACCAGTCGTCTCTGTTATTACATTCACCCATTTTAGTTTTTCATTATTCCCTAATATGGGATAATGTTTCAAATGGACTCCGTCAAAACGTTCAACAGAACTTGCCGTGCCAATCCAAATATAGCCTAATGAATCTTTATAAAAAGAACTGACCATCAGGTCGGAAAGTCCGTCTGTTTCGGAAATGCTGCGGAAAGAGTAAGAAATCGGATAAATAGGTATATTTATGAGTAGCAGACAAAGAGTAGTCAAAGCCTTTACTATATGTCGTATTAGATTATGCATAGAGGATTCATATTTAATGAAACAATGCAAACCTACATAAAATATCTCGGATTTTATATAGGTTTGCACAAAAAACAAGGAACTTACTCTCTTTAAAAAGATAGAATCTATCCTGGATATACATAATTTACAGTTTCACCTTTATCTGTGATTTCTGATAAACTACCGGGATTTTCTTATCATTCACTTCTACAGACATAGGCTTCTTTGTGCTTCTAAAGGTGGTATTTATCTTCGGCTGTCCGTCTATCCAAAGATCAAGTTTCTTACCTTCTGCTTTCTGAATAACGAACAGCTTAGCCAATGATGAAAAGTAAGTTTCATTACCCCGTCTCAATGCACTTCCATAAGCAATAAAGAAGTCCTTAGCGTTCTTTGCTTCAGTACCTTCTGGGTAAGAAACTGCAAACATATAAGCATCTGTCATCCAGCCGTCGGGCATAATCCATGAATTACTGTGCATTAATCTTCCGTCCGCCAGTTGGTTGATATATAAATCGGTAATTTTACCTTTATGACGGATACGAAGCCCTATCCAGTCCTGCCCTTCACGTCTTTCCATTTGAGGCAGGTCTTTTTCATCGGGAGCGTCTTTCAGAATAATAGCTGTCAGTCCTTTCACACGGTTCACCTCGGCTGGTAAATGGAATGAATAATATTTTTCGGTTCCTTTCAAATCTTCCGTAGGAGCTTCTATTTCTTCCCAATATAAATCTTCGGGATAGTCGTGCACAAAATCGGACTTAGCCAGCATGCGGGGATATAAAGGACGGATGACTACTGAAGAATTTCCGTTTGTCACATTCACGTCAATGCCCGATTTCTTATAAGTTCCATTGGTATGCCATAACCATTCGAACTGTCCTACCTTATGTGTCTTCAAATCATCGATCATATAAATCACATTATCCATCCACAGGAAATGACGGAAGTTACGGCTGAAATTATTAGAGACAGGACCTGTTCCATTGGCCAAAACATATTTCACATTGCCCGCATCCAAGAGATGATAAAGATTTCCTCGCAAAGTAGAGCCGCTATACTGTTGTTCACGAGGTTGTCCCTCCCCGTTGAACAGGACTACATTATGTGCCTGGCTTTGAAAAAAATAGTTGCGATAGGCAGGATTGGGATACCAGCAGTTTCCTCCATCCTTGATAATATCAACGCCTTTATGAAAAACAATAAAGGAGTTGGCATCCGCATGGGAATGATTCCACGTATGACCGCTTTTCACAGCAAGCATCGTAGCATCCTTCTCCCAAGAAGTACGCATGGTGGCCCAACCGAAATCCGAGAATAGCTGTGAGGTTTTCAAATCGGGAGTTATGGGAGCTTTACTCAAATCAGGGGTATAGAGAAAGCCCATCGGACGATTCAGGAAAAATCCATCGCGATGCTGTCCTTGCTCTACTTGGGTTATATACCACAGAATAGTCGGGTCTTTCAGTCCCAATGCATACAATAACATCATACTGGATTCTGCTGATACATTCTTATGACTATCACCAAAATTCAAACTATACAGCATACCTGTACGAGGATAGCATACTTGAGAAAAGTAGTTCGGAAGTTTTGCCAATTGGGGTATATTGCCGGGATTTTGTCCCGGATGAGTGTTTATCCAAGCGATTCGAAACAATAGGGCTTCCTGAATACCAAAGTTTGCATAATTCAAACTTTCATACATTCCTCCGGCCTCATCAAAACTCTTTGCTTTCTGTTGCAAGGCATCGCCGGCAAAGTCAAACCATTCGGGAAGTGATTCATGAAGTTGCTCCACCCAATCTTTTACTTCGGGAAGTTCATTCTGTAGGCTTAATGCTAATATTCCACCCTGGCATCCACAGGAAGTCCACCAGTTGTGTCCCATAGAGTTCAAAGAATGGATTCGGGTAGGTTCCAACAGCCAGTCGCCCAAGGCAGGCTCTACAGCCAATCGTTTCAAGCCTTCGGCAATCTTTTTTCTTTCCGAAGAAGACATTATGTTATAAGCCGCATCATATCCTATGGCAGAAAGGAAGCTCTTATGTGCCATGCCCAGTTGCGAACGCCAGACTGGAATACGTGCCATCATTTCCATATCTCCCCAGGATTCGGCTTCCACAGCTTTCAAAAGAATCTCTTTGATTATATTTGCATACTCTTTATTATCCGTCATCAGATAAGCCAACGACAAATAATCCAACCGATTGAAATCTTTCTTTTGTAAGGCTTCATCGGCGGTTTTCTGAATATCCTCCCAGGCTTCCCGCAATTTCGGTTCATTCTGCATACGTTGTTTTACCTGCTGAATGCGTTGAGGGGTGTACAAAAGTGAAGGATGATTTATCTTTTGTGCAGATACAAACGATGCTAATAATATTCCGATCAGGCATAGAACTATTTGTTTCATGATATTTATTGCTTTTTCATTTTACTGTTCAATATTGATTAAAAATTCTTCTAAAGCTGCATTGAATTCCTCCGGTCGCTCCATATTCATCATGTGCCCGCAATCCTCTATGATTTTCAGCTTTCCATTAGGTAGATATTCCAATATGGGAGGATTTTTTGAAAATTTGTTATCAGAAGAATGACCTTCTACAATTAAGGCAGGTACAGCAGGGTGACTCTTCTTCAATTCTTCAATAGCATCCAGCCCTGCTACTACCCGTACTTCTTTGTGTAGCGGTTGCCACGCATCCCATTCGTCAATCATCTGCCACAAAGGCACACGCATCCGTTCACGCTGGCTACCACCGGATTTCATTAATCCTTCAAACCACTCTTTCTTCATCACTTCCACTCCTTTCTTTTTCAGGGCAGCTATTTCGTCATCACGTACCTTTGCTTCCTCTTTAGTCATCGGTTCACTGGGACCTTTGGACTTTCGGATGTTTCCACTGGCTAAAAAAGCCGATAACATCCGGTCTGGGAAATACGCCAACATATCAGCAGTGATAAATCCCCCCAAAGAAAGTCCGACGATATGCGCTTTCTTGATGTGCAAAGAGTCCATCAAAGTAACCAGATCTTCAACATGCATAAATTGATAATCTTCTGTTTGGGAAGAAGAAATGCCGTATCCTCTTAAATCATAGCGAATGACATGATACTTTTTCGCAAACACAGAAAATTGCTCATCCCACATACGATGGTCAAGCGAATGACCGTGTACAAAGATGATCGGTTCACCCTGACCGGCTTCCTCATAGTATAGAGAGCCGTTTCCTACATTGATACGTCCTTGTTTGACAACCAATGGCTTACCTTTCAGTATTTCTGAAACGGTCCGTGAAATGACAGGGCTGCCAAAGAAAGAAGAAAAACCGTCTTCTTTAGCAGAAGAACCTGTTACCTGAGAAATGAAGAACCCGTAAACTTTATCGTGTTTATTTATCCACGGATAAGCACCGGCCCATCCCGGTGAACTAATCTGATAAGCTTCGCCTGTCTTTTTATCTATTAATTCACGCCATTCTCCTAATCCGTAGATTCCATTGTGGGATTGTCCCAGTCCTTTCGCTACATAATTATCCGAGTTATTCGAAGGGATTATGGCGCCTTTCACTTGGTCGGCCTGCATTTCTTTCACAGTTTCTGCTGATATAATTTGCTTGCCATTATACATTCCATCGTGATAAATCATGGACAGGAAGTGAAGATAATCATTCATTGTAGTACACAGTCCGCCCCCTAACATGGGGGCATGTCCGCCGTCCGTGTTGATTGGGGTAAAATAAGAGTTCTTCATTTCCAAAGGTTGTGCCAGCAGTTCCTGAAAAAGAGTCTCAAACTCCTTTCCCATCGCCACTTCTGCCATTCTTCCGGCAATTTGCATGGCAAGTCCACCATATTCAAAACGAGTGCCGGGAGTAAAGATTGTATCCAAAGGAAGAATTTCAGTGACTGCCGAATCCAAATGATTATAGTTATCTACACGGGGCTCGGGAAGATATGGACGTACTCCTGATGTATGGGATAATAATTGCCGGAGAAGAACCTTACCTTTAGCATCGTCTTTAAATTCCGGCAACCATTTTTCTACCGGATCATCCCATCCCAAATCAGTACGGTCTACCACCGCGCCTATGACAGCAGCCGCTACCCATTTTCCGGCAGAAGCGACATATACTTTTGTATCGGGTGTATAATCCCGATAGTTCTTCTGAAAAATGACGGTATCATTCTTCACTACACAAATGGATGCTCCGGGGTAATATCCCTTGTCTACCCATCCTTGGATAACAGAATCCAAAGAAGAGAAGTCATACCGACTTCCCTGACCGGATGATATTTTGCAAGAACCGGACAAAAAGCAGATACTTACAAAAGCGGCAATTAATAAACGATTATTCATTTCGTTGTTTACTATCTATTCTTCTGATTGTAAATCCCAATATACGACATAGCGCTGGCGATGCAAATCGTATAGCGGACGAATCACATCTCCTTGTTCTGTCGTAAACTTCAAATCACTTCCTACACGTTGCAAAGCACGTTCAGGGTGTTTCTTATCTAGTTTCAAAGAGGTACGCAAATGTGCTGGGACATGAAAATTATAGGTATAATAATCATTATAAAGAGCAGGATTTGAGAAAGGAGCAGGGGCTTGCATACCTTCAGTTCCCCGTTCTCCCGCCAATACCAACGGGCCATATAACAGGGCTGCCTTATCCGGGTTATCCGGAGTAGTTTCCAGTTTGATTTGCATCGGATAAGTAGCCGAGATTTGATCGCCATCTTTCCATTCACGGGTAATGGCAATATAAGAACCAGATTTCTGTTTTACAGATATTTTCTTACCATTCACCGAAACTTTTACATCCTTGCTCCACGAAGGATAGCGCAGATAAATAGTCGTGCGGACAGGATTTTCTGCCTGAAGAGTAAAACGTGTTGTTTCTTCCTGTGGGAATTCCGTTTCCTGACGGATTGTCAGTCCTTTTTCTTTCCAGGTTACCTGTGAAGGGATAAATAGATTTACATATATTCCCTGATTGTTATGGTAGTAGATGGCTTCTCCAAACTTTGCATGATTCTCAAATCCGCTACCTACGCAGCACCAGAAAGAGTTCTCTTTTGTGCTATACAGCTTATGAGACCCGGAAAGCAAAGGCAGAAAATAAGCTACCATACCTGTTTCAGGGTCTTGTTGTCCCAAGATGTGATTATACAATGCCCTTTCATAATAATCCGCAATAGATGAATCGCCCGTCCAGCAAAAAAGATGGCGGCTAAGTTTGAGCATATTATAGGTACAACAAGTTTCTCCGGTATAGCCGGTCAGATGTTGGGATAACTTCTTCGGATCAAAGTAGTGTTCTTTGTCACTGCTACATCCCGGAGCAAAAGTATGATGGTCAATCATGGTGTGCCAGAAGAATTCCGATAGTTTCCTGCTTGTCTCGTTGCGGGTTAACTCGTAGTTGCGGGCTTCGGCTATCACTTTCGGGATGAAAGTATTGGTATGCTTCGTTCCCAAGTCATCACGAAGTTCTTTCAATGGGTCGATTACGTCATTGTGGTAGAAATATTCCGCCAGCCAGCGATAACGTTCATCTCCCGTTATTGAATATAAATTATAGAATGACTCATTGATACCACCAAATTCATTGCGGATCATAAGCTTACGTGTTTCTTCACTAAGGGGTTTCAATTTATTGTATGCCCAATCCCCCATTCGGGTGACGATAATCAATGCTTTCTTATTATCCGCATACAGATACTGATCTATCAGTCCGGAGAAAAGTTTGTGCAGAGTATACCAGGGAGCCCATACACCTTTTCCCTGAATATTCCGGTTTATCAGTTCCTCGGGCCAGGCACTCAAATATCCGTTTTTCAGTGCATTCTGCACTTCTTCCAATCCGTTAACCAAGCTATCGCCTTTCAGTTTGAATATCTCACTGCCGGTAGCTGCGTACATCAAACCAAGTGCCGAGAGCATGTGTCCGGTAGTATGTCCGCGAAGTTCGCAATCCAAAGATTCCCAACCACCCAGTTTCTTCACTGTCATATATCCGCCCTCACGTCCGGCAAACACACCGGCATTGGTACGGAAGCTATGTAGCAGACGATTCACATCTATTGACGTCATCCAGGCAGAATCCCGAAGCATATTATCACGGAAACGACTTGGCAACAGGCGAACATCTTTCAAATCAAAACTTTCCGCCTGAAGGGGAGCCACTGTTTCCTTTTTCAACTTTCCCTGATGTTGTCCGGGATATACAGATTGAGCTGACACTATACCCGATACTGTCAATGAACCAAACAAGATTGCCGTAACTAAAACTTTCTTATTCATATTATTTCTATCTTTTATCTATAAGATACGAACAAGGTGCCTTAAACACTCAAAGCCACAAAATTATTTAATTAAGCTACAATTCTTTAATTTAAAGCCCACTTTCTTATAAAATTCATCTAAAACGTCCTATCTTTATTCCCCAAATTAAAGAAAGGAGCTACATGGATTTACGTACGGCAAATGTTACAAGATATATTCTTCCTCTGCGTGAGGGAGGCTCATTGCCTGCTCTAGCCGAAGCTGACGATGAATTTAAATATGTAGTCAAATTCAGAGGGGCAGGACACGGAACAAAAGCGCTGATTGCCGAACTGATTGGTGGGGAGATAGCCCGTGCACTAGGTTTCAGAGTCCCCGAAATAGTTTTTCTGAATCTGGACGAGGCCTTCGGAAGAACAGAAGCAGACGAAGAGATACAGGATTTACTTCAATGGAGTCGAGGACTGAATATGGGATTGCATTTCCTTTCCGGTTCGTTGACTTTTGATCCGATAGTACATCAAGTAGATGGAAAAACGGCTTCGCAAGTAGTATGGCTGGATGCCTTGCTGACTAACGTAGACCGTACCATTAAAAATACCAATATGTTGATATGGCACAAAGAACTATGGCTGATAGATCATGGGGCGTCCCTTTATTTCCACCATTCCTGGACTAACTGGCAAAAACAGGCACTGGTTCCTTTTGTACAGATAAAAGACCATGTATTATTGCCGTTTGCCGATAAACTGGAAGAGGTAGATATCGAATTCAGACAGATATTGACTTCGGATAAAATCCGTGAGATAGTCAATGCTATTCCCGACGACTGGTTGAACTGGACAGAAGGCACAGAAACTCCACAGGATTTGAGAGACATTTATATTCGATTCTTAGAAGAAAGGATGAAACATTCCGAAACATTTGTAAATGAAGCGCAAAATGCAAGAAAGGCACTTATATGAATACGCAGTCATCCGTTTCGTTCCTAAAGTAGAACGGGAGGAGTTTATCAATATGGGGATTGTGTTGTTTTCCAAACAAGCTAAATACCTGAAATCCCTCTATACGATAGATGAGAACAAACTAAAACTGTTTTCTTCCGAACTGGATATGAATTGCCTGAAAGAAGGGTTACAGGTCTTTGACAAGATATGCATGGGAAATAAAGAGGGAGGAGCCATAGCCAATATGGATATTCCTGACAGATTTCGTTGGCTGACTGCAGTAAAAAGTTCCTGCATACAAGTATCTCGCCCACATCCGGGATTTTCTACTGATTTAGATAAGACTTTGGAAAGATTGTTCAAGGAATTAGTACTCTGATTCCTTGAACAATCTCTTTGTCAAACTAACGGGCAGTAATATAAAAGCTCTGTTCTACTGCTTCAGCAGTCTGCACTTTAGGTTCTCCGCTACGCCCATATTGCCAGGCTACCACTGTCACCTTTACCGGAAATTTTGCACGTGGGGGAATTTTAGTCAATACCAGTTTATCTCCCTTTATCTCTGCCGGACCTTCTTTTACATAATAGTAAACCGGAAGGCCGGAGTCAGCAGTTCCATTTAAACTTATTTCTTTCACTGAAGCTTTTACATCGGATAGTTTCGGGAAAATTATACGTTGGGGTATCCCTTCCTTATTCCGGTAAGGAATACGAATCTCTACCTGCTGAACGGCACTCCGGTATTTATGATCCTGTTTTACGGAAGCCATCAGGCAGATGCCTCCTGTACGTTTAGGATTCTCCAATCCCATCCGATAGAAACGAACAGTAAAAGTTGTATCATTCACCACTTCCACCGGACCGCAAATTCTCGACATTCGAATGGGATGCGTACTGTGTTCTTTTGAATATTCGTTCCTTAACGTATCTGTGTACACTGCTTTCAGGTGGAAAGTGACTCCGTCCGCTTCGGGTTGAAAAGAAGGAGACATACGTACATGGGATTTCGGATTGAAAGTGATCAGTTTTCCTTTTTGCTCAAAGCCGATATACTGCTCTGTCTTTCCACGCTCATTGGCGTAATATTTTTCTGTGGCATCTGCCATTTCCTTATCAAAATACCAAAACGCATGGTTCTTGTCTCCTTTATACTTATCATAGGAAGCGGCTTCGGCTGTAGGCTTTTCATTCTTTCGCCAACGGTCTGCCAGCCAGCCATTCTTTGCTTCTACCGGAATTAACTGAATCGGAGCATCCAATGACGAATGCTCCGGCAACCGATATTCCACTGTCTTTTTCAGAAAGAGGGAAAGATAATCAATCAATTCATCGGATATGTCGAAATGTCCGTGTCCTGCATCAGCAAGAAATGAAAGGGGAGCATTCGGATATTCACGACGATAATCGAAAGAGGTTATCAACCGGTCTTCCCACCATTCGTCCTCTCCCATTACCATTAATGAGGGGATACCTTCAATCGTACGGGTTCCCCAATCCAAATTCGCACGCCCGTAACCCGTCAAATGAGTTCTGGGAGAATCACCGTGAATAGAGAGTACGGCCAATGTACGTTCAGGATTCCAGGCGGCAAAGTTCCACGGATAAGTAGCCATTGCCGAGTGTCCGATGGGTATAACCGGGGCAAACTCCAGTTCTGTATATCCGCTTATTTCAGACAAGTTCTTTATCATTGTTTCAAAGATTTGTTGGGTACCTTTTGTCACGTCCCAGCGTTGGTCTATTCCGGGAGTGATCCATATCTCTGCAATTCCCAGTTTGCCCATATTCTTCCGAAATTCAGGATGCTCGAAAATTGTTTCTTCGGTCATATTGTGTTGCCCGATGATGACGGCACGGACTTGTTTACAGTTTTCCGGTATCCATAGATAGGCAGAAGGGTGGGCGTTTGTCTCTTCTGAAATCAGCTCTTTTATTTCCACTGACCATTGCCAGGGAGCTGCTGCCACCTTAGCAACCTGCATGAATAATGATAACAATACAACAAGAAAATATTTATTCATAATGCTTCTTTTAATTGATTTAACTTCCTATACTACGAATATGAAGAACAAAATACTCAAAAAACGACTATATATAGTAGATATTAAATGTAAAGATAGAGTTATCCGTAAAAAAGGTAGCAAAACCCGTAATCTATATAAAAACAGATTACCTTTTACAGACTAACTTTGTATAGAGGAAATAAAGATAATAAAAACATTAGAATACGCTTTTATTTTAATAATATACTCGATTATGGAAAAAGTAAAATTGAACAATGGCATTGAAATGCCTATTTTAGGTTATGGTGTTTATCAGGTTACGCCTGAAGAGTGTGAACGTTGCGTGTCGGATGCAATCAGTGTGGGCTATCGTTCTATTGATACGGCACAAGCCTATCATAACGAAGAAGGTGTTGGAAATGCAATCAGTAAATGCGGCGTACCACGTGGGGAACTGTTCATCACTACAAAAGTATGGATTTCAAATGCCGGTTACGAAAAAGCTAAAGCTTCTATTGATGAATCACTTCACAAATTAAAAAGTGATTATATAGACTTACTGCTCATTCATCAGCCATTCGGTGATTATTATGGAACTTACCGGGCTATGGAGGAAGCATATAAGGCTGGTAAACTCCGTGCAATCGGTGTCAGCAACTTCTATCCTGACCGTTTTGTCGACTTGGCGGAATTCTGCGAAGTCACTCCTGCTGTCAATCAGGTGGAGACACACGTTTTCAACCAACAGATAAAGTTGCAGGAAGTAATGAAAGAATATGGTACTAAAATTATGTCATGGGGACCGTTTGCTGAAGGACGAAACGACTTCTTTACCAACCCGACTCTCCAGGAAATCGGTAAAGAATATGGCAAATCAGTGGCACAGGTCGCACTGCGTTATCTGATTCAACGCGATATCATCGTGATTCCTAAATCGACTCATAAAGAACGTATGATGGAGAATTTCAATGTCTTTGATTTTTCATTAGCACCGGATGACATGGCGACCATCGCTGCGCTTGATACAGCTAAAACACTCTTTTTCTCCCACTATGATCCGGAGATGGTGAAGTGGTTGATTAATTATGGTAAATAGTGGTAAGTAGTAAATCCCAATAAAGACTACAAATGGGAATTGAATTCAGACAGAAGAACAAAAGAACATAAAGGCTGCGCTTAGAAAATTATTTCTGTTGCTTGTTGAACTGCTGTTTTATTTTTTGTTCTTATGTTCTTCTGTCTGAAAATAAATTATCATTTACTTGTCATTTTCACATACTCAATGACCATCAAAATAATTTGAGTCATTTTTTCAGCGGAGTAAAATGCAATGCGGCTCCGCCACTCGTTTTTAGCTTCAAAACAAGCTTATCTCCGGCTTTTATCTTCTTATGAGTACTACGTACTTTCGTTCGTGTATTCAGCTTGTCATCATCTTCGTACAGGTGAAGCATATACTTCTTACCTGGTTCCAGAAA
>ENA-UEPJ01001574-UEPJ01001574.1-human-gut-metagenome-genome-assembly--contig:-NODE-1574-length-26610-cov-6.719029_pt1 | contig 26610 bp, 10 predicted proteins | sample MGYA00242890_ERZ507896 | MGnify/ENA primary metagenome ERZ507896 (study PRJEB26167, sample SAMN06115508) | human gut metagenome | host: Homo sapiens | place: China:Qinghai | collected 2015-08-20... | reverse complement strand
CTGTCGGAGTTATGACAAAAGAGCAGGTTGCGTCAGTTCTGGCGGGAATTGTTGGTGTTGTACTATTTTCATTTGAGGATAATGTGGTGATTCGTCTGATTAATATTGGTTATATGGGGGCTGTTGCAGTTGATAGTTCAAGGGAAAAAGTGAGTATCATGCCCCGTAATGGAGGTGCTTTATACACAGCTTCCCGTGCGGATGGATGGGTTTTAAACTCTCTTGGTCTCACAATACCTTTCCAAGGCGATTGCCAGGGGGCATTGGCTTATGCCGAAGATGATCGCTATTTGTATGCAATGTCCGGTGATGGTCTTTATGAAATAGATTTGGAAGATAAAGGTTATACAAAGTTATTTGCTACATCAGATTACCCGGCTTTTGATGGAGTGAACACCGGCCAGTGGAGGCATTATCTGACTTATAGTAAATATGATAAGTGCTTTTTTGCCTCTTATCCTGAGAGTAATGGTATTATGAAGATATGGAAAGATACTTCGGGCGCATGGCAAGTGGAACGCTATGCCGGCTTCCAACCGGGATGGTTGGCTACAGCTTTTGGAGATAGATTGACGGATGCCGTATTGAAAGAACCTTGCGGAATGGCGGTGAATAGTAGCGGTGAACTCTATGTATGTTGCAAAAATAGCCATTGCATTGTGAAAATCAAAGGAAGGCTTGTCTCTTTGGTAGCAGGAGCTCCTGATCAGGCAGGAAGACTAAACGGATTCCCTACGGATGCATTGTTTGATAATCCATTGTGTATTGCTTTGGATTCGGAAGAGAACTTCTTCATTGGTGAAGAATCTTCAAAGGCCATCCGGAAAATGACAATTGAATAAAAGTAGAAATCATATAAAATGAATCAAGATGAAGATTAAACATATATTACTGTTTCTCATGGCATGGGTAAGCTCTATGAGTTTGGCCTATGCGCAACAGACTGTGGTAGCTTCTGGTTCGGTTATGGACGAGAAAGGCGAACTCTTAATCGGAGTATCGATTTCTGTAAAGGAAGTTCCTTCTATGGGTGCCATTACGGATATTGACGGTCGTTTCAAGATAGGGGGTATCAAAGCCGGGCATACGTTGGTCATATCCTATGTGGGGTATGATCCTCAGGAGATAAAAATGAACAAGAGCAACGAGCGCATGCGCGTAGTGTTGAAGGAGAGTTCGAATGTAATGGACGAGGTTGTGATTACGGCATCGGGTAAGGTACAGAAGAAGATTAATGTGACAGGTGCCATTACCGGAGTTGAGGTGGCTACGCTGAAAACTCCTGCCACTTCCATAAGCAACATGTTGGGCGGACGCGTTCCGGGCATCATTTCCGTTACACGTAGTGGAGAGCCGGGCAAGGATTTCTCCGAGTTCTGGGTACGTGGTATCAGTACCTTTGGTGCCGGACAGGGAGCTTTGGTGTTGATTGACGGTGTCGAAGGCAACTTGAATACGCTTGATCCCGAAGACATTGAGAGTTTCTCTATCTTGAAGGATGCCTCTTCTACGGCGGTTTACGGTGTACGTGGTGCCAACGGTGTGGTATTGGTAAGTACCAAGAAGGGTAAAGCCGGAAAACTGAATTTGCAGGTAAAGGCAAATGCCGGTATCTCTTATTCTCCTCGAATGCCCAAATATGTACGTGCTGCGGAATATGCGGCACTCGCCAACGAAGCTGCCGTGACACGTGGACGTATTCCTGTCTATTCCGATGTGGATGTGGATTTGTTCAGGAACCACATGGACCCTGATTTTCATCCGGATGTGGATTGGAGGGATGTTATCTTGAGAGATTATACCTGGAACCAGCAATACTTCCTGAGTGCGTCGGGAGGTGGTGAAGTAGCTCGCTATTACATCAGTGCCGGTTTTACGACAAAAGATGCCATCTTTAAACAAGATAAGGGGGTAAACAAATACAATACGAACGTAAACTACAACAAGTTCAATTTCCGTGCTAATGTGGATGTGAATGTCACTTCCACCACTACGCTTTCGCTGAATGAAGAGACTGTGATTGTTACTCAGAATTATCCGGGATATGGAAACGACAGTAAGGTATTGTGGCAGGCACAATCCAATCTGACTCCGGTGACAGTACCGTTGATGTACACCACAGGGCAGGCACCTGGATATGGCACTGATAAATCGAATATTAGTCCGTATGTATTGTTGAATATGACGGGTTATCGCAAGTTCTATTCCAATGATAATAAAATCACGATGCAGCTCAATCAGGATTTGAAGATGATAACTCCCGGACTGAGTATTGCAGGATTGGTCAACATTAATTCGATAGGTGCGAGAACCCAAGTTCGCGAAAAAATGCCGGCCATTTATTATGCTCATGGTTATAAACGTGATGGAACACTCGATTTGGAGAAAATATCTGATGCAGTGGAGCCCTATTATACAAATTGGAATGACACTGAGCGTAGAATTTATTGGGATTTCCGACTGAATTACGACCAGACATTTAATAAGGTACATAAGGTGGGTGCTTTGGTGAAGGCCGAATGGAGCGATTATGAAGCATCGAAATATAATCAATTGCTGACTGCTATCCCTAAACGATATAATAGTTACTCAAGCCGTTTCTCTTATTCGTATGATGATACTTATATGGCCGAATTTAATATGGGTTACACCGGTTCGGAGGCTTTTGAGAAAGGTAAGAAATTTGGTTGGTTCCCTGCTGTTTCTATAGGTTGGGCTCCCACGCAATATCGCTTCTGGCGTAATAAGGACAATTTTATCAATTATTTCAAAATCAGGGCTTCGTATGGTATAGTAGGTAACGACCGCCTCACTTGGGACGACTCGGTACGTTTTCCCTATCTTACTTTGATTGGTTACACAGGTTCCGGCAGTTGGAATAACGGTTCCGGTTTGACCGAAACGCAAGTAGGTTCCAGCAACCTGCGCTGGGAAAAGGCCAAGAAAGCTGACATCGGTATTGATGCACGTTTCTTCCACGAACGTTTTGAGATGACAGTCGATTTCTTCCAGGATATACGTTCCGGTATTTATCAGCAACGCCAGAGTGTACCGGAAGAGATGGGACTTCCGTCATTGCCTTGGGCCAATGTGGGTGAAATGAAGAGCTGGGGTATGGATGGACATATCTCATATACGCAACCTTTGGGTGACAATGACAAATACCTGATTGTACGTGCCAACTATACACAGTCCATGAACAAAATCACCAATTTCGAGGAAGACCTTAAGAAATACGATTACCAATCAGCCGTAGGATATCAAAGTGGAGTTAACCGAGGCTTGATAGCTTTGGGCTTGTTTAAAGACCAGGCAGATATAGATAATAGTCCTCGTCAGGATTTTGGCAATTACTTGCCGGGTGACATCAAGTATAAGGATGTCAATGGCGATGGCATTGTCAATTGGGATGATATTGTACCTTTGAAGTATTCTTATGTGCCTCAGATACAGTATGGATTTGCCACAGAGTTTAACTGGAAGAACTTCAATGTAAGTGTCCTGTTCGAGGGAGTAAGCCACGTGACCTATTTTAAAGGTGGAAATATGTATCAGCCATTCTCGGGTAGTACAGCCGGTAATGTGATTACAGATTTTGCCAACCCGGCAAACCGATGGATTTCACGTGAGATCTCAGGCAACCCTGCCACCGAGAATCCGAACGCCAAGTACCCTCGTCTTTATTATGGAGGTAGCAGTAATAATAGTCAATCATCTTCTTTTTGGTTGTCTGATGGTAGTTACTTGCGTCTGAAGAATGTGCAAGTCTCTTATACACTCAAGAACCAATTCCTGAAAAAGTTTGGTCTCCAGAAAGCAGTAATTAGTGTGATTGGAGACAATTTGGCAGTTTGGTCTAAAGAGAAGATGCTGGATCCTGCACAAGCGGGAGATAATGGAACAGTCTATCCGGTCCAGCGAGTGTATACTTTACAGCTTAATCTTTCATTCTAATATAACCTGACAATTATGATAAAATTTGGAAATTATAAAAGAGAATTCGGTTTTCTCGGCAGAATAGCCGCAATAACCGTTATTTTGGTTTCAAGCATTATGTTCGGTTCGTGCGAAAAATACTTGGACATTGACCAATATGTGTACGATCAGACCACACTGGACTCCATTTTCCTTTCCCGCTCCAGAACGGAAGAGTATATCAATGGAGCGGCTGCTCTTCTTCCCGATGAATCAATACTTATGAATGGTTGGGGAGCGGCTTCTACATTGCCCAGTGGATTGGGCTCAGATGAAGCAATCGTTCCGTTCGTAACGAATGGAAATGCTATACTTTATGATGAAGTGAAAGAAACGAACTCATGGTTTAATCCGTGGCCCGAGTGCTATAAAGGAATCCGTAAGGCCAACATCGTATTGGAGAATATATCCAAAAACCAGGAGCTTACCGAGATGGAAATGCGTGATTTCAAGGGAAGGGCTTATTTTCTGCGGGCTTACTTCTATTTCTATTTGGTAAGATTGTACGGGCCTGTGGTTGTACTTCCCGACCGTCCTTTCGATACGGACGAAGATGTAGCGTCAGTTTCATTCGAGCGTTCCACTTACGATGAGTGTGTAGAGAAAATCTGTGCCGACTTTGAAGAAGCAGCTAAATTGCTGCCTGCAAGTCGTATAGATGCATTGCAGTATATACCTACCAAGGGTGCTGCTTTGGCGTTCAAAGCTCGTATGCAGCTCTATGCTGCCAGCCCCCTTTTCAATGGTAACAGTTACTATTCCGATTGGAAAGACTCAGAGGGGAGGAATTTCATTGCCCAGACGGAAGACAAGGTTAAATGGGGAAAAGCTGCCGCCACGTTCAAGCGGATTATTGATATGAATAAGTATGCCATTCATACTGTATCCAAAATAGTGAATGAAAAGGGTACAGGCACATTGCCTCTTCCCGAGACGGTATCTGATGCCGACTTCCCTGATGGAGCCGGAGGTATAGACCCCTATAAGTCATACAAGACGCTGTTTGATGGTACTTACCAGCCTGAGTTGGTTAAAGAATACATCTATTTTTCAAAAAATAATGGAAACTATATTCTTGTGACACCTTCCAAATTGGGGGGAATATCTTCATTTAGTGTTACTTTAGATATGATTGATGAATACCGGATGGCTGACGGTAGACCGTTTAGTGAAGCTACTCAGGCGGAAAAATCATGGCAGGCAGTGGGACAAGATAAAACATTCTCGTCAGATTATCTTCTTTCCGGAAACAGAGCTCATCGTGATGATGGTCGCGAACCGCGTTTTTATGCGGCTATTGGTTTCAATGCTTGTATCTGGCCTACAACTTCCCACCGTGACGGTTTGTCAGCAGGTACCAGAAACTATGTTACCGACTATTACTACGGAGGTAGTGCATCTGATATGAATAATAATGATAACAGAACCAGGACCGGATATACCTGCCGGAAATATGTGCATCAGGATGATTGTATCTTTTGGAATGGAGTGGTAAAAGCGAAGACTTATCCGATATTCCGCTATGCCGAAGTATTGTTGGGGTATGTAGAAGCGATGAACGAAATGGAAGGTTCGTATACGGACGAAGATGGGCAGGTGACGGTTACTCGTGATGTGGATCAAATGGTGAAATATTTCAATCAGATTCGTTATCGTGCCGGTCAACCGGGAATCACAACTGCCGATGCAGCCGACCAAAGCAGGATGCGTGAACTAATTAAGCATGAAAGGTTGATTGAGTTTGCTTTCGAAAGTCATCGTTATTGGGATTTGCGCCGTTGGAAAGATGCCTATGACGCTTACAACAAACCCATCAGAGGATTGGATGTAAGTGCTCGCGAATCACAACGCGAACAGTTCTATACAGAAAGAATCTGGAATACAGAAAAAACCATGAAACGTATGTTTTCCAACAAGATGTATCTGTGGCCGCTTGACAGAAATGTGCTGAGAAAGAACGGTAAGTTGGTACAGAACCCAGGATGGAATTAAAATGAAAACAATAAAAGCTGATAATATGAAGAGAATAGCATTTTTTTCGATAACCTTGCTGTTGGCATGTATGGCGGGTTGCGACAATAAAATACCTATGGAAGAGAATTTATGGCCCGAAACGGTTTATCTGGTTGGGGCAAAAGATAAGATTATAAATAGAGATCTGAATATAGGTTATGAAAAAGATACCATATATGCATCGGTTGCCATCAGCGGTTCGCTGCCTACCAAGGAAGATATAACTGTTACTGTTGAAGAATTTCCTTCTGGTATTGAAAGTTATAACCAGAAAGAACTTGGTTCGGATGATATAAAGTATCGTACGTTGACAAATGGTATCTATAGTTTTCCGCAAGAAAATGTAGTTGTGAAAAAGGGTGAAGCCTATGGCACGTATCCTGTTCACATTGACCCATCCACTTTGCATATAGATTCGCTCTATATGATGGCGTTTAAACTTAGTGGAACATCTCGTTTTGAACTGGCTAAAGAAGATACAGTGGTGCTAATCCGTCTGAATCTGATGAATGACTATTCAGGGCTTTATTATATGGACGGTGTGATTAAGCCTGCTGATAATCCAAAGGATTCCGTTATCTATAAGTCGCCTCGCACGTTGCAAGCTGTAGTCGATGGTAACACTGTACGTATGTATCATCAAAAGAATGAATGGTCGAAAGGTGCTACAGACTACAGACCCGATTATTGCTTTAATATCACCGTAAATCCGGATAATTCAGTAACCTTGAAGTCTTGGGATAAGTTTAACCTTGTCAGTGGTGGCGGTAAGTATTATCCCGAAATGGAAGTGTACGATTTGTGGTATACTTTCAAAGAGGATGGTATGTTGAAGAAAACCCGGGGATTTGTGTATAAAGAGCGTAAGAACGATGATGAAGTACGCAAGATAAACGACTGGATGGAAGAAAATAGAAAGTACGATTATTAAAAGATTCTATTTTAAGGTAAAGTTAGATTGCATTTTTTATTACCATTAGTTTAAGAAGGTGGTGCTTCGTGAGAAGCACCATTTTCTGTAAATTATATAAAATCTATATCATGAGAACCTATTTTTTCTCTTTATTATTCCTGTGTATGCAAAATGTATTTGCACAAGCACCATTAGCAGTGGAAACGGATTCTATGAGTGTAGAAAACCTTTTTCTACAGCAAATGTCGCATTTCCCTCAGGAAAAGCTTTACCTTCAGACAGACCGTGGCATTTACATGTCCGGTGAAACCCTTTGGTTCAGGGCACATTTAGTAGATGCCCTTATGCTAAAGCAAGCTAATGCTAGCCGATATGTATATGTAGAGTTAGTGAATCCGTTGGGCAACTTGGTGGAGAGAGTGAAAATAAGACCGGACTCTTTGGGATGTTTTTACGGACATATTCCATTGGGTGAAGATCTGCCGGAAGGCAACTATTCTCTCAGAGCCTACACTTGGTTCATGCAGAATATAGGTGAAGAGTACTTTCCCCATAAACTGATTTATATATCCGATCCCGTATCCGAAGCGATATCTCCGGAAATCAGTTATTCTGCTGAAAACAACGATATTCATGCGGAAATACATTTTCTCAGTAAACCGGACAACCGATCCGTCACTCCTACACAAGCCATTCTTTTCCCCGATGGAGACAGGGACAAAGAAGGAAAAGTCTTATCATTGGAAGGGGAAAATATCCATTACACTTTCAAGAAGAAGGAGATTCCTGCTTCGCGCACGTTTTTGTTACAGACAGTGTATGACGGAAAGATTTCCAATCGCTATTTCAGAATCCCCGAATTGAGTAAAACCTTTGATGTGGCTTTCTTCCCCGAAGGAGGTCATGCAGCTCAATCCACCACAATCAAAATGGCATTTAAGGCCATCGATGCAGATGGTTTGTCTACAGAGGTAGAAGGTCAAGTATTTGACGAAGAAGGTCAGGTATGTGCCGATTTCAAAAGCCAGCATTTGGGTATGGGGAGTTTTCGGATGTATTATGTTCCCGGAAAAAAGTATCATGCCGTTTGTAGTGACGGAACAGGCGTTTCCAAGCGTTTTGATTTGCCCGAACCTTCTCCGGATGCTATCTCCCTGAATACACTTTGGTCTAAAGATTATTTGCGGGTAAGTCTTTCCAAATCACCCGATACCCCATTGGGCACTTCGCTGACACTGGTGGCGCATTTGCGGGGCATCGTTCTGTATGCACAACCCTGGGATGATAAACAAAATTATGTTGACTTTGAAAAAGACTTTTTTCCGGCGGGCATCGTTCATTTTCTGCTGGTTGATGAAGGAAGAAACATTCTGAGCGAACGTTTAGTGTTTTCTCTACAAAAAAGTGCACTGGCGCAGACTGAAGTCCGGCCTGACCGCGAAAACTACTTGGCAAGAGAGAAGGTAGATATGGATATACAGATTAAAGATATAAATGGAAACCCCATGTCAGGCAACTTCGCACTTGCAGTTGTTGACAGAACAGACGTGAAGCCGGATACCGTTTCCAACATTGTTTCCACCTTATTGCTCACTTCCGATCTTAAAGGACACATTGAGTCACCGTTGAGTTACCTGCAGGATAGCCGCAGTTCTTCCTATGCCCTGGATTTGCTGATGATGACACAAGGCTGGCGGAAATACAACATACCGGAGGTATTGAAAGGCAACGTAACCAGCGCATTGCCCTATAATTTGGAATTGGGCGACGAAGTTTCCGGTAAAGTAGAGGGCTTGTTTTCTGCATTGAAAGAGGGAAATATCTCTTTGCTCGCCCTTAAAGATTCACTCATCGGGACAGAACTGACGAAGCCTGACCGGAATGGGCGGTTTGTATTCGATAAACTGGAATATCCCAGTGGTACTCACTATATTGTCCAGGCGCTCAGCAAGAAAGGTTCTTCAAAAGTTTTTATCGAACTGGATCCTTACAAATCGTTTCCTGCTCCCCGAATCGGGTGTATTCCCCGCATTGAAAAGCCGCATATCGAGGAGAACTATATGGCAAAGATGGATCAGAAGTATACGATAGAAAATGGAATGAGAGTTTATAATCTGGCGGAAGTGATAGTGACAGGTAGAAGAGAGAGAGCTGTAAAAACGGAATCTCCCTTTTATTCGGTGGGAGTTTCGAAGGTGCTGACGGAAGAGGATGTAAAAAAAGGACATTTTATTTCTACATACGACCTCTTGCGACGTTTGCCGGGTATTACTATCACGAATAATGAAGTGCGTTATCGATTTGCTCCGGTCATGGTGTTGCTGGACAATGTTCCCGAAGAAAACTTTGATTTTGACCTGTTGGACGTGGATGACATCAAAGATGTTTTTTACTCCCCTGCCACTTCTGTCGGTCCTCTTTACGGGTCGGCTGCGGGAAATGGTGCCATAGTAGTCACTACGAAGAATGGGTTTGTACAGAAAAATAAAATGAATAGCAACATGCAGACTATTATGACTTTAGGTTATCAGCAAACTGTAGAATTCTACTCACCGGCGTATGACACGGAAGCAAAGAAAGAATCCGTCAAGCCAGACTTACGTTCTACGATATACTGGAATCCGAGCGTGCAGGTTGATGAATCGGGAACTGTTCACGTCAGCTTCTATACAGCTGATTCTGCTGCCGATTATGGGGTAGTGATAGAAGGTGTTTGTACATCGGGCAATCTCATTTATTCAGGTGAAAAAGTAATATCGCGGCATAGTGATTCTTATTAATTTTTTGTTGAAGTAATTTAAATATATAGCTTATGAAAAACATTACAAACGTATTTTACGAATTTCTTATAGCTTTATGCTGTTTGATGTCTTCTTCCGCACTTTGGGCATGGGAAGATATGTCAATGCCTCGACTGCATGTTGAAGGCCGTTATCTGGTAGACCCGCATGGGAATAAAGTGAACCTGCATGGGTTTGCACAGACCTATAGTCCGTGGTTCAATGAGATGGGGCAGAAGTGGGACAATTATGATGTGGAGAAATGCTTGAAATACAATCAAGGGTTGATTGATGACATTATGGCTGCCGGTTGGAAAATGAATTTTCTTCGATTACATATGGACCCGTATTGGTCAAATTCTCCGGGAATTCATGTAGAAGGAGAGAATGACATTTCAGCATTCGATTTCAATCGGTTTAAAAACTATCTTGATAGGGTATTTATTCCGATGGCGGAATATGCTGTCTCGAAAGGACTTTATGTAGTCATGCGTCCTCCCGGAGTATGTCCGGAAAAAATAGCTGTGGGAGATGAGTATAATCAGTATCTCATTAAAGTATGGACACACGTAGCCCAGCATCCGAAATTGAAGAATCATCCCAACATTATGTTTGAACTGGCCAACGAACCGATTAATATACTTGGTCCCGATGGTACTTATGGAGCCGGTTCGCAGGGACACTTCGATAAACTGAAAGAGTATTTTCAGTCGGTGGTAGATGCGATGCGTGCACAAGGTTGCGGTAACATTCTTTGGATACCTGGCCTGGGTTATCAAGGGTTGTATAAAGGATTTGCCGTCAATCCTATCGAAGGAGATAACATCGGTTATGCGGTACATCTCTATCCGGGCTGGATGGGAAGTGATGGAGAAAATGGGGATGGTGGTTCCAGTACGGGAGGCTATGAACCTTTCCAGAAAGGATGGGATGATTCCGTAGCTCCGGTAGCATCATTCGCACCTATCATGATAACAGAAATGGATTGGGCACCGTCAAAATATAACGCTTCGTGGGGGAAGGCTCATACCGGTACATTCGGTGGTCCCGGTTTTGGAGCAAATATGAAACATATTGTAGATAATTCGGGTAATGTAAGCTGGCTTATTTTTACGGGTGCTGATTTGTTGGCAAAATTTAAGGATGTACCGCCCGCCGAAGGAGAAGTATATACTTTCCTGACCGATCCGGAAGCCTGTCCGTGGCCTACCTATCATTGGTATCAGGAGTATGCAAAGGAAAATTATCCACGTCCTGATTTTACTTATCAGTCACATAGTGATAATGGGGATGGCACATACACTAATCCTGTTATATTCGGTGACTTCCCTGATCCGGATGTAATCCGTGTGGGTGATGTCTATTATATGGTATCCACCACCATGTACATTTTCCCCGGAGCCACCATCCTGAAATCTTATGATTTGGTGAACTGGGAGTATTGCTGTAATCCGTTGGAGCGCATAGAGGCATCCGATGGTTATAATCTTGAAAATGGTCAGAACCGTTACAGCCGTGGCCAGTGGGCAACAGCTCTTCAATATCACAACGGCAAGTTCTATCTCCTGTTTACTACACTGGATGAAGGTGGATACCTATTGACCACTACCGACATTGAAGGTGAATGGGAAAAGAAGAAGTTAAATGATGGTTTTTATGATTGCGGATTGCTTTTTGATAATGATAAAATATACGTAGTTTACGGTATCAACCAGCTTCGTATAGCCGAATTGGATGAAGATTTCAATAAAATTCCCGGCAGTGATAAGGATGTGGTTAAATGGTCTTTCCGCGAAGGGCTTGAAGGGAGCCGTTTGTATAAGATAGGTGAGTATTATTACATTTACTCTACGTATGGAGGATGGCCTGCTTTTCAAACTGTTTTCCGCTCCAAGGATATCTATGGACCTTATGAGGAAAAGAAGCTGATAGACGATGACAACATTCATCAGGGAGCTTTGGTAGAAACGCAGACCGGAGAGTGGTGGACTATGCTTTTCTATGATAAAGGTGCTTATGGACGATTCCCTAACCTGCAACCCGTAAAATGGGTGGATGGCTGGCCTGAAATAGGTGAGAACGGAAAAGGAGTCACTACCTATCGTAAGCCCGATGTTGGCAGGGAATACCCCATAAAGTCATTGCCTACCAATGATAATTTCAGGCATTATAAATTAGGACTGCAATGGGGATGGAATCATAATGCGGACAGATCAAAATGGTCGTTGACTGAACATGCCGGTTATTTGCGGTTGTATACGGCAAATGTTACCGACAGCCTGCATAAAGCCAAGAACACATTGACTCAGAGAATTCTGGGGTATCCTCAGGACTTGGAACATTCCTATGGTACGGTCAGGATGGAGATAGGCGAGATGCAGGAAGGCGATGTGGCAGGATTGGCAGTATTTCAGGACCCTTATGCGTTTATTGGCGTTAAAGTCATAGATGGGCAGAAACGGTTGGTTTATACCACTGCCCCTGTAGTATCGTCGGCTGCAAAATCGGAGCAGATAGGAGAAGTGGTCACTGAACAGGTAATCTATTTGCGCGCTATTGCCAATTACAACACAAGTAGGGCAAGCTTTTATTACAGCCTGGACAACAAGACCTATACAAAATTTGGGGATGACCTGAACATGAAGTATGATCTGACGGTATTCACAGGCAATAAGTTCGCTATCTTTAATTATGCAACTGCCCAGACAGGAGGCTATGTGGATGTAGACTGGTTCTCTACCGAACCGGAGTTTGATGAAGCATTCTATTTTGACGACTCTTTTGAGGGGTATAGTGAAGAATCATTGACCTTAACCGAATTGACCATCAATGGAAAAGAAGAGCTCACTTTGCTTACCGGAAGTTCTTCTACAATTACAGTGAAAGGAATATATGCCGATGGCCATACGGAAGATATTACCATGGTGGCCGATTATGAAAATCAGAATCCGGATGTCATACGTGTAACTAACGGACGTATAATGGCTTTGCAAGATGGAGAGAGTGATATAATTATCAGTTATAAAGGCCCTTTGGGTGACCGTCAGTCTTTAAAGATTCACGTCACTTCTTCTACTTTTCCGCTAACCGCAGAACTGTTTAATCCCAATATTTGGGAGACCGGTTCTTTTGATGAGAATACACATACATTGGTGACCGGACAGTATGGTTTCGGTGGCTGGTGGTACGATAACGGTATTGATTTGTCAGAATATAAATACGTTGTGGCAAAAATAGGCAATGATAACTCAAACAACGGTGCTTCATTTCGTTTATTTGATGAGAATAGCTATTGGTCGGGAGCTGCTGAGTATGAAGTTAAGAACAGTAAGCAAGTGGTTGTTGATTTGAATAATATGTATAAGAGTAATTCTAAAGTGAAACTTGATCCGAGCCATATCTATGGTGTAGGTTTCTGGTCGTTCGGCGGCAGCCCTATTATTATCGATAAAGTCTATCTGACTAATTCCGATGATTGCGAAGATCCTACGGGCATCGAGGATGTGACCGTGGATAAAGATCCTCTGGTAGATGTCTATACCATTACGGGAATCAAGCTTCGCACTCAGGTGCGCAGAAGTGAGGTGATCCGGGAACTGCCTGCAGGAATTTATATTGTGGGAAGAGAGAAGGTTGCCATATTGAAGTAATAACGATGATAAAATCTGATTAGTTTACATAAGTGAACAACTAACTTTTTAGAAAACATATTTATAAGGATGATATAATCCAGCCTACAGGTATTTATAACCCTGTTTTGAAAGGGCTACACCTTTTTGTCCGGATGGCTACACCCTTTTACTCTCATGGCTACACCTTTTCATATAAAGGGTGTAGTCATTCCAAAAGGATACTTTACTCTTAAATATAAGTTATTGAAAAATATTTATTTAAAATAAAAAGTCTTTCCTTTTTATTGCTTATATTTGTCAGAGTGAGCAACCTTTAAATTTTAGTAGAAATTAATCATATACAACTATACCATGAGAAAACTTATTTTCCTTTTCCTGCTTTGCATCACTTGTATGCTTCAGGCACAAAATGTAATTGATAATCCTAAGTTTAAATTCCGTTCGGGCAGCATTTATAATATTACCCGCATTGAACGTACTCCGGATGCAACGAGGTTGCATATCCATGTTATTTTCCGTCCGCATTGGTGGGTAAAGACAGGCAAAGATACTCATTTGGAAGATGCGATTACTGGTAAGAAGTATTATATAACCGGTAGTGAAAACTTTGAATTAGAAAAAGAAGTATATACACCAGATTCCGGTACGTTGGATTTTGTACTTATTTTTCCTCCACTTCCTAAGGAGACAAAAGAAATCCATTTGCTTGAGTCTGATCATGACGAACTCAATACGTACTATATATCTTTGGAGAAAAAAGATGCTAAAACCTCACTTTTCGATAAAGTCTCCGGCAACTGGATGGGAATGGACGACTATTATGAATGGGCTTTTGGCATATACGATTCTCTTGCTGTCATGGACAATCGTTTCTATCAGTACGAAGCAATCCGTCAGAAAGGTAAAAGTATGCTGTTGACTTTGAAAGATGACCGGGGCGATAAAGTGGAGCTGGAACTTACCCCGCAAAAGAATGGTTTGTGCCGGATAAGGAAAGATAAAGAACCTGCCCGGCTTTATTCGCGGGATACGGGAAGCATGAAGGCGATGCAGGTTGAAGAGAATGAGAGTCCGGTATTCCGTCGGGATAGCGTTTGCCTGCAAGGATACATTGCCGGCTATGATCAGAAATTAGGCTTTACCAATGGTCTGATTTATGTTTCTAATGATTTGACAAGAGAAGATTATCCGATGGTGGTAACTCTGCAACCTAATGGAAGGTTTGAATGTAAGTTTGAGATCAACTATCCTATGGTAAGTTCGGTTGTGTTCAATAATGATTGGATACCCTTTTATGTAGAACCAGGGCAAACTGTAACAATGTATGTAGACTGGGAAGCTGTAATGGCACGTAGTCGTGCCCGTGATTATTATTATCCTCTTCATAATGTCCATTACATGGGATCTACCGCATATATAGGAAAGGCATTGAAATATGTGGATGATTTATTCGTATTTCGTTATGAAGATTTCTCGAAAATGCAGAAAGAACTGACCCCTGCACAATTTGTAGAGCGTTGTGAACCTATGTTCCGTCGTTGGTCGGAGCAGGCCGATTCACTTGTTGCTGCCAATCGATATGTGGGAAGAGCGGCACGTTTGGTGAGAAATACGGCACGGATTTCTCAAGGTTATAAGATGTTCGACTTTGTTATGAACAGAAGTTATCTGGCGCGGGAGAATAAAGATAATGAGGTGCTGAAGGTTAAGGAAGATTCGGCTTATTATAACTTCTTACGACAGATGCCTCTTAATGACAGCATTATCGTAGCGGATAAGAATTTTAGTAGTTTTATCAATCGCCTTGAATATATGGATTTTGCAAGGGCTGTGGGTGATACGACGACTGTTGAAATGGGAAAGATTGCCTATAAATATCCTGAAAAATCTGTCCTTACTTATTTGAAGAAGAATGGTGTAGTATTGACTCCTGAGCAGGAAAAAATGAGAAAAGATAGTGAAGACAGAGCTGGTAAGACTGTGACAAGAGAGATAAGCGAACTCATTGCGGAGACGAAGATATGGGAAGAACTTAGCGAAAAATATAAGGATTTATTCGAAGCTTATCGAAAGGAAAATGAGGTAATGAATGATGTTTCTGTATCTATTGATGAAAATCAGAAAGCAGAAGATGAAAAAATAATGAGAATAAATCAATTCTTTGAAAATCAAAGAGAGAAATCGGGACGATTGGATACCATAGTCGGATATATCCCGTTGGTTTCGCAGATCATTGCTTTGCGAAGTCTTCCTTTTGATTTAAAACAATTGGATAGAGAAGGTGCCCGTAGTCTGTTGGATAAAGAAAAGCAGCTAATCAATCATCCATTCATGCTTGCTGAGGCGGAGCGTTTGTATGCCCAAGCTTTCCCGCTACAAAATGATAGCACGTATGCTTTGCCTGAAGGGCCTGCTACTGAAATCTTACGTAATATCATTAAAGCCCATGCAGGTAAAGCTTTGTTTATCGATTTCTGGGCAACGTTTTGTGGTCCCTGTCGTAGTGGCATTGAACACACTGCCGGTTTGCGCCAACAGTATAAAGATCACCCGGATTTTCAGTTCATATACATCACCAGTGATCGTGAAAGTCCCGAAAAGACTTATAATGAATATGTAGAAAAGAATCTGAAGGGTGAGGCTTGCTATCGTATTCCTCAGGCAGATTACAACTATCTCCGCCAATTATTCCACTTCAACGGTATTCCTCATTATGAGTGGATAGAAAAAGATGGTACTGTATTGCGAAACTCTCCGGGAACTTATAACCTGGAGAAATATTTGAAGAAGCGTTTCGGGAATAAAGATTGATATTTTCCATTATTAAGTATTATTTTAGCTCTTGTTTATTGACCGGAAGGTGCTTCTTATAATAAACGAAGATATTATTATGATGGACCAGAAAAAATACAAGAGCTTATAGGTAGGAGTCAGCAGGAGGATGCAGTAGCATTCTCCTGCTGATTTTTAGTCACTTGTATTCTGGATCACTTTTCGATTACTATTTCTCTATCTGTTTCGGAAGAATATACGGAATAAAATGAATCAAATATGTAGATATTGATTAAAAAGTGATCCAATCAGAGTGTCTGCAAAATTATATTTTTGTTTTCAATGATGGAAATTTTATTTAAAGTTGCATGATATCGATATAATCCTATTGTCTGTCGAAAAATACTATAACAAATTAATGATAAGTCCCTATTTTTACGACATGAAAAAACTGCATAGGAAAAAACTATATTTGAAATCTATAATTATGAAGAAGAGAAACTTTTTTTTGTTATTATCATTTGTCTTTTTGTGTTTGCAGACTCAAGCACAAAAAGTGAATCTCCATCCTCAGAGGACAATTAAGGTTGAAGCTAATGATAGTCGAGAAACTATTATTGAAAAGGCTATTCATATTGCCCCGGATGTAAATCAACTGAGTGCATTACAAAATGAGTTCATTGCTTTTGTTCATTTTGGTCCTAATACATTTACCCGTATGGAGTGGGGAAATGGCAAGGAAGACCCGAAAGTATTTGATTTGAAAACTTTGGATACAGATCAGTGGTGTGAGACGATGAAGGCGGCTGGTATGAAGATGGTGGTTCTGACAGTGAAACATCATGATGGCTTTGTCTTATGGCAGAGTCGCTATACCAAACATGGAATAATGTCCACTGGTTTTAAAAATGGGAAAGGGGATATTTTGAAAGAACTTTCGGAGTCATGTCGTAAGTATGGTTTGAAGTTAGGAATTTATTTATCGCCTGCAGATTTGTTTCAGATAGAAAGTCCAAATGGACTTTATGGTAATTTGAGTAAATATACTAAGCGAACTATTCCGCGTGAGATACCTGGAAGACCTTTTAAGAACAAAACTCGATTTGAATTTGTGGTTGATGATTATAATGAATATTTTTTAAATCAACTATTTGAATTATTGACGGAATATGGACCTGTTCATGAAGTCTGGTTCGATGGAGCCCATCCGAAGCGGAAAGGAGGGCAAACATATAATTATATAGCTTGGAAGCAATTGATTAAAACGTTGGCTCCACATGCTGTCATTTTTGGTCGAGAAGACGTCAGATGGTGTGGTAACGAAGGTGGTGGAACAAGAAATACGGAATGGAATGTAATCCCATATCGTGAAAACCCTGATACGATGAATGACTTTAGTGATCTGACCTCAAATGACTTGGGCAGTAGGGAAGCTCTGTTTTCTATGGAAAGGCCTTTTTATTTGCATTATCAGCCTGCGGAAACCAATACATCCATTCGTGAGGGTTGGTTCTATAGGGATGATACACATCAAAAGGTAAGAAGTGCGGATGACGTTTTTGACATATATGAACGTGCGGTAGGAGGTAATTCAATTTTTTTGCTGAATATTCCGCCTAATCGTGAAGGAAAGTTTTCTGAAGCAGATGTGAATGTATTGAAAGAAGTAGGCAAGCGCATTGACGAAACTTATGGCATCGATTTGCTGAAAGGTGCTAAAGGTGCGAGCCAGGTGCTTGATGGCAAAATGAATACTTATGTATCTCTTGATAAACAACCTCGGGAAATTATAATTTCTGCTGTCCGACCGGTTACAATGAATCGTATAGCCATCAGGGAGGCTATCAGTTCTTATGGTGAACGGGTAGAAAGACATGCTGTAGATGCATATATTAATGGAGAGTGGAAAGAAATAGCCCGAGCTACCAATATTGGATACAGGCGCATTCTTCGTTTTCCGGAAGTGACTACTGATAAAATACGAGTGCGTATACTGGAATCGCGTTCTGTGCCGGTTATTAGCAGTGTTTCAGCCTATTATTATCAGACTCGTCCGCCGATGGTCAGTGCAAAAAGAGATGTGAAGGGATTGGTCTCAATAGAGCCTGCAAAGAAATATTTTTATTGGAATTTTACTGGGCAGAACAGTGAAGCTAATCTGAATCAGGGGTATCGTATTTTTTATACTACGGATGGAAAAGAGCCGAATGTAACTTCAATGGAGTATAAAGAACCTTTCTTCATGGAAAATGCAGAGTTGAAAGCAATTTCTATTCTTAATGGGAAAAAGGGAGCTCTGTACGAAGAGCAGTTTGGTTTAGTAAAGCAGGATTGGAAAATATATAATGCAAGTAGTGAAACGTCCAAACATTCTGCTAAAAATGTTATGGATGAGAATCCAGACACTTACTGGATGTCAGAAGAAGGTGCTGAAATGCATTTTATCAGCATTGATCTAGGAAAGAAAGAGCAACTTAAAGGTTTTGCTTATATACCTCAGCGACAGAATGCAAGAGGCATGCTTGAGAAGGGAATTTTTAAAATTAGTGATGATGGACAGAGCTGGCGCGAAATAGAAAGTTTCGAATTCGGGAATTTAATCAACGATCCAACAAAGCGATCCCACTATTTCAAAAATGCTGTAACAGCACGTTACATCCGCATTGAGGTAACGAAAATAGCAGCAGATGGAAATGTGGTGACCATGGCCGAGTTAGATTTATTTTAAGTATTGCAATATGGCATTTATTAATATGTAAAAATAATTATGAATATTTCTCCAATAGAAGAAGTAAAAAGAAACATTTGTGGCTATAAGGTTCAACAATTTCAAGGACCGGTAAAAAGATATTGTCAGACCATGGATTTGAAAGATGATCCGGAACTTATAAAAGAGTACATTCAATGTCATAGTAAAGATAAAGCATGGCCGGAGATAAGGGAAGGAATCAGAGCTGTCGGTATTCTGGAAATGGAGATTTATATATTAGGTTCCCGTCTATTTATGATTGTTGAAACACCGCTTGATTTTGAATGGGATACGGCAATGGCAAAGTTAGCTACAATGCCCCGTCAGGTGGAATGGGAAGAATTGGTTTCTCATTTCCAAGTGGCTTTGCCCAATGCTTCTTCTTCAGAAAAATGGTCATTAATGGACCGAATGTTTTATTTATATCCATGATTCAGATGAAGAAAATGGAAACTTTTTTAATCCTGTTCATGCTATGTTTCCCTTGTTGGGGATGTGCACAGCGAATTTTTGATTGGGAGAATCCTAATGTAGTGGGTCATAATAAAGAAGACTATCATTCTACATTGATGCTTCCGTCCCGGAAAAGCGAGTGCAAAGAAATTATGTTGTTAAATGGCATGTGGAAGTTCATGTGGTCTCCCGATCCTCAAAGCCGTCCATTGAATTTCTATAAAAGAGATTTTGATACAAGCGGATGGGACAATATTGTTGTTCCCGGACCGTGGCAATTACAAGGGTATGGGAAGCCCATTTATACAAATTCGACTTACCCTTTTAGAAAAGATCAACCAAAGGTTACGGGAGAGCCTCCCAAGAATTTTTTTAGCTATGAGAATTGGAATCCGGTAGGCTCTTACGTTACCACTTTTGAGATTTCGGAAGAAATGAGAGATAAGCAATTTTATCTTCATTTTGAAGGAGTCAAATCAGCGATGTATATATGGATAAATGGAAATCAGGTTGGATATAGCCAGAATTCTATGGCTCCGGCTGAGTTTGATATTACAAAGTATGTACATAGTGGACAGAACAAATTGGCGGTTGAAGTTTATCGTTGGTCAGATGGCAGTTATCTGGAAGATCAGGATATGTGGCGTTTTAGCGGCATTTTTCGTTCAGTGGAACTTTGGGTGCGTCCTAAGGTTCATATAAAGGATTATTCATTGACGGCTGATCTGTCTCCGGATTTTTCTTTTGCCCGTTTCAATGCAAAAGTCTGGTTACGGAATTTATCAAAGGAGAAGCTTAATAAACTGTGCATTGAGATTGTTTTGAGAGGTGAAAACAATGAAGGGGAAAAGGTGGAAATGGAGTTGAAAACTCTCGTTAAAAACTTAACTCCATCTTCTACGGGATGCTATACATTGTCTTCTATAGTGAATAAGCCCATTTTGTGGTCAGCGGAAAAACCTAATCTGTATGACGTTGAAGTCAGGCTTTGTGATAAGAAGCAGGTTTTTGAAGAGTTTCGGTCGCATTTGGGGATATGGAGATGTGAAATAGATGGGAATGTTCTTAAATTTAATGGAAAGAAAATCAAACTGAAAGGAGTAAACCGCCATGAACATCACCCTCGCATGGGACGATTTGTAGATAGAGAGACGATGGAAGAAGATTTGAGATTGATGAAGCAAGCTAATATAAATATGATTCGTACTTCACATTATCCCAATTGCCCGTTGTTTTATGAATTGTGCGATCGATATGGTTTTTATGTGATGGATGAGGCTAATCAGGAAAGTCATGATTATGGTTTGGGTAATAAGATTCTTGGAAATAATCCGGAGTGGACGCTTGCACATGTGGATAGGGCAGTCGCCTTGGTGCAACGTGATAAAAATCATCCTTGCATAATTTCGTGGTCTTTAGGTAATGAAGGAGGAGCGGGACGTAATATGAGGGCTATGGCGGATACCATTCGTGCCATAGATCCCGTACGTATCATCTTTAGTGATACAGATAATTCAGTTTCTGCTTTTAATGATCCTTCTTATTACACTCCTGATCAATTGAAGAAATTCGCCATGGAGAAACGTGATAAGCCGATTTTTATGCGTGAATATGCTCATGCTATGGGAAATTCGGTGGGTAACTTACAAGAATACTGGAATATTATTGAAGCGGATGAATGTATTGTCGGTGCTGCCATTTGGGATTGGGTTGATCAGGGAATTGCCAAGAAAGTAGATGGCTCATATACGAAAAGTGTTGAATTTTCAACTTCTTTGTCTTTAAAGAAAGATGAGTTCTGGGCTTATGGGGGAGACTTTGGTGATTTTCCTAATGATGGTCCATTTTGTTTGAATGGTTTAATCGGTCCGGATCGTGTGCCTCATCCGCATTATTATGAAGTACAAAAAGTATATCAAAATATAGATTTCTCATTGGATGATGAGAGTAAGGTTCACCTTACTAATAAGTACGGATTTATGTCTTTGGATGAATTTGATTATGAATATGCCTGGTTGGAAAATGGAAAAATTGTAAGGTCCGGGAAGGCATTGCTTTCGGATTCGGATTGTTTGGATATACCCTTGTATTCTGGTTCTGGTGAACTCTTTCTGAATGTTTACGCGAAACTGAAAAAGACGGAATGTTGGGCTGACAAAGGTTTTTGTGTGGCAAAGGAGCAGTTTCGGATGAATACGGTCAAAGTTGAGCGAATTGTAGCAGAGGGTGAGCATATTGAAATAAAGCAATTACCGGAGGCGTTTGAAGTGATTGCGGGTACGCACCGCTTTTTGATAAACACCAAATCGGGTGCTTTGACAAGTTGGCAAAAGAATGGGGTTGAAATCCTATATGGTATTCTGGAACCTTATTTTTGGAAACCGGCAAATAACAATCAGATGTATAATAACTATAATCAACGTTTAGGTAAATGGAAGGATGCGGCAAAAGAAAGAGTAGTCAAAGATGTTGCTTTTTCAATAAAGGAAGGATTGGGAATAGTGAAAGTCGACATGCTTTTGCCAACTATAGGTGCATCCTATCAATTAATATATACGATCAATGGGGCAGGAAGAATACAGGTTGAAGCTTCTTATAGTCCTGAAGAGAAGTCTATTCCGTTGATGCCGAAATTTGGAATGAGAATGCGATTGCCGGCTGAGATGAAGCATATCAAATGGTACGGACGAGGAGAATTTGAGAATTATCCAGATAGGAAGAGCGCTGCTTTTATTGGTTGTTATGAAAAGGATGTCAATGAATTCGTTACGGAGTATTTATACCCGCAGGATAATGCCAATCGGTGTGATGTTCGTTGGTTTTCATTAAGTGGTAAAAATAATAAGAAAATACGAATAACCGGATTGCAACCACTTTGCTTTCGCGTATGGCCTTATGACGAAAATGATTTGGAGACCAGTAGACATGCTTATGAACTGCCTGAACGCGATTATTTGAATGTGAATATAGACTTAAATATTCATGGAGTAGGAGGTAATGATTCATGGGGTGCGCGAACATTGAATAAATATACAATTGATGGAAATCAATCTTATTCCTATGGATACATAATGGAATATCATTCTAATAATTAAATATTAATGGATTTGTAATATGAAAAAAGCTATGTCTATAAGAAGTGTTATACTTCTGCTAACTCTATTGCTATTTTCTGTACCTTCTTATTCGCAGAGGGTTAGAGAGAGTTTTGACTGGAACTGGCAGTTTCATAAGGGCGATATTGCCATTAAACTTGCGGTGAAAGCTGGGATGCAGGGCGGATTGTCTGATGTGAATGTAAAGCGTGTGGAAGGAGAAGAAGTCATTATTGCCTATACGGATAGGAATAAAGTTGCAGAATACAAACCTGCTGATTGGCAGGATGTGAACCTGCCACATGATTGGTTGGTAGAAGAGCCGATTGTGCATGATAATAATATAGGTAGCCAGCCTGCGGGTAATGGTTTCCGTCCTACAGGAATTGGTTTTTATCGGAAAGAGTTTGAAATACCGGAAAGTGATAAAGGAAAAAAGATTTCTATTGAATTCGATGGCATTTTTCGGAACAGTACTGTCTGGGTCAATGGACACTTAATGGGGAATCATCCGAGTGGCTATGTACCTTCCAGTTACGATTTGTCAGATGTTCTACGTTATGGAAGTGAAGGCCGAAATGTAATTCTTGTGAAAGTTGACGCTACTGATTATGAAGGATGGTGGTATGAAGGATCTGGTATATACAGACATGTATGGCTTATTAAAACCGATAAAATCCATGTTGCAAGATATGGTACATTTGTCACAACGCCTTCTATTTCTGATAAAGAAGCGGTCGTCAACATCAAGACTACTTTGCAGAACGAATATAAGTCCGTTAAATCTGTTACTCTTGTCTCTAAAATTGTCGATGCGCAAGGACAAGTGCTTGACAGGCTGACTTCCTCTTTGCCTATCAAGCCTTTTGGTCAGATCGAAATAGAGCAGGAAGCGCTGGTTCGCAATCCAGCGCTTTGGTCTCCAGAAACACCAGTGCTCTATGAGGTTCAAACGGAAGTAATGGAGAACGGGAAAATAGTAGATACCTATGAAACTACTTTTGGTATAAGAACTGTTGAGATGAGGACGGATGGATTTTATCTGAACGGAAAGCTCTATCCGATAAAAGGAACTGTCAATCATCAGGATTTTGCTGGAGTAGGTGTGGCGCTTCCCGATAAAATTAATGAGTATAAGATTAAATTGCTTAAGGAAATGGGAAGTAATGGTTATCGTAGCGGTCATCATCCTCCTACACCCGAAGTGCTTGATATTTGCGACCGGTTTGGTATGCTTGTTTTGGATGAAAACCGTCATTTATGGAGCTCAGAACTTGGAATCAGAGATTTAACTACTTTGATTTTGAGAGATCGCAATCATCCGTCAGTATTCATGTGGTGTCTTGAAAATGAAGAAAATCTGGAAGGAAATATAACCGGAACCCGGATTCTTGAAACATTGGTTAATCTTACTCACCGGCTTGATCCTACACGTCCTACTACGGCTGCGATGAATCATGGTTGGAACGAAGGCGGCTATAGCGATGTAGTGGACGTGGTGGGCTATAACTATGGTCAACGTGGCATGCAATATGTGAAGGATAAAGAGAAATATCCGAATCGTAAAATGCTTGCAACCGAATCGACAAGCTATGTCGCTACACGGGGTGAACATAAAGATAATCCGGAGAAGGGATACATGTCGAATTTTGGTAAAGGGGTTAGTTGGGGATTACAACCAGGTGAGGACTGGAAGCATATTGTGGATTATCCTTATTTGAGTGGCACATTTGTATGGACAGGATTTGACTATAGAGGAGAGCCTACTCCTTATAGATGGCCTTGCGTTTCTTCACATTTCGGTATTATGGATTTGTGTGGTTTTCCAAAAGATGGATATTATGCCTATAAGGCAGCATGGGTAGATGAGCCGCTTGTGCATGCATATCCTCATTGGAACTTACAGGGAATGGAGGGGGATACCATTCGTATGGGAGTGTACACTAATTGCGAAGAAGCGGAACTATGGGTTAATGGTAAAAGTTTGGGACGCCAGAAATCAACCCCATTTATACGGTTGGAATGGAAGGCTATTTATAAGCCGGGAAAGATTGAAGTACGCGGATACAATGGTGGTAAACTTGTTGCCAGAGAAATAACGGAGACGACTGGAAAACCGACTCAACTTTCTCTGAAAAGTGACGTTGGTACCCTAAAAGCTGATGGTGTGGACGTGGCAATTATCAATATTGCTATTAAAGATGCCAAAGGCAGGGTAGTTCCTACAGCAGATGATCGTGTTGAGTTCTTGATAGAGGGACCCGGAAAAATCATTGGTACAGGTAATGGAGATCCCAGTTGTCATGATCCTGAGAAAGCGAATTGGCGTAAAGCGTTCAATGGCTATTGTCAGGTATTGGTGCAATCGGACAAGATTGCTGGTAAGATTTGTTTAAAAGCTATATCCGGATCTCTGAAAGGAGCCGAAGTCGTATTAAATGTGGAGTGACAATAATTATATATGTCAAGTATGAAAACTATCACTTATTTATTCTTTCTGTATCTGATGGGCGCTTGTACTGGGTTATCAGCGCAAACGAATTATTTTGTATCTTCCAAAGGCAGCGATAAGAATAATGGAAGTTTTAAATCACCCTTCCGAACAATTGAAAAGGCGCAACAAAAAGCCCGTGAAGTAAATGGAGAAGCCACCATTATTTTGCGTGGCGGTGAATATAGGTTGACGAAACCTTTGCTCTTTACTTCACAGGATGGCAATGAGAATAAGCGTTTAACATTACGCTCTTATTCCAATGAACGGGTAGTTATAAGTGGCGGCATTTTGTTGAACCCGGAATGGAAACCTTATCGTGATGGGATAATGCGGTCGACAATAAATGTGGATTTTCCTGTAGATATGCTTTTGGCTAATGGAGAAATCCGTCATCAAGCTCGTTTTCCGAATTTCGATTCTACAGCTGTCAGATTCTACGGAGTTTCCGCAGAGGCCACCTCTCCTTCGCGTGTGAAAAACTGGAAAAATCCTGTAGGTGGCTATTTGCATGCAATGCATTGGTCTGACTGGGGAGATTTTCATTATCGTATAACCGGAAAAGATGATGAGGGGAATTTGTCGATGGAAGGAGGTTGGCAGAATAACAGGCAATCAGGTTTAAGCCGTAATAATCGGATGGTTGAGAATATTTTCGAAGAATTGGATGCCCCGGGTGAATGGTATTATGAATCGCAGGAATCTGTATTATATTATTTTCCCATGCCTGGCGAAGATGTAAATTGCGTGAAATTTGAGATCGCATCGCTAAAACATTTGGTTGAATTACGTGGCTGCATGGAGAATCCTGTGAGAAACATCTCAATAGAGGGTATTGAGTTTACCCAGACGACCCGGACTTTTATGGAAGAGTATGAACCTTTATTACGTTCAGACTGGATGATTTACAGAGGTGGTGGCATCGTTTTTGAAGGTACGGAAGATTGTAGTCTGCATAATTGCTATTTGCATAATTTAGGGGGGAATGCAGTGTTTTTCTCCAATTATAATCGTCGCTCTACCATATCCGGATCTTATTTTACTCGTATAGGTGCGAGTGCTGTCTGTTTTGTAGGAGACCCGAAAGCGGTGCGTTCGCCAAGCTTTGAATACAATGAATCTGTCCCGCTAGAGCAAATGGATAGGACGATAGGACCTAAAACGGACAATTATCCGGCACATTGTTTGGTTTATGATAACTTGATACATAAGATAGGCCTCTTTGAGAAACAGACTACTGGGGTTGAGCTGTCCATGTGTCAGTTTATTACAGTCAGTCATAATAGTATTTATGATACCCCGCGTGCGGGCATTAATGTAAGTGAGGGAACTTGGGGAGGACATGTCATCGAGTATAATGACATTTTTAATACAGTTAAGGAAACGGGCGATCATGGCTCGTTTAACTCATGGGGGCGTGATCGTTTCTGGCATCCAGACCGTAGAATGATGGATACTCTTGTGGAAAATCACCCTGCTCTTATATTAGCGGACGCGACAGCGACAACCGTAATTCGTAACAATCGTTTTCGTTGTGATCGTGGATGGGATATTGATTTGGATGATGGCTCTTCCAACTACCATATCTATAATAACTTGTGCCTTAATGGCGGGATTAAGTTGAGAGAAGGTTTTTATAGAGTTGTGGAAAATAATATATTGATAAATAATACTTTCCATCCACATGTCTGGTTTAGAAATAATGGCGATGTATTTGCGAGAAATATAGTGATGACC
>ENA-UEPJ01001560-UEPJ01001560.1-human-gut-metagenome-genome-assembly--contig:-NODE-1560-length-26829-cov-61.886065_pt1 | contig 26829 bp, 27 predicted proteins | sample MGYA00242890_ERZ507896 | MGnify/ENA primary metagenome ERZ507896 (study PRJEB26167, sample SAMN06115508) | human gut metagenome | host: Homo sapiens | place: China:Qinghai | collected 2015-08-20... | reverse complement strand
GTGGACCAGCCTGGGCTTGAACCAGGGACCTCCAGATTATGAGTCTGTTGCTCTAACCAACTGAGCTACAAGTCCGAGCTATGAGAATTTCTTCTTAGCAGGTGCAAAAGTAGAACATTTCTTTGAGATTTGCAAAGAATCACACCCAAAATTTGATAAAAAGATTTAATTCACTTATTCGTAAGGATTTAAATTGTATTTTTGTACTTCACTAATTAATTGATAATAGCCGTATGGCACATACAAAACAGGAAACCGCCTTTACAGGGCTGACAAATAAAGAAGTTCTTGAAAGCAGGGAGAAATTCGGGATGAATCTCCTGACACCCCCTAAACGTCCTTCTATGTGGAAACTTTATCTCGAAAAGTTCCGCGACCCGGTGATACGCATCCTTCTCGTTGCAGCATTCTTTTCACTGGTCATAGCCATCATTGAAGATGAATATGCCGAAACTATCGGAATATTCTTCGCTATATTTCTGGCTACCGGCATCGGGTTCTATTTTGAATATGATGCAAACAAGAAATTTGATTTGTTGAACGCCGTAGGTGAAGAAACGCCCGTCACGGTCATGCGTAACGGCAAAATACAAGAGATTCCGCGCAAAGACATCGTTGTGGGAGACATCGTCATATTAAATACCGGCGAAGAGGTGCCGGCAGACGGCATCTTGTTGGAAGCTATTTCCATGCAGATTAATGAATCCAACCTGACCGGAGAATTAATGGTGAACAAAACGGTCAACGAAGAATTATTTGATGATGAGGCCACATATCCCAGCAACACCGTCATGCGTGGAACAACAGTAGTGGACGGTCACGGCATGATGCGCGTAGAGCACGTAGGCGATGCGACAGAAATCGGCAAAGTGGCTCGCCAGGCAACAGAGCAGAGCCAAGAACAGACTCCATTGAATATTCAATTAACAAAGCTGGCCGATTTCATCGGTAAAATCGGCTTTACCATTGCCACACTGACCTTTATTATCTTCACGGCCAAAGACCTTTATGGATATTTGAGCATGAACGAGATAACCGGCTGGCAGCAATGGGTGCATATCGCCCGTATTGTTTTAAAATATTTCATGATGGCCGTTACCCTGATAGTGGTCGCCGTTCCCGAAGGTTTACCGATGAGTGTTACTCTCAGCCTTGCACTGAATATGCGCCGCATGCTGAAAACGAACAACCTTGTCCGAAAAATGCATGCTTGCGAAACAATGGGAGCCATCACCGTCATCTGTACAGACAAGACCGGCACACTGACACAGAATCTGATGCAAGTGCATGAAGCAAAGCTCGACACCTCCAAAGCGGACTTGATAGCTGAAGGCATCAGTGCCAATTCCACGGCTTTCTTGGAAGAAGCAGAGGCCGGAAAGAAACCTTCCGGTGTAGGAAACCCGACCGAAATCGCTTTATTGTTGTGGCTTAACGAGCAGGGAAAGAATTACATGGAGCTGCGTGAAAGAGCGACTGTTGTCAACCAGCTCACATTCTCCACCGAACGTAAATATATGGCTACGTTGGTCGACTCTCCCATCCAGCAAAAAAGAGTGCTATATATAAAAGGTGCGCCCGAAATTATAATGGGTAAATGCAATCTGAGCCCTGATGCCATTGCACAATATAATGCCGACCTGCTTGCCTATCAAAACAAGGCCATGCGTACTTTGGGACTGGCTTATAAATATATCCCCGAAGGCGTCGGAGAGGATTGTTCTGAATTAGTGGATGAAGGCGGAATGACTTTCCTCGGTATTTTTGCCATCAGTGACCCCATTCGTCCCGATGTACCCGAAGCTGTCGGCAAATGTCAGTCAGCCGGTATCGGTGTGAAGATTGTAACCGGTGATACTCCGGGAACTGCTACCGAAATTGCCCGCCAAATCGGATTATGGAAACCCGAAGACTCGGAACGCAACCGAATCACAGGGGTGGAATTTGCTGCTTTAAGCGACGAAGAAGCACTCGACCGTGTGCTCGACCTGAAAGTAATGAGCCGTGCGCGCCCGATGGACAAACAACGCCTGGTGCAGCTGCTCCAGCAAAAAGGTGCGGTAGTTGCTGTTACCGGTGATGGAACCAACGATGCCCCCGCTCTCAATCACGCACAAGTGGGACTTTCGATGGGAACAGGAACTTCTGTCGCAAAAGAAGCCAGCGATATTACACTGCTGGATGACTCTTTCCACAGTATCGCCACTGCCGTCATGTGGGGACGTTCGCTCTACAAAAACATTCAACGCTTCATTGTCTTCCAACTGACAATCAATGTAGTGGCATTGGCAAGTGTATTGCTCGGTGCCTTTCTGGGAACGGAACTTCCGCTGACTGTCACTCAAATGTTATGGGTAAACCTCATTATGGACACTTTTGCTGCCATGGCACTGGCTTCCATACCGCCCAGTCCCGATGTTATGAACGAAAAGCCGCGCAAGACCAATGACTTTATCATCACCAAGGCTATGCGCAATAATATATTAGGTGTAGGACTTGCATTTTTGGTTATACTGATGTCACTCATCGTAGGTATCAGACAACTTCCCGCCTCACAAACAGAGTGGGCTCTTACCTGCTTCTTCACTATCTTTGTAATGCTTCAGTTCTGGAATCTGTTCAACGCCAGTGTTTTCGGAACCAACCATTCTGTATTTAAAGATTCACGCCATGCACTGGGTATGCTCAGTGTAGCGGTTATCATACTGATAGGTCAGATATTCATTGTCGAATTCGGAGGAAAAGTATTCCGCACCGTACCGCTAAACCTGACCGAATGGATTATAATCATCACCGCTACCTCTTTAGTGCTGGTAGCAGGTGAAATCTACCGACTGATAAAACGGTTGCAAACAAAAAAGTCAATTAGGTAAAAGAGCATAAAGAGTTATGGACAGTAAGATTAAAAATGTTATTTTCGATTTAGGTGGAGTATTAATAAATCTGGATTTTGACAGTTGTCTGAATGCATTCCGCACAGCAGGATTCACCAACATAGAAGAGCAAGTTCGTCAAATGCAAGGTAATGGAGTATTTTCCCGATTCGAGTTGGGAGAAATCTCACCCGAAGAGTTCAGGGATGCCATCCGCAAAGAAGCCGACGAATCGTTGACCGACCGCAAGATAGATGATATGTGGAACCTGATGCTACTGAATATTCCTCGCGAAAAGTTGGATTTACTGTTAGAGCTGCGCGAACGCTACATGGTTTACCTGCTTAGCAACACCAACCAAATCCATTGGGATTATGCCGGTGAAGAAATGTTTAACTACCGAGGTTTTCGAGCTGACGATTTTTTTGAAGACACCTTTCTTTCTTTCAAAATGCATTTGGCTAAGCCCGATAAGGCTATCTATGAGAAAGTAATGAAAGAGGCAAATATTCTTCCTGAGGAAACGTTCTTTATAGATGATTCGGAAACTAACTGCCGGGCAGCAGCGGCACTTGGCATTCAAACCCACCACTACCATATCGGTGAAGATTTAAGTTTATTATTCGACTAATGGAAATTATATCAGACATAAACCATCCGGCACTTCCCCCATCGGTTGCCACCATCGGCTTTTTTGACGGGGTGCATCGCGGTCACCATTTCCTCATCGACCAAGTAAAGGAAGTGGCTGTAAAAGAAGGATTATGTTCTGCGTTAGTCACCTTTCCGGTACATCCCAGACAGGTGATACAAACCTCTTATTGCCCCCAACTCCTCTCCTCTCCTCAAGAGAAATTAAACTTATTGAAAACAACAGGTACTGATTATTGCATCCTGCTTCCGTTTACACATGAATTGTCATTGCTTTCTGCACGCAAATTCATGCAATTGCTACGCGACAAATTCAATATCCGCATACTGGTAATAGGCTACGACCACCGCTTCGGTCACAACCGAAGTGAGAGTTTTGAAGATTATTACCGTTATGGAGAAGAACTCGGTATATATATAGTACGCGCGCGCGAATATACCGACGGTGAAAATAAAATCAGTTCTTCCGTCATCCGACGGTTGCTAAAAGAAGGAGACGTAACCCATGCCTCTCAGTTCTTGGGATACAATTATTATTTAGACGGAACCGTTGTCGACGGTTATAAAGTCGGCCGTAAGATAGGCTTTCCTACCGCAAACCTAAAAGTAGATTATCCCGAAAAACTCATTCCTTCGGAAGGAGTATACGCCGTATATGTACATATAGAAGGGAAAAGATGGGCAGGGATGTTGAACATAGGGCATCGTCCTACCATGAATAATGGAAAAGACCTCAGCATCGAAGTGAACATCCTTCATTTTTCGGATAATATCTATCACAAAAAAATGTGCATTGAGTTCGTCCAATATCTGCGTCCCGAAGAAAAGTTCGATAACATTGAAAGCCTTATCTGCCAAATGCACAAGGACAGAGAAAAAGCCGCAAAGATTCTATTATAGAACTATTCCCGCCTCACAACAAAGTGTCTTTTTTACCGGCATTTCCTACCCCAAACACATAAAAACAGCATCCTCATCCTCTTTCATCCCCACAAACAACGAGAAAGGATATATTTTTATCGAATTTCGATAATTTTTTCTCGTTTTTCTTTGGTGATATAAAAATAAGATGTACATTTGCATATCGATAAACGATAAATGAATATCGAATAACAAACACAAGTAGAACATTAAAACACAAAGTAAAATGAAAAGGTCAGTATTGAAATCAGGTTTAGCAGCAGCAATTGCAACAGTAATGATGAGTTGTACAACAGCAGCACACGCACAAACAACAGGAAACACGAAGTACATTTATTGTCAAGACGACACAAACACAACAGTGTACACACTGAATGAAGACGGCAAAACATTAACACGCAAAGTGAAATATGAGTACAAACGCAATGAAACAGGACAAGTAATTGAAAAGAAAGCGTATCGCTGGGATGCCTGTCGCGAAATCTGGAAGCCGGCTTACTTGCTTACAGTAACTCCCGGAATATCTGAAACGAAACTGAGCTACACTAAATGGAACGCCAAGAAAAGCGCCTTTAATGACAACAAACAAGAAACAATTTACCGTGAAGACTGCAACACAAACTTGCTGGCCGACACACAAAACAAAAAGTAACAAGAACTTAAAAATCCATTAAGATGAAAGCATTCAAACGTATTTTCGCCGCAGCTACCCTATTGGTAACCACCGGCCTCGCTTCCGAAGTCAATGCACAAGTGCCTTTGGAAGACTTCTTTAAGAACCCCGAAAAAGTGGGTTATCAAATCTCTCCGGACGGCAAATACTTCTCGTATATGGCACCGTATGAAAACCGCCTCAACCTGTTCGTACAGGAAATCGGTTCGGACAAGACAACCCGAATTACTTCGGAAACAGCACGTAACCTGGCAGGAAGTATGTGGGCAAATGGTCATCGGATTCTTTACATAAAAGATACTGCCGGAGACGAGAATTATCAACTTTACGGAGTCAATGTAGACGGAACAGAACCTAAAGCATACACTGCTTTTCCCAACGTAAGAACACAAATCATTGACCCGCTGGAGAATATCGACTCACTGGTCATTATCGGTCTGAACAAACGTAATCCACAGGTCTTCGACCCCTATCGACTCAACCTCAATACAGGCGAACTGACCCAACTGGCTGAAAACCCCGGAAACATTCAGGGATGGATGACCGACCACGACGGTAAGTTGCGTGTAGCCCTGGCTATTGTAGACGGAGTGAATACCCAAATTTTATACCGTGAAACAGAAGAACAACCATTCCGCCCGGTATTGACTACAAACTTCAAAGAAACAGTCAACTTCGCTACTTTCACTCCCGACAATAAGATGGTATATGCCTTGACTAACATCGGTCGCGACAAAACCGCCCTTGTCCTGATGGATCCTGCCACCTGCGAAGAAAAGGAAGTGCTTTACACCAATGACAAATATGATATTTCCGGATTGGGCTATTCCGAACTGAAGAAAAAACTGACTTCCGTATCCTGTACCGGACACAAAGGAATAATCCGTCACTATTTCGACAAAGACGAAGAGGCTATCCGCACCAAACTGGAACAAAAACTAAAAGGTTATGATATAGGCACTACCAGCCAAGACAAAAGTGAAAACATCCGCATGATTTATGCCGGCAGTGACCGCACGTATGGCACTTACTATACCTATAATGTAAAAGAAGACAAACTGACAAAGGTGGCCGATGCTGCTCCCTGGATTAAAGAAGAAGAGATGGTTGCCATGACTCCCATCACTTATACCAGCCGTGACGGACTGACCATCGAAGGATATCTCACTCTGCCGAAAGGCTATACAATGGAAACTGCAAAAAAACTGCCGGTAGTGGTGAATCCTCACGGGGGTCCATGGGCACGCGACACTTGGGGATATAACCCTGAAGTACAGTTCCTTGCCGCACGCGGTTATGCCGTATTGCAAATGAACTTCCGCGGTTCCACCGGTTACGGACGCAAATTCACCGAATTGGGTTACAAACAATGGGGACAGACCATGCAGAATGACATTACCGACGGTGTGGAATGGTTAATCAAGCAAGGAATAGCCGACCCGAAACGGATTGCCATCTACGGAGCAAGTTACGGCGGTTATGCAACACTGGCAGGTGTCACTTTCACCCCCGACCTTTATGCTTGTGCCATCGACTATGTGGGAGTTGCAAATCTGTTTACTTTCATGCAGACCATTCCTCCATATTGGAAACCATTGCTGGACATGATGTACGAAATGGTGGGCGACCCGGTGAAAGATAAGGAAATGATGGAAAAATATTCTCCGGTGTTCCACGTAGATCAGATTAAAGCCCCGCTCTTCGTGGCACAAGGAGCCAATGACCCACGCGTGAACAAAGCCGAGTCCGACCAGATGGTGGAAGCGCTGAAGAAACGTGGCATCGAAGTTGAATATATGGTAAAAGACAACGAAGGACATGGCTTCCACAACGAAGAGAATAAATTTGATTTCTATCGCGCCATGGATAAATTTCTGAGTATTCATTTAAAGAAATAATAATCATAAAAACAAATTAAGATGGGACGCACGATTAAATTAATACTTTACTATTTTGCTTATCAGTTTGCTGTAGCCATTCCGGGAATGTTCGGATACACAATATGGAAATGCTTTGAAACGCAAAGTTTCGACCTGCATAATGCCCCTACTTCTTTGGCCATTATCCTTTCACTGTTGGGAACCCTGCTCATGGCATGGCATCTGATACATTATAAATATGTAAAACTGGACAAACAGACTCTTGCGTCCCTGCCTCTTAAACCTACCTGTCTCTACATCCTTATGGGAGCAGCCGCCATTATATGGATGAACTGGCTGAGCGAGATGGTCCATCTCCCCAATATAGCCGAAAACGTCTTTGCACAAATGAAAAACAATGTATTCGGTATTATGAGCGTATGTATCATCGCTCCTATATTTGAAGAAATCTTTTTCCGTGGTGCCATCGAAGGATACTTGCTGCGCAAATGGGAGAATCCCCGTTGGGCCATCCTTGTATCAGCCCTTATCTTCGGATTGATACACATGAATCCGGCACAGATACTTTTCGCCTTTCTGTTCGGTATTATCTTAGGAGAGCTTTATTACCGTACCGGCAGCCTGCTTCCAAGCATCATTCTTCACTTTATCAATAATACTCTGTCATTGATACTGATGAATGTTTTTGAAGAGAAAGATACCCTGACCGATATTTTAGGAAACACCACTGCCGTTCATGTATGGGGAATGACAGGAATCGCCATCTTCTGCCTCACATTCCTGTTATTCAAAAAAGAGGTGAAACCCGTGCAGTGGGCGGTAGAAGCGACCGAACCTGTTCCTGCGGAAGAAACCAACCCACAAAATTGATTAATCCAATAATAAAATATAACGATGAAAAAGAAACTGAATCTGCTTTGTGCCATAATATTTGCCGTCTTATTACTCTCCTTGTCCGAGAATATCTATTCCATGGTATGGGGAGCCATCGAAGGTGGGAAAGCCGGTATGGAAAATAAGGCAGGAGAAATAAATAACCTCCATCCGCTGATGTTGCTCCCGGACAATCTGAGTAGCACTTCTGACTCTATATACAATGAGATGACCGGAAAGAATGTACCGATATGGCAGATACAATCCATGGTGACTGTCGACACCGATGCACCCGGCTGGTTGGCCCTTATCAACACCCTTCTTAGTTTCATCCTCATCATTTTCGGCATCAAAGCTGTCCTGCAATTCATCAAGTTCATCCGCAATATCAACCGCTCGGACATCTTCTGCTGGGCAAATGTAAAACTGTTGCGCAAGTTAGGCACCTCTTTGCTGATTACTTTCGCCGCCACTTTGACCAGCACTTATATGCACACTTGGCAACTTTCGCAAGTATTGAAGATACCCGGTTATTCTTATAACTGGCTCAACCCCTTTTCACACTCCAGTCTTTTGCTTGGCGTACTGGCATTCGTCATTGCCGAAGTATTTGCCATCGGACTGAAAATGAAAGAAGAACAAGACCTCACCATTTAAATATAGAACAACTATGAAAGAGAAGAGCAAAGAGCATTCTTTAAAAGAAATGAAACTGATTATGACTTGCCTCACCATCATCTGTTTCTGTTGCACATTCATCACTATCTTTCAAAACGCAATATTGTGTTTCGAATTGGGAACCAATCGGGCTGCCATAGATGCCGGAAAAGCAGCGGCATCCGAACAATTTATCTGGCAAGCATTTCCACAAGGTATCACTTTATTATCCATGGCTGTATGCAGTGTTTTTATCTATCTGATGCTCCGCAATGTAAAGCGCAATCTGATATTTGTAAGAGCCAACGCCAATCTGATATATTATATCGGTCTTATTATCGAGTTTAACGGAATTCTGCAAGCTATCCTGAATGAGTTCGCTCCTGTAACAAACCCAAGACAAACCTATATGATATATATCCTTATTGGAGTATTCATCATCTTTATCGGATATCTGTTCCAGATAGGCATCCGCATGAAAGAGGAACAAGAATTAACCATTTAAGGAACAACCGCCATGAAAGAAAAAGATAAAAAAACTATTTCGATAGTTTGCCTGATAGCCGGTTTCATAATAACACTGTTTGTTGTCCAACTCATCTATACACTTACGTTACGCCAATGGCTGGATCACAAAACAGCAAAAGCCTTTCTTAATATCGGATGGATATACTTCTGTATGTATGTCTATTACAGACTGAGCAAACGCTATACTTCGTGGTGGAACTCGCTAAAAAGAAAAAACAACGAATAATTAAAACCTGAACTATGCCGATAATAGTAAACTTAGACGTAATGATGGCGAAACGAAAGATTTCGCTGGGAGAACTAGCCGAGAAGATTGATCTCACCCCGGCCAATCTCTCTATCCTGAAAACCGGAAAAGCAAAAGCTATCCGCTTCTCCACACTGGAAGCTATCTGCAAAGAATTAGACTGCCAGCCCGGAGACATTCTGGAGTATCGTGAAGAGAATGAATAACCTGACAGGCAACACAGACACTCTAACATAAATTCTCTCATACCTGCCCCCTCATAACTCTTACAGTGGGAAGGAATAAAGGATTGCTCAATGCAATCCTTTATTATTCTCTCCGGCACCTTTTAGTCAATTTTCTATAAATTGTACTGTCCGATCAAACAAATATTTCATATATGCCATATAATCCCATGATTATCCGTATCTTTGTAACGAATTAGATATTTGAAATAAATGAAGACATTTGAAGAGTTAGGCGTTTCCCCCGAAATCAGGAAAGCAATAGAAGAAATGGGTTATGAAAACCCGATGCCTGTACAAGAAGAAGTTATACCGTATTTACTCGGTGAAGGAAACGATGTAGTGGCCCTGGCACAAACAGGGACTGGAAAAACAGCCGCATTTGGTCTGCCGCTAATCCAGAAAATTAATGTAAAAAACCGCGTACCGCAAGCGTTAATTCTTTGCCCCACACGCGAACTGTGCTTGCAAATCGCAGGTGATCTGAATGATTACTCCAAGTATATTGACGGACTGAAAGTCCTTCCCGTATACGGCGGTTCATCCATCGAAAGCCAAATACGCATGCTCAAAAGCGGAGTGCACATTATTGTCGCAACTCCCGGACGACTTATTGACCTGATGGAACGAAAAGTAGCCAAACTAGATACCATCGGTAATGTAGTAATGGACGAAGCAGACGAAATGCTGAACATGGGATTTACCGACAGCATCAACTCTATTCTTGAAAAAGTACCCGAAGACCGAAATACACTGATGTTCTCGGCTACCATGAGTCCCGAAATCTCACGCATCTCCAAACAATACTTACGTAATGCAAAAGAGATTACCATCGGAACCAAAAATGAAGGAAGCAAAAACGTAAACCACATTGCATATGTGGTACACGCGAAAGATAAATATGCAGCGCTGAAACGCATTGCCGATTATTATCCGCAAATTTACGGTATTATCTTCTGCCGTACCCGCAAGGAGACACAGGAAATTGCCGACAAATTGATACAGGACGGTTATAATGCCGACTCGTTACACGGCGAGCTGAGCCAGGCACAGCGCGACCTGGTGATGCAGAAATTCCGTCAACGTCACCTGCAACTGCTGGTTGCCACCGATGTGGCTGCCCGCGGACTGGACGTAAATGACCTGACACACGTCATCAACTACGGTCTGCCTGATGATACCGAAAGCTATACCCACCGAAGCGGACGTACCGGACGCGCCGGAAAGACAGGTATCTCTATCGCTATCATCAACTTACGCGAAAGGGGAAAGATGCGCGAAATAGAACGTATCATCAACAAAAAGTTCATTGTGGGCGAAATGCCAACCGGCAAGCAAATCTGTGAACAGCAGCTCATCAAGCTGATTGATGACATAGAAAAGGTAAAAGTAAACGAGGAAGAAATCGAATCTTTCCTACCGGGTATTTACCGCAAACTGGAATGGCTCTCGAAAGAAGATTTGATAAAGCGCGTAGTGTCTATGGAATTCAACCGCTTTTTAGAGTATTACAGTAATGCACCCGAAATTGAAACGCCGACCGTAACCGACCGCCGCGGTGAACGCGAACCCAGAGAACGCAAGGAGCACGGCAGCAGTCGCGAAAAGACAGAACGCAAAGCAGAAAAGGGATATACACGCCTTTTCCTGAATTTAGGCAAGACAGACGGCTTCTATGCCAACCAAATTATTGAGCTGATTAACCGCAACATGAAGAAGCAGCGCACCACTATCGGAAGAATAGACCTGATGCAAAACTTCTCTTTCTTTGAAGTGGCGGAGAAGCAGGCAAATGATGTTATCAGCGCCCTTAATAAAGTCAACCTGAACGGACGCAAAGTAGTAGTGGAAGTAGCAGGTGAAAACAGTGGAAAAAGCGATAACGGAGGACGCAAAAACAGCAGTTCTCGAAAATCGGCTTCTACTAAGGAGAAAACCGCCAAGTCCGCTTCTCCCAAGGCAGCAAAAGAAAGAAAGCTTAGCCGTGCCGAACGCGGATATACCGAAGAGCGCGGTCCGAAGAAGCAAGATGATTGGAAACAGTTTTTCAACAGCGACAACAGCAAGAAAAAAAGCAGCAAACTGAAAGGGGAAGAACCCGACTTTAACGAAGAAGGCTGGGCACGCAGAAAAAAACAAAAATAAAACCGTTTATAAGAGAAAAAAGGGAGTGTCAAAAACTGATGGTACTCCCTTCTTTTATCACCAAAACATGCGGGAAAAACAATAAGCATTCCTCACCCCAAAATGCTTACTCCACTAATTTCAATTCATTAATCAAACGCGTAGACTTTCCATATTTCTCAATCATATAAAGTACATAGCGAATATCCACCCCAATACAACGCTGTAAATTGGGTTCATAAATAATATCACTGCTCATCGCTTCCCAATTCCCATCAAAAGCTAATCCTATCAGCTCTCCATTTCCATTAAACATACCGCTGCCGGAATTTCCTCCTGTAATATCATTATCGGAAATAAAACAAACATTCATATTTCCATCTTCTGCCGCATAACGACCAAAATCTCTGTTCTCCAGCAAATCAATGACGGAGGGAATGACTTCGAAATCGCTATCGCCTTTGTATTCACGTATCTTATCGAAGATACCCTTGATCGTTGTATAATAAGTATATTCTAATGCATCTTTTGGCGAGTATCCGCCAATCATTCCGAAGCTGAAACGCATGGTAGAGTTAGCATCCGGGTAAAAATCCTTATCTGATTCCATCTCACGCACAGCCTCATTAAGTAAACGCTCATTCTTTTCTATTTTCATATTATCATCATCTGCAGCCGCACTGAGTTCGTAAGATTTCACCAACATATCAATGACAAACGAAATAGCCGGGTCTTCAAAAAGAACATAAGTACTGTCCTTTTTCACTACACGTTCAAATCCTCGGGGAGTATCCAATTCTGTGTGGCTGTATAAATCGTCCACATACGCCTGATAATCACCTTTGAACTTCTTTTCTATAGTAGCATAAGTTTCCGAAAGGCTCTCCGGCTCTACTACTGCCGCATATTCTTTAAGCATAGCCACAAAAACTTTCTTATCAATGTCCAAATCAATATTGGCATAAAGTTCCAACAATTGACGAACCCTCTCTTCCAAAACCGATTTTTCCGCTTCAAAATCAAAGTTCAGGACAGACCATGCAGCAGTAACCAACTCGGGACCATTGGCAAAACATTCACCAAAATAAGCCATTGCACGGGCATTCTTATAACGATTGCGATAACTGTCTTCCAACTCCGTCAATATCCCGGCATACTTGTTTCGTTCTTCCGGCTTCCGATGAATCCATTCCGTCAGTTGATGTTCCAACCGACGTTTTTTCCCGATAATATTCAGCTTTTTAATAGACTGATTCATACCAATGCTATTCTTCCAATAGTTGGCACTTTGAGCATACTTCGAAGCATATTTTATACGAACAGCATCACTTTTCTCCATTGCATCTTTCCAAATAGCCTGTTTGATAGCACGAACATCTATTCTTGCCATATTATCGGCATTCATACGTTCTTCCACACCATAAGAAGACAAATAACGGCTGGTAGTCCCGGGATAACCCATCGTCATACAAAAAGAACCTTCCTTATAACCTGCCAAGGAAATAGGAGCATAATAATCAGGATGATAAGGAACATTATCTTTAGAATAAGCTGCCGGTTCGTTATGAGTATCCGCATAGATACGAAAAACGGAAAAGTCTCCGGTATGCCTCGGCCAAACCCAGTTATCGGTATCTCCCCCAAACTTGCCAACCGAAGAGGGAGGAGCATAGACTAAGCGAACATCATAATAATCCTTATACACAGACAGATAATATTCATTGCCGGCATAGAAAGACGAAACAACTGCCCGCAGTAAAGTGTCATTCTTCACTGCTTCGTCAGCAATCAGTGTAGAAAGAGAGTCTACAATCAAAGAACGATTATCTTCAGTCACATCTTGCGGTAAGGCCTGTAAAATGCGCTCTGTCACATCTTCGGTACGAACAAGAAAACTGACAAATAAATCGGGATTGGGAAGTTCGTCCGATAACGAATCGGCCACAAAACCATTACGCAGGTAGTCATGCTTCACCGTGCTATGCTGCCGGATAGCATCGAAACCACAATGATGGTTGGTGAACACCAAACCATCCGGAGAGACAACCACTCCGGAACAGAAACCTCCAAAACTGACCACAGCATTGGAAAGTGCAGCACCGCCGGGATTATATAATTGCCTGGGAGTAAGATTCAGCCCCATATCTTTCATCACTTGTTGAGTCTGCTTGCTCAGGCAGCAAGGCAACCACATACCTTCATCAGCCCATATATATATAGGTAAGAAGACGAGCAACATCAATATTTTTTTCATGGCACGAGTGTTTTGCTTGGTGTCCTGTCTTTATTCCACCACTAATTTCAGTTTCTTTGCTCCGACACGGGCTTTCAGCCATTCGGTGATCTTTTCCTGTTCCTTCTCGCTGGGGTGCTTCGCAAATTTCATCAAAACCAGAGTTAATGTATCCATGCGTGTCGAATCAACGGAAAGTTCTACTGTTTTTGCCATTGCAATGGTTTCGGCCGATGGATAAAGCACCTTCAGTTCGGGAATGATTTTCTTGTCTACCGCATTATAAGCGGCATAAACTTTCAATTCATCTTCCAGCTCATGTATCTTGTTCTGTTGCTCCAACAAACGCTTTTCACTATTCTTATAGAAATCTTCCATGACCTGGGCCTTCAAGCTTCCTATGTCCATAGCCTCATTATTCATCCCCTGCATGACAATCAATTTCGTACCGGCCAAATTATAATGTTTCAAATTATCTTTAGCAGCAGCAATCTCTGTTGCAGGAACTTCATTACCAATCAGCACAACACGAATTTCCTTATTCTCATACGAAATCTTACGGTCAATAACCTGTGTATCGGGAAAATTCAGTTCTTCGCTGATGAAATTATTGGCAGATGCCGTATAGATGGTATTCTTCACAATACCATATGTCAGATATATTGCCGGACACATGGTAGCCAAAGTAATGATAACAATGTACTTCTTAACCAATTTCTCACGCTCTTTGTCCACAAACTCTTTCCGCTGGAAGTGCATCACGCGCACTCCAATGAAAGTTGCCAAACTAATAAATACCGAATTAATGAAATATAAATAGAAAGCGCCCAAGAAATAAAGCAGGTTTCCCGTTGCCAACCCGAAGCCGGCGGTACACAAGGGGGGCATCAATGCAGTGGCAATGGCTACCCCCGGAATCACATTGCCCTTTTCCTTGGTGGAAAGCGCAATAATACCTGCCAAACCGCCACATAAAGCTATCAAAACATCATAAATAGTAGGCGAAGTTCGTGCCAGCAATTCCGATTGCACTTCATCCAATGGAGTCAGTGAGAAATATAAAGTGGCAGTAATAACACTGAAAACAGTCGCTATCAGATAACTCTTCAACGACCGTTTCAGCAGTTCAAAGTCATTCTGCCCGATAGCCAATCCCACTCCCATGATAGGACCCATCAAAGGAGATATCAACATGGCGCCGATGATTACCGCCGTAGAATTGACATTCAGCCCCAAAGAAGCAATGAAAATGGCAAATATCAGAATCCAAAGGTTAGTACCTTTAAACTCCACTCCATTACGGATAGACTCGACAGTCACAGCTTCATTATCCTTATCTTTGCCCAAATCAAAATATTCATGAAGGAACTGCCTGATATAAGGCATATTCTTCAAATCGTTTTTTAACTTACCTTTAATGTCAGCCATAATTATTTCTTTATAAACCGATTAATAACAGGAATCTGATGCAATGGAAAATCTACCTTTATGATGTATGCCACAAAGAGCATCAGCAACACCGTACGAACAGACAGTAACAAAAAAATGTTCTGAAAAGGAAGGTATTCCGATATACCAAACAATACAAGTGCCAATGCAACATATTTACCTATCGCTTTCAAATCATAATGAATGGGGTACTTCTTCTGCCCCACAAAGTAAGAGAGCAGCATAGCTACCGCATATCCGGCAAATCCCGCCCAGGCACATGCCATATAACTGTACAAGGGAACAAAAATCACATTAATCAAGATTAAAACGATGCAACCGGCAAATGAAAAATAGGCCCCCCACTTGGTCTCGTCAATCAGTTTGTACCAAAATGAAAGATTAAAGAAAATACCCATAAAAATTTCAGCCGCCATCACAATAGGTACCACCCGCAATCCTATCCAATAGTCGGGAGCAAGAATGTATTTCAATATATCCAAATAAAACATAACAGCCAAAAAAGCCAATAATGTGAAAATAATGAAGTACTTCATCGCCTGTGCATAAATAATCTTGCTATCCTTGTCCCGGCTCTTTCCAAACACAAAAGGTTCATAAGCATAACGGAATGCCTGAGTGAGCATTGCCATAATCATGGCAATCTTGCTGCAAGCGCCATAGATGGCAAGTTGCGTCTTGGCCTCCACCTTATCGGGATATATATGACGAAAAATAATCTTATCTGCCACTTGGTTCAAAATACCTGCCACTCCCAATATCAGAATAGGATAGGAATATATCAGCATTCGCTTCGCCAATGGCTTGTCAAAACCTCCGTTAAATTTGAGATAAGGAACCATCAGTACCATGATGACCGAGGTGCAAATCAAATTAAAGAAAAAGGCATAAAAAACATCACTACCCTTCATCACTACGTAATAAACTAAATTCAGAGTGATATTGAGCAGAATGAAAAGAAGTTTCAGAGCGGCAAAACGTATCGGACGTTTCTTATAACGCAGATAAGCAAACGGAATGCACTGAAACGCATCCATCGCAATTACCAGTGCCATCATGCCGATATACCAAGGATGGTCGTCATAGCCCATCATGCCGGCAACCGGATGAAGAAACAGCATACACAAAGCGGCAAAAACCAAAGAAGTACTTCCCACCATAAACAGAACAGTGGAATACACACGCTCAGAGTTTTCCGTCTCCTTATTGACAAAACGGAAAAAAGTAGTTTCCATGCCATAGGTCAGAATGACCATCAGCAGCGCAGTCCAAGCATAAACTTCGGTCACCACCCCATAACCTCCCGAAGCCGCAGACATAGCTGCTGCATAAATGGGCACCAGCAAATAATTCAGGAAACGCCCCACAATGCTGCTTAGTCCATATATTGCAGTGTCTTTGGCTAATGATTTTAATCCGGCCATATTTAATCATCAAATAATGTCTTCTGACTATTATAGATACTCCGTCCCAGATGGATGTAAGCGAGTTCTGTCACTTCTCGTCCGCGAGGAGTACGTTTCAAGAAACCTTCCTTTATCAGGAAAGGTTCATAAACTTCCTCAATGGTACCGGGGTCTTCTCCCAAAGCAGTAGCAATGGTGGTCAAACCCACCGGTCCTCCTTTGAATTTATCGATAATAGTACACAAAATCTTGTTATCTATCTCATCAAGACCATAGCGGTCTATGTTCAAGGCCTCCAACGCAAACCGAGCTATCTCCACATCAATCCTGCCGGAACCTTTGACTTGCGCAAAATCCCTCACACGCCGAAGAAGTGCATTGGCAATACGTGGAGTTCCACGACTGCGCGAAGCAATCTCACCCGCCGCCTGTACATCGCAAGGCACATTCAATATCTTTGCCGAACGGCGGATAATAGCAGTCAACACATCATCATCGTAATATTCCAAATGCAGGTTAATGCCGAAACGTGCACGAAGAGGCGCCGTAAGCAATCCGCTACGGGTAGTCGCCCCCACCAAAGTAAAAGGATTCAAGTCTAACTGAATGCTTCGAGCAGACGGTCCCTTGTCTATCATTATGTCAATCCGATAATCCTCCATGGCCGAATAAAGATATTCTTCCACCACCGGACTGAGCCGATGAATCTCATCAATAAACAGGACATCGTTTGGTTCCAAACTGGTCAGGACTCCCGCCAAGTCACCGGGTTTATCGAGTACCGGCCCGGAAGTAACCTTAAAACCGACTCCCAGTTCATTGGCAATGATGTTGCTTAATGTTGTCTTTCCTAACCCCGGAGGCCCATGCAATAAAACATGGTCGAGCGCCTCGGCCCGCAAGCGAGCAGCTTTGACAAATATACGTAAATTATCCACTACCTTATCTTGCCCACTAAAGTCAGAAAAATTTAATGGGCGTAAGGCATTCTCAAAGTCACGTTCTCTGCTTGTGAGCTGATGCTCACGTATATCAAAATTCTCTTCCATCTTTTTGTTTCTCGCACAAAGGTACAAAAGATATTATTATAATAGAAAGAAAGATCGAGGAATTCATTTTCAGTCCCTCATCCGTCCTTTATATAAATTCATTATTGTATAAATAATTAATTATTATGGGAGTTACACTAGGTAAGAAACAATTAAACAAAGGAAGAATTTCTCTTTATTTAAATTACAGTCACAACGGCAAGCGCCGTAAAGAGTATTTAGGCATTATTCTAGAACCGCCTGTCACACCGGAAGCCAGAGCGGAGAACAAGAATAAAATATTGATTGCTAAACAGATTCGAGCAAAAAAAGAGCTTGAATTCTTGTCTGTCGAATATGCCTTAAATAAAACTGCAGAAACATTTGAAGATATCCTGCCCGAAGCACCAAGTAACGGACCGGACTTTTTATGAACTCCTCCCGATTGGAATGCCTCTTCAAGTTCCATTTCCTCTTCTGTATACTCTCGGAATCCAAACGTATAAGAATTGAGTGTGTCTATATTAAGATCCATAACATCCCACGCACTGTCTTTCTGCATAGCTTCACTGTACGCCTTTAAGACCACTTCCCGAATTTTGCTTTCAATCAATCGGCATCCGAACTTCGAGTTAGCACTCTCAAATAATTCAGCCATTGCCTCCTCTTCCAAATTAATATCGCAGTGGAACTGATCAGCGATGTCTTCGCATGCCTTCTTAATAATATTTAAGATTGTCTCCTGATCTAATGGATGATAGTTTTCAATATATGAAAACCGCCCGATCAGCTCATAACAACCACCTGCTGAGATCATGTCCTCTCTGGTGATCGGAGCCGCATGTTCAGCTTCCATAATTTCGTCACTACCCACTGCTCCAAATCCAATCGGTTCCTTGCTATCATTTTCTCTCTTTTTTCGGAACTGATCAAAAGACCCCATCCCAATAAACAGCAGCTTATTCGTGTTAACGTAGCCCTGTTTCGTTTCAACACGTGATCCCTCAACCAGCGTAAGCAGATTGTGCTGCACTTCGAGGTGAACGTCTCCGTGATTAGCGTTGTAGGATGGTGTGCAGATCTTATCGAACTCGTCCATGAATACGATTCCAATAGGCTCCAGTCCGCATCCGAGAAACGGCTCCACAATGCTCGACGGCTCAGCTCCTCGATATCCGGTCGCAGTCAGGTTGCTGACGTCTGAGATGGTGAGCCGGAGTGCCGGGATGCGCTTTTTAAAGTAATCCTTAAAAGCTCTGTAAGTCTCTGTTTTCCCGCTTCCAGATGGAGCTGCCAAAATCATATTATTACAGTTTCCGTGGGTCGGCATTTCCATGCCTGCATCCGGTATACTGACATTTTTCAGGTAATTGTATACATTGGCGACCACAACCGCTATGTTTTCCTGCCCCATGACTCTGGATCTCATGTACTCTAATAACTCCTGATATGGATTGCCTTCGAGCCATTCCTGAATCTGCCTCTTGGTCTGCTGATCAATTAGAACAGCATTTCGTTGTCGGATTTCGTTTTTGATGTTGTTATTCTGGTTACTCATTTCTTCCGTTTTCGGTACATTCTGATTTACTTTCTCTGTCATACGCTTTCATCCTCTCTTCACATGTGTATCGAGTATTCGCAAGGATTCAATCCTCACGCTGTTTACACATACAACAAGGCTCAAAATTTCATTTGCTCGTCAGAAATCAGAACATTTTTTACGTATTTCAGTTTATTTTTGTTATATTTATTGCAAATAGTGCTTTCACACTACCATTTCTCACCGCGTGCCAGAGTCTCCTCTCTCTTTTTCAACATGTACTGCTCAAACTCATCTGCTTCCTTTTCAAGTGCCGTCCTGTCTGGAACAACTGCCGAATCGAGCATTTCTCTCAATACTTTTGCTTGTTTGCCGAAAACAAAAACTACATTATGCTTGCGTCTTGTGATTTTCCAAATCATTCTGTTAATCCTCCCCAGTAATCTATCTGTCTTTCGAAAACCATTTTCATCATGACGATTCAGATTTCTTATAGATACATCTTCATCAGTGCCGCTCTCTCAAGGCTCTCCTGTACCAGATACTTCTGCTTGTAATCCTCGTATTTACTCATCCCATCTCCGGCGCCGTTCTCCTGAAACCGTTCTTTAACAGACATTACATAGATTTCCACAAAGGTTTCAAGACAAAAGGCGCCCAACATAACCGGATACTCTGGATAAGCCTCCTTATAGACGCAGCCGCAATCCACGTTAACATCACTTTTATGATAACTAATGAGACCTGGTCTGATATTATAAGTTAACGAATCTTCGGCTGCCAATGCGATAGTAGGCGTGTGTCCGTGCACGACGATCTCCTCACTCTTATAATTTCCATACTTTCTTGCATATAGATTTGTATAGTACTGCTCTAACTTCGGTACTCCCTCATCGTATTCATAAAAAGCGTGCACGATTCTGTAATCCACTGTCTTCCCGGATGCTGTTTCAACTGTCATTTTCCGGTTGTATGGCAGATGCGAGAAGAAATCAATATATGGTTTCAATCCTGCCGGTGAAAGTTTTCCCATCGCGTCCATCCACCTTGAAAAATCATAATAGGTTTCAGGCATTGGTTCTCTGGCGGAATAATTACCGGCATTGTCATACCAGTCCATAAACTCTTTATACCATTCAAGTACCATCTGCTCGTGATTTCCTCGGACCGCCCTGTATTTGCCGTCTAATGTAATATTCTCTAAGCTCCAGTCCAACACCTTATCGACGTCCGGTCCGCGGTCAATGAAATCGCCGACGAAGATGATCTGTGCATCCTGATCCTGTGACTCGATTTTATTTAATAATGCGATCATATCCTGATAGCAGCCATGTATATCCCCGATTACATAATGCATCCGTTCTCACCCGCTTTCCATAAAAATGCTGTTATAGCCGTCTCTTCTTATTTTGTATACGGTCTGAACACCCTGTCAAATATCCTGTAATTTATGTCATCCTTCGGACTACAGTATACTGCGAACTCAATATTCTTAAACGCATACAAATATTCGTTCAAAACATTTTTGGATGCCTGTGCGACTACATTTGGATTATTCATGAAAGCCCCGCATCCAAACGCACCGAGAACAATCGTTTCGACTCCATGATTCAAAGTCACATCCAGAATCCTCCGAAGCCGTTTTTCATGAATCGCCAGCAGCTCTTTATCTGTAATCTTGATCGCATCTTTTCCGTCACCAGTATTAAACGCATTGCTCGGTTTTTCTCTTAGATTCGGAGCCGCACACGTGATAACATCAACGGTATACCAGTCCGCTTCATCCATCAGCTCCGGCTTTACGGTATCGCTCTTGAAAACCAAAACGTCTGGTGTGTAAATGATATCATCATTGTGGATTGGATTATGTTCTGCCCGGTGTGCCATGTAGAATCCACTCCACGCATCCGGAGCATTCAAGCACTTAAACAACCCGGAACATCTGCATAAGCACTCTTCCTGAGCATTTGCACCACGCTCCACTCCGCCACCCGGATTCGAAGCCGATGCAAAATTGTGTACTGCTGTTTTCGTATTCTTATATCTTGATGCTGCTTCAAAAGTTCTCTTTGCCGATACTGTGATCCGTGCTTTCTCTTTATATCGGTTCTTGTCTGACTCTACAATCGCATCCTCTTCCAAAATCAATTTCTGACCTTCTGCAGAGTTATGAACAGATTCCCGGATTCTGTCATTGTTTTTGCACAGGTTCATTGTGTCCTGAAATACATTGATATTCTCTGTTCTTCCCATTGTAAATCCTTCTTTCTACGATTTTATGAATCCTTTTCCTGAAATGCTTTATTGTTCCGCACCAATTCATTGAACGATACCGGAGTGTAATTGTTTATGCAGGCACCGGCATTTAAGGCACGCTCTCTCGTTTTCATAAACTCATACACCTCATCCCGTGCCCCATGGATGTGCCCATAAATCAGCCATGATCCATGACGGCTCTTATACCATTCTGCCAATGGATAATGACACAGGCAGATCTGCTTGTCTTCGGCTGTGACATGCTGCATTTTTTCAACGCTCTCAAGGTACTTTGCAGCGTTTTCGCAATCCAGTGTCGCCTTGTCATGGTTTCCGATAATCAAATGCTTATGACCCTTGAGTTGTCTTAAGTACCAGTCCGGTGTTCGTCCTGACCGGTAACAGAAGTCGCCCACGATATAAACATCATCATCTGCGGACACTCTTGAATTCCACAGCTGAATCAGGCAGTGATCCATCGTGTCGACATCTGAAAACGGTCGGTGATCAAACAGTATTACATTTTTATGTCCGAAATGCAGATCACTAATATATAAATTCATGATACACCTCCCTCGATTTATTCATTCTTATCTACCAGTCTAAATTGTTTTATTATCTCTTCCTCGAATGCCAACGATTCCGGTGTCTCCTGTACCGCTCTCTCATACTCAGGCTCACCTGGTTCATAGGGTCTCCCGGTTTCGTCCATAAAAAACCTCAGATTCTCACTCTTCATCATCATCGCTGCCTTCATACTCAATCAGTTCTTCATAATCGTCTTTGCTTCCTACTCTGCGCAGATAATCTTTCCCGCCATCAACAGCAACCGCACCGCATTTACAGAACTTAAAGTCATGTCTGCTGGTACTCTCAATGATCTCTCCACATTTTTTACACTTGATCCGGTTTCTAATAATCTTTTTCATGATGTTACCCCTCGCTTTCTATCTTTATTATTAATTATAATTGGATTTCCTATCTGCCGCCACATGAAATTTTGACACCGTTTTTTTCGATATTCTTCAAAATGGTGTATGTTTTCTTCGATATTTTAAATTTTGGTGTATGTTTTCTTCGATATTTCTCAAAATGGTGCCGTTTTTTTCGATATTTTAAATTTTGGCACCGTTTTCTTCGATATTTTAAATTTTGTCACGCTCTCATTCGATATTTGCATTTTTGTCACGCTCTCATTCGATATTTCGAATTTTGTCACCGTTTCCTTCGATAAGCGCTTATCTGATTCGATAATTGCGGATTCCATTTTGCAGCACCAAAACATCATTTATCCTATTCAGCATCCATTGTGTATTAATGCTCTGATACTGCTTTGTGCATATACCAAGAGCATCCGCAACATCATCCTGAGACAGTGCATTCTCTTTTCGTATCTTTCTCAGACGTTTACCCATATTCTTTTGATATTCCTGGTCTTTATCGTTATCGTTCGACATATTACTCCTTCCATTTCATCCATAATAGAATACTATTTTCTTCTATAGATCAGAACCGAGTAATATGTGGAAGATTTTGGACATATTAGCGTGATTTTTCCCAGATAATACCAGACACCCAACACATATCAGTATTTTTTTATTATTTGTACCAAGGACAGATTATGGGGATATTTTCCTATATTCTGTACCTGTTCTGTATGTTATTACTACCATTCAACGGATAAGGGAAATGAAAACCATTGATGATTATATTCTCTGGATAAATGAGTTCCGATGTGCCGAAGTCCGCACCATTCATCCTGTGACCTTCTTGCTGATCTTTTCGACTGGTATAACACCATTAAAAAACTATCGCTCCTCCATAAACTACATATTGTTGTCCTCATAGAAAAGATGGCTCTCTTTTCCATCAACAATACAGGTATAACGTATTCCGGCTCCGCCTGCTTTCAGGCTTGCCGCTCTTCTTACATCTGTTACTTTCTGAATCTCATATACATGGCCATCCTTCCAGATAAAGCTCCTTGGTAGAAGCCTTCCGTCATTTGTAAATTCAGCCATGACATTTACATATACCTTGCTGCTTTCCATAATAGTTCAATCCCTTCTGTCTATCCAAAGTACCCATGCGGATGTACCGTATAATCAGACTTTGCATCACATGCTGACAGTATTCTGTCACGGTACATAAGCCCTCTCTGGACACTGTAAAATCCAAATCTTTTGCGGATAATATCAACCGTCTCATCCATTTTCATCTGTTTTTCTCTTGCCTGAGGATCCATGAACATGTCCAGCTGCTCCCAGAAATAATCTGTCACAAGATCCGTTCCACGTATTCCTATGCTCCGCAGTGGCTTTTGAAAGAACTCTGGCCGGCTGCTTTTCAGTTCCTTATCATCTGCCGGCAGTCTGTAGTTATCTTTGTATAGCCTGTATCCAGCCTCTGCAATCTCTTTGGTGATATTGCTCGCATTCTGTAACTTTACCTGTTTTGAAAAATGGAACAGTTCTTTGTCACGGACACTGATCTCAACAGTCCGGCACCGGAAACCATTCTCCCGGAGTCTTGCCGCTACACTTTCTGCCAGAATGTATAACACAATCTTGACATCTTCATCTGTTTCCATATCCCTGGGCGTTGTTGTACTGTTGCCTACGGACTTGACCGGAGCTGATGTGTTTTCCAGCTTTACTGGAGATTCATCATATCCATTAGCAAAAGCCCACAGAATACTTCCCATCTTGCCAAGTTTTCTGACCAGCAGGGTTTCATCAGATTTTGCCAGATCTCCGATAGTCCGGATTCCCATGCTATATAACTTTTTATTCGTTGCATTTCCCACATATAACAGATCAGAAACTGGAAGACACCAGGCTTTTCTCTGAAACTCATCCTCATACATAGTAGTAATGGCATCCGGCTTCTTATAATCAGATCCAAGCTTGGCGAATATCTTGTTGAACGACACACCCACGCTCACCGTAATGCCAAGTTCTTTTTTCATCCTGCTGCTTATTTCCTGTGCAATGTGAAATCCGTCTCCCTTGAGAGTTGCACTGTCTGTCACGTCCAGTCAGGACTCATCAATTCCGTATGGTTCCCTCTTATCTGTATAGTCAGCATAAATTTCCTGTGCCATTCTGGAAAATCTGAGATACAGGTCCATCCTTGGGGGAAGAAATGTTATGTCCGGGCATACCTGTTTTGCCTGCCATAATGCCATTCCGGTTTTTACACCATATCTCTTGGCTGTATAATCAGCGGTCAGCACAATTCCATGTCTCGCCTCAGGATCACCTCCTACTGCTACAGGCTTTCCCCGAAGCTCCGGATGATGCAGAAGCTCTACTGATGCATAAAAACAGTTACAATCACTATGCAGTATTGTCTGGTTCACTGAATCACCTTCTTTCCTGCTGCCGGATGATATGCCATCCGTCTACATGGCATAATATAATACTTTTTATATTGCTGTTCAATGGTACTTTATTATATATTATCAATATTATTGATATTTCAATTGCTTTTTAGGGATTCCTGTGCTAAAGTTGATATATCCCGCATAGGGAGATCATACCTGATATGATTACTTAGAAAGGCATAATACTATGAAAGATTTAGGAAAGACCATTGCTAAATACAGAAAAGAACACAAGCTGAACCAGAGCCAGCTTGCAAAAGAACTGGAAAACTATGATATCTATGTAAAGCAGAATTCAATCAGTGCCTGGGAACTTGGCACAGCAACACCAAATGCCAGACAGTTTCTTGCCTTATGTGAAATACTCGAAATTTATGATATCTATACGGATTTTATCGGTCAGAGTCCTCTTAATCCATTCCGGAACCTGAATGAAAATGGAATGAACAAGGTGCTTGAATATATCAGCGATCTGGAAAGTACCGGCAACTATAAACCGGCAGAGATCATTCCTATCCATGTGATCAGGGAAAGAAAAGTATTTTACAATACCGTTTCCGCTGGTACCGGCTCTTTTCTTGATGGTGACGAATATGAGATATTCTCCTCTCCTGACATTCCGGAGGCTGCCACATTTGGCGTATATGTAGATGGTGACAGTATGGAACCTAAATACCATAATAAGGATCTCATCTGGATTGAACAGACAGCATGCCTTGATAATGGCGAAATAGGTATCTTCTATCTTGATGGAAACGCATATGTGAAGAAATTTCAGAATAACAGACTCGGAACCTACCTCATATCACTGAATAAAAAATATGATCCAATCCCGGTTACAGAGAACAGTTCCTTCAAAATATTCGGTCGTGTTCTTTCATAAGTCCTTTTTTTTGGGACACTTAAAACTGTAGGATTATTATAGCGGAACAGACCTGAATAATTCTGAATTTGGAGGTGCATATATATGAATACTGATATGGATATAGACATAAACACTGTGACAGACACAATTACCTGCAGACTTGTTGAAGCCAGGGCAGATCTTGGCATTACCCAGAAAGAACTTGCATCAGCAACCGGCATCAGCCTGAAAACTATTGCCAATATCGAGTCAAAACAGCATATCCCTTCCCTGCTTTATGCCATGAGGATTGCAGACTTTTTCCATAAGCCGGTAACAAGCCTGTTCTGCTATCATCCGGGTGTACAGCAGACACCAGCTAAAGGAGATGAGCCGAATGAACAATAAGAAACAGTAGGATTTCCAGACAATCGCTGTTGATTTTGATGGCACTCTCTGCTACAGCAAATGGCCGGAGCTTGGTCAGCCAAACCTGGCACTCATTGAATATCTCCAGGAATGGAAACGTAATGGCAATAAACTCATTCTCTGGACCTGCCGCGTCGGCGAAGCTCTGTCGAATAGTGCCGGGAACAAGACCTCGAATTTGATGCCGTCAATGACAACCTTCCGGAAATCATCGAATTCTACGGACACAACAGCCGCAAGATATCCTGCGACTACTATATTGATGACCGGATGCTGCTGCCGGAAAATATGAAGGCATAAGACCTGTGATGGGGGCTATGCCTCCTTCGCTTTACTCTTTACTCGTTCACCACACCACCTGCAATAAGTTTCTTGTAAAACTCAACTGCCGCTGCAAAATCCCTATCATCCGGATGTCCTTTGGCAACACCGCCAATCAGCTTAAATGGTCCAAATGTATCAAAGCCCTTGCACGAGAACCTTCCCACCAGCTTATCGTGCTTATCATCTATAATGGATTCCATAGACTTAAAAGCCTCGCTTCCACCATAGGTACACATCAGAAAAATGTTTTTATTCTCTATCAGATTAACAGATGCAAATTTAAG
>ENA-UEPJ01001558-UEPJ01001558.1-human-gut-metagenome-genome-assembly--contig:-NODE-1558-length-26843-cov-5.639580_pt1 | contig 26843 bp, 26 predicted proteins | sample MGYA00242890_ERZ507896 | MGnify/ENA primary metagenome ERZ507896 (study PRJEB26167, sample SAMN06115508) | human gut metagenome | host: Homo sapiens | place: China:Qinghai | collected 2015-08-20... | reverse complement strand
GCCGAGTCTTGCGCGAATGGTTTCATCAACGCAGCCTTGTCGCCGTAAGCGTTTTGCCAGAAAATATTCTCCATGATGTCCGCCACTTCGATAAGGATGGGAATCATCTTTTTCTCGTTTTCCGTTAGTTTGCTAACATCAGTTGTCAAGGTGAACTCCGCGTATTGGTCAGCAAGTGGCTGATAGGGACTGGGTTGTTTGGTTTCTTTCTTTGCCTCTTTGCAAGAGAACAAGAAAATACCTAAGGATAAGAATAGGAATAGTTTTCTCATTTTTATAAAATTTGTGTTGAGTATTTGAGGGACGAATTTATAAAAACAAGCGGACTATTGAAAATATTTGGAATTAAAGATTATGATTCTGTGATTTCGATGGGAGCGATTGAAGGTAAATTGAAAATTCATGAGGTCAATAGATGCATCTATTGACCTCATGAATTTTCAAAACAAAATGGCAGCACCGAAACTTACTTGATGTAATTCCGGACCTTTATTTTTCTCGAATAGAGGGGTTATTCCGTAGCGGGCCCATACGGCAAAGTGATTACCACCCATTTGTGCCATGAGGTCAAAATTGAAACGGGGCATATTCAGGTTTCCCCGGTTACTGATCGTTTTGCTTTTGTGAGGGAATTTATTCTCTGTAATTTTTACCTTAGTTTGTGTGATGAAATTGTATGAACCCACGACTCCCATGTTGAAATGGAAACGGCTTGTTTTATTGGACGGGGATTGAAATTCGAGCATTAACGGGATGTTTGCAGAGAGTACTCTCAATCTGCTGGAAGAGATGGAGCCCTCGTCATAGGTGAAAGGTTCTATGATGCCTTTTTTGTTTTTATGGATAGCGATTTTGTTGTCGAACTCCATGTTTTGGAATTCGGCCCCGATGCCTGCCACGATACCAACAGTGTTTTTTTGTTTTTGTAGCCCGATGTTGATTTCAATGATGTTGAGAGCCACGGTGTAGGAGGTTTGTAGCTTTAGTTTCATGAAATCTTTGTTCTTGTAAGCGGAATAATCGCTTTTACCAAAGGTGATGAATCCACCGTAAATCCCTGCCACGTGTCCGTTGAAACGGACTTTCTTTTCTTTCTCATTTTTGAAGACACTGTCTTGACGGACGTTGGATGCCGATGTGGACGAGTTGGCATCCTGAGCCTTCAAGCCGTTTATGCCGAAAAGGCATATAAACAGCGCTAATAGTGTTGTTTTCATCTCTTTATGTATATTTATATAACGTATAAGTTCCGATCTTTAGAACGGGCGAACCGTTGGTCGAATGGAGGGTACTTTTTGGAGTATCCCGGAAGTAATAGTTTTTACGTCACAACGTATGAAATGTTGTGACACAGTGATTTAAAAAGGTGAAAAACAACTCAATAAAGATTATTAATTCTGTGATTTAATGATAACTCTAAATTTTAACTTTAAACGTTCTTAGAAGTTTACCCCGAACCCGATAACATACGGGTGTAAATCAGGAGCTTTGCCTGATTTCATCATACGGTTGAGGGTATAGCTGCCCCACAGTGCCAGTTTGTCGTATCCTACACGGGCAACAATGTCTGCTTTTACCGGGTTCATGCTGTAATTTCCCGCTTTTTTGTAGCGACGTTTGTCCCCGTTCTCGTTTTTGTACACGATTTTGGTTTTCGTGTGTAATCTTAACCCGCCCATGATTCCGGCTCCCACGTATGCCCGGCGGTGATTTTTCGCGGGGAATTGCCATTCACAGATCAAGGGAACGGTGAGATAAAGGTTTTTCAATGAACTCTTCTTTACATGATCTATTTCCAACGGATATATTTTCCCGTTTTCTCCCCGTTGAATACTGTTTTTGTGCTCGAAACGGAAGCGTTGGTATTCTAATCCCAGTCCGGTAACAAGCCCGAAATTATTCAATTTATTCAGACGCATACTGTATTGGAACATGTTGAATTGCATTACCAGTGAATTCTTGCGTTGCAAGTCCATGAATGGAGAGCCGCCCGGAACAATATCATAATCCCCGAAATCGGCAAATCCAAGATTAAATCCGCTCCAGTGTCCCCGGAACCGTGGATTTTGGCTCCGTTGGTATATGTGTCGGTGGATGGGATCGCTTAATATTTCCGATTTCTTGACTTGTCCGCTTGTTTCTCTATCCTGCAAGTGTATTTCTTTGACGTCACGTCTTAGAGTGTCGCTCGTGCCTGTCCCGTTGTCCCGCGCCATAACGGGAATCGACAGCAATAATGCCAAGGGAATGATAATACTTTTCATGGTGATTTATTTTTTGTTGGTTGTGTTTCTTATTTATTGGAGTTGTCCAAAAAAGTAATAGAATTGAAGAATTTATTTTTCTGCGGGATGAGTTCTTCCAAGTCTTTCGTGTTCGCACCTATAGATACTTGATACATACAATTATCTCTGAAAATAAATCTTTTATAGTACGTCATCTCTTCAAGCTCTTTCATTATCGTGTAGGTAATCTCCCATATCTCGACATTTTTTGACGGTATACGCTTTTCGCTGGTGAGTTTAGCGGTCGGCATTGAAACTGATTCTTTCTTCATGGCGAGATATAGCTGGTTGACCGTGTAAGCATCGAGGATGCCTTTTTCTTTCGTCAATTGCGTGCATACAACCCCGAAAACACAGGTTACGTTTTTCGTTTGGTATATCCATGAACGGATGTCATTCACGTCTTTTTTCAGACGTTCGCCCCGGCTAGGGAAAAGGAACGTGATTTGGTAGTCGCCTCTTATTTTTACCCATTCCTCTTTCTGTGGGGCGAAAGTTGCAAGTAATCCGATAAGAATAAATTTTATTATAGCCATATCCGTGCTGTTTATTTCGTGTGTTAAAGATAGAAATTATTATTTTTGTGGCAAAACTTATTTGATTGAAGATGATAGTCGGAGGAAAAGACGTAGGTGAGCGGCCGTTGATTTTGGCGCCGATGGAAGAGGTTACAAATCCCCCTTTCCGGAAATTCTGTAAGCGATACGGGGCGGATTGGCTCTACTCGGAATTTGTATCGGCAGATGCGTTGGTGCGTTCCATAAACAAGACCGTGAAGAAGTTGACGATAGAGGAGTCCGAACGTCCGGTAACCATTCAGATATACGGTCGCTTTATTGATTCGATGGTCGAGGCGGCAAAGATTGTTGAAGAAGTGCAGCCTGATTTTATAGATATAAATTTTGGGTGTCCCGTGAAAAGGGTTGCCGCGAAAGGGGCGGGAGCAGGAATGCTTCGGGATGTACCTTTAATGGTGGAAATGGCAAAGCAGATCGTGCAGGCCGTGAAGATCCCCGTTACGGCAAAGACTCGTTTGGGTTGGGATTGCGAGAATATTATCATTGACGATGTGGCAGAACGATTGCAGGATGTCGGGATTAGTGCTTTGGCTATTCACGGGCGCACCCGTTCCCAGATGTACAAGGGTGAGGCAGATTGGGAGCCTATCGCCGGAGTGAAGCGAAATCCCCGGATAAAGATCCCGATCATCGGAAACGGTGATATCGACACCCCGGAAAAGGTAAAAGAAGCTTTCGAGCGTTACGGTGTGGACGGGGTAATGATCGGGCGTGCCACGATCGGTAAGCCGTGGATATTTCAACAGATCAAACATTATATGAAAACGGGGGAGATTCTACCCGAATTGCCCCTGCACGAACAAATAGAGATTATCAAGGAACAAATACTGTTATCCCAAGAATGGTTGGATGAAGTGCGGGGATTATTCCACATGCGTCGGCACATGGCTTGTATGTTCAAAGGATTGCCCCATTTCCGTGATTTACGGATTCAAATGCTGCAAGCCCCGACCATAGAAACGTTGTGGGAAGTGTTTGATAAGATTGAGGAGCGATACAAGGGGGAATAAAGGATAAATTCGGTGAATATGACAAAACAGAATGCAATAAAGGTTTTCGAGGAAAAGAAAGTTCGTACGGTATGGGATAGCGATAAGGAAGAATGGTATTTCTCTATTATTGACGTTATCGCGATTTTGACGGAAAGTGATAATCCAAGAAAGTATTGGAGTGTGCTAAAAACCCGTTTGAAAAAGGAGGGAAGTGAAACGGCTACAAATTGTAGCCAGTTGAAATTACTTGCCGAAGACGGTAAAATGCGATTGACGGATGTCGCTAATACAGAACAACTATTCCGATTAATACAATCCATTCCTTCCCCTAAAGCAGAGCCATTCAAGTTATGGATGGCACAGGTTGCTAAAGAGCGTTTAGATCAAATGCAAGATCCGGAGTTGTCTATTGAGCAGGCGATGTTGGATTATAAACGTTTGGGTTATTCCGATAATTGGATAAACCAACGGCTTAAAAGTATAGAAATCCGTAAAGACCTGACGGACGAATGGAAACGTAGGGGATTGCAAGAGGGAGTGCAATTTGCTTCTCTGACTGATATTATCTACAAAACGTGGGCGGGAATGACTGCAAAGGAATACAAGTCATTTAAAGGATTGAGGAAAGAAAATCTACGGGATAATATGACGAATACCGAATTGGTATTAAGTATGCTTGCAGAATTGTCTACCACGAAAATATCGGAAGTACGTAATCCGGAATCATTTAACGAGCATTTGGAAGTTGCCCGTAGAGGGGGAAGCGTGGCTCAGGAAGCCCGGTTAAAATTGGAAGAGGAAACAAGTACGTCTGCAATATCTCCTTTGAATGCAAAAGACGTGTTAGGACTCCAAAGTGGGGAGAACGGGGAAACGGATAGCGAGGAGGGCAGTTTGTAAAGTCTGTAAAGCTCTTTGCGCCTCGCGTAACGCCTGTCACTTTACAAACTTTATAAACCTTACAACTTTACAAACTTCTATACAATCATATAAATCACCGCTGCCACAAGTGAGCCGGCTAATGGCCCTAAGATAGGAATCCACGCGTAATCCCAGTGACTGCTTCCTTTTCCCGGAATCGGGAGGATGGCATGCATTACACGGGGTGCGAAATCTCGGGCGGGATTGATGGCATATCCGGTGACTCCGCCTAAAGAAAGTCCGATTACCCATACGATGAAGGATACGGGGATTGCACCGACCGAACCCAATCCGATAGGGGTGGTTGTATCGACATCGGCTATCAGTTCAGCCCCGGTAATATAGAATACCGAGAACATCAATACGAAGGTGGCGATAAGCTCACCCCCGAAGTTTACCACGTTATGTCGGATTTCGGGTGCCGTGCAGAATACACCGAGTTTTGCCCCGGGGTCGTCCGTGACCTTAAAGTGGTCATGGTAGACAATCCACACGAGGAACGCACCCATGGCGGCACCCAGCATTTGAGCGATCACGTAAGAAGGTACACTTGCCCACGGGAATTTTTCCGCGATGGCGAAACCTATTGTAATGGCGGGATTCAAGTGGGCCCCGCTATATGGACCGGCGATGACGACTCCTGCAAAAACAGCAAGTGCCCATGCCGTGGTGATGGTAATCCAACCACCTTGAAATCCTTTGGTCTTTTTTAGCACGACGTTGGCTACTACGCCGTCACCCAAGAGGATCATCGTCATTGTTCCGAGTAGCTCTGCTATAAATGGTGACATGGAGAATTTATGATTTTAGATTCATGATTATCGTTTTACAGTTCTTCCCAGTTACGGGCTCTTTCGATAGCTTTATGCCACATGTGAAGGAGTTTGTCGACCTCTTCTTCTGTCGCAACAGGGGAGAACTCCTTGTTGATGTTCCATTGTTTGCGCAGCTCTTCAGTGTCACGCCAGAACCCGATAGCCAATCCAGCGAGATAAGCCGCACCGAGAGCTGTTGTTTCCAGTATCTGGGGGCGAACCACGTGTGTTCTGTTAATGTCACTTTGGAATTGCATCAGGAAATTGTTGGCAACAGCACCTCCGTCTACCCGTAATTCGAGAGATTGGCGGTGAGTGTCATGCTCCATGGCTTTTAAAATATCGTACACTTGGAATGCAATTCCTTCCAGTGTTGCCCGGGCAATATGTGCGGGAGTTGTTCCTCGTGTGATTCCGAGAATGGCACCTCTGGCGTATTGATCCCAGTAAGGGGCACCCATTCCCGTGAGAGCGGGAACAAAATAAACTCCCCCGTTATCTTGAACGGATGTTGCGAGAGCCTCACTTTCCGAGGCAGTCCTGAGCAGTTGCATCCCGTCCCGTAGCCATTGGATGGCTGCTCCCCCCACGAATACACTTCCTTCCAAGGCGTAAGTAACGGAGTCACCGATTTTCCACGCGATGGTGCTTAACAGGTTGTTTTCCGATTTTACGACTTCGCTTCCGGTATTCATGACCATAAAACATCCGGTACCGTATGTCGTTTTCGTCATTCCCGGTTCAAGGCAGAGTTGCCCGAAGAGGGCGGATTGTTGGTCGCCGGCTATTCCGGAGATCGGGATTTTCGTCGAGAACAAAGTTGTACTGGTTTCCGAATAGACTTCGCTGCTGCTTTTTACTTCCGGAAGTATAGCTTCGGGAATGTCGAAAAGTTCCAGTAACTCTTTATCCCATTGCAACGTGTGAATATTGAACAGCATCGTGCGGGAAGCATTGCTGACATCCGTCACGTGTACCCGTCCGTGCGTGAACTTCCACACGAGCCAACTGTCTACCGTACCGAAACACAACTTTCCTTTTTCAGCCCGTTCACGTACACCTTCGACATTATCGAGAATCCATTTGATTTTTGTGGCGGAGAAATAAGCATCAATCAGTAATCCCGTTTTCTCCCGGATCATTTCAGTATATCCGTTTTCTTGCAATTCCCGGCAGATATCGGCAGTACGCCTGTCTTGCCATACGATGGCGCGATAGACGGGCATAGAGGTTTCCCTGTCCCAAATGATCGTGGTTTCACGTTGGTTTGTGATACCTATACAAGCCACGTCCAGTCCCGTGAGGTCTGCTTTGGCGATAACTTCGGCGGCCACGGAGGATTGCGTGTACCAGATTTCGCTAGGATCGTGTTCCACCCAACCCGGGTGAGGGAAGTGTTGTTCGATTGGTTTCTGTGACATGGCGACAATATTTCCGTCATGGTTGAAAAGCACGGCGCGGGAGGAGGTTGTCCCTTGGTCTAGTGCAAGTACGTATTTCGCTGTCTTCATGATAATGTAATATTATATGTTTTTCATTTGTTGTGACAATAAATGCTATATTTCTTACGTAATTTTTAAAATTCGGTTACATTTATAAAAATGAATAGTCGTTTAACCGGAAACATTCCCGATATTGAATTTAAATATGGATTTGCAAGTATCTTTTATTTTGTAAGAAGTTTAAGGGGGGAAACCGTTTTTTTCGTATATTCGAAGTTGCAAACTGTAAATTAAGCTTATGAAAACAATTGTATTAATACTTGCGGTTATTTTTTCCGCGGGTGCTTTAAATGCAGAGAAAATGGAAAAAGCAAAGAATTCAGGAAATGTAGTGATCTTGTTGGCTCACCCAAATTTCAAGGAGTCACAGGCGAATAAGGCATTGATTGATGCCGTGAAAGATATTCCGGGAGTGGTAATTCTGGATTTGTACGCCAAGTCTTTTGACGCCGAGGCGCACAAGAAAATTTTATCGGAGGCGAAAGCGGTTGTGTTTCAATTCCCGTTTTATTGGGCGAGTGCGCCTTCACAGTTGAAAAAGTGGTTGGATGAGATTTTCACGCCCTTGGCACAAACCGAGGTGGTGAAAGGGAAACCGTTAATGGTGGCCACGACAACGGGTTCGGAATACGAGGCGTATCGTTCCGGAGGCAGGAATCATTTTACGATGGACGAGTTATTGCGTCCTTACCAGTTGACGGCTAATCACTCGGGCATGGTCTGGCAAACGCCTCACGTGGTCTATGGCGTGGCGACACCTGCCGGAGCCGAGAACGTGAAAGAAGGTGCAAAGGCTTATCGCCAGCGGATAGAAGCGTTATTGAAAAAATAAATGAAGAAGAAAATGAAGAAATTTAATACCTTTTACGTTCTGCTTGCCGTAGTATTGGTGATTGTATTTTTAAAAACATCATGTATGGGAGACGCGAAACAACAAGATGATCCGGTTTTGAAGACCAAGGCTGTTTTGGAAAATATCGCGGCACGCAAGAGTGTACGCAAGTATTTGAAGAAAGAAGTAGAGGAAGAGAAGATTACCGCTATGTTGAAGGCGGGAATGGCTGCACCTTCCGGGATGGACAGACGTCCGTGGGAATTTGTCGTGGTAACCGATCGGGCAGCGCTTGATTCGATGGCTGCAAGTCTGCCTTATGCCAAAATGTTGGCACAAGCACCGATGGCTATTGTCGTTTGTGGTGATTCTACTCGTTCTTCTTATTGGTACGTGGACTGTTCGGCAGTAACGCAGAATATTCTCTTGGCTGCTGAGGCTCTCGGGTTGGGAGCTGTATGGACGGCGGCTTATCCTTACGAGGATCGCATCGGGGTTGTTCGGAAATACACGGCTATGCCCGAACAATTTGTGCCGCTTTGTATCATTCCTGTCGGTTATCCCGATGGTCCGCAAAAAGCGAAAGATAAATACGATGAAAGTAAAATTCATCGGAATAAATTCTAAAGATAAAGGCTCGGTTAAATCGAGCCTTTATCTTTAGAACAGTAACAGGCTAAAAGCCATAAGCCCCATTCCGGTAACGAGTCCGTAAATAGACAAATGATGTGCGCCGTATTCTTTGGCGGTAGGGAGAAGTTCGTCAAGAGAGATGAATACCATGATGCCTGCTACAAGGGCAAACAGAACGCCAAGGACAACGGCATTAATCCCGATGAAGAAATAGATTAGAACGAAGCCGATAATAGCTCCGAGGGGCTCGGACAAGCCGGAAAGAAAAGACAGTTTGAATGCTTTTTTTCGGTTGCCCGTGGCAAAGAATATGGGAACCGATACGGCAATCCCTTCCGGGATATTGTGAATGGCGATAGCGAATGCGATCGGGTATGCTATTTCCGGGTTAGACAGTCCGGCAATAAAAGTAGCCAGACCTTCCGGGAAGTTGTGGATACCGATGGCGAGAGCCGAGAATATCCCCATGCGCATTAATTTCTTGTCATGAGGTTGTTGCGCCATGCTCTCGACGGATTTTACCTCGTGCGGGTTCTCGTAGGAAGGAATCAATTTGTCGATAACGGCAATAAGTCCCATGCCGCAAAAGAAAGCGATAGCCGTGATAATATCGGCAATCTTGCCGTCGTACACTTCCTCGATGGATTCTTTAGCGGTAGGAAACAACTCCACGAAAGAGACGTATATCATCACTCCTGCGCTGAATCCCAGCGAGAGGGACAGGAATTTCTTGTTCGTTTTCTTCGTCAGAAAAGCAATGGCACTACCAATTCCGGTCGATAGTCCGGCAAATAAAGTTAGCGTGAAAGCCAGCAACACGTTATTCCAAGAGATATCCATGCGTTTCGGTATTAAAAACTAAAAGTTAGAAAGGGTCAGTGTGATCTTTTCCAACTTTTAGTTTTTGGTTTTTGTTTAATAGAGTTATCGCAATATATCTATAATACGGTGAAGTCGTGTTAAAGTTTCTTCTTTCCCTAAAATTTCAATAATGTCAAATAAATGAGGACCATCGGCGGCACCGATAATAGCCAATCGGAACGGACTCATAACCTTACCGAAACCCATTTCTTTTGCCGTAACCCATTCCCTCACGGCTTCTTCCGTGTTGGGGGAGGTAAAGTCTTGTACGTTTTCCAGTACTCCGACTAGCTCTTGCATCAGTGCGGGTGTTCCTTCTTTCCAGAATTTTTTCACCCCTTTTTCGTCATAACTTTGCGGGGCTTTGTAGAAATACTGTGACGAATTGTAAATATCTGCCACGAAGTTTGCTCTTTCTTTCAGTAAATGGCAAATCTTCTCCAGTTTCTTCATATCGTAAGAAATACCGTCCTTTGCAAGTAATTCATTTAATATGACAGCCAAATCGGCATCGCTCTTTTCCACGAGGTACTTGTGATTAAACCATTTTGCCTTATCCGGGTTGAAGCGGGCGCCTGATTTATTTACGCGTTCCAGCGTGAATTGCTCGCACAATTCGGACAGAGAAAATATTTCTTGCTCCGTGCCGGGATTCCAGCCCAATAGGGCAAGCATATTGATAAAGGCATCGGGCAGATAACCGTCTTCCTTGTAGCCGTGCCATTTTTCACCGGTTTCCGGATCGGTAAATTCCATGGGGAACACGGGGAAGCCCATTTTGTTACCGTCACGTTTGCTGAGTTTCCCGTTGCCGACGGGTTTCAGAATCAACGGCAGATGCGCGAACTCCGGCATGGTATCTTCCCAACCGAAAGCCCGGTACAGGAGTACGTGTAGCGGGAGGGAGGGTAACCATTCTTCACCGCGGATCACGTGCGAAATCTTCATCAGATGATCGTCCACGATGTTTGCCAAATGGTACGTGGGCATTCCGTCTGCTTTAAACAGTACTTTGTCGTCCAGAAGAGAGGTATTGAAATGTACTTCTCCCCGGATAATATCGTGTAATAGCAAATCTTCGTTTTCCGGCATCTTGAAGCGAATCACGTAATTTGCACCGCTATCCAAAAGGGTTTTTACTTCGTCCGCGCTCATGTTGAGTGAATTCTTCATGTGCTTGCGGGTGGCGGCATTATACATGAATGTTTCCCCTTTTGCCTCATGTGCTGCACGTTGTGCGTTCAACTCGTCGGCACTGTCGAACGAATAGTATGCGTTGCCCGACTCCACGAGTTGGAGGGCATATTGTTTGTAAAGCGGTTTACGCTCGCTTTGGCGATAAGGTCCATATTCTCCCCCTGCACCTACACCCTCGTCCACGGTCAATCCGCACCATTTCAATGATTCGATGATGTATTCTTCGGCTCCCGGTACGTAGCGGGTTTGGTCAGTATCCTCGATTCTTAACAGGAAATCACCCCCGTTATGGCGGGCAAAAAGGTAATTAAAGAGGGCTGTTCTTACACCACCCAAGTGAAGGGCTCCGGTGGGGCTGGGAGCAAATCTTACTCTGACTTTTCTATCGGAAATCATATCTTTAGTATTATAATAGCTCGTTTTCTCCTTCTTGTGCTTTTTTTTCTTCTTTTTCCCGTTCGATGAGTTGTATCAGAAGGTTTTTGGCATAGGTAATCGCGTAACGTTCGGCTTCCTTTTTGGATGGGATGCCGCTCTTGATAGGCTCTGCATAGCTAAAAGGCTTATCAGGACCTTCCGTGAGAACGTAAAGAGTAAAATTACTATGTTGATTGCGGCTTTTACTGGTCAACCCGAACCACATTTCCACCGAGCGGTCTTTGAGATGTATATTGCGTTTGAACTTGTACATTACATGTTATTTCTCGGGGTATTCTTGAAATTGATGACTCCGACGGCAACAGCGAGTGCTGCCATGGCGCCCACGTTCACGTACACGGCAGTACGACTATTTTGCGGAGCAAAAAGACTAATCGTACTGGATATCATAATAAGGAATGCTGCTAGTATCAGCAAATATCTGGCTATTCGCATATATGTCTTTCTAAAGCATTTTTAACCGGGTTAGCGTAGATTTCGAGGAAAATGTTATTCAGCACGGAACGGTTTCCCTCGAGTTTATCCAACTTTTCAGTCATCACGCGGATGAAATTATCTTTTTCCTTCTCGCTGTATTTGGAGGTGAACTTGTTCGTGCCGTGAAGTAAGTCGTAAGCGACGTAATTATTCTCCCACAATTTGAAGTTACCTTGTATTCTGGAATCGATAAGCGTTGCCAGTTCAGCGATACGGTCGCCGTTATTGTCCTTGGCATCAATTTCTTCCAGTTCATGGTCAATCGGGGGTGTGATGGCAAAATGCACCCGTCCCTTGTATCCGGACAGACCTTGTTGCATACTTCTCATATCCGCGGCGGGAGTCTTGATATATTCACCGACAGTCTTTTGATATAATTCGTCGGTTTTCAGATCATCACAAGGTTCCCACTCGTAGGAGATGGATACAGGCACAACCCGTAATTCACGGAAATTCTCCACGAAACCTTTCGGACCACTCATGCGGAACATTTTCAGCAAACTGTGTTGCGTGCGGTCATCCCCGTTTTTGGTTCTTCCTTCTTTTTGAGCAATCCACACGGAATCCTCATTCTCGTGAATGACGTCACGCAAATAATGAGAACGCATATTCGCACTGGTAATCATGTCACGCACGGGAAGTCCCCGCTCTATGATAAAGCAGGCATCCAGCTTCACGAGATCGGTCACCCATTTGTTGATTAACAAGTTGCTGCCGATAGCCGCTTCGCAATAGTGGCACCCCCGCTCTGATAGCAATACGTTGAGTATTGCCGAGTCGAGGATAATATCCCGATGATTTGAAACGAAGAGATAACTTTTACCCGGTTCGATATATTCTAACCCCGTTGCTGTCACCCCGTCGGTCGTTCCTGCTATCAAACGCTTCATCGTGGGACCGAAAAAACGTTCCTGAAACTCTTTTCTGGTAGTGATACCTTTCAGTTGCTCTTGTATTTTAGTCTTATCAATCCTTGTCATTTGGGAAAAAAGTGCCAAAAACTCTTCTGCTTGGCTCAGTCGCTCCACGGCGGCTGGAATCTCTTCCCCCATGTAGGGTCTGATACTATTAAATTGGGAATCCGATGTCATGTCGTAATTTTAAAATTAGAAATCACGTGGCAAATATAGATAAAATGTTTTATAAAAGTGTGTCTGATAAGCTTATATTCGGTCTAAATGAGTGAAACGCCTTATTTTCTGTAAAGTTATGGTCGAAAAATGAGTCTTTAAAGTCGTTTTGCCGGATGCAGTTTATGAAGTCTGTAAGGTCCATAAAGTCTATAAGGTCTGTAAGGTCACAGAACAAGGGTCTAAGGACCTTTGACTTTATAGACTTTACAGACCTTATGAACTAGAAGGTGTGCCAAAGCACGCCTTGCTTATTTTCTACCGGGATAAACTTCAAGAGCCTTTGCTAATGTTTCCATGGCACCCTTGAGGTCTTCAATCTTCAACACGTAAGCAATTCTTACCTCGTCTTTACCGAGTCCCGGGGTAGAGTAAAATCCGCTCGCGGGAGCTACCATAACGGTTTGCTTGTTGTACTCGAAATCCTCGAGCAACCATTGTGCGAATTTGTCTGCATCGTCAACGGGTAATTTTACCACGGCATAGAAAGCTCCTCTCGGTTTCGGGCAAATAACTCCCGGCATTTTATTGAGGGCTTCAACCATGAAATCACGTCTTTCGATGTATTCGTTGTACACGCTTTCAAAATATTCGGCGGGGGTATCAAGTGATGCTTCGGCAACAATCTGACCGATTGCCGGGGCGCACAAACGAGCCATACCGAATTTCAAGGCAGCCGTCATAACCTCTTTGTTGCGGGTAACCAAAGCACCCACGCGAAGACCGCACTCGCTGTATCTCTTGGAAACAGAATCCAACAGGATCACGTTCTGTTCGATGCCTTGCAATTGCATCGTGGAGAAATGTTTGTATCCGTCATAGCAGAATTCACGATACACCTCGTCAGCGTACAGGTAAAGATCATGTTTCTTCACGATGGTAGCAAGTTGTTCCAGTTCTTCCTTGGAATACAAGTATCCCGTCGGGTTATTCGGGTTCACTATCACGATACCTTTCGTGCGGGGAGTAATTACTTTCTCGATCTCTGCAATCGGGGGCAAAGCGAAGTTTGTTTCGATAGAAGAGGTAACCGTCTTCACCTTTACGCCGCACATAAGAGCAAAAGCGTTATAATTGGCGTAGAACGGTTCGGGGATAATCACCTCGTCACCCGGGTTCAACGTGGACATGAAAGCTATCGTGATAGCTTCGGAACCTCCGGTAGTTATCATGATATTCGTTTCGTCGATATTGATACCAATATTCTGGTAATATTTGGCTAATTTTTTTCTGTAGGAAAGATTTCCGGCAGAATGGGTATATTCAATCACCTTCTCGTTACAGTGTTTTAAAGCTTCCAAAGCGACCTCCGGGGTTTGAATATCCGGTTGACCGATATTCAAGTGGTACACTTTAATCCCTCTTTCTTTTGCTTTATCCGCGAACGGAACCAATTTGCGAATCGGCGAAGAAGGCATCGCCATCCCTTTTTCTGAAATCTGTGGCATAAGTTATTCGAGTTTAAATTTATCTTGCACAAAGATAGACATATTGAATGATTTTAAATCAATCAGCCAATCTTTTTAATTTATCATGATCTAATAATTTTATTTTCCTTCCTTTAGCTTCTACCAGTCCCTCGTTCTTCAAATCGGAGAGCAGTCGGATCAGTGTTTCGGTAGCGGTTCCCACGAAATTACTCAAGTCTTCGCGGGTGATATTCAGTCGTAAAGTCCCGTCTTCTTCAACACCGAAATCGGAAGCGATAAGCAAGAGTATTTCTGCCAGCCGGGCTTTTACCGATTTTTGAGCGATATCACGGATATGACGATTAGCTTCTTCCAGTTCCTTGCAGGCGATTTGCATCATTTCATAAGCGAAATCCGAACTGTGTTTCATCATGTGTGTCAACGATGTATAAGAGATATAACACAATATACAGTCGGATAAAGTTTCCACCGAGGTACAAGCTAATTCATTACGGATGACAGAACGAAATCCGAACATTTCGCTCTCTTTCCCGAAACGAATAATTTGCTCTTTTCCGGTAATTCCGGTTTGGAAGATTTTCACGACACCTGAAAAAAGAAAATAACATCCTTTAATGCGAGAACCTTCTTTATAGATGTATTCGCCTTTTTTATAGAATTTTACCGTGTCATCCGTGAATAATGTTTCGAGGTACTCGTCAGGCACACCTTTAAATGTTAGCTTGAATTTGCTAATACATTCCGATAATTTTGGTATTGGAGCCTCTTCTTTCATGCTTTCCTTTTATATCGAACAAATTGCCCGGAATATAGATTCGCAATCATAACCACATTCACGGTATAACTGTTGTTGTGTACCGTGTTCCACGAACTGATCCGGAACACCCAAGCGCACAACCTTGGCGGAATACCCGTGATCAGACATAAATTCAAGCACGGCACTACCCAGTCCGCCCACGATTGTTCCGTCCTCTAAGGTAATGATTTTTTTGAATTTATGAAATATTGAATGGAGTAATTTTTCATCCAGAGGTTTGAGGAATCGCATATCATAGAAGGCAACCGAACGCCCCGTTCCCTTTTCAATAGCTTTGAGAGCCTCGTTCCCGATAGCTCCGATGGATACGATGGCAACATCCTCGCCTTCAATAATACAACGTCCTTGCCCGATAGGCAATTCCTTGAACGGGGTACGCCACTTGACCATTGTCCCGTTACCTCGCGGGTAGCGAATGGAGAAAGGTCCTTTGTCCGGCAATTGAGCCGTGTACATCATATCGCGTAATTCTTCCTCGTTGAGGGGAGAGGCTATTGTCAGGTTCGGGATACAACGGAAGCTGGCAAGGTCAAAAACGCCGTGGTGTGTAGCCCCGTCAGCCCCGACCAATCCTCCCCGGTCAAGACAGAAAACGACGTTAAGTTTTTGCAATGCCACGTCGTGTATTACTTGATCGTATGCTCGTTGCATGAAAGAAGAATAGATATTACAGAAAGGCACGTACCCCTGTGCCGCCAATCCTGCCGAGAACGTAACGGCGTGTTGTTCGGCGATGCCGACATCAAAACAGCGATCGGGCATCTCTTTCATCATGATATTTAACGAGCAACCCGATGGCATGGCGGGAGTAATTCCCACGATTTTGGGATTGGTATGAGCCAATTCCAGTATGGTATGACCGAAAACATCCTGGAATTTGGGCGGAGTATTTTCCTTGCATTCTTTGATGATTTCCCCGGTTTCTTTATTGAATTTCCCCGGTGCGTGCCAAGTCGTTTGGTCTATCTCGGCTTGTTTGAACCCTTTCCCCTTGACTGTGATACAGTGGAGAAGTTTAGGGCCTTTGATTTGTTTCAGATCACGGAGAACCTTGACCAAGTGGTTGACATCATGCCCGTCCACGGGGCCGAAATACCGGAATCCCAGAGCCTCGAACAAGTTGCTCTGGCGTAGCATCAATGATTTGACGCTATTATCTATTTTCTGGATGAAGTTTCGGGCTCCCGGGCTGATTTTATTGATGCGCCCGAGAATATTCCAGATATCTTCTTTCAGTTTGTTATATGTTTTGGAAGTCGTGATATCGAGAAGGTATTCATTCATTCCGCCCACGTTGGGGTCAATTGCCATGTTGTTGTCGTTGAGGATAACCAACAGGTTGGCATTATTAATACCCGCGTTATTCAATCCCTCGAAAGCCAGTCCCCCGGTCATCGCACCGTCCCCGATAATTGCCACCGATAGGCGGTCTTCCTCCCCGTTCATTTTTGCTGCCACGGCCATTCCCAGCGCGGCGGAAATCGAGGTCGAGGAGTGTCCCGTCCCGAAAGCGTCATATTCGCTTTCGCTTCTTTTGGGAAACCCGCTGAGTCCCTTGTACTGCCGGTTCGTGCAGAAGTTATCCCTTCTCCCGGTAAGAATCTTGTGGGGGTAAGCTTGATGTCCCACGTCCCACACGATATTATCGTACGGGGTATCGAACACGTAGTGCAATGCCACGGTAAGCTCGACAACCCCCAATCCGGCCCCGAAATGTCCGGGGTGTTCCGAACACTCGTCAATGATTTTCTCGCGTAATTCCCGACACAATTGAATCAGGTCATCTTCCGGCACCTTCTTCAAATCATCGGGAGAGTTTATCGTATCTAATATTCTTTTTTCTTCGTTCATAATTAACCATTGAAAAAAGTCTGAAGGTTTTCTCCCTTCATTTCCAATTTTTCAATTTTCAATTTTCAATTATTAATACACGATTGTTCCGATATTTTCGCCCGAAATGACTTTTTTCAAGTTACCCGGTTGGTCCATGTTGAAAACGATAATCGGTAAATGATTTTCTTTACACATGGTCGTCGCCGTCAGGTCCATCACCTTTAGTCCCCGGTTGTATATCTCGTCATAGGTAATTTTATCGAATTTGGTTGCTGTCGGGTCTTTCTCCGGGTCGGCAGTATAAATACCGTCTACGCGGGTACCTTTGAACATGGCATCCGCCTCTATCTCGATGGCACGCAGGCTGCTCGCCGTGTCGGTTGTGAAATACGGGTTACCCGTTCCGGCACTCATGATAGTGACATACCCTTCTTTCAAATATTCCATGGCTTTTGCTTTCGAGTAGAATTCCCCGATAGGTTCCATGCGGATAGCTGTGAGTACTTTGTTTTTACATCCCTCGTTGTCTAAAGCCGAACTTAAAGCCAAGCTGTTGATTACGGTTGCCAACATACCCATGCTGTCGCCTTTTACCCGGTCGAAACCCTTATTTGTACCACTCAGTCCCCTGAAAATATTGCCGCCACCGATAACAATCCCTGCTTGGACTCCCATTTTTGCAATTTCATGTATTTGACGGGCATAACTCTCCAAACACGTGGTGTCGATACCATATTTTTGACCGCCCATTAAAGATTCTCCGCTGAGTTTTAACAAAATTCGGTTATATTGCATATCTTTGTTTGTTTAAATTTTATAACAAAAAACTTAGTTTCTTCGCTAAAACGCAACAACAAAACTAATGAATTTTTGTTATAACTATAATTTAATTTGAGAATATAAATTTCACCGCAGATGAACAGAACCGCTAATTACGATCTAACAGTCATAGTGCCAGTGTATAACGAGGAGGGGAACATCCTAAGATTAGAGAAAGAGTTGGGGGAGTTTTTAAAGACAGCCAAGGCTACTTCTTGTGTATTGTTTGTAAACGACGGCTCGAAAGATGATAGTGAACGCCTTATCCGGGAGGTTTGCGGTAGAAACGAGGGATTTTTCTTTTTGAATCTCGCTAAAAACGGGGGATTGAGTGCTGCCATGAAAGCGGGGATAGACAATTCTTTTTCCAAGTGGGTGGGATACATCGATGCCGATTTGCAAACGACACCCGAGGATTTTAATAGCCTGTTGGAACACGCGGACGAGTTCGAGATGGTGATGGGCATCCGTACCGGACGGAAAGACAGTTTCGTCAAAAATATGTCTTCCCGTATCGCCAACGGGTTCCGCCGAATGATGACGCATGACGGGGTGGAGGATACCGGATGCCCGTTGAAAGTGTTGCGCACCGATTATGCGAAACGGATTCCTTTCTTTACCGGGATGCATCGTTTCCTGCCGGCACTGATACAGTTGCAGCACGGGCGGGTAAAACAAGTTCCCGTGCGCCATTTCCCGCGTATCGCCGGAAAATCAAAATATAACTTGGCTAACCGCTTGGTCGGTCCTTTCAAAGATTGTTTTGCTTACCGTTGGATGAGGAAACGTTATATTAACTATCAAGTGGCTGAAAACAATCTATGATTTACGTTGTCGGATTTCTCGCTCAAATTTTCTTTTCCGCCCGGATATTACTGCAATGGATATTGTCCGAGCGGGCTAAAAAAGTAATCTCCCCGGCGATATTCTGGCAATTGAGCATATTGGGTTCTTATCTGTTATTCATCTATGGCTGGTTGAGGGATGACTTCGCTATTATTTTCGGACAAATCATATCCTATTATATTTACATCTGGAACCTGAACAAAAAACACCAGTGGAAATGGTTGCCTCTGGTTTTGCGTACAGTGCTTTTGCTTACGCCCGTTGCGGCAATCATTTACATGATAGAAGACGCGAGCGCGTTTGTCGACCAGTTCTTCCGGAACGAGAAAATTCCTTTGTGGTTATTGCTCTATGGTTCGATGGGGCAGATTATATTTACCCTCCGTTTCGTTTACCAGTGGATTTATTCCAAGCGCAAAGACGAATCCCTTCTCCCGCTTGGTTTCTGGGTAATCAGCTTATTCGGTTCATTGATTATTGTTTCATACGCCATTTATCGGCACGACCCGGTCTTGATACTTGGGCAATCCACGGGTTTACTGGCTTACGGTCGCAACATTTGGCTCTCCCGCAAGGGTAGTTGCTAATTGTTCGCCTTGTGACGGGTGTACCAGATAAAAGATTCCTATTTTCTCGTAATGTACGGTTTCAAGCCATGTCATTATAGCTTCTGAACGAGCCACATCCCGTTCTTTTAGGAAAATCATGCAATCCCCTTGCTCGTACACCTTGAACAAAGAATCCTCGTCCGATATCTTTATCGGGTCTTCATGTAGATAAACATCCATATTTTCCCCGCTACGGAAACGGTAGTAATAATAGTGGTCGATATCTTCCTCTTCGCAAATTTCATGAGCTTTTTCAGCCATTTCGGATAATCCTATATTTGAATTGAGCTGCGGCAGGGCAAAGCCCCCGACAAACAATGTCCCCAATATCCCTAGAGCGGCAGTGTTTATCGCTTGGTATAATTTTTTCTTCAGTAGCAGCGAGAAAGCGAATAGACTGAAGACGAACAGTACTCCTATCGCCATGAAAATAAATATGGAGTGCGGGTACTCGAACTTGTTATGGATTGCCAAAGCGACAACGGGGGCAATCATGAACGCGACGACCGGGATATATACCGCGAAAGCAATCCGTTTTTCTTTTATTTTAGGGAGCAACAATACAGTCAGATAAGTGAAAAACGGGAACAAGGGTAACATATAAATATCGAGCTTCGCGCTGAACATGGATAAAAGCACGAAAGACGAAACGATTACGGTCAGGAAAAACTTCTCCTTGTCCGTGGTGAGCAGTTTTTTACGGAGGGCAATAATGATGGTTGCCATATATAAAAGTGACCAAGGGGCAATAGAGTACCAAATTGTGATTCCGTAATACCAGAATGCCTCTTTATGATGGAATGAATCAATAGCCCGGTTGACGGTCTGGTTAAAAAGCAGGTTATTGAGATAGGCGTTTCCGCCTTCTATATACACGCACCCGAACCATATGGCACATAACCCCAGAAGAATACCCCACTCGCTCCATCCCAGATAACGCCCGAACTGCCGGATTTCTTTTTTCACGATTAGGAATACCGTGATTGAAACGACGGGAACGATAAAACCGACAGGCCCTTTCGAGAAAATAGCCAAGAAGATATAAACTGGTAGCAAAAAACGGTCAATCGGTCGTCCTTTGCCGGAATATTGTTTGTAGAACGTGTACAAAGCCAGCAAGATAAACATGCACATCAGCATATCCATGCGCAACACAAGCCCGGAGCCGATAAAGAACGCGCTCGTGTAAAGCATCAATGAAGCGTTCCACCTTGACCGGGGAGTGGTATCCTCTTCCACCCATTTGTTCATCACGTGAATGGAAACCAGTGCCGGGATGATTGAAAACAGGGAAAGCACCAGCATGTGATATTCGCCGAAAATCCATTTACACAGCATGATAAACCAGAAATACAAGGGTGGTTTATCCGCGTATACTTCTCCTTGGTTATAGAAAGTGAAGAAATGCCCCTCTCGTAAAGCCTCGTCCGCGATGCTCAAGTATTTTAACTCGTTGTTGGGCGTAAAATCCCGAAACAACAACACGGGTAAAACCAAGGCGAATAACAAAAAATATGGATACGGCTTTATATTTTTCATGTCTGTTCGCGTAAGTAATATACGTGTTACGGGAAAGCTAACGAAAAGGTTCTCACAACCTTTTCGTTAGCTTTTCATATTACAATAATTGGAAAAGTACATAAACCCAATGCGCGATAACACCGGCAACAAGTCCGCCGACAGTGTGTGCGACGATGGCCTTTGATGTTAGCTGGCGGAATCCCAGAGAATCCAGCATAGCGGTATGGGTACTTAAATAACCGCTCCAGCACATACCGATAGCGGTAAACACGGCAATAGCGTTACCGTCAATCCAGCCTTGAGCTGCGAAATTAGGTACAAGACCTAGGGCTGCGCCTACCGCTCCAAGGGCTGTGATGGGGAATGCAACAAGGTGTGGGTCCTCGAAACCGAAAAGCCACTCGAAAAGAATATTTACTTTACCCGCCAGATAGGGAAGAAGTTCCGTTCCTTGATAAGCGGCTCCGGTGTATCCTTCCGCGGACGGTCCGAAAGTTAATATCATCACGAACGTGGAGATAACCAATACCCCCGGGATAATGGCGATACCGATATCTACTCCCGAGCGTCCCCCGTCAAGCAAAGCGTCCAAAATTCGCAAGAAAAGAGTTTTATTCGAATTATCCGTATTTTCCTCCACTTCCACGATTTCAGTTATCGCGCTTTCATCTTTGAAATGGGGATGCGATTTCAGGATGAAACGTTGCATAAGGCGGGTGGAAACTATACAGCCGCAAAACGCCCCGAACAAACCGATGAAAGGTGCGGAGTAATACCCTTGACCAATCATGAAAACGATAACAAGCAATCCCATGCCGAAAGCGGTTCCGAAATTGGTAAGAGATATCAATTGGTATTTCTTGAAGTAACTGCCGAAACGAACATCTTTTGCCAGAGAAATAATAGCGGGATTATCCGACAAGAATGTCAACACGGCTCCCAATGAGGCAGTTCCCGGTAAATTGAACAAAGGCTTCATCAAAGGACGCAAGATTTTTTCCAAAAGTTTCACGACACCGAACTCCACGAAAATACGTCCTAGGGCACCCGTGATGACACAGATTCCCATTAAATAGAAGACCGTATTCAATAATAAATCATGAGCGGTATTCATGATTGTGTTGAGCATGTGCGGGATTTCCATCACGGACGCGATGTAATAAAAAATTCCAACCACGATAATTAGGCATGGAATCCCGGTGGGAATAAATTTCTTCATGTTTTTACAGGATTAATAAATAGAGGGTTGAGTTATTTTTTAATGAAATTAATTCTCCAAGTTAAACCCACGCTAAGCTGCATGTCATCGGGTTGTAAAGTCCCGGAAGCGTTACGGCCCGCGTAATAGGAATAATAAGCGTGCAACCGCACATCGCGGGTACGCACGGGAAATACCTCGATACCGCCGCCCACGTTCGTGATTTCCGTACCGGGAAGCACGCACAAATCACCTGCACTCTTGTTCTTGTTCACATCGTGAGAGGCATTTACCCGTAAAATCACGTGTTCCCCAATCTCTTGCGTGATACTCCCTATAATAGAGAAATCCTTGAATAAATCACCGTCTTTCACTTGTGCGCCCGTGGTGCGACCCATCAAATCGATATTGAAAGTGGTTTTGCCCGATTTGAATTGGTTTCCTAGAGCGAGATAACCGATAAACTTGTGAGGTAAATACTCGACCAAGTTCGCGGAATAAATCGTGTTCCAGCAATCCCGGTTCCCGTACCACACGAAATTTAAAGCGTAAATATCCCGGTTCCCTTCAATCTGGAATGGAGATTGGCACAATTGAAGCGTGAACAAATCCTTGTTATTGTCAAGCGCGTAGGATGCACTCGCCCCGAATTGATAACAGGAAATATTGTTACAGAACTCGGATAAAGTATAAATATCGATAGGGGCAAGGTCATACTCGTATCCGCCGATACCCACGATTTGTTTTCCCGCGGAAAGGCTCCAGTTTTTATTAATCGCGTAATTGAGATAAACGTAATCGATAGAATTAAAAAAAGAACTTTCCGTGTTAGCCTTGTTCAATCGTTGGCGGTAAGCGTAGGAAAATCCCTCGCCGAACGAGCCGTTTATTTTCAAATTAACCATACTTCCCCGGAAACCGTTCTCGGATGCAGGGGCGGAACCCAAGTTATGGTGATAATCAACTCGTGCTTCTCCCGATAAATTAATCGTGTTTTTTTCTTGAGCACACACACTCAATATACCTGATACAGAGAGTAAAAAGAATACAAATATTTTTTTCATAAACTAAATTGATTTTAGGTGGCAAAGATAAATCAACTTTATCGTAAAAGCAATATTAGATTTTGAATTATCTGTGCAAAAAGCGTTTTGCCCCCTTTGTTTGATAATTTAGGTAGGATACAATATAAAATAATTTTATTGTTATAAATTTGCGTCTTAAACGCAAGTGTAATTCAAAAAGATTATGCAGAGAAACTATATACATTACCTCTTTATTCTTATCGTTTGTTGGTTCGCTTTTTTCGTGAATAACGGGGCTGTTTATGAAGATATTATGGAGTCCCGTAACTTGGTTACGGCTCACGAGATGATAGAGTACGACAATTGGTTGGTTCCCACCATGAACGGGGAATTGCGTTTGGAAAAGCCGCCCCTGCCTACTTGGGTGGCAGCGGGAATAGAATATCTTCAACCGGACAATATCTCTATGCAACGGGCTGCTGCCGGAATCATGGCAACTTTGATGGTATTTTTCCTTTATTTCTTCGCTTCCGCGTTAAGCGGCAATCGGATGTTGGGATTACTCTCCGCGGTGGTATTGGCGACGTGCTTCAATGTCATCATGGCGGGACGCGTGGCGACATGGGACATCTATTGCCATAGTTTTATGCTGGGTGCGATACTCTTCTTTTATAAAGGAATTGTCAGTCGGCGAACAAGCTGGGGTATGTTTATATGGGCGGGAACATTCCTCGGGTTGTCCTTCCTCGGGAAAGGTCCGGTAGCCTTTTACGCCTTATTGCTTCCTTTCCTGATTAGCTATATTGCCGTGTACCGTCCGTCGTTCAAGAGAAAGGGATTGCCGATAGTGGTCATGCTGCTGGTCTTTGCCGCGGTTAGCTTCTGGTGGTACTTGTATCTGATTATATTCCACAAGGACATGACCATGTTCGTGTGGGCAAAAGAATCGACGGCGTGGATGGAGAGAAATGTCCGCCCGTGGTATTATTATTGGCAATTCTTCGCGGAATCCGGTATATGGTCGTTATTCCTGTTGACCGGATTGTGTTGGCCTTGGCTGAAACGGAAAGTGACAATGAAAAAGGAATACGCCTTTGCCGTGGTATGGACCTTAGTGACCTTGGTATTGCTCTCCCTTTTCCCGGAGAAGAAAACCCGTTATCTCCTGCCGATACTCATCCCTGCCTCCATGGTCGTGGCGCATTACGTGGTGTATATATTTGTAGCCACGAAAGAGAAAAAGCTTACCGCCGGCGACCGTGTCGTCTTCCGAGTAAACGCGTTCCTTCCGGCATTGATAGCCCTCGGGATGCCCGTGGCGATATACTTTTTGTTTTACACCAAAGGGCAGATGGGACAGACACTCTTTATCATTGTTACCGTCCTTTTCCTTGTTGCCGCTTATTCTATTTTCGCGGGAGGGGTAAGGATGAAATCGATGAAAGTCTTCACGGGAGTCGTGTTATTGCTGATTTTAGTGGAAACACTGCTTATGCCTCGTGTCGCCAATATGTTCAATAACACCGAAATCAAGAGCATCTCGGCAGTGCGGGAAATCGAGGAAGTGAATCATATCCCTTTTTATTACCCGTCGGACGAGGAATTACGGATTGAATTGGTGTACGAGGCGGGACGTCGCATCTTACCTTGGGACATCGAGAACGACACCACCCTGCTGGACTCTCTCCCTATCGTGTTGGTTTCCGGCAAACCCGCCGCGGAAATATTACCTCCCGGCATGGCAGAACGGGTAAACCTGCATTTTATCGACATGTACGACAACAACACCCGCCCCAAATCGGACAAGAAACGTTATTCCCCGAAATTCGTGCGCTACGTGACGATTCTGGAAAAGAAAGAAGCTGGCAAATGATTTTTCTCTTGTCGAGTTCCTCTCGAGGTAAAGGCTTCCTGTTTCTGCTATGTTTCCATGCTTCCAAGTACGTGTCATGTCTTTTGAAAATCCAAACCGAACGCGCGGGAATCATGCCACGATAAGGGTAAAAAAAACAGGCTTATCGCTAAGCCTGTTTCTTATTTCGAGTGATTTGTCGCTTATCAAACATTCAGCGTGTAACGCAAGAATGAAGTAACGGTCAAATCTTTGTCAACACTCTTCAAGTAATCTCTTACAGACATTTTACCGTCTTGCTCGAAAACTTGGTTCAGCAAAGTAGACTCTTGGAAGAATTTGTTCAAGCGACCTTGAGCGATTTTCTCCAACATGTTTTCCGGTTTACCCTCTTCACGAGCTTTCTCGCGACCGATTTCGAATTCATGGTCAATGATATTCTGTGGGATACCGTCTTTGTCTACAGCAACAGGAGCCATAGCCGCTACTTGCATGGCGATGTTTTTCATCACTTGGGCGTCAGCCGTTTTATTGAAACCGACAACGGTAGCCAACATGTTTCCCGGGTGAATGTAAACAACGCAATCTTCTGCTTTCAAGCAACCGTAGTAGCTTAATTCCAGTTTCTCGCCGATAACTCCGGTTTGTTCAGCAATCTGGTCAGCGATGCTTCTACCGTCCAGTTGGATAGCTAACAAATCCTCCGTGGTGGCGGGCATATTGGCTAAAGCGGCGTCAAGGATGCGAGTCGTGAAACCGATAAATCCTTCATTTTTGGCAACGAAGTCGGTTTCGCAGTTTAATGAAACCATAACTGCATTCTTCCCGTCGGTTTTGGCTAAAACGCAACCTTCTTTTGCATCTCTGTCTGCACGTTTGCTTGCCACAACAAGACCTTTCTTGCGGATGATATCAACGGCTTTGTCGAAATCACCTTCGGCCTCTTGGAGCGCGTGTTTGCAGTCCATCATTCCGGCGTTTGTTGCTTTACGCAACTTCATCACGTCTGCTGCTTTTATTTCCATATTCTTATAAATTTCAATTGTTCGTTGAAGATTTTAGATTATGGAGTTTGAATCAAAAACTTGGAATGATTTCAATCTAAAATCCAAAATCTAAAATCTAAAATTAATTTATTCTTCAGTAGCGGCCTTTTCCTCTACCACTTCCTCTTGAGCTTCCGCTCTGTCGGCGCCTTTCTTGTCACCTTCTTTCTCTCTCTCCGCTTTTCTTTCGCTCAAGCCTTCTTTGATGGCTCCCGCTACTTTGTCGATAATCAAAGAGATAGAAGTAGAAGCGTCGTCATTTGCCGGGATTACGAAATCAATTCCCTCGGGGCTTGAGTTCGTGTCCACGATAGCGAATACCGGGATACCAAGCGTGTTGGCTTCTTTTACCGCGATATATTCCTTCATCACGTCAACCACGAAAAGAGCGGCCGGAAGACGGGTCAGGTCAGCGATGCTGCCCAAGTTCTTTTCCAATTTTGCTCTTTGACGAGATATCTGGAGTCTTTCCCGTTTTGAAAGGTGAGAGAAAGTACCGTCTTTTTCCATTTTGTCAATGGTGGTCATTTTCTTCACGGCCTTACGGATAGTCGGGAAGTTGGTCAACATTCCGCCCGGCCATCTTTCAGTCACGAACGGCATATTGATATTTGAAATTTTTTCAGCAACAATGTCCTTAGCCTGTTTCTTTGTTGCAACAAACAGAATTCTTCTGCCTGACTTGGCTATTTGTTTCAAGGCTGCACTTGCCTTGTCCAACATGATAGCGGTTTTGTTCAGGTCAATAATGTGGATATCATTACGCTCCATGAAGATATACGGAGCCATTTTAGGATTCCATTTACGGGTAAGGTGTCCGAAGTGACAACCTGCATTTAATAATTCGTCGAAATTCGTATTTGACATTTGTGTCATTTTTAAAGTTTACATTCTTAAATTTTATCAATCGCCGGGTAGTTCTCTCGAGAAGTCCCGCCAATTTAGATACTAAACTCTGATTAACGTTTAGAGAACTGGAATCTCTTACGTGCGCCCGGACGTCCCGGTTTCTTACGCTCAACTTCGCGCGGGTCTCTGGTCATGAAGCCTGCCGCTCTCAGTTTGGATTTGTCTTCCGCGTTGATTTTCACCAATGCTCTGGCAATACCCAAGCGTAAAGCTTCTGCCTGTCCGTTAAAACCGCCTCCAACAAGGTTTACTTTGATATCGTATTCTCTGCTGTCTGC
>ENA-UEPJ01001547-UEPJ01001547.1-human-gut-metagenome-genome-assembly--contig:-NODE-1547-length-26968-cov-15.800826_pt1 | contig 26968 bp, 17 predicted proteins | sample MGYA00242890_ERZ507896 | MGnify/ENA primary metagenome ERZ507896 (study PRJEB26167, sample SAMN06115508) | human gut metagenome | host: Homo sapiens | place: China:Qinghai | collected 2015-08-20... | reverse complement strand
CATCGGCGATATTCCCGTTATAAAGAGGCTCGACACCCTCCGGAAGATCTTCGTTATAATATATCTTCTCGTTCATAAAAGGCTCGTCGATTTCTGTCAACCATCCCCTGATATTATAATCGTACTTACAATCGAACTTTCCGTCGTGCAGCACTTTCCCGACCAACCTTCCGGCTTCGTCATATCGATATTCGGCAATCTTGATTCTTTCGTTCTTGTCAAAAGTCTGATATAACCGGGTTAGCCGTCCGGCATGGTCATATTCATAATCATAGACGATCGTATGGTCATAAGTCGCCTCCGGTTCAAGTATAGCCTTAGCGGGATATATGGAGTAATGCTCTTTCCGCACGGATATAGGCTGCCCGATGAAGTCGTACTTGGTAAAGCTGTAATTGTGGAATCCGGAAACAGAGCAGGCATTGGTCTGAATAACCCTTCCCCGATTATCATAATAAAGGGTCACATGCTCTTTCAGTTCAGGATTATTTAAAAGAGCGATGATCTGTCCGGTCAGTTTACCGGAGGGCCGCTCGATACGTTTACCGAAATCAGGCTTATCGACATAAGTCAAGAACGAATCCGACAACGCTTCAAAAGCATAGCTGTCATAATAGCTGACGATCAAGGGAGTCCGGGATTCATTAAAAGCGGCCGTATTGGTATATCCGAAATTCCCGTCCTGTCCTAAACCGATAAAACGTTCGCAACAAACCGTATCCCGGAATATCACCTCCCAATCTTCCCTACCGGCCGATGAGGGCAGTACCCCCCAGATCACTTCCCGCCCCAGTCCGTCATATTGATAATATTGCCATACCCCGTCTTTTCGGTTGTTCCCGTTTTGTTTCAGAATAAGGCGGTCGGAACGATCATAAACGAAATGCACGGGATCGCAGCCGGGCAACTTTTTCTCGATCACCCTGTCACGACCGTCATAACGATACACGTACCCGTATTTTTTAATTACCTCGGAACTGTTACACCCCCAGCTTGCCGTAGCTGTCAATTCATCGGCTGCCAGAGGCGGCAAAACGATCCGTTTACGCCCCCGGTCATCGTACACGATATACGTATCGTGCGGTTCAGTCCCATTCATTCTTCGTGTCAGGAGCAATTTCCCTTCGAAATCGGTAAAAGTATATACGACTTTCCCATCCTCGTCCGTTGTCCGGGCTACCGACAGTTCACCGGCAGCATACAAACCGCTTCGGATGAGTCTGACATCCTCTCCGTTATCTTCCGCCCGGAACTCAGCACAAGACAGGTCTCCGGAATCCGCATTGACGAGATATTCAGTCTTGACCGATTTCCCGTTATCCCTCCAAGCCGCTCCGGGTCCGTAAGATTCACGAATCCGATTCAAAGAGGAGTTTCCGTAGACACATCCGGAATAATAGTATGCATCCCCGTAATAATTTCGATTTCCGTCAGGTAGCGGCAACGATTCACTGACAGGCCTGTCGAGAATATCATAACCGAAGGTGAAGTGCAGGTCTTTCCCTTGTGGAGAAGCGCCTACCTGCACGGTTTCCGTATGCTTTCCGAAATTATCGTAGTACAACACCTTTTCCCTGAAACTGTTTCCGTCCTCGGTGGTCATGATCCGGTTTTTTACGTAGTGTCTGTTTTTATTCTGCCCTTCTGCCGTACAGACAACTCCCGAGCAGCAGGCAAAAATAAAAATAAGAAAATAATTTCGATTTTTCATGATTTTCCGAACATTTTAGATTTATATATATCAGTCAACGTTTATAATATCTATCCGTCCGAATTTCGGAGTGTTATATTCATTGGTGGATAATGTCTTGGGTACTCCGTTTTCTAAAATATAGGAACGGACGACACGTCCGAATGTATCGTACTCGAAATAAGTCGTCATTCCGTCGGGTTCGGTGATCGAGGTTACTCCGACCAAAATGCGGTGCGTATAAGTATATACCTGCGCTTCGGGAAGTTTCTGCCTGAGAGAGTTGATCGTCTCCATTTCGGTATCGGGAGATGTCATATTTCCGAGCTGTTCTACCCAAGCCTTGTCTTTCCCTAATGCCGAAAGTAATGCATCATAAGTGACATTGACGATTTTTGCTATGGGATATTGGTTGCAATATGACCAAAGGTAGCAAGTATAGGTGCGTCCGTCGGTCGTTACGGAACTTACGTTCCCATAGCTGTCATAAGTATAGCAAAGGCGGTCTTCGTATGCTTGCAGTTCGTCATTCCATGTGCGGGCTTTCAACGGTTTTTGTCCGGAATAAGAACAGGCAGTCATGGTAGAGTCGTTATTGTATATACGCTTGTACCCATATAACGGAGAACTGACAGCCTCGTTTGCGTAGTTGAACCGTTCTATAACCTCTTTTCCGTCACCTGTAGTCGTTTTCATGGCAAGGGGATTCAGGTGAGCGGTAGCATGGAATTGGGTATTCAGTTCCGGACTATCATCGAAGTATTCTTCGGGAAACTCTGTATTCGGCCGGTATATGTACTCTTGGGTAATCGTATTTGCAGCTTCTCCCGTATCGGAGTAACGTGTGATTTTTTCCCGTTTCAGGCGGGTTGTTCCTACTGTCTTTCCCCATCCGCACTCTTTGTACTGTTCTTGATACTTAGATTGATATTCTTCCAAATTGCATACCCGGGTCTTATAGGGACGTGATATGGCAACATAATAAAATTCTTTATCTTTCGGACCTTGGTATCCTGAATATTCATATTCGTGCCTTTCCGCTATTTTGTCATTTTCGAATATCTCCTTTTTTATAAGACGACCGCCATAGTAATACATGTCATCACCGTTATCCGGATCGAAAGGACGGCTGATGTCTTGTCTGATTTGATATCTGGGGTCGAACGGGTCGTTGCGACCTCCGCCGAATATGTTCCAAGAAGGCGTATCGAAAGTGTATTCTGTCCTCGTTTCTGTCGAAGAGGTGACTATCCGTTCCGTTACATACGGATACAATACCGAGCTTCCGTTTCCGAACGTGATGTTCGATACGGGAGCGAAAGCCCATGTCCGCAACCGGCACTCTTCTTGAGTTCCGGTTGTAGGATTTATTTTCAACAGGCGTTGTTCTACGCAATAGTCGCGTTCCGAAAGACCGACTTTAGGAATGCCCCAGCCGTCTCCGGAATATTCGATAGAGCGGGTAGAACGGGCATCAGGGAATTTATAAGCTCTATAATGAAAAAATCGAGTTTTTGACAGTCCATTGTTATTGAAATTCATTTCGGTTATTTTTTGTATGCGTAATCCGCCTGTATAGAAAATCGTATCGGATTTGTGTCCGTCCATATACCGCTCTATGCTTTTCCCGTGTCGGTTTACTTCGTAATCGAAGGTTGTGAATACGCCTTCGGGAGAGAGAATTTGGGTGAGGATTCCCGCTTTCATGTAGGATTCCCTGCATTCTCGGGCATTGCTGCCGAATGTGAAGTAGTGTTCTCCTTTATGATCTTTATAACTGTATCTTCCGTAAGGAGCGTAAATTTCCCGGTCATACCCTTGTGTTTTTTGCCTGCCGTTATAATATCCCCAATGGTCCATGGCATAACTGGCTTCGTCCGGGACATTTTCGGGCTTGAAGTAGTTGAACCGGTAATATTTTTTCTTCGTTTCTCCGGCATCTGTAATAGCGATAGAATCGAGTTTCGTTTTATATGGGCTCGAATTGTACGGGGATACGTAGAACTTTATGCGTTTGATCACCTGTCCGGTTTTGCTTTTCACGATCATCTCTCCGAGATTTCCATGAGTATCCATATTGAAAGTGACAGAGCCGTGATCGAAGTTTATCGTTTTGATTTTTCGTTCTTTTATATAATCTGCATGATACGGACTTTGAACCTTATAAGGCTGATTTCCTGCATAGCTTGAGCCTATGCTCACCGTACCGTCACTGTTGATCGTTCCGTATGATGTTTGGCTTCCTCGTTTTATGATAAGCCGATAACCGTATTTGTCATCTTCCATGGCGACGTAGTTAGAGGGATATTCACCGGATAATATGGGTTTGGCCATAAACCCCGAGTAACTGAATGTTATGGCAGCTTTGGTAGAGCCGGAAGACATTCTTTTACATAGCCACCGTGTGCTATAATCTCCGGTCTTTTCGGTGAGGTTATTATATTCTCCTCCGAATGAGTATGATATGCCGTCTTGGTCGGACATCAAAAATCCGTTTTCTTCAAAGTCGAAAATTCCACTGTTGATTCGTACCGGTTCATAAGGGCAGATAAGAAATTTCGGATATATAGAACGGTTGGAAGTACGGCTGTCATAAATCACCGGGATATAAAATGATCCGCGCTGTTTCGCTAACTTGAAGAAAAAACGGTCGGGCTCGCTGTCGATCTCTTTGTTCTCTATCCGTTTGAAAAATTTTACTTTCTCGTTTTCTTTCATTTTATCGAAAGAGTTTTTTTCCGTAAGGTATTTGCCTGTACGAAAACCTCCATTCGGGGCATCGTCGGGTATTCCGTTTATTTCCCGCATTATCGACGGTTCTGCGTTTAATGTCCATCCGCTTCCTACCCATCCGCTCAATTCCCGCACCTTGAGTCCGCTCGAGTGATAAGATAAGGTTATGGGCAGTTCTATGTCGCCTACTTTTATGGTATATAGCGGGATGGTTATATCGACCAGTCCGGTACAGTAATCGACCGGATAGCTGACATATTTTCGTACGGCCTCCGCTTCGGGCGAAACCGGAACTATTTGCGGCTGTTTGATAATTATCGGATTGTCTGCATTTCCTTTATCAGGGAAGAATATGCATAAAGCGACTGTTAACAGATGCAATGTGCGGGTGATGTGTATTCTTTTCATGGGATAAGTAATTTTATTCAGACCATATTTTTTCTCCTGCCGGTTGTCCGTCGATGATAAATCTTATTACATAGCGTTCGAAGATAGAACCGTTTATCTTTATTTCCTTGCGGTAATAACCTGCCTGCTGTGTCTCTTTGGGATACATTTTCAATAACTGTCCTTGGGCATTGCACAGAGCTATTTCCACATCTGCGCTTTCGGTCAAAGTATATTCCAGAATCAGATCTCCTCCGGCTTTATTGCCGGATAGTTTATATTCGCTTATTTTCGATTTGGGTATGACACTTTCGTTTTCAGAACTGTCTTTTGCGGCAAGTTTCTCTGCTTCTATTTTTTCACGGCGCGACAGGTTTTCCATATCTTCGGGCAATGTGTAATACTGTTCGTCGGGAGGATAGTAGAATGCCGTACGGAAATGGGGTTCTTCTTTTCCGTTCCGTATCAATTTGTTTTCTATTGTTTCGAAAACAGGATAACGGTATCCTGCGGCATACCAACGGTAGGTGTCGGTGAGTATGACGAGCGTGTCGTTGGCTATCCGGTAATCTATGCTGTCGGGGTGGGAGCGTAGCTTTGCCGTGACCGAATCTTCAGACATATAGCTGCATTCGGGAATCTTTATTTCGGAAACAGATTTGCGCAGGGTGTGTACCCTCAGTATGTTTTCTAATGTATCTTCGCCTATTATCAACATGCCTTCGGCATCGGCTTCTACAATGCTCTTTCCCGATACGGTGAGGTCGAGATTATGTTGATATTCACCGACATTGTAAAAATAACTTTCGAAACGGTCTCCGAAACGGAACGGATATTTCACCGATAATTCCGGTAAATATGATTTTTGTATCATCGTGCGGTTTTCCATTCCCGTAATTAACAGGGAGTCTCCTTGCATTTGGTATCTGTAAAAAGTTAAATGCTCATGTCCCGTCAGTAAACTGTCGTTACCGCTGTATCTTAGTTCATATCGCTCTTTTTCTGTCGTGAGATGATCGAAATACCAGATTTTTTTATCTCCTTTTTCTCCGGGATCGAAATAGGAAATGCGCTCTTTTATGATTTTGTCTCCCGGCCTGGGAGCATTTTCCGATTTGTACAAGGTATTTTGTGCCTTTAGAGAAAGGCATCCTAAAATACTTGCTAACAGAATGACCGAATCTTTCATATATTCAGATTTGATAAAGGTTGCGTTTTATGGTAATGGTTCTCGAAAATCTCTATTAAAAAAGTGTTTATACGATTTTATAATTTCTGTACATCTATTTTGTTGTTATTATAACTTTGTATGAAATTTTATTATGATATAGATTATTTTGTCTAATATATTATGGCTAATTTTTTATTTCTGCACCTAAATTAACTAAATATTTTTATATATCAAAATTTTTATTGTAAAAAATGTGTTTGAGTGTATTTTTTTTGATTGTATAGAGGGGTAAAATAGTTAATGATAAATTTTTTATAAAATCCAGAGCTTGTTTAATTGAACATGTAAACAAGCTCTGAACTTAAATTTTCTAATAAAATTTAAACAGCCTCTTATTTATTCAATCCTTTTGCACTTTGTACAAGACGGACAAATTCGGCACGGTATCCTTCCGGATCGAAAGAAAGACCTTTATTGGCAGTCTCGATGACTTTGTCATAAGTAGCTTCGCCTTTGAAATCCGAGTCTTTGAGTAGTTGAGCGAACATGGCGACTGCCGAAGCGAACCGGAAATCCGGTGATACATTGTCTTTATCCGTATCCGTTACGCTCTTTTCTATTTTTTTACTTTTTTCTTCTTCCGGAGTTTTGTACCGGAGTTTCACGGTCAGTAGTTCCGAAGAGTTGCTTGTTTGCGTGTTCATATTCGTTTCGGTCTGGTATTTCAACGGATCGATACTTCCCGGAATATTACCTGATATTCCGGTGGGGATGATTTCATAAAGGGCTGTGACCGTGTGTCCTGCACCCATTTCTCCGGCATCCTTAGTATCATCGTTAAAGTCCTCGTCATTCAATATCCGAGTCTCATATCCGACGAGACGGTATGACTGTACCTTTGCCGGATTAAATTCTACTTGCAGTTTTACATCTTTGGCGACAGCATACATCGTACTGCCGAATTCGTTTACCAAGACTTTGTTCGCCTCTTGAATATTGTCGATATAAGCGTGATTGCCATTCCCTTTTTGAGCCAGTATCTGCATCTTGTTGTCTTTATAATTTCCCATTCCATAACCTAAAACAGTCAGGAAGATTCCGCCTTTTCGTTTCGATTCGATCAGGTTCTCCAATTCTGTTTCGCTGGATGCGCCGACGTTAAAATCTCCGTCGGTGCAGAGTATGATCCGGTTGTTCCCTTGTGCGATAAAGTTTTTCTGAGCAATACGATAAGCTTCTTTTATGCCTGCACCTCCGGCGGTTGATCCTCCCGCAGTGAGAGTTTCGAGAGCATCTTTGATTTTTTGTTTTTCATTTCCCGGAGTAGAAGGTAGGGCGACCCGCGCATCTCCGCAATAGGTGACGATGGCTACCCGGTCTTTTTCACGCAGGTTGTTCACCAGTAGCCGCAGAGAGGATTTTACGAGTTCGAGACGTGTCGGTCCGAACATAGAACCCGATACATCGATCAGAAATACGAAATTCGATGCCGGGAGGTTTTGGTTTTCGATTTCCCGGGCTTTTAATCCGATTTGTACCAGACGATGAGTTTTATTCCACGGGCAGATACCGACTTCCGTTGTGATTCGTACCGGATCATTTCCGGTTGGTTTCGGGTAATTATAATTGAAGTAATTGATCATCTCTTCGATGCGTACGGCATCTTTCGGAGGCATTTCACCTTGGTTGATAAATCTTCTTATATTGCTGTACGAAGCAGCATCCACATCGATAGAGAATGTCGATAGGGGATCTTTGACGGGAGATTTGAATCGGTTTTCGGCATTATGGTTGTACTCTTCCCGGTTTGCATATCGATCGTAGATAAGCGCCGGCATACCGAGACTTCTGACCGCCATTTGTTTACTACTGATTGCCCGGTTACTTACTTCATCCGACGTTATGACACATTCTTCCATCAACAAATTGTTGTCAGGATATAGTTTGACATCGATTATTTTTCGGTTGGCTTTTACTTTCTGGGTTTTATATCCGATATAAGAAAAACGGATGATGTCACCTTGTATCGCTTCGATCGAATATTTTCCGTGTTCGTTTGTTACTGTTCCTTTCCGGCTTTTTTCTATCGAAACATTTGCTCCGATAAGTGGCTGATCATTTTCATCGGTTACTGTTCCCGTTACGGTCAAGGATTGAGCGGATAGTCCGGAAATCCAGATAACGCACAAGATTGTGCTAAATATCGACTTAATTTTAAGGGTTTTCATAATGTACAATTTTAAAAGTTAGATAATACGTTATTTTTGTTGTTTGCTATATAGATGTTTCGGCTTGCCATAATTCCATAAACGGGATGAAAAAAATTTTTTCTTTTGTCGTTTTGAACTGTAACCCTTATCTTTACCGAAAAATCAAATCGACGTTTTTTAAACCGCACATATCGTCTTTGCCCGATGAAGAGTTGCTTGCTCGGTATAATAGAACGGGTGATACGAAATATTTCGGCGAACTGTATAACCGTTATATTCCGTTATTGTACGGAGTCTGTTTGAAATATCTGGGAAATGCCGAGAAGGCAGAAGATGCCGTAATGCAGCTTTTTGAGGAGTTGACCGAAAAAATAGGACGGTATGAGATTACCCTATTTCGTACATGGTTATATAGCGTGGTAAAAAATCATTGTTTTCAACTCTTACGGAAAGAAGAACGGGAAATTCCGGTGAATTTTGATGCCGATTTTATGGAATCGGCGGATATCGTGCATCTATTAAGTGACGATGAGGAGGATTCTCGTTTGCCGGCGTTGCAGAAATGTATGAGGCAGTTACCTCCGCAGCAGCGAGAATGCATCGAATTGTTCTTTATGCAAGAACAGTCGTATGCTGATATTGCAAGTCGGACAGGTTATTCTTTGAACCATGTAAAGAGTTATATCCAGAATGGGAAAAGAAACTTGAAAATTTGTATCTTAAAACAGGGTGACGAATGAATTTGAAGCAATACATACGAGGCCGGAGAAGGGGCAAGGCTGCCCGGGATTTGGAGAAGGAAGCGTTGAACGACCCTTTTCTGAATGATGCGATCGACGGATATGATGCCGTACCGGGCGACCATTCTCGTCATTTGGAGAATTTGCATCGTAAAGTTTCCCGTTCGTCATTAGAGAGGGCCGATTTTCGTCGTTTAGCAGGTTTGGTTGCCGGGCTTTTGATTCTGTTTGCGGTCAATTTCTTTTCTTACCGAAAAGAAAAAGTCGAAATGACGGCAATGGATACTACTGCCGGACAAGCGGAGGCTGTTTGGGCGGATACGGGAAAAAGTGTCGAGACTAAAATCGTTCCGCCCCTGATCGCTGAGGCAAAAGAGAAAGAGACCGAACAAATACTCCGTAGTGATGATGAAATAAAAAAGGCTCATAATGCCCCTGTTATCCGACAGAAAAATAAAGAGGGTGTGGTTGAAGAGTCTTTGGCGATGAGTACAGATGTCGTTTCGGAAGATGAGGTGAGACTTGCCGATGCACCGAAAGACGAGGTAAAAGTCATGGCTATGAGTAAACGTGCTGTTGCTGCAGCACGACCGCTTGTTACTGCTGCTCATGAAGCGACCGGGATTGTTACCGATGAGTCGGGTAACCCTTTGGCAGGAGTTGCCGTACAGATAAAAAACTCAAAAACAGGGGTTGTTACCGGATCGGATGGCAGATTTTCGATACCGGTCTCAGGAAAAGATTCTTTACAATTTTCATTCGTAGGATTTGAAACTGCTTCAATCTGCGCCGATCCGAATTCTCCTATGTCGGTTGTCCTATCGGAAAATCCGATGGCTTTAAGCGAATCGGTGATAGTAAAATCCAGCGGTTTAGAGCCGATCGTGGGGTGGAAAGAGTTCCGTAAATATCTGAAACGGGAGATGCGGCTTCCGGCAGATACTTGCCGAAATATTTCGGGTAAAGTATCTTTGGCTTTCGAAATAGACATACAAGGTCGTCCGGTAAATATCGAAGTTAGAAAATCTTTATGTCCTTCATTAGATCGAGAAGCGGTCCGATTATTGAAAAGCGGTCCTATATGGCAGGGTAGCGCTAAGGTCGGACAAGTCGATATCCGGTTTAAATGATGATCGGGGAAATTAATTCCGGTCTTGGATTAAAAAAATCAGAGTTTCTCTACGCTGAATGCCGTTATTTGTGCCCGGTTTTCTAATAACCGTATTCCGAAATATCCTTTTTCATACGGTTCTTTATCTTCCAGTCGGAAAAGTTCTTCACCGTTTACCGAAAATTGTGAGACACCGTCCTGCACCGTGATAACGACATTATACCAGTTGTTCGGCTTCAACAGGTGTTTTTCGTCTGTATATTCTTGTAACAACGGTTTTACTCGGTTATCGTCCTCTGTACCATAGAATTTCCCGTGATATTTCCGGAAACGGGTTGTCGTATTGTCATTCCCTCCGTATCCTACATAATAAAGATTCAGAGAGTTATAATTTTTGAATATACCGTGCCGTTCTTCCGACCGGAAGAAAAGCGAATCGGGATGCAAAGGATCGGATGCGGCCCAAAAACAGTTCATGTCGGCGAGCCGGTCGCTTTCTCGTCCGTCCATGCGCAGAGATATGGAGTAGGATATTTTGTAGTTACCCGAAAGTTCCCGGTTATACCACATGGTGAGACCTTTGGGAGAAACGATCTCTAACGTATCGTGCAGGAATGTAAAGCTTGCCGAGTCCGATTCATCTTCGATGACCCATTCGGAAAGAGGAAATCTTTCGTGGTTTTCTCTGTTCTCGTTATTATCCGTATTCTGTTTTTTCGGTTGACAAGCCGGTAAGATTAATAAACATAATAGAAGAAGAGATAGGCTTGAGGCAAGTCTGTGTTTCATAAATATCCGTGTTTAAGAAATAACATGATAACCTTCCCGAATCAGCTCCTGCCGGATTTTTTCGATGTGTTCGTGATTGCGGGTTTCCATAACGACTTGCAAATAGCAGCCTGTTATGTCTTTGCTGCCCGCCCGTTCGTGATGGACCGAAATAACATTAGCCCCCATTCTGGCAATAATTCCGGTTACGCCGACCAATTGACCGGGACGGTCTACCAGCTCTACCGTAAGCGTATAAGATCTTCCGGTTTTGAGAAGCCCTCGGTTGATGACACGGGAAAGAATCGTTACGTCGATGTTCCCGCCGGATACAAGGCATATCACCTTTTTCCCTTTGACCGGAACTTTATTGAACATGGCGGCTGCCACCGATACAGCACCAGCTCCTTCGGCTATCAGTTTCTGCTGTTCGATAAGCGTCAATATTGCCGTAGAGATTTCATCATCGGTTACGGTAACGATCCCATCGACATATTTGTTGCAGATGTCATAGGTATGAATACCCGGTTCTTTTACGGCGATACCGTCGGCAATTGTCGATACCGAGTTGAGACGTTCTATTTTCTGATTAGTTATAGAATTGAGCATACTGGGAGCTCCGCTTGCCTGTACACCGTAAACTTTAACGTTGGGCTTCAGCGATTTTATGGCAAAAGCAACACCGGAAATCAGTCCTCCGCCACCGACAGGGACGATCACTACATCTACATCGGGGAGTTCTTCTAATAATTCGAGTCCGATAGTTCCTTGTCCGGCAATAACATTCTCGTCATCGAACGGATGAACAAACGTATAACCTTTTTCCTCTTTCAGTTGTAATGCTTTTTGATAAGCATCGTCATAAACTCCTTCGACGAGACACACTTCTGCCCCGTATTTTTTTGTAGCTTCTACTTTTGAAATAGGAGCTCCGGCCGGAAGACAGATCAAAGATTTTATTCCGTTTTTAGTAGCCCCTAAAGCTACGCCTTGAGCATGATTCCCGGCAGAACAGGCGATAACGCCGTGAACTTTTTCTTCATCGGTAAGTTGGGATATTTTGTAATAGGCACCTCTTACTTTGAAAGAACCGGTCAGTTGCAGATTCTCCGGTTTCAGATATATTTGACTGTCCGGATTGATTTGCGGAGCATATATAAGATCAGTATGACGGATAACCTCTTTCAGTACGTAAGAAGCCTGATAAATCTTATCTAATGTAAGCATAGCGGTTCGGTTATTTTTCTGACGCAATATTACGAAAAACTATTCGATAAAGCGTATCGACCGATGAATATTTTTATTCGGATCAAGGCGTCTGCCTAAATTTTGTTTCGGGCCGGATTTTCGATATAAACCGGAAGAAAACGCAAAAGTGACCTGATGATGTTTTCTGCATCGGAAATTCAGGCAGGTTATCAGGCAAATTTCCCCTTGTTAATGGACGCAATGTAAGTATAGTCGTATTGTAAAAATGATTATTCTTCTAAAAGCTTTTTAGCATCTACAAATTGGGCAATACCTTTAGCAACCTGTTTCGCCTCTTTCATTGCCAGAACGACGGTTTGCGGAGTGTGTACGACATCACCGCCTGCAAATACACCTTTTCGGGTAGTCATTCCGTAAGGGCGTTCTTTGGTAATGACATATCCTGTGTCATCGACCTTTATACCGGAAGTCGTGGAAACGATCCTATTTGCCGGACGAGAACCTATTGCCAACAAAATCCGATCTATCGGCATAAAATTTTCACCTTCCGGAGTTTTGACTCTGATCTTTTCCAGTTTACCGTTAGAGCCGATAAATTCGGTAACTGTGGTTTCCCATAAAAATTCGACGCCTTCTTCGACTGCCTCGTTATATTCTGTTTGTAGTGCACTCATTTGGTCCATTGTTCTTCTGAACAATACATATACTTTTCCTGCACCCATGCGCAGAGCTGTTCGGGCGGCATCCATAGCTACGTTTCCCCCTCCGATGACGCCGACTATGTCGCCTTGTTTTACCGGAACTTCTTCTCTTCCTATACTTCCGGTGTTGCACAAACTCGCCATGCGGAGAAAGTAGGAAGACTGTGTGACGCCTCTTAGCGTATATCCCGGAGTATCGAGAGATTTGGGCAATGCTGTCCCCGAACCGATAAATACGGCATCAAAGCCTTGTTCGAACATGTTATCTACCGTAATAGCTTGACCTACCATACATTGCGTAATAAACGTTACTCCTAAGGCCTCGATTTTTTTTACTTCCTTGCGCACTACATCTTTAGGCAGCCTGTACTCAGGAATTCCGTACATCAATACACCCCCGGCTTCTTGTTCTCCCTCAAAAATCATGACATTGAATCCTTCTCTTGCCAGGTCTCCTGCTACGGTCAGACCGGCCGGACCTGATCCGATAACGGCAACTTTTCCTCTCGTTTTTTGGGGTATTTTGTCTCGTATTAAACCCATATTTCCGTCAAAGTCTGCTGCAAATCGCTCTAACTTTCCTACTTGTATCGGACGTTTTTTGGCATTTAAAACACAATGACCGACACACTGTTTTTCGTGTGGACATACTCGTCCGCATATTGCCGGAAGATTACTTTTTTCATTGATGATGTGCATCGCTGCACCGATGTTTCCCATAGATAACTGATGAATAAATCCCGGTATGTTGTTTTCGATGGGACAGCCTTTAATACATAAGGGGTTTTTGCAATTGAGGCATCGTTTAGCTTCTTCTATGGCTTCTTTTATGGTAAAACCTTCGTCTAATTCTCCGAATTTGAGATCTTTTGTTTCCATTTAAATAAATATTGTAATCTTGACTTTGCAAAAATAGTATATAATTGTAATATGCACATTGCAAAATTATTTTTTAACAATTTATTTGAATAGCTTCTTTAAAAGTGTTTTTAGTTTTTACGAGGAGGATAGCAGGTTATCTGACGAGTGAAAACGGGAAAAAAGATCGGAAGAAAGCGCAAAGATGACCTGATGGTATTTTTTTTATTGGAAAACTTAGACAGGCTCTCAATAGCAGATTCTGTCGTATTGAAGTTTTCCCTTTTAAAAAGGAGGAGATATTAGATTCTTGATAGTTATGAAAGCAGAGAGGTATATAATAGAAAAGGCGTCATTTGACGCCTTTTCTATTATATTAAGATAAACACGATGTTATTATTTTACTATTACTATTGTCGCTTTAGTCCCGGTACGGATAATATAAGTGTTCGGTTCTAATGAGAATGTTGCGCTTCCGGATACCTCTTTTTGAGCAACTTTACCTCCATTTAAGAGATAAATATCGACAGTACCTGTATAGCCTTGAACAAATACATTTCCGTTTATACTATATATCTTTAAGTTTTCGATTGTTCCGTTATTTTCGATTCCCTGTTCATAAACATCAGGAGTTACGATTGTCGCAACCGGATTGTTACCTTTTAAAGCGATGAACATTTCCGATGGAGCAACGGTTGCTGTTGACGGTTCTGATACTATATTGAACACTTGGGCTGTTTGATCGAACAGGTAATAGGTATCGGCAGTGATGAGATCTGTCAATTTTTGAGTAGCCAAAGTATTGTTCGGACAGATATTATAGCCTTCTGTAATCGTTAATTCACCACCTTTTATTGAACTGCCAGCTATGGAGATCAATTCTAATGCTGTAGCTTCATTATATGTTTTGAGCTTCATAATGCAGGCATTATTTACCGCACTTAAAGATTGAGGTTTATATTCACCGTTTTCGTTCGTATAAGTGTACCAGTCTGCTTCTGCAGGTACGGTTGTATTGTCTGTTATGGCATTTACAGTAGGAATGAATGGCAATCCGATTACATTCCATGCGTTTCCGTCGATTTGTTTAACATAACTTATCGTTCCTGAAACAGTCGCATTTCCGTTTATTTCCGAGCCGTTGGATAATTCCAAATTTCCGTCTATAGCTTGATTTACAGTAATCGCTTTTATCGGTTTTGAAATATCTGCATTTGCCAGTTTGTAAATATTTGCCTTATCTCCGTCGGTTACATTTAAATATATCCAGTTTCCGTCCATAGAGATGTTTACTTTTAATGAAGGATCGGCTGTATAAGTAAGGATATCGGTAGAAGTAATGTCCAAAGATTTGTAATTGAATACGTTAGGATCGAAAGTGATGGCATTCGCTTCACCTGATATAGCTAATTCATTTAGGCGTAATCCTTCTTCTATCTTTTTGCCTTTAAAGGTTACAGGGATTTTTCCAAGACCGGTAGCATCTACATCGATTGTTGCGGTTGTAGTACCGTCTGCTTGAATTGTTCCTGAAACAGATACACTTGCTTGAATTGAGCCTCCCATCAGGCTTAATGTAACCGGTTCTTTGCTGTTAATATCGTAGTTAGAGCCGTTTTCAGTCACTGAAATCTTATCTACGGTAATGTCTCCCAATGTTAATCCGATAAATGAGAAATTCTTTAATGTAAGTTGCAACTCATTTATTTCAGATTTTTCAATGGTTATTTGATCCGGAACGGTTAGAACAGGAGGTTCAGCTCCCATTACTGACAGATCTATGTCGATAGAACCGTTATATATTCCGGCAAATTTTTCTACTTGAAGATCTTTAGCAAAAGTGAGTGTATATACATGCTTATTTTCAGGATTGATAGAAATATCGTTTCCTGATACTGTAATTGTTATGGTGTTCCCATTTGTCGATTGGGTTATCGATGCCCCTTTACCGTCCGATACGGCTTCTATTTGGTCCTCGGTAGGAACGACTCCGTCACCTGTTATCGTATAGTTATAGGTATCTTTATCAAATCCGTCAACCGCTACGCCTCCGATTTTCAATGATTCTAATTTTGAATTGTAGATAAATTCGATGTCATCGATATATACTACATCTTCTTTACTTCCTCCACCCGCAGTTTTATTTGTAGTGAAAGTTAGTAATAAAAATGAGGGTGTAGCATTTTGAGTATATTCAAAATTAACGGTCTTTTGTACCCATTGTTCATTGGTCGTTGTATAGTTCAATTCTGCAGATCCAATTTTGTGGCTGAGAATAGTCTCGTCTTTTGTCGGATCTTGATAACGAAAATTGTCATGCAGGATTGCTGCCATCCGGGCTTCTTCGGTCGAACTTGCCATTTTCGACTTTACCCAAAATGAGATGGAATCGGGGAGACCGGTAAATTTTTGTTGGTACTCTTCATTTTCAAGATCAGTAAAATTGTAATTCCCCGTTTCGTCAGTCGGAGTCATGCTACCGGCATTCATTCTGCCGGTGGTAAGTGTTCCATTTCCTATGACATTACCTATAGGGTTTGTTGCGGAAATTTTTGCGCAACTGCCTGATCCTGTACGGGTGTCGGTACTTTGAGAAACAGAGGCTTTTGTCATACTTTGTAGATCTCCGGCAGCAGTCCCGAAAGAATGCCAATATTGGGGGGCATTTTCTGTCGATTTGCCGAGAAAGCCTCCCCAAGTTGTTTCTTTCCATGTTCCCTCAAATCCGGGATTCGGCAATTGGTATTGCGCTTGAACATTTATACAACCTGCAATTATACATGCGATTGCAAGCATCATTTTTCGAGTAAACTTATTCATAATTAATGTAATTAAGATTTGATGCAAAGATAGGTCAATAAATACGGAGCATGGTTTTGAATACATTTTTTAACTGAATAAAATGTTTATAAACAAGTGATTTTGAAAGGAGTAAATTATTATGTAAATAGAGATAAATATCTGTCATTATAGGGGTTTCGAAAAAGTGATTCCGTTTTTGATGTAAAGAAGAAGATATATTTGAAATCACAAATTTTTTTAATATTCGGGTTGGCGAATAAAATATTGAAACTCAATAAGATGAATAAAAGAACATTTGAAATTAAAAATAGACCAAAACAAACAAAATGTAATATTTTCGTATCTTTTCTTTTGGGAGGAGAGAAGAAAAACTTTCAGAAAAAATAGTACAAATTGTAATCTCTACTTTGCAAAAAAATCAATTTTTTTTTATCTTTGCCCCGTCTTACAGAACAATAGCGTGGAAGCATTCTTTAGAACACATAAATATCTGGTAGAGCATGTAAACTCTCCTGTAAAGAGAGAACTGATGCGGGAGATCGATTGGAGTCACCGGCTTATAGGTATCAAAGGCAGTCGGGGAGTCGGAAAGACTACGTTTTTGCTGCAATATGCTAAGGAAAATTTCGGAACCGATCGTTCTTGCCTTTATATCAATCTGAACCATCTTTATTTTACCGAACGGACATTAGTCGATTTTGCCGATGAATTCAGAATAAAGGGCGGAAAAACTTTATTGATCGATCAGGTATTTAAATATCCCGGCTGGTCAGAAGAGTTGAGATATTGTTATGACCACTTTCTGGAGTTGAAGATTGTTTTTTCCGGTTCTTCTGTGATGCGGTTAAAAGAGGAAAATCCTTTGCTTTCGGGTGTCGCGGATTCTTATAATCTGAGGGGATTTTCTTTTAGGGAATATTTAAACCTGATGGCGGGGACGGATTTTCCTTCGGTGAAGTTGGACGAGTTGTTATGCAATCATACGGTTATTGCATCGGAAATATGTAATAAAGTGAAACCTTTGGCATATTTTCAAGACTATCTGCATCATGGTTTTTATCCTTTTTTTCTGGAGAAGCGTAATTTCTCGGAAAATTTGATTAAGACGATGAATATGATGATGGAGGTGGATATCCTTTTCATCAAACAGATAGAACTTACTTATCTACCGAAAGTGCGTAAGCTTTTATATTTGTTAGCCGTAAATGCACCTTCTGCTCCGAATGTGAGTCAGTTGAGCAAAGAGATACAGACATCGAGGGCTACAGTCGTGAACTATATCAAATATCTGAAAGATGCCCGACTTATCAATATGTTGTATCCTGTTGATGAGGAATTTCCCAAAAAGCCGGCAATGGTATATATGCACAATACGAATCTGATGTACCCGATTCGTCCGGCTCAAGTAGAAGAGCAAGCGGTTCGGGAGACATTCTTTTATAATACCTTGCATAAGGATAACCGGTTGAATAAAGGAGAAAAGAATACGCATTTCCTTGTTAATCAGAAGTATAATTTTAAGATAGAGAGCGAAAACATACGGGGAAGAATAAATCCCGATATTTATTATACGATAGATCGTACCGAAATCGGCAGGGAGAATAAAATTCCGCTGTGGTTGTTCGGATTTTTATATTAATTTCAGTAATATTGTAATTGCATTTTTAAATTCTCAAATATATATTTAGAATATGACCAAACAAAAGAAAATGTTGACCTGTGATGGTAATCAAGCGGCTGCACATATCTCTTATATGTTCAGTGAAGTGGCTGCTATTTATCCTATCACACCCTCTTCAACCATGGCAGAATACGTGGATGAATGGGCTGCTGCCGGAAGAAAGAACATCTTCGGCGAAACCGTATTAGTTCAAGAAATGCAATCGGAAGCCGGTGCTGCGGGTGCTGTACACGGTTCTTTACAGGCCGGAGCTTTGACTACGACCTATACTGCATCTCAGGGATTATTGTTGATGATCCCGAATATGTACAAAATTGCCGGAGAATTTCTCCCTTGTGTATTTCATGTTTCTGCCCGTACGTTGGCATCTCATGCACTTTGTATCTTCGGAGATCATCAAGATGTGATGTCGACCCGTCAGACCGGATTCGCCATGTTGGCAGAAGGTTCGGTTCAAGAGGTTATGGATCTTGCCGGAGTCGCTCACTTATCGACTATTAAAGCTCGTGTGCCTTTCGTCAACTTCTTTGACGGATTCCGTACTTCTCATGAGATACAGAAAATAGAAATGTTGGAAAATGAAGATTTAGCTCCGCTAATCGATCAGGAAGCTCTTCAAGAATTCCGTAACCGTGCCTTGAACCCCGAAAATCCGGTGGCTCGCGGTATGGCTGAAAATCCGGATACTTTCTTCCAACATCGGGAGTCATGTAATAACTATTACGAAGCTGTTCCGGCTATCGTAGAGGAATACATGAATGAAATTTCGAAAATTACCGGACGTAAATACGGTCTGTTCGATTATTACGGAGCTGAAGATGCCGACCGTGTGATTATCGCTATGGGGTCTGTAACGGAAGCTGCCCGTGAAGCTATCGATTATCTGACAGCCAAAGGTGAAAAAGTAGGTTTGGTTTCGGTACACTTGTATCGTCCGTTCTCTGCAAAACATTTCTTGGCCGCTGTTCCTAAAACTGCAAAACGTATTGCCGTCCTGGATCGTACAAAAGAACCTGGCGCTACCGGAGAACCTTTATATCTGGATGTTAAAGATGTGTTCTACGGACAAGAAAATGCTCCTGAAATCGTAGGCGGACGCTATGGTTTGGGTTCTAAAGATACTACTCCGTCTCAGATATTGGCCGTATTTGAGAATCTTGCTTTGCCGATGCCGAAAAATAACTTTACTATCGGTATCGTTGATGATGTAACCTTTACATCTTTACCTCAAAAAGAAGAAATCGCCATGGGTGGCGAAGGTATGTTTGAAGCTAAGTTTTATGGATTGGGTGCTGACGGAACAGTCGGTGCTAACAAGAACTCCGTAAAAATTATCGGTGACAATACCGATAAGCATTGTCAGGCATACTTCTCTTATGACTCTAAGAAGTCGGGAGGTTTCACTTGTTCTCACCTTCGTTTCGGAGATAGCCCTATTCGTTCTACTTATTTGGTAAATACTCCGAATTTTGTCGCTTGTCATGTACAGGCTTATTTGCGTATGTATGATGTGACTCGCGGTCTTCGTGAGAACGGAACTTTCTTGTTGAATACGATCTGGAACGAGGAAGAACTGGCAAAGCATTTGCCGAATAAAGTAAAACGCTATTTCGCACAGAAAAACATAAGTGTTTATTATATCAATGCGACTCAGATAGCTCAGGAAATCGGTTTGGGTAATCGTACCAATACGATCCTGCAATCTGCTTTCTTCCGTATTACCGGTGTAATTCCTGTCGATCTGGCTATCGAGCAGATGAAGAAGTTCATCGTAAAATCTTACGGTAAAAAAGGTGACGCAGTTGTAGAGATGAACTACAAAGCTATCGACGCAGGTGTTGACGCTGTACATAAAGTTGAAGTACCAGCTTCCTGGTCTAACCCAGAAGCAGATCCAGCTCCTAAGAAATTAACAGGTCGTCCAGAGACAGTTAAGATGGTAGAAGATTTAATGAATCCAATCGCATTAATGGATGGTGATTCTCTTCCAGTATCTGCATTCATGGGCAACCCGGACGGACAGTTTGAGCAGGGTGCATCTGCATATGAGAAACGTGGTACAGCTGTAACAGTTCCTACATGGGATGCTGCTAAATGTATCCAGTGTAACCAGTGTGCATTTGTATGTTCACATGCTACGATCCGTCCATTCATGTTAAGTAAAGACGAAGTAAAAGCTGCTCCGGCTAACATCAAACTTGCTGATACAAAACCAAAAGCAAGCGAATACAAATATACAATGAGCGTATCTCCATTAGACTGTATGGGATGTGGTGAGTGTATCACTGTATGTCCAGTAGGTGCTATCGAGATGGTTCCACAGGAATCTCAGGCAGAAGAACAGCCAGTATTTGACTACTTAGTAGCTAATGTTGGTAAGAAACCTGGTATGCCAGCTGACAACACTGTAAAAGGTTCTCAGTTCAACCAGCCATTACTTGAGTTCTCCGGATCTTGTGCAGGATGTGCTGAAACATCTTACGCTCGTTTGATCACACAGTTATTTGGTGAGCATATGTACATCTCTAACGCTACCGGATGTTCTTCTATCTGGGGTGGCCCGGCTGCTACATCACCATATACAGTAAACAAAGATTCCAAGAAAGGACCAGCTTGGGCTAACTCCTTATTCGAGGATAACGCTGAGCATGGTTTAGGTATGCAGATTGGTCAGGAAGTATTACGTGACCAGGCTATCGCAAGCGTTGAGAAATGTGTTTCTTCTGATAAAGCAAGCGCAGAATTAAAAGATGCATTTGCTAAATTCATGGAGACAAAACAGGATACAAAAGCAAATACTCCTGCAACAGAAGCTCTTGTAGCTGAATTAGAGAAAGCTGCAGCAGCTGGATGTCCAGATGCAAAAGCTGCTCTTGAGAAAAAAGATTACCTTGCTAAGAAGTCCGTATGGATCTTCGGTGGTGACGGATGGGCATATGATATCGGTTTCGGTGGATTAGACCATGTACTTGCTTCCGGACATAACGTAAACGTTATGGTATTCGATACAGAGATGTACTCTAATACAGGTGGACAGGCTTCTAAAGCTTCCAACATCGGTGAAGTTTGTCAGTTCGCTGCTGCTGGTAAAGATATCGGCAAGAAGAGCCTTGCAGAGATCGCTATGAGCTATGGCTATGTATATGTAGCACAGATCGCTCTTGGTGCAAACATGGCTCAGGCTGTTAAAGTATTAGCTGAAGCAGAGGCTTACAACGGACCTTCTTTAATCATCGGTTATGCTCCATGTGAGTTACACGGTGTTAAAGGCGGAATGAACCACTGCCAGGATGAGATGAAGAAAGCAGTAGCTGCTGGTTACTGGAACCTCTTCTCCTTCAACCCGGCTCTGAAAGCTGAAGGAAAGAATCCATTCACATTAACATCTAAACCAGGCGATGGAACATATCAGGAGTTCTTAAATAACGAGACACGTTACAGCAGATTAACAAGATCCTTCCCAGAAAGAGCTGCAAAACTCTTTGCTGCATCTGAGGAAGCTGCAAAAGCTCGTTACGAACATCTGTTAAGATTAGTTGAGTTATACAAATAAGATTTGGACATTGTCTGAGTCATTGTAAATTCCAGAAAGCCCGGAAAGGCGTAAGTCTTTCCGGGCTTTCTGCATTCAGGACAATAGAATGTTCGCGGAACATTCATTTTATTGTTTATAGAGAAAATGAAAAAAAGATTTTTTGTAGATAGTAGATTTTAAAAGATAGAAAGTTTATAATAACAATCATCAATCCGAATGATAAGAAAAGGAATTGTGACAAACCTATGAAATCAGTTTTAGAAATCTGCTGCGGCAGTTTTGAAGATGTAAAAACAGCATATGAAAATGGTGCCGACAGGGTAGAATTAAACAGTGCATTATATCTTGGCGGTCTTACCCCATCACTGGCAAATCTGATCTGCGCGAAGGAACAGTGTGAGATTCCTGTTGTGGCGATGGTACGTCCGAGAGGTGGTGGATTCTGTTATTCTGCGGAGGAATATCAGACAATGATTTTGGATACAAAACTTTTGCTGGAGCATGGAGCAGACGGGATTGCTTTCGGATTTTTAAAAGAGGATCAAACCTTAGATACAGAACGTACAAAAGAAGTCATCTATCTGATACATGAGCAGGGAAGGGAAGCGGTGTTTCACCGCGCTTTTGACTGTGTTGCCGATCAGAAGAAAACGATCGAGCAATTGATTGGGCTTGGGGCAGACCGAATCTTAACGAGCGGCGGCGCACCGGATGTGTGGAGTGGAAGAGAACAGTTAAAACAGCTTCAGAAGGAATATGGAAGCGAGATTGAAATTCTTGCCGGAAGCGGTGTGAATGAGAACAATGTTACAGAACTAATGACATATACAGGAGTTCATCAGGTACACAGTTCATGCCGGGTATGGAAAAAAGACATCACAACTTCGAATGAATACGTTGATTTCTCCTATGCAGGAATACAGGAAAAGAATCAATATGAAGTGGTGGATGCAGCAAAAGTACACAGACTGGCAGAATTGTGTTGACAAATACTTTGTGAAAACTTATAATAAAATTATGTTTTAAGGATAGTTCACATGCAAATGTACTAAACCGGAAAAGTAAGACGCCGTTGGCTGCGTGAACTTTTTCGGCTTTTTTAATTTTGACGGCAGATCCCCAAAATGGTATCAGCTGTCTGGTGAGGAGGAGCAAATGCAGAACATAACCGGAAAGATTGCATTCGGGGGAATCGCAATCGGAAAAATCAAAGAGATTTCCAAAGAAAACAATGTAGTCAGACGAGTGAAGATTGAGGATGCGAAAGCAGAGATCGCTCGTTTTGAGGCAGCCAGAGATCAGGCGGCAGAAGAACTGAAAGGACTTTATGACAAAGCGGTCAAAGAAGTAGGAGAGGCAAATGCAGCCATTTTTGAAGTGCACCAGATGATGTTGGAGGATGAAGACTATCTTGATTCTGTCCGGAATATCATCGAGGCACAGTCCGTCAACGCAGAGTTCGCCGTGGCAACGACTGGCGATAACTTTGCCAGAATGTTCGCAGATATGGACGACGATTATATGAAGGAACGTGCAGCAGATGTGAAGGACATCTCGGAGCGTGTGATCCGTGTTTTATCGCAGAAAGAAGAAAAGGTGAACACTTCTGGAGCAGAAAAAGAAAAATATATCATAGCAGCAGATGATCTTGCACCGAGTGAGACGATCCAGTTAGACCGTGAGACAGTGCTTGCCTTTGTGACACGACATGGCTCTACGAATTCACATACCGCAATCCTGGCGAGGACGATGAACATTCCGGCTCTGGTATCCACAGCAGTTCCGAAAGAAGTGAATGGAAAAATGGCGATCGTGGACGGATTCAAGGGGATCGTGATCATTGATCCGGATGAGGAGACATTAAGAGAATATGAGAAAAAGCAGCAGGACGAAAAGAACCGTCAGGAATTACTGCAGCAATTAAAGGGAAAGCCGACCGTCACGAAAGAGGGCAAAGAAATAAAATTGTATGCCAATATCGGCGAAGTGAAAGATTTAGGCGCTGTTTTACAGAATGATGCAGCAGGTATCGGACTTTTCAGAAGTGAGTTTTTATATTTGCAGAGTGACCATTTCCCAACAGAGGATGAGCAGTTCCAGTCCTATAAAACGGTTGCGGAAGTGATGGCAGGAAAAAAAGTCATTATCCGTACTCTGGATATTGGAGCAGACAAGCAGATCGATTACTTTGGACTCGAACACGAGGACAATCCGGCGCTTGGTTACCGTGCCGTGAGGATCTGTCTGGATCAGCCGGATATTTTCAAGACACAGTTGAGAGCGCTGCTCCGCGCCAGCATGTTCGGCAATATTTCCATTATGATCCCGATGATCGCATCGGTATGGGAAGTGAGAAAAGTCAAAGAGATCATGGAAGAGGTAAAAGCAGAGCTGACCTCAGAAGGCATTCCGTTTAAAAATGTGGAATTTGGCATTATGATCGAGACACCGGCAGCGGTGATGATCGCAGATGAACTGGCAAAAGAGGTTGACTTTTTCAGTATTGGAACCAACGACCTGACACAGTATACGCTCGCGATCGACAGGCAGAATGCAAAGCTTGACCAGTTTTATGACTCCCATCATCCAGCAGTGCTCAAGATGATCCAGATGGTCATTGACAGCGCACACAAAGCGGGAATCTGGGCAGGTATCTGTGGGGAACTCGGGGCAGACTTAACGCTTACGGAGACATTTGTAAAAATGGGAATTGATGAATTATCGGTATCACCGGCAATGGTGCTGCCTGTAAGAGATAAAATATTAAATGCTTAATGTTTAAGGAGGAAATGAAAATGAAATCATTCAGTTACACAGTAAAAGACGAGTTGGGAATCCATGCAAGACCGGCAGGGATGCTTGTAAAGGAAGTGAAAAATTTCCAGAGCAAAGTAACACTTGAAAAAGATGGAAAATCTGTAGATGCTTCCCGCCTGATGGCAGTTATGGGAATGGGAGTCAAAAAAAATCAGACTGTGACTGTAACGGTAGAAGGCGACGACGAAGGTGCAGCATGTGATGCAATAAAAGCGTTCTTTGAAACGAATCTGTAAAACTCCGGTAGAAGATGGAAAAGATATTGGCTATTATGTATAGGTTTTAGATGCATATATAGTAAATGCTTACAAAAAAGAAAAATAAGCAGGAATAAAACTTGACATAATAAACAATGAATGTTAAAATTTTCTTAAATCAAGCGAATAAAATATTGGATTGTTACTGATAAGCAGGCAAAACCAGATTTTACATTTCTATACTTGGATTTTGTAAAATTTGGTTTTTCTTTTTAGAATGCACAGTAAAACAGAGGCTTTTATCAAATAAAAACGGAGTGGCATATGGTTATCCAGAAAGTGATTAATAACAACGTAATATCAGCATATGATGAGAATCAGCAGGAAGTTGTTATCATGGGTAAGGGGATTGGATTCAAGGCACATACGGGTGATGCGATTGATGAGAGCAGGATCGAGAAGGTTTTCCGGATTGAGAACGAGAAGCTTTCCCGGCAGTTTCAGGAGATTTTAGAGAACATTCCATTAGAGCATATGCAGCTCACGAGTGATATCATTACCTATGCGAAAAAGAATCTGAATGTACAGTTGAATCAGAGTATTTATATCACACTGACAGATCATATCAATTTTGCGATTCAGAGACAGGTGCAGGGAATCCAGCTGAAGAATGCACTGCTGTGGGAAATCAAGAAGTTTTATCATCAGGAATACCTGATGGGAAAATATGCGATCAATCTTTTGAATGAAAAACTCGGAACAAAGTTTTCAGAGGATGAGGCGGGATTTATCGCACTCCATTTTGTGAATGCAGAGTACGATACAACGATCAACGATACCTTTGCAATGACGAATATGATACAGGGGATCTTAGAACTGGTCAAACAGGAGATGGGCATTGAATTTGATGAGGAATCGCTCCACTATGAGAGATTTGTCACACATCTGAAGTTTTTGGCACAGCGTCTTTACCGGCATGAGTTGTTGAAAGATGAGGAGATCGAATTTGCAAAGCTGATGGAGAACAAGTATCCGGGAGAGTATGAGTGCAGTAAACATATTGCAGAATATATTGAAAAAGAGTACGGCGGTCAGATATCCGGCGAGGAGATCATGTTTCTTGCGATACATATTAAGCGTGTCTGCATGACAGACTAAAGTACATCATAATACAGAAAAGAGGGATTAAGGTGTTCGATTTTTTGAAGAAAAAAGACAAAGGAATTGAGATTGGTGCACCGGTCAAAGGAAAGGCAGTTCCAATCAGTCAGGTAAGTGATCCGACATTCGGAGAAGAGATCTTAGGCAAGGGTGTTGCAATCCAGCCGGCAGATGGTAAGATATACGCACCGGCAGACGGCACGATCGAGATGTTATTTGATACGAAGCATGCAGTGAGCATGACGACCACAGAAGGCGTGGAATTGCTTGTGCATATCGGATTAGACACTGTCGCATTAAAGGGAGAACATTTTACCGCCCATAAAGGAAATGGGGATGCGGTGAAAAAAGGAGATCTGCTGATCTCGGTTGACCTTGAGGCAGTGAAAGCAGCAGGTTATGATGTGATCACACCTATGGTTGTATGCAACACATCGGACTATCAGACCGTGGAAGCAGTGACAGGATCTGATGTCAATCCGGGTGATACAGTTCTGATCTTAAAGAAATAAACAGACAGGGATCTGTGATATGAAAAACGTATTTTAGCCGTGTTTCTAACGGTATAAAATAAAACTAAAAGGGATTATAAAAAAAGGAGGAGCTTTTAGTATGATGAAGTATTTGCAGAAATTAGGAAAAGCTTTAATGCTTCCAGTTGCGTGTCTTCCAATCTGTGGTATCTTAATGGGTATTGGATATGCGCTTTGTCCATCTACCATGCAGGGTGGTGATGTTACCGGTATCGTTGAGATGATCGGTTTCTTCCTTGTAAAAGCAGGTGGAGCTTTAATTGATAACATGGCAATTCTTTTTGTTATCGGTGTCGGTGTCGGAATGGCAGACGACAATGATGGTACAGCAGGTCTTGCAGCATTAGCATCATGGTTAATGATGACAAACCTTCTTTCCGTAGGAACAGTTACAACATTAATGCCAGCAATCGCTGACAATGCAACAAAATCTCTTGCATTTGGTAAAATTGCAAACCCATTTATCGGTATCCTTGCAGGTATTATCGGTGCAACATGCTACAACAAATTCAAAGGTACAAAATTACCTGACTGGTTATCATTCTTCAGTGGTAAACGTTGCGTAGCAATCGTTGCAGGTGTTGTTTAAAAAATGGAAAGTCGTCCTGTTCAGGGGCAGGCTCGTTTCCGCCTGGACCGGGGTTTTCCCGGAGGAGGCGGCGGC
>ENA-UEPJ01001544-UEPJ01001544.1-human-gut-metagenome-genome-assembly--contig:-NODE-1544-length-26993-cov-9.936766_pt1 | contig 26993 bp, 18 predicted proteins | sample MGYA00242890_ERZ507896 | MGnify/ENA primary metagenome ERZ507896 (study PRJEB26167, sample SAMN06115508) | human gut metagenome | host: Homo sapiens | place: China:Qinghai | collected 2015-08-20... | reverse complement strand
TCTGACCGCCGACGACGACCACGATGTGACCGCGCAGGTGGACATTACGGTGACGGCTCTGACGCTGGATGCCGACGACCGCGTGACTGGTGCCATCGCTGACGTGACGGAGCCTGCCCTGACAGTGAGCGCGGACGGCACCGTGTCGGCACCGGAGCTGGTGAAAACCAAGCTGGAGCAGGGTGATCAGTACGGGATGCGCGGTGCATCCGCTCTGGACAAAGAATGGTATGAGCACAGCGAGGGCTGGTGCGACTACCTCAAGGGCCGGACCCGTGCAGAGGTGGCGTCCATCCCGGATGACGGCTCGGATGCTGACCTTGCGGCTGTATGTACTATTTCAGTGACAGAGCTGCAAAAGGCGGCACTGGCAGCGTTCGCAGAAGAATAAGCAATCGGAAAGGGGAAAGACACTGCGTCTTTCCTCTTTTACTTGTGCAATTCAACAAGAGACGAAACGAAAAGAAAAAAATAAAGGGCAATATGCACTAACTTTTATATTTCCTCTTGCCAAATGCCCTCAAACGCGCTATTCTATAGTCACGGTTTAACACTTTAGCATGATAAAATGCTAAACTGAGAGGGAACATCTTTTGGGAAATAACGAGGGAGGAAACCTGTTATGAAACGTTTAGTCTCCGCTTTTCTGGCCGGTGCCATGGCACTGAGCCTTGCCGCCTGTGGCGGTGCCGCATCCACTTCCACCGTGGCATCTTCTGCCGCGTCCGGCAGCGCAGACGCTTCTGCTTCCGAAACTGCTGCCAGTGATCTGGATTACATCAAGGAAAAGGGCAAGATGGTCATTGGCTACACCGTCTACGAGCCCATGAACTACACCGATGCAGACGGCAACTTCACCGGCTTTGACACCGAGCTGGCAACGGCTGTGTGCGAAAAGCTGGGGGTCGAGCCGGAGTTCGTGGAGATCAACTGGGACACCAAGGTGGTTGAGCTGGACGCCAAGAGCATCGACTGCATCTGGAACGGCATGACCCTGACCGATGATATCATGGCCAACACCGCCACCACCAAGGCCTACGCCAAGAACGCACAGGTCGTGGTCGTGAAGGACGGCACCGACTACAGCTCCACTGCAGATCTGGTGGGCAAGACCGTAGTGGCTGAAGCCGGCTCTGCCGGTGAGGCTGCCATCGAAGGAGACGAGAATCTGGCACAGGCCGATTACGTTTCCAAGAGCGTGCAGACCGACTGCCTGATGGAAGTTGCCGCAGGCACTGCAGATGCGGCTGTTCTGGATCTGACTCTGGCCAACGCCATGATCGGTGAGGGCACCGACTATGCAAGCCTGAAGATCGTGGACGAGCTGAACGCTGAGGAGTACGGCGTGGCTTTCCGCAAGGGCAGCGATACCGCCGCCGCTGTGGATGCCGTCTTTGACGAGCTGAAGGCTGACGGCACCATGCAGGCTCTGGCCGACAAGTACGATCTGGCTCTGGCCGATTAAGCATTTACATTTAAAATGAGCGGAGCGCCCCCTGAGCGGGGCGTTCCCTTTGTTAAAAACGGATTGATGGGTGTGTTCTTGTGTCTGTGATTCTGGGGCGCCTTTCCGGCGCGTTTCTGCTCAACTGTGAACTGTTTGCATTGACCCTGCTGTTTGCGCTGCCGCTGGGTCTGGTGGTCGCTTTCGGCTCCATGAGCCGGTGCAAGCCGCTTTCCGGCGCGGTGAAAACTTTCGTGTGGGTCATCCGCGGTACGCCGCTGATGCTGCAGATCATCGTGATCTACCTTGGCCCCGGCCTGCTGGGCATGAATAATCCGTGGCCCTCCGGCTCCGGCGGACGCATGGTGGCGGCGGTGGTGGCCTTTGCCATCAACTATGCCTGCTACTTCTCCGAAATCTACCGCGGCGGCATCGAGGCTGTTCCCAAGGGCCAGACCGAGGCCGGTCAGGTGCTGGGCATGACAAAAACGCAGATCTTCTTCAAGGTGACGCTGCTGCAGGTGGTCAAGCGCATTCTGGCCCCCATGGGCAACGAGGTCATCACCCTCGTCAAGGATACCTCGCTGGCCAACACCATCGCCAACAAGGAGATCATCATGATGGCCAAGGAGTACAGCGCAAAGGGTCTGATCTGGCCGCTGTTCTCCACCGCCATCTTCTTCCTGGTGTTCGTGGGCGCGCTGACTTTGCTGTTTGGCTGGGCTGAAAAGAAACTGGATTATTTCCGCTGATGAAAGGAAGGAAACTGAATCATGGCACTGCTTGAAGCCTCCGGCATCGGCAAAAACTTTGGCGAGACCAAGGTGCTCAAAGATATTTCGCTGAACCTTGAACAGGGTGAGGCGCTGGCCATCATCGGCTCGTCCGGTTCCGGCAAGACCACCCTGCTGCGCTGCCTGAATTTCCTTGAGAGGCCGGATACCGGCATCATCAAGGTGAACGGCGAGACCATGTGGGACGCCGCCGACCCAGCCACCCAACGGGAAAGCGAGGTGCGCAAAAAGCGACTGCACTTTGGTCTGGTATTCCAGAACTTCAACCTCTTTCCGCAGTACACCGCCCTGCAGAACGTGATGCTGGCCGGTGAGCTGCTGGCAAAGGAGAGCCCGGATTACAAGGTAAACAAAAAAGCCATCCATGCCCAGCTGGAACAGCAGGCACAGGAGCTTCTGGCCCAGATGGGCCTGTCTGCCCGTGCAGGCCACTACCCGCACCAGCTCTCCGGTGGTCAGCAGCAGCGCGTAGCCATTGCCCGCGCACTGGCTCTGCACCCGGACATCCTTTGCTTCGACGAGCCCACCAGCGCCCTTGACCCGGAACTGACCGGTGAAGTGCTGAAAGTTCTGCGTGACCTTGCTGACCGCAAGACCACCATGATCATCGTCACCCACGAAATGCATTTTGCCCGTGACGTGGCCGACCGTATCATGTTCATGGATGGCGGCGTTGTGGTGGAGGAAGGCCCTGCCCGGCAGCTCATCGAGCACCCGCAGGAAGAGCGCACCAAGCAGTTCCTTGCGCATTACTCGGAATAAGCAAAATCACCAATTCTTTCTGCAAAAATTCGTAAATGTTGATGCAATGCAAATCTTGTAAATCCTGCGTCACTCCGCTATAATACCATTCATGAATGCACACAACGTCCTGCCCCTTTCCGGCAGGGCGTTTTTCACGGCAAAAATACGCCGTTGAGCAGATTTTTCCGGGGCGTATCTGAAAAGCTGAAAACATGGTTTGTTTCTTTGCTTTGCTTTCAGATATCCCCTGAGTGGTAGGAGGTTTTGCCATGACAAAGGATATGACGCAGGGCAGTCCGCTGAAGCTGATCCTTGCGTTTGCGGTGCCGCTGATGCTGGGCAGTCTGTTCCAGCAGTTCTACAATCTGGCCGATACCATCATCGTGGGCCGCTTTGTGGGCGTGGAGGCGCTGGCGGCTGTGGGCAGTGTGGGCGGCCTGAATTATCTGGTGCTGGGCTTTGTGAACGGCATCGCCTGCGGTTTTTCCATCCCCATCTCGTGGACTTTCGGCGCAAAGGACTACAAGGAGATGCGCCGCTACACCGCCAATACCGTGTGGCTGTCCATCGCTTTTGCCACGGTGCTCACCATCGTTACGGTGGCTATGACCCGGCTGGTGCTGGTGTGGACGAACACCCCGGCCGATATCATCGACCTTGCGGATATCTATATCCGCACCATTTTTGCAGGCATCCCCTTCACTCTGCTTTATAATGTGACCAGCGCCCTGATGCGTGCACTGGGCGACAGCAAGCGCCCGCTGTATTTTCTGCTGGTAGCCAGCGTGCTGAACATCGGGCTGGACCTTGCCTGCATCATTGTGCTCAACATGGGCGCATTCGGTGCGGCCTTTGCTACCGTGTTCAGTCAGGCGGTGGCGGGCATCGGCAGCCTTATTTACATCATGCGCCACTACCCGGAACTGCGCTGGAATAAGGAAGAAGGGCGCATCAGTGCTCCGCACTGCGCAAAGCTTTGCGCCATGGGCCTTCCCATGGGTCTGCAGTGCAGCATTACCGCCATTGGCAGCGTGGTGCTGCAGGGCGCGGTGAACGGTCTGGGCAGCGACATCGTGGCTGCGCAGACTGCAGGCGGCAAGGCGGCGCAGTTCCTCAGCGTGCCGCTGGAGAGCATCGGCACCGCCATGACCACCTACACCAGCCAGAATATGGGCGCCAAAGACCTTGGCCGTGTGAATCGCGGCGTGAACACCGCCCTGGGCATTGGCTGTGTGTACAGCATTGCGTCCTTCCTTATCCTGCGCGTGACCGATAAGCTGCTCATCGGCCTGTTCCTCGATGCGGGCGAGACCGCGATCATGGCCAACGCCCAGAGCTTTATCTTCTGGAATAGCGTTTTCTATATCCCGCTGGCGGTGCTCATCATCTACCGTTACACCATTCAGGGGCTGGGCTTCTCCGGCCTTGCCATGTTCGCCGGTGTGGCCGAAATGGTGGCCCGCGCAATGGTAGGCTTCTGGTTTGTGCCGCTGTGGGGCTACTTTGCGGCCTGCATCGCAAACCCGGTGGCGTGGTTCTTTGCCTGCTTCTTCCTCATCCCGGCCTACTTTGTGGTGCGCAGAAAGCTGCAGAAGGAAAAGGACATCGAGAAAGCGCACGACGCGCAGGCGGCAAAGGCCTGACGCGGCAGCGCGAATATTTATAATAGCACAAGCCAGCTGGGCCTTCGGGTCTGGCTGGCTTTTTTGTGTGGAAGAAAACGACTTTTTGCAACAGTGCTGAAATATCAAAAAGTTCTTGACAAAAATCCTCGGGGGGGGGGTATCATGAATGCGGAACCATGCCGGATCACCGGCATAATACGACCCGTGAGGAGAAAAGAAAATGAAATTGCAAAAGCGTTTTGCTGCAGTCATTCTGTGCGCAGTCATGGCTTTGGCGGCATTGACTGCCTGCAGCGGCAGCAGTGGTCCCGCGCCGACAAAGCTGGAGTGGGCAAATTCACGCACCAAGCAGTATTTTGATGCAAAGAGCGTTACAGCGAAGGAATTTACGCTGACGGCAGATATTACAATGTCTGGACAAAAGGCTGGTCTGAAATTTGCCGTGAAGGGTAAGCAGGCCGGATATGAGTTCGGTGTAACGAATGGCCGGATAAGCCGTGTGGACGATGATGGCAATGTTTATCGGGACGTTTCCAACGCCGGCCAGAAAGAATGGTGGCAGTATCCGGCTGGCAGCCAGAGCGCAGAAAGTTATGCTCCTTTCATCCGGGCGTGCGAGGGCTATTTTATGCTGCCGGATGCAGAGAGCATTGGATCCATTGCGGCAGGTGAATACAAGGATTACTACACTGAGACGATCAAGCTCCACCAGAACGGTGTGTATGCGACCTATACCTACTGCTTTGAGGGAAGCGAGCTCAGCTGTATTCTGATGGAATCTGCAGGCGGCATGATGAACAATATCGAGCTGAAACCCACGGCGGATGAAGCAGTGCTCGCGATCCCGTCGGATTACCGTGTGATAAATGATTGAACGAACAGAACCGGAAGCATACCACCACACACAGGTGTGAGTGAAGTGCTTCCGGTTTTGTGTTTGTCTGTTGACTCTTCTGATTTACAAATCCCGCCAAAAGCGTTATACTACATATGATTGTGTATCTGGCAGGAGGTGAGTGCATGGCAGAGTTGGAACAGATCGAAGGCACCGTGGAAGATATCATTTATGAAAATGAGGATAATGGTTACACCGTGTTTGAACTATCCGGCGGCGGGGTGGTCACGGTGGTGTGCGGCGTCGTGGGCGAACTGCACGCAGGCGAAAGCGTGGTATGCCGCGGCCGGTATGAGAACCACGCCACCTATGGCCGCCAGTTCCACGCACAGGAATGCGAGACCGACATGCCAAAGGATCTGGAAGCTGTCTACGCCTTTCTGGCCAGCAAGTCGCTGCCGTATATCGGAGCCAAAACAGCGGATAAGATCATCGATCTGTTCGGGGCTGAGGCGCTGGAGGTGATCGCCAACGACCCGGCCCGGCTCACGCAGGTGCCCGGCATCTCTGCCGACAAGGCCGACCGCATCCAGCAGGAGTTCAAGCGGATGTTCGGGATGCGGGAGCTCATTGCCTATCTGGCTCAGTTCGAGATCAGCCCCCGCAGGGCAATGGAAGTGTTCCGCACCTTTGGGCCTGGGGCCATGCAGGCCATTGCGGCAAATCCCTATCTGCTCTGCGGCGAACCGCTGCAGCTGGATTTCCGCCATGCGGACAGCATCGCCCAGTATTACCATATGGAGGGCGACTGCGCCCAGCGGCTGGAAGCAGCCCTGCTGCGCACCCTGCGCCACAACGCAGGCAACGGCCACACCTGCCTGCCACGCACCCAGCTGCTGGAAACGGCGGCGGGCTTCATCCATCAGCCGCCGGAAAAGCTGGCCGCAGCACTGGATGAATGCATCCGAACCGAAGAGCTGCGGGTGAAACTGTTCGATGGCACACCTTATATCTATCTGCCCGACCTGCTGGAAGCCGAGGAAGACATTGCCGCCCGGCTTGCCATGCTGACAAAGCGGGGCAAGAATACCGCCCATGGGCTGGATAAAAACATTCAGATCCTGGAACTGACGCAGGGCTTTGCCTATGCACCTTTGCAGAAGGAAGCCATCCGCAAGGCCATGACCGAGAACTGCCTTGTGCTCACCGGCGGCCCCGGCACCGGCAAGACCACTACGGTCAACGCCATCCTGCAGCTGCTGGAAGATCGGGCAGAGAGGGTGGCTCTGTGCGCTCCCACGGGCCGCGCAGCCAAGCGCCTGAGCGAACTGACCGGGCGCAAGGCCAGCACCATCCACCGTCTGCTGGAGGTGGACTACACCGGCGGCGTGGTCAGCTTTATCCATAACGATAAGAACCTGCTCAAGTGCGATGTGGTCATTCTGGACGAGATGAGCATGGTGGATGTGAAGCTGTTTCAGGCCCTCATTGCGGCGCTGCGCTACAGCTGCCGCATCATCATGGTGGGCGATGCCGACCAGCTGCCCAGTGTGGGGCCGGGCAATATTCTGGGCGAGGTGATCCGCTCCGGGCTGGTGCCCACGGTCTGCCTGAACGAGATCTTCCGGCAGGCGGCGCGCAGCCTGATCGTGGAAAACGCCCACCACATCATCAGCAGTGAGCCGCTGCAGAAGGGCGGCAGGACCGATGACTTCTTCTTTTTAGAGTCGGACGGCGACGCGGCCCGGAAGCTGGTGTGCGATCTTGTTACCACCCGCCTGCCGCGCAGCTATGGCTTTGACCCGATCCGGGATATTCAGGTGCTCTGCCCCACAAAGCTGGGTCCCACCGGCACGCAGGCGCTGAATGTGGAGCTGCAGAATCTGCTCAACCCGGAGCAGAAGGGCAAGCCTCAGCTGCAAAGCGCGTCCCGGGTGTTCCGGGTCGGCGATAAAGTGATGCAGGTGCGCAACAATTACGAGATCATCTGGAACCGCATCGGCGGGGAACAGGGAGTGGGTGCCTACAATGGCGATATCGGCATCGTGGAGAGCATCAATCCCCGTGACCGCTCCATGGTGGTGCGCATGGATGACCGGCGGCTGATCTATCCGGCAGAGAACCTGGGCGAGCTGGAGATCGCTTACGCCATCACGGTGCACAAGAGTCAGGGCAGCGAGTTCCCGGCGGTGATCCTGCCGGTGGCGCAGGTGCCGCCGCGGCTGTGCTACCGCAACCTGTTCTACACCGGCGTCACCCGCGCACGCAAACTGTGCATCGTGGCAGGCCGGCGGGACGTTGTGAACCGCATGATGGGAAACACCCGCCAGAATCTGCGCTACAGCGGCCTGTGCTATCTGCTGCAGGCAGAGCTGCCGCCGGAGCAGATGAAAACAGAGGAATGACCGATGCTTGCAGAGCAGAATCTGCCCGGGAAGCCGTTCAAAACCGGTATACTTTTTACGGCAACTATGCTATACTGTAAACTGGTATGATTTCCGGCCTGCATCAACAGGCCGTTGTTTCGATAGAGGAACCAGAAAGGAACAGAGAATTTATGGCACAGAACGATATCGGTATCGACCTTGGTACCACCACCATCATCATCGCACAGGCGGGGCAGGGCGTTGTACTCAACCAGCCCAGCGTTGTGGCAATGGACACGCGCAAAAACACCGTGCTGGAAGTCGGCGATAAGGCTCTGGCCATGGTGGGCCGCACCCCGAACTATATTTCCGCGATCTTCCCGCTGAAAGACGGCGTTATCAGCGACCACACCATGACCCGTGAGCTGATCTGCCGCTTTGTCAAGCAGGTATACAACTCCCATATGGTCAAGCCCCGGGTGGCAGTCTGCGTGCCTGCTGCGATCACCGGCATCGAGAGCGATGCTGTGGTGGAAGCTGTGGTGGCTGCCGGTGCCCGTCAGGTGTATCTGATCGACGAGCCCATTGCCGCCGCTCTCGGTTCCGGCATCGATATCACCCAGCCGGAAGGCCGCATGATCATCGACATCGGCGGCGGCACCACCGATATTGCAGTGCTGAGTCTGGGTGGTAAGGTCAAGGCCACCAGTGTGCGCGTAGCCGGTAACCACTACGACGAGGAGATCCTCAAGTTCGTGCGCAACAAATACAGCGTGGCCATCGGCCAGCGTACGGCTGAGGAACTGAAAAAGAATGTGGCCTGCTGCCCCCAGAAGACCGATTTCCACGAGACCATGGAGATCAAGGGCCGCAGCCTGCTCACCGGCCTGCCGGTGCGCGTGAATGTCTCCACCGATGATCTCTACGATCCGGTCATGATGCTCAGCGAGCAGATCGGCACCGCAGCCCATCAGGTGCTGGAAAAGACCCCGCCGGAGCTGGCCGGTGATATCTACCGCAACGGTGTCATGCTCACCGGCGGCGGTGCACAGCTGCACGGCCTGACCGAGTATCTGAGCGAGGAGCTCAAGGTGGAAGTGACGGTTTCGCCCGACCCCGTGAACTGCGTGGCGCTGGGCACGGCCATGAGTCTCGGTCTGAACGACAAGCTGGAGACCGGCTTTATGGATGCAACGCCCCGCATCGGCCGCCGGTAAGCCCGACAGGCCGCGGCAGAGAAAAAGGCGGACACGATTTATCCATGCACCCGAATGAAAGCGGCAAAAAGAAAAATTGTCGGTTTTTATTGAAATGAATTGGAAAATAAGGTATAATATTTCCAAATTGATTTTCTGCTGACGACCTCGGGGCCGGATGCGGATTCTGAAAAACAGGAGGAAAACCATGGATTTAGGTTTTGACGTGGTCGTTACCATTACCGGCATCGTACTGGTGTTCTTGATCCTTATCCTGCTGATGGCCATCATCACGCTGGAAGGCAAGATCTTCGATTCGATGGGGGCCAAGAAAAAGGCCGCAAAGGAAGCCGCCAAGGCTCCCGCCGCAAAGCCCGCTGCACCCGTGCAGCAGGCCACAGCCGCTCCCGCTCCTCAGGTGGAAGAGGGCATCCCCGGCGATGTGGTCGCTGCCATTATGGCTGCGATCCACGCAATGGGCAACGGCAAGTACACCCTCAAGGCCGTGCGCCGCAGCAAGAACGGCTGGGGCAATGCGGGCGTGAATGACACCACCGCACCGTTTTAACAGAGGAGGAAGAGCATGACACAGTTTATTGATACTCTGGTCGGTATTTTCCAAAGTTCCGGCTTTGCACGCTTCGGTGAGCCGGGCGGCTACCTGTACGCGATCATGATCTGCGTGGGCTGCTTTTTGCTGTACCTGGCCATCGTCAAGGAATTTGAGCCGCTGATCCTGCTGCCGATGGCATTCGGCATGATCCTGGCAAACCTGCCCGGCAGCGGCGTCATCCACATGCAGTATTTCGTTGGTGACGGTCTGGAACACCCCATGTGGGTGGAGATCCTGAACAACGGCGGTCTGGCCGATATGCTCTATATGGGCGTTAAGCTGGGCATCTACCCGCCGCTGATCTTCCTGGGCATCGGCACCATGACCGACTTCGCACCCCTGATCTCCAACCCCAAGAGCCTGCTGCTGGGCGCTGCTGCTCAGTTCGGTATCTTCGGCACTTACATGGGCGCTCGCCTGCTGACCGCTACCGGTCTGGTGGACTTCACCCAGAAGCAGTCTGCTGCAATCGCCATCATCGGCGGTGCAGACGGCCCTACTGCCATCTTCGTCACCTCCCGTCTGGCTCCTGAGCTGCTGGGCTCCATCGCTGTGGCGGCCTACAGTTACATGGCTCTGGTGCCCGTCATCCAGCCGCCTATCATGAAGGCTCTGACTTCCAAGAAAGAGCGTTCTGTCGTGATGAAGCAGCTGCGCACGGTTTCCAAGACCGAAAGGATCATCTTCCCCATCATGGTCACCATCGTGGTGTCCCTGATCGTGCCGGATGCCGCTGTTCTGGTCGGTATGCTGATGCTGGGCAACCTGATGAAGGAGTGCGGCGTTGTGGATCGTATCCAGAAGACCGCCGGCAATGAGCTGATGAACATCATCACCATCTTCCTGGCACTGTCTGTCGGCTGCACCACCTCTGCAAACACCTTCCTGAACACCCGCACCCTGTTCATCATCGTGCTGGGCCTGATCGCATTCTCCTTCGGCACTGCCGCCGGTGTGCTGTTCGGCAAGCTGATGTATGTGCTGAGCGGCGGTCAGGTGAACCCCCTGATCGGTTCCGCAGGCGTTTCTGCTGTGCCTATGGCTGCCCGTGTTTCTCAGAAGGTCGGTCAGAGCGAGAACCCCTCCAACTTCCTGCTGATGCACGCCATGGGCCCCAACGTGGCCGGCGTTATCGGCTCCGCTGTTGCAGCCGGTATCCTGATCAACATTTTCGGCTAAGCGTTTCCTGAAAAACGATTTTCCCGCCCGTCGGTTCGCAAGAGCTGTCGGGCGGTTTTTGTTTTACAATTTGAAATGCCCGCCGCGTTTGCTTTGGGCATAAAATAAGGAAATTATATTATTTATTTCGTGTTTGTCGCAGCCTGCGGGCTGCTCCAAACACATTTTCACAAAAAGGCCGTAACGAAAAACGGTTGCTGTTTTATCAGATTCAATTTTTCTCTACAACCTCTTTCGTGAAAAAGTAACTCCGAAAAGCCCGCAGGCTTTTCGGAGTTACAAATTATAAAAATATTTTTTCCGCTGAAAATAGCCAGAGCGAACGCGGCGGCTATTCTCAATCGTTTTAAAATGTGGTATACTGTACTTTGATAGTATAAACATAAAAGGAACAGGGGAAACCATGGCAACAGATCTCACACAGGAATTCTGCGCTCTGCGCGATACCTATATCGAAAAACAGTTTGGCCGCCTGAACGATATGCAGCGGCAGGCGGTGTTCACCACTGACGGCCCGCTGCTCATTCTGGCCGGTGCGGGCAGCGGCAAGACCACTGTGCTGGTCAACCGCATTGCCAATCTCATCCGGTTCGGCTCAGCCCACGGCTCCAGACAGACGCCGCGCCCAGCCACCGAGGATGATGTGAAGGCTCTGCGTAACGCCATTATGACAGGCACTGCCGCGCCCGGCTGGCTGGATGGGATGCTGCGCCAGAACGCGGTGCGCAGTTGGAACGTAATGGCAATCACCTTTACCAACAAGGCGGCAGGGGAGCTGAAAGAGCGTCTGCGCCGGATGCTGGGCGGTGAAGAAGGTGATGAGGTGTTCGCATCCACCTTCCACTCGGCCTGTGTGCGCATCCTGCGCCGCTGGGCAGAAGAAATCGGCTATCCCCGCAGCTTTACCATCTATGATACGGACGACTCCCAGCGTGTAATGAAGGCAGTCTACAAAGACCTGAATGTGGACGATAAATTTCTGCCCATCAAAGCGGCCATTAACCAGATGAGCCGCTGGAAGGATCAGCTTGTCAGCCCGGAACAGGCCCTCGCCAGCCCTGCAAAGGACACCAAGGGTGCGCTGACCGCCCGCATCTATGCCGCTTATGAAAAGCGCCTGAAGGAAGCCGGTGCCTTTGATTTCGACGACCTCATCTACCAGACCGTGCAGCTGCTGGCCGAACATCCGGATGTGAGGGAGTTTTACCAGAACAAATACCGCTACCTGCTGGTGGACGAATATCAGGATACCAGCGTGGCACAGTTCCGTCTGGTCAGCCTGCTCACCGGTCCGGAGCGCAACATCTGCGTGGTGGGCGATGACGACCAGAGCATCTACCGCTTCCGTGGGGCTACCATTGAGAATATCCTCAACTTTGAAAAGCTCTATCCCGGCACAAAGACCATTCGTCTGGAACAGAACTATCGCTCCACCTCCAATATCCTGAATGCCGCCAACTGCGTCATCCAGCACAACACTGAGCGCAAGGGCAAGACTCTGTGGACGGACAACGGCGAGGGTGACAAGGTGCAGGTGTACACCGCCGAAAATGAGCAGGATGAGGCCAGTCACATCGCGGATGTGATCGGCCAGCACCTGAAAGCGGGCGGGCATCTGGCAGATCATGCCATTCTGTACCGTATGAATGCTCAGTCGGCCCCCATCGAAAGCTACTTTACCCGCGCAGGCATCCCCCACAAGATCGTGGGCGGCCAGCGCTTCAATGACCGCAAAGAGGTCAAGGACATCCACTCCTATATGTCTATTGTAGCGAACCCGCGCGATGATGTGCGCCTGCGCCGCATCATCAACGAGCCTGCCCGCAAGATCGGTGCCACTACCGTGGAGGTCATTGCCGATCTGGCCGGGCAGGAGGGCGTGAGTATGCTGGATATCATCAGCCACGCCGACCAGTACGCAAAGCTCAGCCGTGCCGTAATGCCGCTGCTCAAGTTCTGGCAGATTTATCAGCGCCTGCAGGACTCTCTGGAGACCCGCACGCTGGACGAATTTGCAGCCGATGTGATCGAGCTGACCGGCTATAAGGCGATGCTGGAAGCAGACGCGGCCAAGGGTCACGAGGACGCGGCAGACCGCTTGCAGAACCTGGGTCAGCTGGTGAACAACGTCAAGAACTACTGCGACCAGCACGGTGAGGAAGCCACGCTGGAAGGCTATCTGGAAGACATCGCTCTCATCAGCGATATTGACAGCTACAACGAGAGCGCAGATCAGGTGGTGCTGATGACCATTCACTCTGCAAAAGGCCTTGAATTCCCTTACGTGTTCCTCATTGGAATGGAAGAGGGCGTGTTCCCCAGTGAGATGAGCAAGTATTCCGAAGCAGACCTTGAGGAGGAACGCCGTCTGGCTTATGTGGGCATTACCCGCGCCAAAAAGGAGCTGTACATCTCCAACAGCGTTTCCCGGATGCTCTATGGCCGCACCCAACGCAATGAGCCCAGCCGCTTTTTGCGAGAGATCGAGCCGGAGTATATCGAGGAGACCCGCAGCCCGGTGCTGGAACAGCGCTCCCGCTTTGGCGGCTGGGGTGACAGCTATAGTGATACGGTGCCCGGCGGCGCGTCCGGCTATTCCGGGCCGTCCGGCTGGGGCCGCAGCGCAGGCGGTTACGGGAACGGTTACAGCAGCCGCAGCGGCGGTTATCTGAACCGGGAGTACAATGCAGGCGAGAGCCGCGGCTTTGGCTCTGCCTACGCAAACCGGGGCAGCAGCGGCGGCTATGGTTCCGGCCACGGCCGCAGTGGTGGAAGCACTGGTTATGGTGCAGGCTATGGTTCTCAATATGGCTCTGGAAATTACAGCGGTGCAACGCAGAAAAAAACTGAAAAGCATATTTCCTTTACAGGCACTCCTGCCCAGAAACCGGCCTCTGTCGGCCCCAAACGCTACGAACCCGGCGACATTGTGGAGCACAAGGTGTTCGGCCGGGGTCAGGTGGTGGCTGTGAAGCCCGCCGCCGGAGATCAGATCGTGGAGATCAACTTTGAAAAGGTAGGCATCAAAAAGACCATGGCCAATTTTGCACCCCTCACCAAAATCACTGCGGAGGAATAACAAACTTATGATGACTGTTCGTTTGATCGCCCATACCCCGGAACCCGAAAAGGTAGTGGCTGCAGCGGCAAAGCTGTGCTATTCCGATGCCCACATCACCGATCTGCTGGACGGGTTGGACGAAGAAAAAACTGCAAAATTCCTGACGATGCTCAGCGATCTGGGCCATGCCAGCCCCATTGAGCACGCCAGCTTCACCTTTGGCATCGAGGGGGTCAGCCGCACCCTGCTTGCCCAGATCACCCGCCATCGTATCGCGTCCTTCAGCGTGCAGAGCCAGCGCTATGTGCGGCTGGATGACTTCCGCTATGTGGTGCCGCCGGAGATCGAAGCCATCCCGGAAGCAAAGGCGGCTTTCCTTGCCAGCATGGAAGAGGACGCCAGACGTTATCTTGATCTGGCTCACAAGCTGGAAGAGGGCCACACTGCCCGCCTGATGGCCGAAGGAATGCCCGAAAAGCAGGCCCGCGCCAAGGCCAGCAAGCAGGCCAACGAGGACGCCCGCTTTGTGCTGCCCAACGCCTGCGAGACCAAGATGGTAGTCACGATGAACGCCCGCAGCCTGCAGAACTTTTTCCACCTGCGCTGTTGCAGCCGTGCCCAGTGGGAGATCCGGGAACTGGCCGAAAAGATGTTCGGGCTGGTGTATCCGGTGGCACCGCATATCTTTGCAAAGTCCGGCCCGGCCTGCGTGAGCGGCCCCTGCCCGGAGGGAAAAATGTGCTGCGGAAAAACCGCTGAGGTGCGCGCAAAATATGCATCCATCAAGGAGGCTGCAGGCGTATGAGCAAGGGAAAACTGATCGCCATTGAAGGACTGGATGGCAGCGGAAAGGCCACGCAGGCAAAGCTGCTGGCCGGGTATCTGGCTGCACAGGGCCTTGCGGTGCGCGAGGTGAGCTTCCCGGACTACGGCAGTGACTCCAGCGCACTTGTAAAAATGTATCTGGCCGGGCAGTTCGGTCAGCATCCGGACGATGTGAACGCCTATGCGGCCTCCAGCTTTTACGCGGTGGACCGCTACGCCAGCTACAAAAAAGACTGGGGCAGCTTTTACGAGAACGGCGGCATCGTCATTGCAGACCGATACACCACCTCCAATGCGGTGCACCAGTGCTCCAAGCTGCCGCCGGAGCAGTGGGAAAGCTTTCTCGGCTGGTTGTTTGATTTTGAATTCCATCTGCTGGGCCTGCCTGCGCCGGATGAGGTGATCTACTTACAGGTAGACCCCGCCGTGAGCCAGAAACTGATGACCCAGCGCTACCACGGCGACGAGAGCAGGAAGGATGTGCACGAGAAGGACACCGAGTATCTTGCCCGCAGCCGCCGCGCCGCCGAGTATTGTGCCGCGCACCTTGGCTGGGCCGTCGTGCATTGCACCAGCGGGGGCAACATGCGCAGCATCGAAGACATTCAGGCCGAAGTGCAAAAAATCGTTCTAAAAAACTAAAAGACGAACAAGTTTGCAGAGCCTGTGTGTCGGCAGCTTTCTCCTCAGACACGAAATACGGGTTGCGGCACCCAGCAGCTGCTTCGCATCCGCTTGCATCTCGCTGGCCGCGGCTCCAACAACAGCTCCCTATTTCCGCCACTGGCGGTGGTCACTGTTGTTGCAAACCATTCCATCGCCCGCCCGATTGCCTACGGCAACAGGGTCCCATCCCAGCGGACGGTCTTCGGAAAAACTACCGACCCGCAGACTGATGACAGCGTTTCTGACATACATAAATTTCGATAAGAGGGGGCATCCTGACAGATGTATCGTTTGATGCAGCCGGAAGATAAACCGGCAGTGCTGGCCTTGTGGCAGAGCCAGCGCAATGAATCGGAAGAATTTGCCAAAAAGGCCATTGAGCAGTTTGCAGGCGAGCAGAACGTCTATGTCGCAGAAGAAAACGACGAGATCGCTGCTGTAGCGCTGGCAGTTCCTGTCACGCTGCAGGGCCGCACCGGCACCTATTTATATGGCCTGTGCGGCGAGGGAAGCCTGATCATGACGGGCCTTGTGGACTATCTGTGTGCCCAGCAGAAGCTGCGCGGCGCAGGCTTTACAGTGGCCGTGCCCACTGGCCCGGAGCAGGCCGCGCTTTTGCAGGACAAGGGCTTTGCATGGGCATTCCCGCTGCGGTGTCTGCCCCGCGAGGTAGAGCGCAACTTGTGGAGTCAGGCGGAATTTGACTCGGTCACAGCCAAAAAGCTGTGCGAGCTGCGGGAGCGTTTCTGGCCCGATACGGTGCAGTTCAGCCCGGAGCGCATGGCGGTGGTGCTGGGCGACCTCTATTCTGCCGGTGCAACCATCGTTTCTACAGAACAGGCATACGGCATCTATTTCCGCAAGGAGGACACCCTCTATTTTGTGGAGCTGCAGGCTGACAATGACCGTGCTGCCGAAGTGCTGATGGAAGCCGCCCGCGAGAAGGAAGTGATCGTGGAAAAGGCAGTCATCACCGTGGGCGCAGCGCAGCCGCTGTTCCTCGGCGAGGGCAAGCGGCAGGAATACGGGATGATCCGCTTCGATGCGGAACCCTTCGATGTGAGCGAAAGCTACATGCGTCTGATGCTGGAAAACTGATATAAAAAGGAGTGCTTATGGCACAAAAAAGCTCTCATGCCGCCCGCAAAAAGGGCGGTGTATGGAAGATCCTTCTGGTGCTGGTGGTACTGCTGGCACTGGCCGTTGGCGGGGCGCTGCTGTTTGCGCGCAATGAGATCAGCGGCAATGGCAGACCCGGTGCGGAGGTAACGGTGAGCATCCCGCAGGGCAGCGGCGTTTCTGCCATTGCGCAAAAGCTCAAGGATGCGGGAGTTATCCGCTCGGCCTATCTGTTCCGCTGGTATGTGGGGCAGAAGGGCGCGGCATCAAAGCTGCAGTATGGCGATTTCACCTTGCAGAAGAGCGCCTGTTCTTATGATGCCATCATTGCGGTTCTGTCCACCTACGCCAAAGCCGAGACGGTGCGCGTGACCATTCCGGAGGGAACGACTGCCATTGCCATCGCCCAAAAGATGGAAGCTGCGGGTCTGTGCAGCGCGGAGGACTTTTTGAAGGAAGCCAACGAGGGCGATTTCAGCAAGTACACCTTCTGGCAGTATGTGCCGGACGATGCCGACGCCCCTGACCGCTTTATGAAGTGCGAGGGTTATCTCTTCCCGGACACCTACGAATTTTTGAAGGATGATACTGTGCACAACTATGTGGCAACCTTCTATGCGCAGTTCGATGCACAGATCACAGAGGAAATGTACGCAGAACTCGAAAAGCAGGCTATGACCCTGCCGGAGCTGATCACACTGGCATCGTTTGTGCAGGAGGAAGCAGGAAACAGTCAGGACTCCAATGTGGCGCAGGTGTTCCGCAACCGTCTGGCCGATGGCTCACCCTATCCGCGCCTGCAGAGCAACACCTCCAGCCACATCCAGAGCGATGATGACAACAATTATCTCTGGAACTGGGTGGCACCCTACTATGGCGGCTGGGATAAGATTCCGGAAAATATCGTGGCTGCGTATGATACCTACAGCTGCACCGGCCTGCCTGCCGGGCCGATTTCAAACCCCGGCCTTGCGGCTATCAAGGCTGCGCTTACCCCTGAGCCGGATGAGGCTGCAAAGAACGCGTATTTCTTTGTCACCGACCTCAAAGGCAGCTATTACTATGCGCATACCCTGAGCGAACACAACGCCAACTGCAAGACCGCAGCGGCGGTGAACAAATCTATGAATACGGAAAAATGAGAGGAATTTGAATTATGCTGCAAATCCCGGAACTGCTGGCTCCGGCAGGCGATCTGGAACGCCTGCGCTATGCCATCAACTACGGTGCCGACGCCGTCTACTGCGGCCTGCCTGAATTTGGCATGCGGTCGGCACCGGCCAATTTTACACCGGAACAGTTGGCAGAGGGCGTCATCTATGCCCATGCCCGGGGCCGCAAGGTCTACCTGACCATGAACACCCTGCCCACCAATGAGGAAGCAGACCGTCTGCCGGAAGCGATCCGGGAAGCGGCCAAGGCCGGTGTGGATGCCTTCATCGTCGCAGATCTGGGCGTGCTGGATGCCTGCAAGACCTTTGCACCGGAGATCGATGTGCATATGTCCACCCAGACGGGCATTACCAACTGGGCTGCAGCCCGCGCGGCCTACAATATGGGCGCAAAGCGTGTGGTTCTTGCCCGTGAAATGACCCTGCAGGATATCGCCATCCTGCGCGATAAAACGCCGCCAGAGCTGGAGATCGAAGCCTTTGTGCATGGCGCAATGTGCATGAGCGTCTCGGGCCGGTGTCTGCTTTCCAACTATATGGCGGGCCGCGATGCCAACCGCGGCCAGTGCGCCCAGCCCTGCCGCTGGAAGTACTACCTGAGCGAGGAGACCCGCCCGGGCCAGCTGTACGAGATCGGCGAGAACGAGAACGGGAGCTACATCCTCAACGCAAACGATATGTGCACCGCCCCCTTCCTTGACCTGATCTGCAAGGCAGGCGTGGACAGCCTGAAGATCGAAGGCCGCGCCAAGACCTTCTATTATGTGGCCAGCGTTACCGCTGCCTACCGCAAGGCGCTGGACGCCTATCTGGCAGACCCCGCCAACGACAACTTTGAGCTGCCTGCCGAGGTGTACGAGGAGCTCACCCGTACCAGCCACCGCCACTACTCGCCCGGCTTCTACTTTGGCCGCGAGCAGGCCAGACAGGCTACCGACAGTGCTACTTACATCCGCGAGTGGGAGTTTGTGGGCACTGTGGAAGGCTGGGAGAACGGCGTTGCTTCCTGCCAGCAGCGCGGCAAATGGAGCCTTGGGGATACGCTGGAGGCCCTTTGTCCGGATGGCCGCAGCATCCCGCTGAGCCCCGAGTGGATCGAGAACGAAGCCGGGGAGCGGGTGGAAAGCACTCCCCACGCCATGGAAAAATACACCATTCCCACGCCGGAGCTGCCGCCCATGAGCCTGCTGCGCCGCAAGACGGTGTAAAAAGCTGCGTCCATTCGGCGCACTCTGCCTGCAAAAATGGATCCTGTGCCATATTTTGGGCCGAACAGAGACGCAGCGAAAGATCATTGATTTAAGAGGGAAAAGAGACTATGGAAGCAACACGCCTGTGCCCCTACTGCCTGCAGCCGCTGCCCGATGGAGCACAAAGCTGCCCGCACTGCGGCAAAAGCTTTGCCGGACGCAACCCCGGCGGCACACTGCCGGTGGGAACGGTGCTGGCCGGGCGCTACACCGTAGGGGAAATGCTCAGCATCGATGGTGAGGGCATCCTGTACCGCGGCGCAGAAAATCTGGGCCGCTTCCGGGTGACCATCAAAGAGTACCTGCCAATCACCCTCACGGCAGAACGTACCGTCGGCAGTGTGCTCCGCCCCAAGACCGGCAGCGAGGTGCTGTTCAAGACCACCCGTATGGATTTTGCAGATCTGTACCACTCCATCCAGCGCATCACACCGGCAAACGGTCTGGAAGCGGTGCTGGATGTGGTGGAAACGAACAACACCGTCTATGCTGTGCTGGAAAATCCGGGCGGGACCCCGCTGGATCAGTGGCTGGAAAACCACCCCGGCTCCATCCGTCCGGACGACGCCTGTGCGATGTTGCAGCCGGTGTTTGAGGGCGTGGCTGCAATGCACAAGATCGGTCTGGTGCACCGGGGCATCTGCCCGGAGAACATCCGGGTGATGGAAAACGGCCGCTGCCGTCTGGCGGGCTACGCCACAGTGGGTCTGCGCACAGCGGGGAGCGGCCTGCACGAGCAGCTCTATGAGGGGTATTCTGCCCCGGAACAATACTCCACTGCACAGTTCGAGGGCCGCTATACCGATGAATACAGCCTTGCAGCGGTGTTTTACCGCATGGTGTGCGGGCAGGCTCCGGTGCCTGCAGCACAGCGTGTGGTTGCAGACTCCAACCCGCGGGCAAAGTCCGTTAACGGCAGCCTGCCGCTGTATGTTTCGCAGGTGCTGCAGCTTGGCCTGCGTCTGCGGCCCATGGAGCGCATCCAGACCGTGCCGCAGCTGTATCAGGCCCTTTCCTCCAAGGAATACACGGCAGAGCTTACCCGCACCATGAAACCGGAGACTCCTGTGCGCACGGCCCCGCCGGAACCGGAACGCAAGGAGCATCTGCTCAGCCTGAAAGCACTGCTGGCGGGTATCCTGATCCTGCTTTCCATTCTGATCCTGCTCACGCTGTGGGGCATTCTGGGCCGTAAAAATGAGTCTGCCTCCTCGGCAGTGGAGCCGGAGCCTGCCAGCAGCGAAGTGATGGTGCCGCAGAACCTTGTGCCGAACTTTATCGGCATGGACTACACGCAGGTACAGAACAACCGGGAGTACACCAGCATGTATCTGTTCTACGTCACCGAGGAATACAGCGACACCGCCCCGGCGGGCCAGATCATCCAGCAGCAGCCGGATGCAGACACCGTGCTCAAGGCAGGGGAGACGATCCGTCTTGTGGTGAGCAAAGGCCCGCAGATGGTGGAAATACCCAACATCATCGGCTTTACGCAGGGTGGCGCAGTGAAGGAGCTGGAAGCCCGGGGCCTTGTGGCCAGCTGCTTTATGGTGGTGAACGACGGCTCCTATGCATCGGGCTGTGTTGTGCGCACCAGCGAGGAACCCGGCACTCGTGTAGAGGTGGGCACGGTCATTACGGTATATATCGCGGCGGACCCCAGCGTGCAGATCACTGTCACGCCGGAGGAGCCTGCAGCGACAGAACCCACCACGGAGCCGGAAACACCTGCGGCAGGTGCTGCCGACCCGGCGGTAGATATGGATTAAACAAAAGGAAAACGGGCTCGCCCTCTCAGGCGCTGACGATAACAGAATAACAAAAGCAGAAGCGGGAGCCTTTTCAGACTCCCGCTTCTGCTTGTTTAGGATAGGAAAGAGAATGGCTTGGTTAAAAATGCAGCTGCCGCCTTACGGAGCTTACAGGTTGGTGTAGCCCATCAAATAGCGGTCAACCTCGGCGGCGCAGTCGCGGCCTTCGCGCAGGCCCCAGACCACAAGGCTCTGGCCGCGGCGCATATCGCCGCAGACGAACACCTTTTCTACATTGGTCTTGAAGGTGTGGTCTGCCACGTTGCCGCGTGCGGTCAGCTCAACGCCGAATGCATCGGCTACGTAGTTTTCGCAGCCGGTAAAGCCTGCGGCGATGAACGCCAGCTGGCAGTTGTAGGTAAATTCTTCGCCGGTAGGCACCATGTTGGTGCGGCCGGTCTCGGGATTCCGCTCCGGCTTCAGGTAACTGATCACGGCACCGGTCAGATTGCCGGCATCGTCCTTCAGGAATTCCTTCACGGTGGTCTGGTAAACGCGGGGATCCTTGCCGAACTTGGCAAGGCACTCGGTCTGGCCGTAGTCTACCTTCAGCACACGGGGCCATTCCGGCCACGGGTTGGAAGCTGCACGCTCCTTGGGCGGCTGAGGCATCATTTCCAGAGCCACCAGATCGGTGCAGCCCTGACGCAGGGCCGTACCCTGACAGTCGTTGCCGGTGTCGCCGCCGCCGATGACCAGAACATTCCTGCCCTTGGCATCGATGGCTTTGCCATCTGCAAACTGGCTGTCCAGCAGGCTTTTGGTCACGCTGGTCAGGTAGTCCACCGCAAAGTGCACGCCGTTGGCGTCGCGACCCGGTACGTTCAGGTCGCGGGCCTTCTTGGCACCGCAGCACAGAACCACGGCGTCAAAACTGTTCAGCAGTTCTTCGGCGGCGACCGCACCGCCCACGTCCATGTTGGTGCGGAACTCCACGCCCTCGGCCTGCATGATCTTGACCCGGCGCTCGATGACGGATTTGTCCAGCTTCATGTTGGGAATGCCGTACATCAGCAGGCCGCCCACGCGGTCAGCACGCTCGAACACAGTCACCGCGTGGCCGCGCTTGTTCAGGTATTCGGCTACCGAAAGGCCGGAGGGGCCGCTGCCCACCACGGCTACGCTCTTGCCGGTGCGGGAGGGCGGCGGTGCGGCGTGCAGCCAGCCCTTGGCGTAAGCTGTCTCAATAATGGCGTGCTCGTTCTCGCGCACGGTCACGCTGCTGCCGGTCACATCGCCGCAGGTGCAGGCTGCTTCACACAGGGCAGGGCACACCCGGCTGGTGAACTCCGGAAAACGGTTGGTAGCCATCAGCCGATGCATGGCCAGCTCCCATTTGCCATGGTAAATAAGGTCGTTCCACTCCGGGATGAGATTGTTCAGCGGACAGCCGGAGGCCATGCCGCCGATCATCATGCCGGCCTGACAGAAGGGAACACCGCAGTCCATGCAGCGTGCCGCCTGCGTCTGCTGCTCCTCGCGGGAGAGCCAGACATGAAATTCGTTGAAGTTTTCAATGCGCTCCAGCGGCGGTACATCCGTGCTGGTTTTGCGCGTATAATCCATAAATCCTGTTGTCTTACCCATGACGCTGCCCTCCTTACTTCTTCTTCTGCACCGTATAGAATGCTTCGATCTGCGCCTGCTCACCGTCCAGACCGCGCTCCTCAACGGATGCGATCACGCGCAGCATGCGGTCGTAATCGTAAGGCAGAACTTTCTTGAACTTGGGCAAAAATTCGCTGAAATTGTCCAGGATCTCCTTGCCGCGGGGGGAGCCGGTGGCTTCCACATGCGCACGGATAAGCTCTTTCAGGGTAGCAACATCGTACTTGTGCTCCACGGGCTCAAGGCTTACCGTCTCCTTGTTGACGCGCTGGTAGAAATCCCAGTTCTCGTCCAGCACATAGGCAATGCCGCCGGTCATACCGGCTGCAAAGTTTTTGCCGGTCTGACCCAGCACCACCACGGTGCCGCCGGTCATGTATTCGCAGCCATGGTCACCCACGCCCTCCACAACGGCGGTAGCACCACTGTTGCGCACGGCAAAGCGCTCACCGGCCACGCCGGAGATATAAGCCTTGCCGCTGGTAGCACCGTACAGAGCCACGTTGCCGGTGATAATGTTCTCCTCGGGCTTGAAGGTGATGCCCTTGGGCGGGCGCACGACGATCTTGCCGCCAGACAGGCCCTTGCCCATGTAGTCGTTGCAGTCGCCCACAAGATCCAGCGTCAGGCCGTTGGGGATGAAGGCACCAAAGCTCTGACCGCCTGCACCCACGCAGTGGGCGGTGTATACGTCATCCGGCAGGGTGTTGCCGTATTTGCGGGTGATCTCGCTGCCAAAGATGGTACCAAAAGCACGGTCGGTGTTGGAGACATTCAGCTCCACGCTCTGTGCAGCCTTGCTGTTCAGCTTGAACTTCTTCATCAGCACCTTCATATCGAGGGTGTTTTCCAGATGGAAGTCGTAGGTGTCCTCCTTGACAAAGTGGACGTTGCTGTTCTCAATGGCAGGATTGTGCAGGATGCAGTCGAGGTTCATCTTGGAAGCACGGCTGCCGGATGCAGTCTCCTTCACGCGCAGCAGGTCGGTGCGGCCCACCAGCTCGTCGATGGTGCGCACGCCCAGCTTTGCCATGTACTCGCGCAACTCTTCGGCCACGAAGGTCAGATAGTTGATGATGTATTCCGGCTTGCCGTGGAAGTTCTTGCGCAGCTCCGGGTTCTGGGTGCAGATGCCCATGGGGCAGGTGTCCAGATTGCACACTCGCATCATCACACAGCCTTCGGCCATCAGCAGGGTGGTACCAAAGCCGAACTCTTCAGCACCCAGCATACAGCTGATGGCAACATCACGACCGGAGAGCAGCTTGGAGTCGCTCTCAATGCGCACGCGGGTGCGCAGACCGTTCAGGATCAGGGTCTGGTGGGTCTCGGCAATGCCCAGCTCCCACGGCAGGCCTGCGTGCTTGATGGAGGTGCGGGGTGCTGCACCGGTGCCGCCGTCGTAGCCGGACACCAGAATGACCTGTGCGCCGCCCTTGGCAACACCGGCAGCAATGGTGCCGACGCCTGCCTCGCTCACCAGCTTGACGTTGATGTTGGCGCTGCGGTTAGCGTTCTTCAGGTCGTAGATCAGCTCAGCCAGATCCTCAATGGAGTAGATATCGTGGTGCGGCGGGGGAGAGATGAGGCCCACACCGGTGGTGCTGTGGCGGGTCTTTGCGATCCACGGATACACCTTGGCACCGGGCAGGTTGCCGCCCTCACCGGGCTTTGCGCCCTGTGCCAGCTTGATCTGGATCTCTTCGGCGCTCACCAGATACTTGCTGGTGACGCCAAAACGGGCAGAAGCCACCTGCTTGATCTTGGAATTGCTCTCGCTGTGGTAGCGCTCCTCAGGCTCGCCGCCCTCACCGGTATTGCTGCGGCCGCCCAGACGGTTCAGGGCGATGGCAATGGTCTCATGGGCTTCGCTGCTCAGTGCACCGTAGCTCATGGCTGCGCCCTTGAACCGCTTGACGATGCTGGATACCGGCTCCACCTCTTCCAGCGGAATGCCGCCGTCAGGAGCATAGTTGAAGTCCAGCAGGCTGCGCAGATGCACGCCGTCGGTTCCCATGCTGTCCACCGTGCTGGTGAACTGCTTGAAAGCAGAGTAATCGTTGGTCCAGCAGGCTTTCTGGAACAGATGGATGGTCTGGGGATTGAACAGATGTTCTTCCTTGCCGCTGCGGAATTTGTGGGCACCGCTGTCGGCCAGCTCCATGTTGATGTCCAGACCCAGCGGGTCAAAGGCTGCATTGTGCAGGGCCTCCACATCGGCCTGAATGTCCTCAACGGTAATGCCGCCCACACGGCTCACGGTGCCGGTGAAGTACTTATCAATGACATCCTTGGAGATGCCCACTGCCTCAAAGATCTGGCTGCTCTGGTAGCTCTGGATGGTGGAAATGCCCATCTTGGAGGCAATCTTTACGATGCCGTTCAGGATGGCGTTGTCATAGTCCTCCACGGCTGCGTAGTAATCCTTGTCCAGCAGGCCCTCGTCGATGAGCTGACCAATGGTCTCATGTGCCAGATAGGGGTTGATGGCGCAGGCACCATAGCCCAGCAGGGTGGCAAAGTGGTGCACCTCGCGGGGCTCTGCGCTTTCCAGAATGAGGGCCAGCGCGGTGCTCTTCTTGGTGCGGATCAGGTACTGCGAAACCGCCGACACTGCCAGCAGACTGGGAATGGTCACATGGTATTCATCCACATCGCGGTCGGACAGGATGATGATATTGGCACCCTCCTTGTAAGCACGATCCACTTCAAGGAAGACGCGGTCGATGGCCTTTTCCAGACTGGTGTTCTTGTAGTAATTGATAGAGACCGTGGCGACCTTGAAGCCGGGCACATTCATGTACTTGATCTTCAGCAGGTCGGTGTTGGTCAGAATGGGGTTGTGCACCTTGAGGACCTTGCAGTTCTCGGGCTTATCCTCCAGCAGGTTGCCGTGGGCACCGATGTATACACTGGTGGAAGTGACCACCTTTTCACGGATGGCATCGATGGGCGGGTTCGTCACCTGCGCAAAGCGCTGCTTGAAATAGTTGAACAGCGGCGGATGCTGGTTGCTCAGCACGGCCAGCGGGGTGTCGGTGCCCATAGCGCCGGAAGGCTCTGCGCCTGCCCGGGCCATGGAGAGGATCATGGTGTTCACATCCTCATACTTGTAGCCGAACACCTTTTGCAGGCGGGTGAGCTGGCTGCCGGTGTAGCTTTCCACCTTCACATTGGGGATCTTCAGCTTGCTGAGCTGCACCAGATTGCGATCGATCCACTCACCGTAGGGCTCACGACTGGCGTAGAACTCCTTGAGCTTTTCGTCATCCACCACTTCACCCTTGACGGTATCCACCAGCAGCATTTTGCCGGGGCGCAGACGATCCTTGACCAGAATGTTATCCGACTCGCATTCCAGCACACCCACCTCGGAGGACAGGATCATGCGTCCGTCCTTGGTGATGTAATAGCGGCTGGGACGCAGGCCGTTGCGGTCCAGCACAGCGCCCATCACGTCACCATCCGAGAAGAGGATGGCGGCGGGGCCGTCCCAAGGCTCCAGCATGGTGGCGTAATACTGGTAGAAATCGCGCTTTTTCTGGCTGATGTTCTTGTTGTTCTCCCAGGGTTCCGGGATGGTGATCATCACGGCCAGCGGCAGATCCATGCCGTTCATCACCATAAATTCCAGCGCGTTGTCCAGCATGGCGGAGTCGGAACCGGAAGTGTTGATGATGGGCAGGATCTTGTTCATGTCGTCCTGCATGATGGAACTGGAAATGCTCTCTTCACGGGCCAGCATGGCATCCGTGTTGCCCTTGATGGTGTTGATCTCACCGTTGTGCAGGATAAAACGGTTGGGGTGGGCGCGCATCCAGCTGGGGTTGGTGTTGGTGGAGAAGCGGCTGTGCACCATGCCGATGGCAGACTCATAATCGGGGTCCTGCAGGTCGGCATAGAACAGGCGCAGATCATGCACGAGGAACATGCCCTTGTAAACGATGGTGCGGCTGGACAGGCTGGGCACATAGGTGCCGTTGCTGGCCTGCTCGAACACGCGGCGCACGATATACAGCTTGCGGTCAAAATCAATGCCCTTGCTCACCTTGGCGGGCTTTTTGATGAAGCACTGCCAGATGGCGGGCATGCAGTCGCGGGCCTTCTGACCAACAGCGTCCGGGTTCACGGGCACCTTGCGCCATGCAAGAAACTCAAGGCCCTCTTTGCGGGTGACCACCTCGAACAGCTTCATGGCCTGCGCCCGCAGATGCTCGCTCTGCGGGAAGAAGAACATGCCCACGCCATATTCGCGCTCGTTGCCAAGGCTGATGTTCAGCTCTTCGGCCACTTTGGAGAAGAACTTGTGGCTGATCTGCAGCATGATGCCCACGCCGTCACCGGTCTTGCCTTCAGCATCCTTGCCGGCACGATGCTCCAGCCGCTCCACAATGGACAGCGCATCGTCCACCGTCTGATGGCTCTTGCGGCCCTTGATGTCTACCACAGCGCCAATGCCGCAGGCATCGTGCTCAAACTGTGGGTCATACAGACCAAGGGTGTTTTTCTGCTCTGTAAAGTTTTCCATAGACTTTCCCATCCTTTATAAAATCCTCACCGGATGCGGCACCCTCCGCATTCTAACAAAAAAGAAAAGCGCCGAAGACCGAGGCGGAAGAACACAGAGACGAAAGAATTGAAAAAACGGGACAACTGACGCTGTCGGATGCGGCATCCGGGGAAAA
>ENA-UEPJ01001537-UEPJ01001537.1-human-gut-metagenome-genome-assembly--contig:-NODE-1537-length-27129-cov-4.589125_pt1 | contig 27129 bp, 17 predicted proteins | sample MGYA00242890_ERZ507896 | MGnify/ENA primary metagenome ERZ507896 (study PRJEB26167, sample SAMN06115508) | human gut metagenome | host: Homo sapiens | place: China:Qinghai | collected 2015-08-20... | reverse complement strand
AACAGTAGATTACAACAATACTACATTTTTTAATTTATTGAATATCAAATCGAGTAAACCAATTTCAGGAAACTACACCGTTATTTCATGGGGTTCTCTTCATCAACACTCCGACAAAAATAGGACTACCGAGTTCTATCGGCATCACGGGAAATACATGGATATTGTATGAAAAAAGACCGGGTTCTATTCAAACCCGATCTTTACAACACAACTTAGTCATGAACGATATCACAACTCCAATACACGTTTTTTGTTATCACTCGACATCTTTGATATATACTAATGCCACGCAACCACTTCCTATCCAAGGATCAAGAGCCTTATTCGTTTTCGGATCGAAAGGCAGAATACCGTCGCTCTCATCCCCAAACATTCCGTATATCAGCCCGGTCGTAGGGTCGTACACCTGATCGACAAAATAATTATCAATGGTTGCAATAACCGGATTGTTATAGTCATCGCCATACCACTCGTATTCTTCACCAAATTCATGTACGGTTGTTTTAGCTGTAGCGTCCTCTCCTTCATTGTTCTTGAATACATAATGATTATCACCTGTTTTCACAAAATGGAAAGATTTCATCATATCCTCTGCTGCAGGATAATCATAATAATCATCAGTCAAATCTGCAACGATGGATATATGATACGCAACATCCCCCATATCAAGACGCAAACCGGCAAATATATAGCTTTCTCCATATAAGAATGTACCACCCGTGGAATAAAGACGTCTGTAAGGCGCTTCCAATTGATCGGTGTAAGTTTGTAAAAGAGTGACATTTCCATCGCATTCAACAGAATACAAGCAAATATCATAGCTATCAGTATCATAAGTCAAAGCGTATAATTTTTCACCATCTGTGCTGATAGAGAAACAACGACCGGCATCTGCCCAATCGATCTTTCCGCCTTTACCCGCTTTTATATCGTAATAACGCAATTCATAAGTACTCTTGTTATCCACGAATGTGATGGCTTTATAATACACCACGCCATGATTGTCTGCAACAATACCCTCGATGTCACTATCCAGTGTAAACAACGCCTTACCTCTCCTTTGGGTGACAACGTCGATCGGGCACACGGAATTTGTCGTTTCATCGGCAAACACGCCATACAAAGTAGCTTCAATATCCGGAGCCTCTTCAAAAGTCAGATCTCCCAACTCGTATGATTTCCCGCCTTGTAGCAAAATCACTTTACATTTACCGGTCACTTCTGCCGGAGCCTTAAAGGTTATTCCGGCATCAGTAACTTCGACAATTGCGGCATCGATAGCCTCGGCAGCCCCTTCCGGTTTTACCTGTATCTTGCAATCCTGCGCGAATCCCTTACCCGCGATCGTTACATTGTCCCCGACAACGGGATTTACCGTCGGCAGTTGCAAATCAGTAATAGGCATCTTGGGTTCCTCCAGATTATCCTTATCATCGGAACAGGCAATAAAACTCGCCAACAAGCAAAATAATAACATTAATCTTTTCATGGTCTTTCATTTTTTTTCACCTTGTACCCCAAAAGGTTCTGTTAGTGTTAATATGGACGAAGAGGTAGGGTATGAATAAACCTCTTCCTGTAATTATTCTTCTAACTTCTTTACATATTCCTGTACTGCCGCAGACAAACCGGGATTATTGAATTGCAGGGAAATCACGTAAGCCTGATCATAACACTTCTTCGCGTCCTCCTTGCTTCCCGAAGCCTTGTAACAATCGCCCAGCATCAGCAAACAACGCATCTGCATCTCCGGTTGCAACTTGCTTTTCAGAGCTTCGTTCAACCAACTGATTCCCTGACGTGCCACTTCCGGCGTGATTTTTTCCCCCAGCACTTCATACAGCGACTCCAACGCCCCGATATAATCCTGAGGACGAATACCTTCACCCAAACCCGCGAAATATTTCTCCATGTACGAACGGTACTTTTCGACATCCTTCTTGTTGTACAGGTAATACTCCGCATCAAACAGCAGCTTTAAACCGGAATACGTGTCCATCCCCCCGAAATTCATGATAGAATCATACACGACCTTCAAATCTCCCCGCACGCGCTCCAACTCCTCCCGGTAGCTCATATCACCTTTTTTCGCCAACTCTTCCATCCAAGGATAACTCAACATGAACAGGAAATTGGAAACCTCGTTCCGATCAATCACTCGCGCGTAATCATCAAAGTGCAACAACACAAATTCAAACACCTCGTCTTTCTTCCCCATCCCCGTGTGGTATATAGAGAAAATCTTCAAGTCATTCGCCGTGATACAATCTTCCAACGGTCTTTGCTTCCGGTAATCGGCGTATAACTTCTCGATCCGGTATTCCCATTTGTCATGATCCTGACCGGACAAGCGGGCGATATACCCCGGGGCTTCCAACAGAATCTCCTGCATCAGTGTTTGATTCTTCCTGTCCTTCTTCAGTTTCTCGTAAAGCTGGTCCACGGGCAACACTTCCTTCAATGCCAACCGGGCAAAACGGAGAAAACCGTTCTTGTCGGTAGCCCCCAGTTGCCGCCCCAGCACGTTGCCCTCCGTGTCCAGAATCAACATATTCGGGTACGCCGTGACGCCGTATCGCTTCACTTCCGGCAGGTACGTCTTATCCTCTGCGTTAATCTGGTAATTAATGAAATGCCTATTGAAATACTCCCCGACCTCTTCATCCGGGAATACATTTTTGGACATCAGTTGACAAGGTCCGCACCACGTGGTATAGAAATCGACAAACACCTTCTTGTTCTCTGCTTTCGCCTGCTTCAAGGCCTCTTGGAAGGAACCCTTGAAAAAACGGATACCTTCCCCTCTTGCCCCGGCGGCGAAAATACATATCATCAATAATAACACGATCTTTCTCATAGTCATTTATTTTACTATTCCACGATAAAAGTGAACACGTCAGGGATTACCTCGGAATATCCCTCGTTCGACACCCTGACGGAAACCACGTAATGCCCCACGGGTACACTTACTTTCAAGGGAAACTCCATTCTTCCGCCTCCCCGGATATTCAGGAAACTCTTGAACATGGCGGCATCGCCGTCCTCGGAAGTCACGTCCACGATCTCGAACAGAACGGGAGCCGTACCGTCAACTCCCTGACATTTCGGGGATACCCAAGGAGCATTGTTCATCTTCCGGTAAGCATCTTTCAGCGGATCCAACTCCTTGCGAATAATCATCGTGTCGGGCACGTATTGTGCGTTACCCGTTTCAAGGTACCCCGGCGTGGGGTTGTGACATCCCCACCAAACTAATATCACCCCTATCAAAACCAAATATTTTTTCATCTCTCCCATGCTATTAATGATTAACTATTGCCCAATATCTATCCGTGTACATCTCTCCCAAATTATAACTGTACGGCAACGAATGTACCATCCCGTTCGTCGGTTTCACGCCGATTGTAGCCATACCGATGTCCTTGATTTTCTTGCCCTCGCCGTCAACCGATGCCATTTCCACGATAACCGGTCCCATCTCGGGAATATTCATGTAAGGTTCCTGTATCGTCCACAACCACACCCGGTTACCCCAACGAGTGGTAAAAATATTGCCCCCGCCGTCCATTTTTTGTTCCTCGTTATAGGTAGCCCTCGCGATATCATCGCGGGCGATAATTCCCTCTACCACGTGGCTCAACACGATTTTCCGGCATATTTCGACAGGTACCCGTTGGATACTCTTGTAACCGTGAATCACGTATTCCTTGTCCGTGTTTCCCACGCCACCTATCTTATCCCAGAAAAACCACTTGCGAATGGTGATATTCGTGGGTCCCAAAAAAGTGAAATCCTCCTTTTCGAACATCTCTCGTAATCCCGCGCGATCAATAATCTTCACGATAGAATCCCAATCGTAGTGATTACTCTGCAAGTATTCATACATATTACCCCGGAATTCCTCCTCGCAAACTCCCGTATCGATATAGTCGTATTTTGTACCGCAAGCCGTAAATACACCCGCCACGACCAGTATAAACAGTATCTTTTTCATAGCTTATTTCATTTTTGACGCCCAAAACGTGTTCTGGATCATTAAATCATTTTGTGAAAATGCAGTTTGGGGAACAGGCAGGTAAAGAGCCCCGTCTTTCACGTCCTCAACCGACAAATCGTTAAAACCTCCCTGCAACTCCGTTTTCCAGTATCCGTTACGAACCACGTCGTAATAACGGTGTCCCTCGTACAACAACTCCTTCTCCCGCTCCTTGAAAATATCGTATTGCAAATCCCCGCTATCACCTTCGGCAGGCCATAACTTCGCTTCCGCCCGATCGCGGATTACGTTCAGATCGGCTTTCGCTCCCGCCGGGTCATTCATCTTTACCCGGCACTCCGCGCGCAACAGGTACATATCCGCCAACCGGAAAATAACCCGGTTCACATCCATCCCTTTAAGCCAGACTTCCCCGGCAACCGATGCCCCGTAACGGGCATACCGCCATTTATAGAGATAAGCCAATCCCGCTTCCTGCCATTCCGGATCATCCAGATGGTAGAAATAAGCCTCCCGACGTGCATCTCCTGCCGGGAACAAAGAATTTACTCCCGCTATCGTTATTCCAAAATCCTTATCTTTAATATCCATCTTTTCCTCGGTCTTCACGATCGGGGCTCCGATCATGGAATAAGCGGGTAGAAAAACGGAGTAAGTACTGGCATCCTGATAATTAATTTCCAACTCGAAAATACTCTCCGCACTTTTCCTGTGCATCACCTCGGCACAAACCTCTTCCGGGTTCTCTGCAAGAGTATAGACACCCACTTCGTCGCGATACTTTTCCTCGATCAACTTACTCGCCCATTTCTCCGCCTCCTTCAAATCCTCCTGACCGCCGACCACGTGAGCCTTCCATGCGTACAGGTGAGCCAACAGGGCGGCAGCACTTCCCTTACACCCGTATTGCTTCGAGGTCAACGCTTTGTTATTCGAGTTTTTCAGACCGCTGAACTTGGGCAACATGTCATACGCCCGTAAGGCGGCATGAATGGCCGTGTCCAAAACGACGGATGCCGGGCTTTTGGCGTATTTATCAATGTAATTGCTTCCTTTCGTGATAACAGCATCACCCCACATCCGTACTAAGTAAAAATAGCACATGGCTTTCACGAATTCTCCCTGACCGCAATAAAAACGTACCCGTTCGGGAGCCACATCCTTGGCTTTTTTGTAATTATCGAAAAACAAATCCACGATAGCAAGCGTGTTATAGTAAGTCTTCCATTGCTGTTGATTAGTAACATTCAACAAATAGTCGGTATTCAACCCGCGTATTTTATTTATATAAGATCCCTGCTTCACGACATCCACCCGGAGTCCCATAAACTCCTGTTGAGTCACCCCTGTCAAAGCTGTTCTCAAATTCCCATGCATTTGTATTACTACCGCTTCCAAGCCCTGTTCCGTCGTGAAATAGTGTTCAAACGTCACCCCGTTCTTCGGTTCCAGATCAAGAAGCGAATCACAAGAAGCACACAGCAACACGACCAGTACACTATATAAAAATCTTTTCATAATCTACCTCGTTTAAAAATTTACAGTCAAACCAAAAGTCCATTTCCGCGCCAAGGGATAAGTACGACCGTCATCGAATCCGGTAGCGATATTCGCCACTTCCGGGTCAAGCCCCGAATAATTTGACAACAGGAACAAGTCTTCTCCCGTCACGAAAATCCGGATACCGTCCAACCACAACTTCTTCATGATACGCTTCGGAAGATTGTACCCTATCGTCAATTGTTTCAACCTGCAATAATGTACGTTTTCCAGTGAAGCTGTCGTTTGTCCGGTTATATTGATCAACGTGGAATTGCCATACAAACCGAGAGTCTGGTACTTACTCCCGTCACCGGCATACTGCCAAAAATCGGACAATGACACATCCGCAAAAACGGGATAAACTCCCAATCTTCCCTGAAGGGTACTATACTTGAACTGATTCACCATCTTACGCCCGAGCGTGTAAGTCAACAAAATATTCACGTCAAAATTCTTCCATTTAATCTCGTTCACAAGCCCGCCGTAAGCCTGTGGCAAAGTGGTCCCGGAATAAACCAAATCATCTTCCGTGATCTGCCCGTCGCCGTCAATATCCGCGATACGGCGCATTCCCTTCGTGAAAAAATATTCCTCGTCCCCTTCCGGTGACAACATCTGTTTTTTACCGGATTGATCGAATATATACGGGACATCGGCATCACTCTCAATCATACCCAAATCCTTGAAAAGATAAATCCCGCTCAACGGTTTGCCAATCACCTTGTCATAGAAATCTCTCCCCGAGTAACTCTTCCGGAAACGATTCCAGTTCCGGGATATATTGAAACGCGTACGCCATTTCACTTCCGTGTCTCTCAGGATATCGATTTTGGCATCCAACTCCAACCCCTCGTTTGAAATAGCCATCGTGTTCCGCCATTGTACCCCGTTGAACCCGTACATATCGCCGGGCAGCGACTCTTTGTTTATCAAGGCACGTGTGTATTTATAGTAATAATCTATGGTCAGGTTCAAGCGATAATTAAAAAAGTCCATATCCAACCCGAAATCATATTGATCCGACTCTTCCCATTTCAGTTTACGGTTAATCACCCCCTCGGGCTGCATTCCCTGTACCCCGTCAAAGATCGTTCCCGGGGACATCAAGCCCTGTGCCAGATACGGGATCGCGAACTGGCTACCGGAGCGTCCCCAGCTAGCCCGGATCTTCCCGTAATTCAACCACCACGCCCACTTCATGAAACGCTCGGTAGAAAAAGCCCACCCGACCGCTACGGACGGGAACGTAGCCCAACGCACATCCGCACCGAACACGGAAGACCCGTCCCGCCTCACCGTGGCTTCCAACAAGTATTTTTTGTCATAATTGTAAGCCAGACGCCCGAAATAACTCACCATCGCTGTTTCCGAAAAATCGGAACCATAATCTTTTAAAGCACGGTAATCATCCACCCTCGGATCGTATACCAAATCCTGAAAACCACTTCCGACATACTCGATCCGGTCACTCGGTCCCCGCAACCCGTGACCGCTGTTACTCCATTTCTTGCTACCGTCATACGCCAACCCGAACAACAAATCAAAATTGTGCACCTCGTCGAGCGTGAACACGTAACTCAACAAATTCTCGTTCGACAACAACATATCCCGGGCAATCTCTCCCGAAGATTTACTTTCATTATAACCGTTAGGATCCAAATAACTGGGAGTAAACTGGTTCTGGTTCGCTTGGGTATAATCCAACGCCAAAGAAGTCGAAACAGACAATCCCTTCAATATCTCGTACCTCAACTGCAAGTTAGCCCTTAAACGGTAAGAAGTGTTATTTTCCACTTGCCCGTTCAGCATCTGCAACATTTTTTCTTCTACCGCCCCACCCTTCAAAAGCAACGAAGAAGTATAATTGGGATCGACCGTGAAGCTCTCGTACTTGAAAGCATCCCCCGATGTCGCACCCCGGCTTCTGTCCGTGTACGCCAGATAGAAACGGCTGTCCACGGTCAGCTTCTTCACGGGATTGAAGGAAAGATTCGTCAGCAAATTCACACGGGAAAAGTCACTTCCCGGCATAATTCCCGTTTCCTTGTAATATCCCGCACCGACCATGTAAGTCATCTTTTCCGTACCGCCGCTTGTCTGGATATTGGCATTCAGTATCTTTCCCGTCCGAAAGATATACTTGTACCAGTTCGTGGAATTGTTGAAAAAAGGATTTAAGGAATCCTGCACTATTTTCTGTGTTCCCACTCCTAAACCACTATTCCAAAAAGCATCATATATAGCCTCGTTATTAGCAGCCTCCTCGTATGAAGTCGGGTACTTGTAATATCCTTTCCCCTTCACCTCATAGGCATTTCTTTGTGCCCGCATGACCGCCATATGGTACAGGCGTTCCTCCCGTCCGCCCAACTGTGTCGGGGCTTTCGGCAACACGGAAGCCGAATAGGACAGGTTCACGGAGAACTTCCCCTCACCCGCACGTCCCTTTTTCGTGGTAATCAATATCACCCCGTTCGCAGCACGTGAACCGTAAATAGCGGCAGAGGCGGCATCCTTCAACACTTCCACCGACTCTATCGTCGAGGGATCAATCTCCGCTATCGTGTTCGTTCCCGTCACCGGGGAAGTAAACGAATGCACAGGCACCCCGTCGATCACGTACAGCGGCGAACCGTCGCCCCCTCCCGCTTCATCCAGCCACAAGGAATTGTACCCGCGTACCGCCACGTTCGTTCCCCCGCCACCGGGAGAACCCGACTGGATATTCACCCCAACACCCGCCATACGCCCCTGCAACAAGGTTTCCAGACTGGCAGCGGGAATCTCTTTTATATCATCCGCCTTGATCGATGCTACGGAAGTGATCAACTCCCGTTTCTTTCTCGACCCGTAGGCGATCACCGTCACCTGATCCAAGTCGGAAACTTCCTCTTCCATCTTCACGACCACCTCCTTGCCGGAAGTCACCGCCACCTTCTTCGCACTAAAACCGATAAAAGAGAATATCAGATTCCCCACCGGCTTATCGATCGCCAACGTGAACGTCCCGTCCGCGGCACTTGCCGTCCCGACCGTCGTGCTATCCAGACGCACGGTGACACCCACCATCGGTTCCCCTTTCGTGTCCACGACCTTACCTTTAAGTATATGCTTTTTGGCAGACACGTCGGCAACCTTCGGTCTTATAATCACCATCACCCCGTCCGTCCGGTACGTGAACGGCAAATCCTTCAACACGAGATCCAATATCTCCAACACCTTCTTGTCTTTCACCTCCAACGTGACCTTTTTCCCCTTCACGTCGTCATAATTGAACATGAATTTATACACGTCCGCCTTTTCCAGCTCCTTCAACACGGAGGATAATTCCTGATCTACAAATTTAAAAGAAACCTTATTTTCCTGAGAGAAACCAAGGAACCCCCATAGCATAAAAAACATCCACAATGTCATTTTCCTCCATCCTTGTCCCCGCCTTAAATAAACCGATCTTCGCTTTTTTTCCATAATTCATTTATTTAACATTCTAAAATTCAAGACACAACAATCCCCTTTTCGAGAGGCTCACGCCTTTCAAATACTTGATTTCCAATACATCATTTCTACTTCTTAAAAACTATAATACAATTATCCCGAACCTCTATTTTTAATTTTCCCATTTCATTCAAATATTCCACGACCTTGCTGAAAGTCGCCTTCCGATCTGCCCAAATCTTAAAACGCAACTCCTTCAATTCCGGTTCCTCGTATACCACGCTGAAATTATACCAGCGTCCCAGTTCCGTCAATATATCTTCCAACCGCTCATCGTCATAATAGAAATACCCTTCTTTCCACGAGGTATACTTCAGTATATCCACCTTCGTCACTTTCAGTTTTCCCTCGCTATACAGGACATTTTCGTGAGGTTTCAACACCACTTCTTTCCTCCTCCCGGTAGCCTTGACCGCTACACTTCCATTCACGAGCGTGATATTTTCTTTCTCCCTTGAATACGCCTGAACGTTAAATTCCGTTCCCAACACACGGGTACGAACCCCTGCCGTCTTCACTATAAAAGGTCGCGTCTCGTCCCGCCGCACTTGAAAATAAGCCTCTCCCGACAACTCCACCACGCGTTCCTTTTCCCCGAACACGACCGGATAACGAAATTCCGTCTCCGCATTCAACCACACTTTCGTCCCGTCATCCAAAATCACGAAATACTCTCCACCCCGGGGCACCTTTAACGTGTGATTCCCTTCCAATTCGGGGAGCGGTTGCCCGGGAGAATAAACCAACCCCTTTAAAGAATCCGCCGTGATAGCCCGGATCACTTGGGGCAAACGCTGCACCAAAACCTTCCGGTTCTCCCGGTTCAAATCGATCTCCTCCCCGTTATTCAATACAAGTGTAACCCCTTGGGGGGTAAAATCGTCATTCTCAGGCATCACCATCACGAAAGGCGTTCGCTCCGCGGGCATCGGACTCCTCCACAACCAACTGATTGAAATCACGATACCGATGCAAGCGACAGCCGACGCTACCCTGTAAGTCCAAAGCATCCTTTTCCGCAAAATCTTCCGGTTCAACTTCTTCCATTCCCCATCGACATCCGGCTTCTTTTTATCGACAGCCGCCAAACTCCCTTCCCGGATACGGCGCAATTCTTCCAGCAATTGCCCGTGCTCCTCGTCCCGCAACCATTCTCGCACCAATTCATCGTCCTTCACCAGATGATTGAGCACGTCCATGCCAAATTCTATATCCCGATAATTATACTTTTTATCCATTTTGTCATATTCATCTACCCCATACACGTAGACCCCTGCAAAATGGGTAATGCCAAAAACGACTTTTTTTTATTTTTTTTCGGTAGACTTCCCGAAACACAAGAAAAGCAGTATAAACTCTTCCCCGGAGAATTGTTCCCGCAGTATCCGTAACGCTTTCATAACATGGGCTTTTACCGTGTTCACCGTGATACCAAACTCCGCCCCCGCGTCCTGATATTTTTTCCCTTCCAGAAAACATCTTTTGAACACGTTCCTCGTTTGAGTCGGCAACTGCTCCACGGCACGGTGTATCCGGTCGATCAACAACTCGTATTCCAAATGCTTGCTTTCGTCCACCGCCTCGGGTTCTTCCCGCATATACGCAGCAAAACGTTGCGCTGTCTTTTCATGCCGCAATTCATCCAGACAGGCATTACGGACAAGTTTATATAAAAAAGGAACTAATGAAGTTGAAAATTCAAGGCGGTCCCGCCCCTTCCACACGATCTCGAAAACATCACTCACCACATCTTTCGCCCGCTCGTCATCATTCAAAAAACTTAAAGCGTAGTAATATAGCCGGGAATAACTCTCCCGGAACAATTGTTCAAAATAGCGTTTTTTTTCCAATAATGTAAACATACGCTCCCCATTAGTGCCACAAATATAGAGTTAAAAAACAAAAATGACAAACGGGATGTGTTTTTAGTCGCCTACGGCGAGTTACAAGTTGCAGGTTACATTTGCCTTCGGCAAGTTATTTTACTCGCATTTCGGACTGTATTTCAACTCCTCCTCTGTTTATCGAGAGAGAGCTGAAAATGCCTGTCATTCCTCAATCATTCCGGGGATAACAGACATTTTTCAATTTAAAATCACTAAATTCTATCTCTCCTGCAAAGGATTCTTCAATGCCGGCAGTTTTCTCTTCGGTACATCCATAACAGATATATCCATGTTATTCAACAAAATAGATGAAGGATAAATCATGGATACCAAAGCACCCTTGTCCAGTAGAAGATTGTGTACCTTTTCCTGATTACAGATTTCCCGTATATTCTTCAACTTGGACATATTCACGGGGGCAACTTTTCCAAAACGGACTTGCGTTTCTTCGCCCGTCTTCACGTCTACCTTGTACAGGAGTGAAGCGTTGCCTGCCAAGCGGCGAACGATATAAGCGTAACCAGACTTCGCTTCTTTTGCCGCTTTCAACAAGGCTTTTTTCATCGCCTCCGGCTTTAACCCGCCGTCAGCCTTGATATGAAGCGTGCCGGGAGCCGTCACGTAAATCACGTCATTACGGGTGGGAATAAAACGGGAACTCCCGGTCGAGTAACGCACCTTACTCGTGGGAATCTGCCCGTTCAACACCTTTTTCAAAACCCCTTTCTCCACCAGCATCATCTCTTTTTCCGAAACCACGCCTTCGGCATCCACCTCGTAACTTCCCAACAAGGGGATATTCATGTATTCCGTCATGGAACTATAATTCACCACGGACAGGCGGGGATCAAGTAATTTCTTCCCGATCTTATCTTCAAAGGAAGTGGTCGTTTCCTTCACGCCGAGCGGCATCCGGTAAGTACACAGTCCGCCGTTATTCCCCAACAAATTATCCGTGAGGATCTGACGCACCGCCTCGTTCTCGAAAAGAACCGGTCCGTTATACTCCTCGGAAAACACTTCCGCGTTTTTCAGGTCGATCAACCGCCGGGCGAAGCCCGCCACCACTTGTTTCAAATGTTCCTGTGAAGGCAATGCCTCCAGTGAAGGAGCTAACAACATGTACGAATCCCGAATATATTCCCCGTTTTTCGTGACAACCGTACCTTCCACGTATAATTCCACGAAATTCAATGGCTGTTTCAACGCCACCTGTTCCGTGGTCAATTTGTAAAACGTCATCTCACTTCCCTGCAATGATACTTTGGAAGCGACGATCTCCTTGTAATCTTTAAACACGGCGGACAATTCCCGTGCCTTCGCCTCTACCCCGGAAATACCGGAAATATAAGGTTGTTTTCCCTGTATCAGTTTCTCCACGGAAGGGGTCGGTAACAAATCCGGAAGATTATCGGGAAGTTCATACGGGTTTGCCTCCAAGTATGCCTTTTTTGCAGAGTATTCCTGCAAAGCCACCTTGTATCCCTGATCTGAAGCCAGCCAGAAGCCTAGGCGAATAGCGTTATAATCAATCTCGCCTCCTACATCCACCCGAAGGAATTGCCCCACGTGACGCAGATCGCTCGTGCGATTATAATCCCCGATCAAGACTTGAGAGGTTCCCATCAAATGAAGGGGCAGATTAACCGAATTCAACACAGACCCCAAGGTTGCCTCCACGGAAAACTGCCGGGAAAGTAGAAGAGCGTAAGAGACATAAAAAGGCTTACTCATCATAGGAAGAGTCAACTGCTCTTTCGTTCTCGCCTGCTCGTCCCCCATCGCCGTGAAAATAGTCACGTCCTCTTGCGTCTGAGCATGCGACAGGCTGACCAGAAATATTAAAAATAACAATATCGTGTATCTCATCATTTTCCTATTTAATATTCATAACTTCATTTTTGCGGTACATACACTCTCGGGAGAACAGGCGGCAACACGCTGGACTTCGCCGTGCGCTGGGTTTCCACCTTGTTCACCAGAATCGTCGGCGAAATGGCAGTAACCTGCACACCCCCGGATTCCGCCCCGCAAATACCGACGAAGACACTCGGGTCGTCCCCCGCGCACACGATGTTCGAGAACATGGACAACGGAGTCCCGATCAGGATAACACCCCGAACCAATTCATCCGGTCTGCCGTCCGTGTAGACCCGGTAAACCACCAACGGGGTCACGTTGAACGAATTCGTGCTGCTTGTCCCCGTGTACGTTAAGCCGCTTGTCACTTCTTTGAAGAAATAACCGTATTCCTTGTTCTGCTTTTTCGCCTCCTCGATCAACATCGCCCGCAACTCTTGTTGTGTTTTGGGAGCTTTCGTTTCGATACACAGGTTGGATTGTCGGGACACGGGATCGAACCCGTCACTTGCCCGGGCGTGACCGTTTGTCTTCGGAAAACCGTCTATCGGCACGCGGCTCATCAGGAAATCCCGTAACTTACCGTCCACCACGACGTTTACCCGTTCGGCACGAATACCCTGATCGTCAAACTTGTAATGCCCGTTCAACTCCTTTCCCGCGTAACTCGTCAACGTAGGATCGTCGGAAACTTGAAAATCAGGAGCCAATACATTTTCTCCCACCATCTGTTTGAAAGTCTGTCCGTCCTCGTCCGTCTTCATCCTCTGCCCTTCCAGACGATGCCCGAATATCTCGTGAAAAAACACACCGCTCGCTGCACCCGACAACAAGGCGGGACCGGTATACGGGTCAGCCACGGGAGCCTCCCGCAAAGCCGCCAATGTCTTGATCATCTCCCGCGTATCCGCCATCATCTGCTCGTCTGAGGGCAAATCAGCCGGATCATGCGCGAAATAGGACAGGTACAAGGGAAGCCGCATCCCGTCCAAAGCCATCACGTTTCCTTGGATCATGACGCGGGCATAAGGCAGGTTCTGCACGACACTCCGTCCCTCCGTGTCCACGAAATAACGACGTTCGACATCATACGTCAAGGTGGCATCGCCCTGCATGATATTCATATTTTCGTTAAAAAGAGCGGAAATCTTCTTCAACCGGGCAATCCATGCCTCCGCATCCACTTTCAACCGATCGGCTGGAAAAGGAGCCTCGTAATAGGACTCCACCGGCGCAGCAGAAAAATAAGGAGCTTTATCTTCATTCTTGACATTCACCTTGGTTTGCGCCTTTGTACGCTCGTAAATATCCACGGCAAAAGCGTAACGGGAAGAAGCCTCCATCCAGATTTCCTGACGGATAGCATCCTCATTGTTCCCGTCATCAATCGGCAGGACGGCGGATGAAATACCAAACTCGGTCACTTCCGATCCCATCGGGTAATATTTGTAATTATCCAACGTCGTGTCACCCAATCGAATATGGGGAATCATGATGCGGGTATGCCGGCTCTGGTTATCCCTCAACGCCCCGAACGAAGTGATGATCGTCGTGCTCCACGTGTCGATAATCCTGTAATTCATGTAATAGGGGGGAAGTTTCTCCCCTTGTAATTCCCGGTAATGTTTATTCAACTCCCCGGAAAGGATATTCAACAAATTGTCTTCCGATTGCGCAGACACACCATGAATACCCGTCATGCCAAGAATACAACAAATACAAATTAACTTTATTCCTTTCATCTGTCTTTCATTTTAAGATAAATGTAAAAGCATCCTTCACCACCTGACTATACCCGGGTCCCGTCAACCGAACCGACACGGTATACCGTCCCGCGGGCGACTTTCCCTTATATGGATAGCGCATAACACCCCCGCCTGCCAATATGGTCAGTTCCTGCATGAAAGTAGCGGCAGCTTCTTCTCCAACAGTTGAAGAGACAGATTCCACGGAAAAATCAATTCGTTCGGTTCCCTCGTAGCCTTGCATTTTCAAAGATTGCCACGGAGATTCATACTCTATCCGTACCGCATCCAATTCCGGGTCCGGCGTAAGACGCACGATCATCGTATCCGGGTCGTAAACAGCATTCTCCGTTATCAAATAACCCTCTTTCTCGTCACATGACACAAGCCCACAGTATATAACACTCAATATAAATAATATCCGTTTCATAACTTTCTCTTTTATTATTACTCAAAATCTTCCCAATCGTCCGGATCTTCCCAATCGTCCATTTCCCCGAAATCCCCTAACGTGAAGTTGTATGACAAAGAATGCACCACACAATGATCCGGTTCTATATTGGAAGAAGCGATAGAAAAATCACGGAACGCACTTTGTGAATACACGCCCAAGGAAACAGCTCCCACGTCCGGGATTCCCTGTAACGTCTGCTGGTGCGTGTACAACCAAACGGTACTTCCACTCAATGTAGGATAATACTTACCGCCCTCTCCCGGCATAGCTTCATCTTCATCATATTTTCCTCTCGGAACATCATCCCGGTATATTTTGCCATCGATGATGCATTGTAATAACAAATCCTTGCAAACATCCGGATCCATATCCGAGATTCGCTCTATGTCATTATCCAACATATACCTGCGAATAGAGTGATTCGTCGGTCCAAGAAAAGTAATCTCCGGATGTTCAGTGTCTTTTCCCTCGAACAGACGAACCATATCAGGACCCGCTTGTTCCACCAATCTCGCCGTGGAATCCCAGTCGTAAGAATGCCCCGGGGCTTTTAAATACTCCAACAAGCTACCGTCAAAACGACCGTTATGCAACCCGGATTTAATAAAATTATCCTGTACACAGCCTCCCATGCCTAAAACCAGACATACAAAGCCTAATATCAATATATGTTTCATAGCCCTATTGTACTTTTGTATTCCAATATACATTTTGCAAAATCAAATCATTATTATTCATGGCAGACGAGCCCACCGGATAATATAATGCCCCATTCTGGATATCCTTGTCGGACAAACGGCTGAAGGTTTCAGAAAGCTCCCGCCGCACGTATTCCACGCCATTGCGTATCACGTCGTAATACCGGGTATCCTCGAACAATAACTCCCGCTCCCGTTCCCTGAATATCGCCAACTGTACATCCCCGCCAAAATCATCCGTCAAATCCGCTCCCGTCAACCCGGCACGCTCCCGAATAGCTATCACGTCCTCCATCGCGTCAGGCAACCCGGCACGACAACGACATTCAGCCCTCAACAACATAATATCCGCCAGACGCCAGACTATTTTATACATCTCCATTCCCAAGAAAATTTTCTCTTTATCATTACCCGTGTACGTGTAACTAGGGAAACGAAAAACATTTATATACGCCTTCTCTATTTTCGTGTTATCGAAAACTTTTATCACGTCTTCCATTTCCCACGTTTCAGGATTAAATACCTTAACCTTCACATGGAATTCAGTGGAATCTAGCCCGTAGAAATAACTTTTCCTTCTCAAATCATCACCGGAATAAAGTTCGTTAATCGTGGTTTTGTTAAATTCCAATACATCGGGGTACGAGAAACTCACTTCCATGTCTGTCCTTACCGGCCAACCTGCAAATTGCTCCCCGACATAAGCCAATTCAGTGAATTCCCCGACAGCAGTGAAAGTCCGGTATATTTCCAAAATACTCTCCTCGCTTCCACCTTTGAATACCCGGTTGCACACGTCCTCCGGGTCGGCTCCCAAACCATATGCGCCGACCTTGTTTTCAATAATCATCGTGCAATATTTCTCGGCTTCTTCCCAATACTCTTTTCTGTTCTCAAGACCTGCCCGCCAAGCATAAATATTAGCCAACAAGGCAGCGGCAGCTCCTTTACTCCCGTATTGTTTCGTGGTTCTCTTGTTGCCTGCATAATCTTTCAAGTCTTCATACTTTGGCAAATCCATAGCTTTCAACGCCCATTTTGTCGCTTCTTCCAACACCTCAGTCACACTACTTTTTGCTAATTTAATCTCTATAGACTCGCTATCGGGAACAATAGGCACCTCTCCCCACGCCCGGGCAAGCCAGAAATAACATAACCCTTTCACGAAATAAGCCTGTAAACGATAAATATTAACAATCTCCTCCGACATGGGAAAACGGTAAGCATTATCCAACATCACGTCCGCATCATTAATGGCAGCGTAATAATTTCTCCAATTTGATCTGAAATAACTTACCGGTGCTAATTGACGTGCCCGATAGATTGGCGTTCCCCGGTAATCACTTACTACATTATCCACCTTCAAACCGGCAGCAATATGCAACATATCCGAATTTTCGGCAACACGCACGTTATTCATCATCGAATTGAGCAGCGCTTCAGCATCTTGCCCGGAACGGAAATAATTATTAAAAGTCGTTGAATTTTCCGGTCTTACGTCCAGATAGCCACTACATGACATGGCTAGAAGTCCCACAACAATATATATAAAATACTGTTTCATAATTATTAAAAATTAAGAGTTAACCCAAACGTCCATTTTTCCGGTAAAGGATACGCTTTTCCACCATCTATCCCGTAATCCATATCCACAACCTCGGGATCTGTGCCGGAATAATTTGACCAAGTCCAAATATTTTCACCCGTAACAAACAAGCGGATACCACTAAAGTAGAATCTCTTAGCCCATTTCTCCGGTAAATTATACCCTAAAGTAAGTTGCTTCAATCGAAGCATATTCACTCGTTCCACGTTGGAACGCAACTCCGGGTAAGTCATCGTGGCTCCCAAACGCGGCAAATCCGTCATGTCACCTTCTTTTTCCCAAAACGTAGTCTTGGGCAAATCACGAAATATCGGACCGTCAATACTAAAAGGTGACGAATAACTTACCGCATTGATCATCTTCCGTCCCAAAGAATAATTGAAAAGAATATTCAAATCAAAATTCTTCCACGAAATTTCATTTGCCCATCCGCCATATGCTTTAGGTAAGGCACTACCAATGTAAAACATGTCATCATCATCTATCACGCCGTCACCATTCACATCTTGAATCTTTCTTTCACCTACCATACCACTGATTTCACCTTGAACCCGATTCAAATAAATAGGATAACCTTCGTTATTATAGTAAACCGGGACTTCTTTTTCATTCTGGAAATACCCGTTATCATTGAAAACATATACCCCAAACAACCCTCGTTTCAATACGTTATCAACCATATCCTTGCCGTTGTACGTGTCGACCAATTTGTTCCAGTTCCGGGAAATATTCAATCGGCTTCTCCACCTCACTTCACTTTGCCGGAAAATATCCGCCTTCAATTCCAATTCTACGCCTTGATTGGAAATCTCCCCGGAATTTCTCTTGAAACTATCCAGCACATTCATATCCCCAAAGGTGGGTACATCTGAAATCAACGAGTAGGTCAATTTATTGTAGTAATCAAATTTAACATTCAACCGATACTCGAACAATTCCAGATCCAAACCGGCATTATATTGTTTCGTTTTCTCCCAAGTCAGATCGGGAGCAACCCCCTGCATTGATGTCATTCCCGGTTTACCTTGAAATAATCCGTTTTTATACATCAATCCGTACGCCATGTAGGCTTCTTTAAATATTTGACCGGACTTTCCCCAACTCAAACGCAATTTTCCGCTATTCAGCCATGATACATCCTTTAAAAAAGCCTCATCCGCGAAATTCCAACCGAAGGCTATTGAAGGGAAGTTTGCCCAACGTACATTTGCCCCGAACGTAGACGATCCGTCCCGACGGAAAGCGAACTCCGCGATATACAACTTCTTGAAATTATAACTCAAACGACCGAAATAACTCAACATCGTCTTTTCTTGAAAATCGGAAGAATAATCCGTTCTGGATTCCCAGCGCGGTTCGTAGCCCTCAGGCTGATAATTCGCAACACCTCCGGGTCCGGAATACCAATAGACATTATCATTCGGCCCCTCGTAGCCGATGCCTTTGTTATCAAAGCTCTGCTCTTTAGAAATATTAAAACCTAACAAAGCCTCCACCGTGTGTTTCTGTGCGATCTCTACCCTATATTTCAACAATTCTTCATTCATTAATGAAATACTCCGGGAAATTTGTCCCGCCGAAGAATTACGATGAAGCGCTCCATCCAAAGTACTCGGTCTAAATTCATTTACATTGAACTGCGCATAATCTATCGCACCGACACCCGAGAGTGTTAACCCTTTCCACAGTTGAAATTCCAAGTTCAAACTACTGATTAAACGATAATTATCATTACGGGACACCGTATGGTTGATCTTTGCCAGAAATTCGTCGTTGATCTTACCGTGCCCGGGAAATAAAGTAGTCTGTGAAGCGGGATCTACTGTCATTCCTTCTATATTGCGCGAAGTCGTTCCCGTATTATTCAAATTCCGGCTTTTATCCATATATGCCATGTAAACTTGCGCCGCAGCCGTCATAATCGATGCGGGCTTGGCACTTAAATTCACCATCAAATTCGCCCGGGAATAATCGCTGCTCAACATGATACCTTTTTCATTATAATACCCTGCTCCTATCATGTATTGTATCTTATCCGATCCTCCGGAAGCCTGAATATTGGCATTAAGAACCTTACCCGTCTGGAAACTATACTTGTACCAATTCGTCTGGTTATTATAAAACGGATTCAAGCTATCTTGAAGAATAGTATGATCCATTGCCGAGCCGGAATAACCGTTTCCCCACCATGCATCATATCCGCCATCTCCCTGTCTGTAAGCATCTTCATAAGAGGTGGGATATCTGTTCAACTGCGTGTAATCATCATATATCGCATCCAAACTATGCCGTAAATTATAGATCTTGGTCATTCTCTCCAAACGTCCACCTGTCTGCTCGGGCGTAACCGGCAAAAAAGAGGCGGTATAAGAAAAGTTAACCGAAAACTTTGCCTTTCCGGCTTGTCCTTTTTTCGTCGTAATCAAAATCACCCCGTTCCCGGCACGCGAACCGTAAATTGCCGCCGCAGCCGCATCTTTCAACACTTCCACGGAAGCAATCATCGAGGGATCCAAATCCGATAATGTATTTGTACCTGTAGTCGGGGAATTAAACGAAAACATCGGAACCCCGTCCACCACGTACAAGGGTTGCCCGTCCGTGGCACCTTCTTGCATCAGGGAATTATATCCCCGCACGGCTACCCGGTTACCTCCCGCACCCGGAGCACCCGACTGGTTTACGATATCCACACCTGCCATACGCCCTTGCAACATACTCAATATACTATGCGAGGGAAGTTCCTTCATCTCGTCCGCCTTGATAGAAGTAATCGAACTCACCACCTCTTTCTTGTTCTGAGTTCCGTAAGCACGGATCACCACCTCATCCAGATCCGTCACCTCTTCTTCCATTTTCACGACAACAGGTTTTCCCGCCTCGTAAGCCACTTTCTGGTTTTTGTACCCGATGAATGACAACGACAGCGTCCCCTTCTCTTTTGTCAGGAGAATTTTAAACTTCCCGTCCGAATCGGTAGCCGTACCTATTGTTGTTCCTTCCTGCAACACGGTAACCCCGGGTAACGGATTCGCTTTCCCGTCAATCACTCTCCCTTCCACGATAAATCGTTTACCCTCCGGTTCCTTGTACCGGATCATAATATAGATACCTTCCGTCTTGTAAGAAAAAGGTTTCTCCTTTAACACCGAATCCAGTATCTCCAACACGTTCTTCCCTTCCACATCCAGAGTCACCTTGTAAAGTTTTGTGTCCTCGTAGTTAAACACGAACTTGTAGACATCCGCCTTTTCCAGCGCATTGAATACATCTGACAAAGGCACGTCTTTCCATTTAAAACTCAATTTCTTTTGCTGACCGAACACGACTGACGTCATGCAAAACAAACTTAAAAAAAGAACCAAGTGGACATACATCATGTGTTTCACCCGATTACTCGTTTTTCGCCCTCTGGTATGAGGTGAAATCGATTTTTTTTCCATACATTTGTAGTTAAAATTAAACATGTTCATCTTTCCGATGAACTGAATTATTACAAAGGGGATAGGTTACGACTATCCCTTTTATATTAGAATCAGTCCTCGTCTATTTATCTATTACAAGGAAACGGTTACCGTTTTCCCTCTTACTTCAATTTGCAATTTCCCCGTTTCATTCAGACGCTCCAGTACCTGTTCCACCGTATCTTTCCGATTAGCCCAAAATTTAAACCGGTAATCCTTCACTTCGGGATTCTGATAGAAAACGGTAAAATCAAACCACCGTCCCAACTCACTCAAAATATCTTCCAACCGCACATTATTATAATAGAAAAAACCTTCTTTCCACGACACGTATTTCAACACATCAACGCTTTCCACGTAAAGGCTGTCCCCGTTATATGAAGCGTTTTCACCCGGTTTCAAGATCACCCCCGCACCGTTCCCGTTTTTATTCACCGCGACACGACCTTCAACTAAAGTAATATTCACATTCCCCCTCTCGTAAGACTGCACGTTAAACTCCGTTCCCAACACACGGGTACACAACTCGCTTGTTTCTACCACGAAAGGATGTTTTTCATCGCATTTCACCTCGAAATAAGCCTCTCCCTTCAAATAAACTTTCCTTACCGAATCACGAAACGCCACCGGGTACCGTAATTCCGATTCGGAATTGATCCACACCCGGGTACCATCATCCAGTACCAATATATACTCTCCGCCGCGGGGAACCTGTATCGTGTGAAACTCCTCCGGACGGGTAGTATCGTGTAATATCCTCATGTATTTCAATCCTCCCACGGAATCAATAACAATACCTTGGGAACCCAAAGTATCGCTATCGTTTAGCATCGAAGAAGCCAAAATATATTCTTCCCCTTTGCCGGTAATCAGTTTCACCACATCTGTTCCCGCTCTTAGAGCCAATTGAGGTATTTCCCCGGAAGTATTTTCCTTTTGTTGATAATAAATGATTACACTCGCAACTATCAATATAGTTATTGCGGCAGCAACTCCCGTTACTACATGCCGGATATGATTCTTTCTTTTCCGTGCCACCATTCTCCGCTCCAACAACCGCCATTGGTAATTCTCGTCCACGTTCAGACTTTCCGCTTCCCGCATACCCGCTTCCCGAAAACGTCGTAATTCTTCCAATAGCTCACGGTGCTCTTTCTCCTCCAACCAAGCTTTCACATCCCTATCATCATGACATTCTATATGTTGCAACACGTACAACGCAAATTCTATATCTTTGTCTTTAAAGCCGTCCTGCATATTTCTTGTGTATTATTTTATACTAACACGCTCAACGACTAAAAACGGGTGATGTCAATGACTACTTTTTTTATTTATTTTGGGGAAGAAAGTATAACCAGCAGCAAAGAATAATCAGAATACTCTTCTCGAAGAATCCGTAAAGCTTTGTTTATATGTGTTTTGACCGTATTAATAGAAATCGCCAATACGTCTGCTGTCTCTTGATATTTTTTCCCGTCAAGGAAACACATTCTGAACACAACCTTCGTTTGACCGGGTAGTTTCTCCACGGACTGGCGCAAACGCTCAATCAGAAGTTCATATTCCATATATCCCTCATCCGTCGCTTCATCCTTCAATCGCAACTCTTGATTAAAACGCTCCCTTACTTTCTTATGCCGGAGCAAACTCACGCAATGATTACGTACCAATGTATATAACAACGGAAGAAGGGATTGGGTACGTTCTATCTTCTCGAAATTAACCCACACTTTTTCAAACACATCATTAACAGCATCTTTTGCAGCCTCTTCATCATTCAAAAAACTATAGGCATGATAACACAGGCGAATATAATTCTCCCGAAATAACTGTTCGAAAATCCCTTTATAATCAACCGATCTTATCATGCATTCTCACATATACGACACAAATATATAAATATAAAATAAACTGAAAAAACTTTTTTCTTTATCACTGTCAAATTGACATCATAAATTCACCAACTTGACACCACTTCCTTGTTTGGCATATCTTTTGTCTGTCTTTGCCCGTGAATAGAACAGCTATTTTCAAATAACCGATTTCTACTCATTATAAATTTATTGTTTTAATTATTAAATTATCAGGAGGATTTATTATGGGTGCCGCAGGTAACAAAAAACCGAAAAAAAGCAAAGACAAAAAACATGTACCATCTTACGTGGCAGAAGAAGCCACGCACGAAACACCGCTGAAAAATAAAAAAAGCAAATAGATGCGTGGAAAGGAAAAAAGGTCTGGAATTTCTATTCCACTCCTTTTTTATACAACAGAAAACTCCATCAGAATGTCGCACTTAAACTAAACGTGTACGAGGGACGTACCGGCACTGCGATAGAGGAAGATGAGCCGGTCTGTGTACTCGGGTTTTGCCCTTTCAACACCCGATGACTCCACGTGGCTAAATGAAGAGCCGTTAAAGAAAGTTGCATAGAACTCATTTGCATCGTTTTGCACCAACGTTCGGGCAGAGTGTAACGCAGGCTCACCTGTTGCAGTTTCAAGTAATTACCGCTCACGACACGAATATCCGAATCATTATACATCTGCCATATATTCTCCGCGAACTTGAACGATTCGTTTCTCCACCACGGTCCCGGGGCATTCACGGTTTCGGCAAACTCGGCATTCGGCAATATCCCCGGAATGACTGTATATTTTTCATCTCCGGGTCGTTTCCAACGATCGACTATCTCCCGGCGCAAATTCTCCGCAGGTTGGGGTATCACGTTCTTTACATTACTATATAATTTCAACAAACGCACTTTTGCCCCCACGCTGTACGTGAAGTTACAACTCAACATGAAATTTCCGTAAGTAAATGTATTTCCTATCCCACCTTGAATATAAGGCATCCTACAACCGGAGAAATTCATTACCGTCTGAAAAACATCCTCGTTCGTCATCGCGTCATACACTTCCCAGTTCTCTTCCCCGATGTTGGCAAAAGTAGGCCTGCCATCCTTTGAGCTTAACCCTGTAAACTCATAAGAAAAGAACGAATACAAAGGACGTCCCACGATCTGTACCTCCCCGTCAATATAATCCTGATAGCTGTAACTATTATGTAGCACTTGATCTCGTTCTCCTTTTTTCACGTGCCGATCAACCAACATATTCAGAACTTTACTTAACTGGGGATCTATTCGCCACGAGAAAGCATTTTTCTTTGTCGACGCTATCAAATAACAACTTAACCCTAATTCCATTCCTTGGTTTTCAATTGTTCCTTGATTCACTACATATTCCCGGGTACCGTTAATAACGGATATCTTTTTCTTCAGAAAAGCATCTTCCGTTTTTTTGTAAAAATAAGAAGCCGTACCCCGTAATCGTCCCTTGAAAAGTGAAAAATCCGCCCCGACATTTAGAGAAGCCGTCTTCTCCCATGTCAGATTGGGATTCGGGAATTTATAAATATACGCTTCGTTCGCTTCCATCTTGTCATTCCAATCGCCTTTTTCTATAATCATCTCCGGGGTTTCCAAATCCAGAATATTTCCCTGATAGCCGAAAGACACACGAAAAGAAAAATCATCCATCCAATTTATTCCGCGCAACACGCCGTCTTTTATATTCCAGCGCCCGGAAGCCGACCAAATCGGCAACAACTTTCTATTAGCCTCCTTACCAAATTTATTGGAGGCATCGATACGCGCGTTCACGTTAAAAATGAAGGTGTTCTGTATTGAATAAGTAAGCGAACCGTATAAAGAAATCATATTCGTCACCTGATGTTTAGATATTCCCTGTGCCTCGGGAGTATCCTGTAACCATCTTTCAAATGCCGGATACTTCTTTCCATCCACGGGTTCGACCAATCGCCCGTTATCGGATAATCCACCCCGGTATACTTGTCTCTTTCCCGTATATTTCGAAGAAATCACTTCTCCCCCGACCACAAATGAAAAAGAATGATTCCCCGCCTTACCCGGATAAGAATTGAAATTCAACTGTCCCCGCAAAGTATAACTATAACTTTTCGTGTAATCCTCTCGTGCTTCTCCCCCAAAAGGAAGTACCCCGCGGCTTTGACTTCCGTTATAAAGCTCACCCCGCAAATCGGCCGCGTAAGCCGTCTTTTCCCCGAAATAAGTATCTTGATCCGTATGATTACGACTATATGCGAACACGGTTTCCGCTTTTAACGTCTTTGTCAATCGATAGCCCAAATGGGTCGAAAAAGAAATTCCCTTTCCTTCTATCGTGTTTCCACTGTGCTCCCGCTCGTTCAACACGTTATAATTTACCATATACGTCGTTCCCTGCCAGGGATAATACCACAAGGAACCGTCTGTATTATATACCGGAACGGCACGACTTGTATTATAGGCATAATTCAACAATGCTACCTCGGAAGGAGTATAGTACCTTTTCTGCACATTGCCTGCCACCCCGAACGAGAAATCCAATCGCTTGTAATTTCCCGACAAACGTATTTTAGCCGTGTAACGCTCTCCCCTCTCTTTCTTCAATATTCCATTTTCCCGGTTATACCCAAGCGAAACGTAATATTGTACGGAATCCGTCCCACCCGAGAACGACAAATTATGGTTATGTGAAAAAGCATCCCGACAAATCACATCAAACCAGTCCGTGTTATTCCGCTCGTAGTACCCTACCTGCTCTTGAAATTCCGAGAAAGAAAGTTTACCACTATAATATTCCCGCAACACACCTTCATAACCGACCCAAGAACTGACATTCGACAACACGATCCCCTTTTCTATCATCTCCCGCGAATAGTCGATACGTTCAACCGCATTCATCATGTCGACAGAACGATCCGTATACCTCGAACGAGTGGTTAAGGATGCCGTAAAATTGTAATTCACGGATAAAGGTCCCGCTTTTCCTTTTTTAGTCGTGATCACGATCACGCCGTTGGCAGCCCTAACTCCATAAAGGGCGGTAGCCGAAGCATCTTTCAGTACATCGATCCGTTCCACGTCATTCGGGTTCAGCCCGGAAATGGCATTTCCCAACAAATTCACGAAATCCAGATCATTGATTTGCGCCGCATCCACGTTCACCGGGTCATTCTGCACGACACCGTCAATCACCCATAAGGGTTCCTGCGTTCCCAGTATGGTTGAACTTCCCCGGATTCGCAATCTCGGGGCTACTCCTATCTGTCCTGAATTTTGCATGAAAATCATCCCCGGCACGTGCCCTTCCAGCATTCTGTCTATCGTGGACACTCCCGGTAACATGATATCGCTCGCTTTCATAGAAGTCACGGCACTTGTCAAATGGCGTTTGGATATATTCTGGTATCCCGTGATGACAACTTCTTCCACTTCCTGGTTCTCGTCCACCATAACAATATTCAAATCGCCTCGTCCTAAATACTCCACTTGTTTTGTCCGTTTCCCTATAAAGGAAAAAAGTAATATAACATGATCCGTTTTCGATAATAAAATTCTATATTCTCCGTTACCATCCGTTATTACACCTCGGCTCGACCCCTTGAGCACAATAGACACACCCGGCAACGGATCTCCTTTTTCATCAGAAACTTTTCCCTTTACTTCGTGCATTTCAAGTATACCTTCTTTCCCGGCATGAACAGGACGAATGACTATATAACTATTCAATATTTCAAATTCCAGTCCCGTACCCTTCAACAAATAATCGTACAACTCCTTTAACGTGTATTCCCGAAGTTCCAACGTCACTTCCCGGTACATATCCAACTCGTTATTACTAAACAACGTGAGCATACTTGTCTGTTGCTCGACCTCATCGAACACCATGCTTAGAGTCTGCACCGGCCGCGTAATCTTTACCGTTTGTGCAGTCCCCTCTTCCGACACCCAAAAAATGAGCACGATGGCCCACACCAACGTCCATCTCATAATACTCCGCTTTACTACAAGAAAATCCCATATTCACACTCGCACGTGAACATTTTCATTAGCTTTTCGCTTTTTATTTCTCCTTAATAGTGATATTGTTCTCGTTAATCTTAAATTTTACATTCGTTGTACTTTCCACCAATTGTATAAACTCGTTGAAATCCACGTCTTTCCGAACTGCTCCCGTGAACCGGTAAGCCTTACAAGCATCATTTTCAAAAATAAAATCCACATCATACCAGCGCTTCAACTTCACCGTCAATTCACCCAACGGCATATCCAGAAAACGGAACATACCATCCTTCCATGAAGTGTACAAGCGTACATCTACTTTCTTTACAATCGGCTCTTTTCCATCTTCCCTTACCTCCAATTGCTCTCCGGGAGTCAATTTATAGTGTTTCCCCTTGTAATCCACCTCGACCGCTCCAGACACCAAGGTCGTTTGTTCAAAACCATCTTCCGCGTAGCCACATACATTGAACGATGTTCCTAACACACGTATCGCAGTTTGTCCTGTC
>ENA-UEPJ01001536-UEPJ01001536.1-human-gut-metagenome-genome-assembly--contig:-NODE-1536-length-27144-cov-11.214726_pt1 | contig 27144 bp, 27 predicted proteins | sample MGYA00242890_ERZ507896 | MGnify/ENA primary metagenome ERZ507896 (study PRJEB26167, sample SAMN06115508) | human gut metagenome | host: Homo sapiens | place: China:Qinghai | collected 2015-08-20... | reverse complement strand
TGGGACAAGGGGCGAGGCGCTTTGTCCGGCGTGCAATGCACTGCTGGAATACGCCAGAGAGCGGCGGGACAGATGCCTGCACGGGAAAATTTAGCGGCACTTTGAATCCTTTCCGAGAGGCACAATGCGGCAAAAAATAAAGAAGAGATAAGGGCAACGGCTATGAAAGAACGAAAGACCTTCTGGGACAAAAATGCCGGTCGTTACGACCGCTTTATGCGAAAGGATCGGGCGGCATACGAAGAGATGTATAAGCTGATCCGGCCGGTGGTGAAAGCCAAAACGGTGCTGGAGCTGGCGACCGGCACGGGACTGATTGCAAAGCACATTGTGAACGCGGCAGCGCACATCGAGGCGACGGATGCCTCTGCGGAGATGATTACCGAGGCCAAGCGTGATAACCACTCTGCCAAGCTGCACTTTTCCGTGCAGGATATGTTCCGCCTGCCCTATGCGGATAAGTCCTTTGATGTGGTGATCGTGTCCAATGCGCTGCACATCGTGCCGCAGCCGGAAAAAGCCCTGCAAGAAATCAAGCGGGTGCTGAAAGAGGACGGCGTGCTCATTGCGCCGACCTTCACCCACGCGGGAAACTCGTTTTCCGGCAAGGTCAAGGCATTTTTCATGAAGCTGGCAGGCTTCCCTCTCCACAGCAGATGGACGAGCGAGGAATACCTGCGTTTCCTGCGGCAAAACGGCTGGACGGTGCGGAAAAGCGCTGTCCTGAAAGCTTCGTTCCCGCTGACCTATGCCGAGTGTGTAAAAATGGAGGTGTGATATGGATCTCAACGGCTTGAAGCGCTGCAACGACTGCTTCGGCTATGCGGCGGGCGACGCCCTGATCTGCCGTGTAGCTGACGCGCTGAACGATGTGTTCCCCGGTGAAGCCTGCCGCATCGGCGGGGACGAGTTCGTGGTCATCTGCTGCCCGGTCACGCAGGAAAAATTTGAACAGCAGGTGGAAGCTCTGCGGGCGGCACTGGTCCGCCATCAGGTGGATGCAGCCATCGGCTCGTTTTGGCAGTCGTTGGTCGAAGACCTGCCCGCCTTCCTCCGCGAAGCCGACGACCGGATGTACAGGGAAAAAGAACGCCAGAAGCGCGCAGCGCGGCCCTCGGTTTAGGCGAACCGTTCTGGATCCAATAGCATACAATAAACAGCGCCCGCCGGGAGATCTCCCGGCGGGCGCTGCTGTGTTCAGAGGAACGTTATTTTTCTTGCCTTACTTTGCGGCATCCACCAGCACACCAACGTAGCCGGCAGTATCCACCAGCGTGGCACCGGAAACGGCGTCCACAGCCTTTTCATCTTTGCTCAGAGCCTCGGCGTCGGCAATGCTCATGCCGTTCACGTGGTTCTGGATGGCGTCGTAGTTGGCATCCAGCGAAACGGTGGAACCAGCCTTTTCGGCCATCATCTTGCTGTAGTAATCGGCGTTGACCCGCTTGGACATCAGCACCTTGCCCTCGGCGTAGCCTGCGCCGAAGTCAGAATCGGAGTTGGGCACACCGACGACCCCGGCGTCCGAACCGGCAAACTGGAACTCGTCAATGTAGCTCAGCACGATGGTGTCCCCGGCGGTGGCGACAGCGCCGGAGGTGAAGCACTTGGTGCCGTGTGCGGCCCCATAGACCACATTCAGCTTCAGGTCCTCGGAGCTGCCGTTGAACTCCACGGCCTGCGTGGTCTGGGCGTTTTTGGCGGCATCCACGATGGCAGAGAGATAACCGGCGGTATCCACCAGCGTTGCGCCGGAGACGGCGTCCACAGCCTCGGCACCCTTGGCGGCTACATCCTCCAGCTCGGAGATGGTCTTGCCGACGGCAAAGTTCTGGATGGCGTCGAAGTTTGCATCCAGAGCGACCGTGGAGCCGCCCTTTTCAGCCATCATCTTGCTGTAATAATCGGCGTTGGCCCGCTTGGACATCAGCACCTTGCCCTCGGCGTAGCCTGCGGCAAAGTCGGAGTCGGAGTTGGGCACGGCGGTCACGCCTGCATCGGTGCTGGTGAACTGAAAATCGTCGAGGTAGGCGGCGAGGATGACGTCATCCTTCACCACAGCCACCGCTTCGGTGAAGCACTTGGTGCCGTGGGCGGCAGCATAGGCCTGACCGATCTGGATGCCGCCTTCCACCGGGACGATGGCGGCGGGCTCAGCGGGGGCTGCGGCAGCAGAGTCGGCGGGGGCTTCTTCGGCCAGCTCCACACCCAGTGCGGCGGCAACGGCCTTCCGGACGGCCTTGGTGGTCACCGTGGCACCGGCAACGCCGTCGATGGCGGGGCCGTTGGCGGCCACGACCTGCTTGGACAGCTCTTCCAGTGCAGCGCCGCCGATGCTCTCGGTCTCCTGTGCGCCTTCCAGCTTGCAGTCGGTAACGGAGCCGTTGGCATCCACGGTCAGGGTGGCGGTGACAGCACCGCCAAAGCCTTCGGCAGAGCCGGTCTTAGTCACACCGGCAGCGGTGGAGCTGCTGCCGCCGCCGCAGGCGGCCAGAGAGACGCCAACAACGAGGCTCATGGCCACGGCAGCGCTCAGTTTGCGGATGATCTCCTGTTTCATGGGTCTTTCCTCCAGAGAAAAATCGGTTTGTGTTTGGTCCCCAGAAAAGGTCATATCTTTTCAAGGATGTTTACAAAAGATAACATATTTTGTGAGGTACTGTCAAGAGATTTTAGCACATACTTCGTGAAGAATGATAAATTGGTGTCAATTGTGACGCTGACGGTATACGAAGCGAACGGACGGTCTACGCTGTTAGTAATTCCTGAATGGAAACCAAGCAAGCAGTTTTGCCACTTTCAGCCCCAGTTAGTACTTCAATATTACTATGTTTTGGAAATCGGCACAACCATATAACCGTCTTTGATGAAACTATTTTTGTTTCATCGATGACATTGTACCAGCAAGCAGTGCAGACGTATATACATCTGCTTATTTTGCGTTGCAAAACGCTTGTTGGGGAATGCCCCAAGCCCCTTTGATCTGCATTTTCCAATGCAGGCTGCGCATCCCTGCGGGACGCTTTTTACCCGGTGATGTGCTCCGGGTCGTTAAGAACTTGCATGAGGTGAGAAGCGGCTTCTGCAAGAGAATCGTACTTCATCTGTTCAGGAACTGGCGCTTCCAGAAGAGAAACGCCCCACGCCTGCATACAGTCCGCAAGTTCTTTCTGTGCCTGCAATGCCGCCACCTTACGCACATCCGGGGTGGTTTCTGTATCCAGAACGTAGGCTGTGGAGTATTTTCCGTTGCGATCTTCCGTCAACTGCACCATGGAATAGTGCTCATTCCAAAAGCGGCAGAAGCGAACCCTGCCGCTGATATTCTCCATGTCATGGCACAGTTCTTCTTCGCTACTCCATTGAGGAGTCTCGGATAAAATGCAATTCAGTTCCGAAAGAGCCAGCCGCTCTTCAGCCGATAGCTCTCCATGCAGGCATTCACGTTTTAGATTATTCTGCCAATACGGGCTCAACTTTCCATTCCGGGCATCTTCCATTGCTTCTTCGATATTGGGTAGGATTGTCATGTCATTCACCTCAAATACTTGCCATTGGTGTTAGATACACGCTTATAGTGTTGATTATAAACTATTTGAGGGCAAAAAGAAAGAGCGTCAGCACGTTTGCTGCGCTCCCTGACATAGGTGCTATTTTGTAATATAGGGAATGTTGTCGGTGTATGCATTCAGAATGTCAATGGCAGCTTTCTTCTGCCCCGGTGTGAGCTGGCTCAGCTTTCTGCTCAGTTCGTCATCTGCCACATGGGATGCGGATGGAACGGAATCCCGGATCAGCACATCAGCAGATACGTCCAACACCTCTACGATTCGGATAAAGGTTTCCAGTTTGGGGATTTTTACTCCGCGCTCTAAATCTCCAACATAATTTGCTGACAAATCGACCCGTTCTGCAAACTGTTCAATCGTCCAGCCTTTTTCCTTGCGCTGCTCTCGTATTCGTTGACCCAAAAGCGTATTCATAGCGACCTCACATTCTAATTGTGTTTGTTGCACACCAATAGCATACCTGTCGCAATTTTTGTTATACACAATCCATTTGCGTTCATTCAACGCTATTCGGGTAATTTCAAGGTGGAAAATTTTTGTGCGTATCTTTGGTCAAAAAAGCAATGGTCTTTGGGGACGGTACATGGTACAATAGCAAATGCTGTGCCCCTTGGCACATGAACGAAGGTAAAAGGAGCTTCTGAACGTGGATACGATCTATCTGCTGCCCGGTGAGGAACGCTGCGTTGATTTTCGAGATGCTAATGGAGTCCCGAAGGTACACTACACTTACTGTTCCATCCGTGGCAAACTTTTCAACTGCACCTGCTGCACAAAGGACGAAGCCCAGCGGCTGTGTGAAGATTGGCTTATAAAACAGGACCGCTGCTATATAAACTAAAAAAGCCGCCGAGGACATCTCCCCAAAATGGGAAGAGTCCTCGGCGGTATTCATTTATCGGGTCTGCACTTTTTCGATGGTGTCCTTTTCTCCCGCAAAAAATCGTTCCACGTTTTTCTGTGCCCGAACCAGTTCTTGCATCTCGTTCCGTGCCTTGCGGTAGTCCGGGTAAGATGCTTTCTTTTTGGTCAGCAGTTCTGCAAACTCCGCATCCAACTCCTTGACCTTCGGCAGCTTTTGCAATCCTGCCTCGTCAAAGGCAGCCTTCGCCGCCTTGTGCAGGGTGATTTTCTCCCGGTGAGCTTCCAAAAACTTTTTACTGTACCCCGACTTGCGGTAGGCATCATAGACCGGGCGAGTCTTGGCATAGTTGATAATGTGGGTTTTCAGGACGGCGATTTCGGCCAACCTCGTTTCTGCCGCCTTGATGGAATTGCCCATGGTATGATAGCGTTCGGTTGCCGCCGCTGCACGTTCCCGCAGTTCCTCGGCACTGCCGATTTTCTGCTCCTGTAAAAATAGCAGCGTCTTGGACATCTCCTTCAGGTTGAACTTGGTTGCCCACTTTTTGTAGCCAACGCTTTTACCCTCTGCTATTTTCCCCTGAATGTCCACCAGCACCTGGAAGGGCTGCTCTTTGGCCTGCTTTTTCTGGTACGGTTGGTGCTTCGCCTTTCCCTCCAGCACCGCCTTGATCTCGTCCTCGCCATAGCCGGTGCCCAGAGTTCGGAACCGAATAAAGCGTTTCTGTCCCTTGCCCTTCACCGCCGTGTACTTGCCACGCTTCACCTCATAGCCCTGCTGCTCCAGCTTTTGCAGAAACGCTTCGTAATCCCCCGGTTTTTCTGCAAGGATTGTGTCGATGATTCCGCACAGGCGGTCACGGTTGCTCTCCTTAGGCGGGTAGACGATGCGCTTCTGCCGTTCCCGGTAGGGTTTCTTTTCAATAACAGACAACTGGTGTTCCAGACAAATTAGGTCGCTCAACCGCTGCACTGCCAACGCCGAAAAGAAAAAATCCCGGAACTTTCTAGTGCCATCCAGTGCCATAGAATTGAAGATCACATGGTTGTGGATGTGCTGCCGGTCAGTGTGCGTTGCCACTACAAAGGCGTGCTTGCCCTTGGTAAAGCGCATGGCCAGTTCGTAGCCCACCTTGTTAGCCTCTTCTGCGGTGATTTCCCCCGGACGGAAGGACTGCCGTATCTGATAAGCGATGACATCGCTTTTCTGCCTGCGTCCGTTCACAAGGTCGTACTGCCGCTTGGACAGCATAAATTCTTCGTCTACAGTCAAGGGGCTGCATTTATAACTGCTTACAAGCTGCCCCTGCTCCGTTTTATCCGGGTTTTGTACATAGTCCGTGCGGCTCTTCAGGCAGGCCGCAACAGACTTTCCCTTGTTTTTATGCAGCGCAATCAGCCGTGTTGCTGCCACCTCAAACCACCCCCATAAAGAAAAAGCCGCCCGAAGGCGGCACATCATCCATCAGGATTGGCGGAGCAGCTTTTCAAAATCAGCGGCCCCGGCCAGATACATTGCCTGATATCGTACGCTTTCCAGCTCATTGCAGATCTCATCCAGCTGAAGATACTGCTTCCATGCTGCTTCGCCCACCATTTTCCGGTGTGCGTCTTCCGCTGCCAGTTTTTTCCGCAGGAGCTCATGATACCGTGCATTGCTTCCCAATTCATCCCGAAAAAGCGTTGCCTCACGGTCATTGAAATAATCCAGCATTTTATCTTTATCCATCGTTTCCTCCATTACAGTTCCGTAAGCCATTCGCTGAATCGCTCGACGGCTTCCACAATCGCCGTTCCTGCCACGATGAGCAAAAAGCACCCGAACTCTGCCACAAAAAGGATCAGGAACTGCGTCCATTCCCTACAACAAAGAGTATAAAGTCCGCAGCCAAAAATATACAGCATCGGCAGCGCAAGCACAAATGCCGACAGATTCAATGTCAATTTCAGCATCAGCGCAAGGAAAGCCGTAAGCAGCGAAAACGGAAGAATGACCATCTTAAAAATGAACCTCATATCGAGCACCTGCCTTTCGCCCTTATTATAAAGGTATCTCCGCATCCATTGCAAGGATGTCAATCGATATGTAATCCGCAGCTCCTCTCTGCGGAAAAAAGTTAAAGTTCAGACAGTTTGGAAAGAATCTGTTTTCCGATGCCAATCAGCTCGTCCAGCCGATGCCGCAAATCTTCAATGTCTGCAGCATAAAGCTGATTGCTTTCATTCACACGTTTTGCCACCTGATTCAGATTGTTGCTGCAATTCTGAAGCAAGTACGACATCCGGCGCAGCTGCGGCAGGTCAAGATTCAAGCAGTATCCATCCAATGCCATCTTACGGATATACGCACTCAGACTGCGGATGCCCATGCCATACATCTTTTCGTAAATCCGATTCTTTTCGGTTTTTGTGATGCGCAGGATCAGAATCTCGTCCCTCTTTTCTCTCATCGGGCATCACCATCCCGGTCCGAGTAGCTGCGGAACGGCTTGACCGGTTCCTCCTTATCCGACTTTTCGTTCAGGGCGGCCAGCACGGAAGGGCGCGCAGATTCCTCATCCGGCGTTTCTTCCATCTCCGGCTCGTGATGTTTTTCGTCCACATCCAGCTGTGCATTCAGTTCAGCCAGCCGTGCAGATTTTTGTGCCAGTTCTTCTTCCTGCGGAAAGGGCTTTTCCACTTCTGCCTGTGCCGCCGTCTGCTGCTGCAACAGATTCTCCAGTCGGTTTTCTGCATTGGCAATGCGCTCATCAAAACCGGCCAGCAGGTTGTCCAGTCGGGTGATATTGCCGTGCGGGTCGGCACCAAGTGCCACCGGATAAATCGCCTTGCCTTTCAGCACCGCCTGCTGCTCGTTTCGGACCGGCTCATAGCGCATCGAAAGCTCAAAGCCGCGGTACTCGCCCAGCACAACAGGCTCTGTGTCGGGAAATTCTTTTGCCGCCAGAATCAACCGTTCACCGGCAGTCTTTTTGTCATCGAACATCATGCCCTTGATGGTCATCCCGCAGAAGTTTTCCTTGTCCTGCGGATGGGCCGCAGCCGTTTCCTTATCGGTTTTCAGTGCGGAAATATGCGCTCTCTGCTGCTGAATATCTGCCGGGAACTGCGTCAGCAATTTGTCTTCCAGACGATATTTCTGGCTCTGATGGTCAGCTTTCAGAACTTTCAGCTTAGCCACCTGCACATCAAGGTCCATCTTATCCTTAATCAGCGGGTTTCCGGCACACAGCGCCTTGACTTCGGCGTAAGAGAGCGCCTGCTCATCCACATCATCGCAGGAACGCACCGGGGATTTGCTGGTCATAATCTGCGAGATGCCGGGCGCTTCTTCCAGCAGAATGGCGCTCAGGTCCCTCGCCGGGCCGACTGCCGCCAGATAAACCTGCGGGTCACCGTACTTGCGCTCTGCAATGTCGCTCATCTTGTTGAAGAAGCCGGAAACGGCACGCTCCATGCCGTCGATTTTGCGGCTCATGTTCTCAATGGTCGTTGCGGTCTTGAAATCAATCGTGGTATTCATAGTCGTTGTCCTCCAAAAATTTTGCAAAAGAGAAAAGACCTCATGGGTCTTTCGGTTCCGATTTTTCAGCGTTCGTTCTGACGCTGTTGTCTGCGCTGCCACTGTTCCAGCAGCTTGATGATGACATCTTCCATCTGCCGGGGCGTGTAGCTGCGGGGAAAATACTTTTTCAGGGTATCGTTTTTGATGACCACCTTGTCCAGTTCATCCTTTTTGGTTTCCCCCATAATGGCAAAGGCGGCTTCATAGGTGAACTTTCCTTCCTGCGCCAGCTTTTTCATTCGCTGCGCCTGCGACAGGGACGGCGCGTTTTGGGTCTCGTCCATGGTCTGCAAAAAATCCCGCTGTTGGCTTTCGTCCAGATAGGACAGTTCCACAGCGGGATTGAAGGAGATTTTCTTTTCATCTACAAGGTCGAGCAGTTCCGGGATAAGATTGGTCAGACGGATGAAACGTTGAATCTGATTGCGACTTTCACCAAGTTCTTCGGCCATGATTTGGTCGGAACGTTTTTGTGTCCCAATTTGGGACACATTTTCTTTTGACGGTCTACCGCTAGTTCTTCGCATGGCATCCAGTTTCATCTTGTACGCCAAAGCCCGTTCACTGGGCAGGATGTGTTCGCGCTGAAGGTTGGAATCCACCATCAATATCACAGCAGCATCGTCCGACATCTGCCGCACAATGACCGGCAGCGTGTCCAGCCCGGCAAGTTTCGCCGCATACTGACGGCGGTGGCCGGAAATGATCTCATATCCGCCTTCCGGTCGGGGCCTTGCAATCAGCGGAGCCAGTACGCTGTACTGTGCCACGCTTTCCACCGTACGCTGCATAGCCTCATCGTCCAGCACCTTGAACGGATGCTCCTTGAAAGGGAACAGCTCCTCGATGGGAATCTGCTGCACTTGCTCCCGTTTTTGTTCCTGCCGGGATTCTTCGGTGGAAAACATCTCATCGAGACCTTTCAGCGCCAAGTTTGCGTTGCTTTTCGGCATCGGCCAGCACCTCCCTCGTCAAAGATTGATAGGCCGCTGCCACCTTGCCTTTGGGGTCATGGGCAAAGATGCTCCTGCCCTCCGCGCTGATTTCCGCCGCACGGACAGAGTGCGGAATGGGCTGCTCAAACACCCGGATTTTGCTGCCGTACACCTGCCGAATCAACGCGTCGATTTCCCTGCCGTAATTGGTACGACTGTCCGTCATGGTCATCAGGATACCCTCGATTTTCAGCTTCGGGTTGATTTGCCGGCGCACTTTCTGAATGGTCTGCAGCAGCTGCTCCAGTCCCTTTGCCGAAAGGTACTGCGCCTGCACCGGAATCAGAGTGGTATCCGCTGCGGCCAGTGCATTGATGGCGGTATCTCCGCAGGAGATAATTATAAATTCGCACATAGTGCGTACCGCTAGCCATAGAAGCGGAGCGACTACTGTCAGCATTCCCAGAGACGGCGTACAATCCAGCAGGATATAATCGTATTCCCGCCGGGCGCTGTCCAACACCTGTTTGAGCATCTTTTCCCGGCTCATACTGTTGACAAGGGCCACTTCCAGCCCTGCCAGTTCGATGTTGGCCGGAATCAGGTCAACGCCTTCCACATGGTGCAGGATGCCTTCACCGGGCGGGATGCACTGGTCGTTCATGGCTTTTGCCATCAGGGCAGAAAGCGTAACAGGCAGTTCATCGGGCTGCTGCCAGCCCATGCTGATGGCAATGTCCGCATGGCGGGCAAATATAAATCTGCACGCAGTGCGCACAACTGGCCATAGGAGCGAAGCGACTATGGTAAGTGACCCCTGCGGGTCGGCATCCACCAGCAGCACCTTTTTGCCTTCCCGTGCAAGCCCCACGCCCAGATTTTCGCAGGTCGTGGTTTTGCCGGTTCCGCCTTTCTGATTGACGATGGCAATCGTGGTTGCTTTTTTCGACATTTTCATCACCCCCTGTTCGATAAATCATGATTGGTTTGGTTCTGGTAATAAAGCTGCATGGTCGTGGGTGCATTGTAGAGTGCAGCCAGCAGATACTGCTTCATATTCCGTACCGGTGCGGTACTTTCCGCAAGACACTTCAGCACAAAGCGGATATGGTCTGCATTCAGCTTCATGAATCGGCTGCGCACGACCTCCGCAGGCTTGTCGTCCCCTGCCACCCGCAGCAGCTTTCGTTTGGTGGAACAGGTGTCCACAAGCAAGTCCACGATCTGGTAGATGGTGTCCTCATCGTCCGGGCAGAGCCGGAGTAGAAGGTCAACCTCCAAAGACTGAGAAAAATATTCTTCCAGTCGTGTGCGCTCATCCGCGTCGTCCCCTCCCTCGGAAAGGAAAGGGTCAGTCTCACTCATTTCAGTATTATTCCACTCAGTCTTATTTCTTCGTTGTTTTGCCGCATCCTGTTCCCCGGAATCAGCGTTCCCAGAACCGTTCTTTTCACGATTCCGGAAACGCGGGTCTGCAAAGTTTTTGACGTAAATCAGATTGGGTTTTCCCAGCCCGCGCCGTTTGCGCTCAATCAGACCAAACTTTTCCAATTCCCGGAACAGTTTGGTAGCCTTGTTGTCTGCGCAGCCCAGTGCATCCATCACTTCCTGCACAGGAAAAATGATATACACCCTTCCCTGCTCATCCAGCCATCCGTTTTTCACCGACAGCCCCATGCGGTCCAGCAGGATGCCGTACAGCGTTTTGGCATCGGTGGACAGGTCCTTGAATTTTATGTCCCGGAATAAAATTTTGGGCACCCGGAAATACGAGAACATCTCGCCCGACTGCCCATAGAAATAGTCAAACATCCTGACTTCCTCGCTTGTTCTGCCTTGTTACATCCTTGACACCTCCGTTCGTAGTATGATGAAATATGTATTACTATCGTTATTTTTCTTTACAAAGATGGCCTGCCATGCTACAATAGCCGCATCTACGGCCACCGGACAACAGGAAAGGAGTATCTCATGGCCAAAACTGCCGACACCATTGCCATCTATTCCCGCAAATCCCGCTATACCGGCAAGGGCGAAAGTATCGGAAATCAGATCGACCTCTGCCGCGAATATATCCGCACTCACTACGGCGATGCCGCCGCGGAACATGCCGTTGTCTTTGAGGACGAGGGTTTTTCCGGCGGCAACCTGAACCGCCCGGATTTCAAAAAGATGATGACTGCGGCCAAGGACCGGAAATTCAAGGCCATTGTGGTCTACCGTCTGGACCGCATCAGCCGCAACATCAGCGACTTTTCCAGCCTGATTGAAGAACTGGGACGGCTGGGCATCGACTTTGTGTCCATCCGCGAAAGTTTTGACACGTCCAGCCCCATGGGCCGCGCGATGATGTACATCGCATCCGTGTTCAGTCAGCTGGAACGTGAGACCATCGCGGAGCGCATCCGGGACAACATGCACGAGCTGGCAAAGACCGGGCGCTGGTTGGGTGGCACCACCCCCACCGGCTACGCCTCCGAAAGCGTCAAGAGCATCACGGTGGACGGCAAGACCAAAAAGGCCTGTAAGCTCAAGCTGCTGCCGGACGAAGCAGAGATCATCCACAAAATCTTCGACCTCTACGAGCAGTACGATTCTCTGACCATGACCGAGACCGAGCTGCTGCGGCAGGGCATCAAAACAAAAACCGGGCGTTCGTTCACCCGGTTTTCCATCAAGTCGATTTTGCAGAATCCTGTCTACCTGATTGCAGACAAGGACGCCTATCAGTATTTTGTGGACAATGAGGCAGAACTGTTCGCCCCGGAGTCCGATTTCGACGGTGTGCGCGGCGTGCTGGCCTACAACCGCAGCGATCAGGAAAAAGGCCGTGCTACGGTCTACAATCCCATCAGCGAATGGATCGTTTCGGTGGGCGAACACCCCGGCATCATTTCTTCCAACCGGTGGATCCGGGTGCAGGAATCGCTGGAGCGGAACAAATCCAAGTCCTACCACGCATCCCGCGGCAACGAGGCGCTGCTGACCGGTCTGCTGTGGTGCTCCTGCGGCAGCCGGATGTACCCGAAGGTCACCGGGCGCAAAACTGCCGACGGGCAGGTGGTCTTTCCCTATATGTGCAAACTGAAGGAGCGCAGCCGGAGAGAGTTATGTAATGTCCGGAATGCCAACGGCAATTTGCTGGATGCTGCCATCTGCGAGCAGGTCAAGCACCTTGCCGACCATTCCAGCGACTTTATGAAGCAGTTGGAAAAGGCAAAGTCCGCCCACGCAGGCAACCGCTCCGAGTTTGAGACCAAGCTTTCCACCCTGCGCAAAGAGCAGGCCGAGACGCAGCGGAAGATCACCGCCCTCATCGACTCCCTTGCCGATTTTGGAGACAGCACCGCCGCAGTCCACCTGAAAAAGCGCATTGAGGAGCTGAACGGTCAGGATGCCGCCCTGAGCTCCCGCATCCGGGAACTGGAAAGCCTTACGGACGAAGGCGTTCTGGCAGGGATGGAATTTGACCTGATGCGTCAACTGCTGACCGTGTTCCACGACAACATCGACGACATGACCGTGACCCAGAAGCGTGCTGCCATCCGCACGGTGGTGCGCAAGGTAGTGTGGGACGGCAAAGTGGCTCATGTGGTGCTCTTTGGTTCACCGGAGGATGAGATCGACTGGACCACCTTCCCGGTAGACCCGGAAGAGGACGACAACGACCCCGAGGGCGGTGGAGATGGTTCCGATTCTCCGTCCGGCGTTCGCTCGGGTGAGGATAGCAAACGAGCTCCGGATGCAGTTCCGGCGGGAACGCAAGACCGGCGGCACTGTCTCTCTGCAGGAAACGCTGGAATCTGATGAGGCTTCCTCTTTGACTCTGGCCGATGTTCTGCAGGACAGCTTCTGCATGGAGGAGGTCTGCGAAAAGCAGGCCGAGATCCGCCGGGCCAGACTGCTTCTGGACGGCCTGCCCGCCCGAGAACGGCAGATCATCCTGCTGCGGTATGGCCTTGCCGGCCAGCCGCCGCTGACCCAGCTGGAGGTGGCCGGGCTTCTGAACATCAGCCGGAGCTATGTCTCCCGCCTTGAGACCCATGCATTGGAGCTTCTGCGTCAGCGCTGGAACGCCCCGGACACAAAAACAGCGCAGAGGTAAAAAGTGTGCTCTCCCCTGCGCCATGCAGTCAGTTATCCAAAATTTTCAACTGCATCTCGTTCAATTGTTCAAAAGTATACAGCCGATTCAGCGCCTCCACCAGTTCCTTTTTGGAAAGACGCGGCGGCAGACCCAGCGCGTTCAGCAGCTTTGCCTTACGCTCGGCACTGCCCGGCCTGCCGGAGAGCCCCCACTCATAGAGATCGGTATAGGTGATCTGCCGTCCTTCCGGACGAACCGATGCGACACCCACTTCTGCGCCAAGGGCATCCCGCAGCGCCTGCAGAACGATGGCGTCGTCCACGCCCTCGACCCCCAGCAGGCCCTCCTTGCCGGGCTGTTCCTTGCGCTTTTCCTTGCCGTGGATCGCAGGCACATAAGCCTGCACCACATTCTTTTCTCCCACCAGATTGGTGATGTAGGTGCGGATGCGGAAGCCTGCCGCGTCCGAATCCGTCAGCAGGATCAGACCGTTTTTCTGCGCCAGCGCTTTGAACAGCTGCTGGCGCTTTTTGTCGCTGTAAATGCCAAAGCCGTCGGTCAGCAGGATCATGGCATCGGTCAGATGGGAAAGCCGGGCCGCATCGTATTTGCCTTCCACAATGAGCACCCGGCTGGTATGGATCATTTCATTTTCCTTCATCGTCCGCTCCCCGCCATTGCCAACCGGCACAGCGCTGTTTCCAGCAGGATCTGGTCATCGGTGGGCTGGCTTTTCAGGCTCTGGTCCAGTTCCAGAAGCACCTGCATACAGTTTTCGATCTGGCCCAGCGTGTAGTGCGAGGCCGTCTCGGCCGAACGCTTGAGCCGGTAGTCACTGCCCTTGTAGCCGAAATCCTTGAACACGGTGCCGTAAGGCTTGCGCTTTGCCGCGCCCAGCTTGACACGGTACAGGTCCACATAACTGCCGATCAGTGCCGCCGTGATGGCAATGGGCTCCTGCTGCAGGCGCAGCAAAGTCTGCAGCTTTTTGCAGGCACCTGTGGCATTTTTGGCCGTGATCATGCGGATCATTTCAAACACATCCGCTTCCAGACTCACGGTGCCCATCTCGGCCACCATCGCTGCCGTGACCGTCTGGTACCCGGACAATGCACAGAGCTTGTCCACCTCATTTTCCAGCAGGAAGGGGTCCTCGCCGCAGCGTTCCAGCAGCGCCGCCGCTGCGCCGTCCGGCAGGCTGGTGCCCTGTTCTTTGGCCCGGTCGATCATCATCATTTTCAGCTCAAAGGGCTTCGGCTTAGCCAATTCTTCGGTGTAGCCGATGCTTTTGCACTGCGCAATGAGCTTCTGCGCTTTTTTGTTCAACCTGAGCTTACTGCGCTCCAGCTCAAACACACTTCCCAGCACCACCACGGCATTTTCCAGACTGGCAAGCGTGCTGCTGAGTTCTTCCAGATCTTTATCCCCATAGCTGCCGGGTTCCAGTTCCGGCAGCACCACCACACGCCGGGTCCCAAAAAAAGAAATGGTGCCCGCTGCCATGATGAGCTGTTCGATCTCCGGCGCACCGCCATCCAGAATGGTGGCGTCCTCGTCGCTGTCTGCGGTCAGGATGCGGGTGGCCGCTGCCACGGCCTGCCGCACCAGATACCGTTCACTGGAATAAAAATAGTAGACCGGGCAGCCCTTGTCTGCCAGCTGCCGGAGCCTGGTTTCGGTGGCCATGCAGGCACCCCCTTTCCCCTCATGTTGTTCTATTGTACCACACTCTGCCCGGATTGCAAAGCATCACTCCGCTCTGAGCCCGCCATACCGCCGCAGGCTGAGGGACGAGGACTGCACTGCTCCGCCGGTCATCCAATCATACCGCCGCAGAGCCAGAACCTCTTTATACTGCACCGCCTCCGGCCTTGCAGGAGATGCCAGAAGCCACCGGGCCGAGACCGGCTGCGCCAGCTCCACCCTGCCGCTCAGGGTCACGAACTGCCGGTTGCCGATGGTCAGTCGCACAAGGCAGCCGTTCCGGGTGCGCAGGACTTCCACGAGTGCAGGCGTGCACTTCTGCTTTTGCGCGGTGTTCACAGACATTTCCTCTGCCAAAACGCTCTGTTCCGCTTCCAGCGCACAGGGCGTTTCCGATTTTGTGCGCAGATCCACCAGCAGTTCAATTTTCGCCGCGCCCCGCCGGGCCAGCTGTTCTTCCACTGCATTCCGGACCGAATTCCCGCCCCGGAACAGTACCACAGCGGTATCGTTCTGGGTGACCACCACTGCCGGCGCGTTGGCGCTGCCCACAAGGTCGATGTGCACCACATCCCGGCTGAGGGCATTGCCCAGCCCAACGGAAACCGCCGCTGTCAGCACGATGCAGGGCACGGCCACCCGCAGACGCAGACGCCAGCGGAAGGACAGCCAGCACAGCACGATGAGTACCAGACAGACAATGGCCGCATAGGCCGTATCAAAGTAGAGCCCCGCGCCCGGTTTTGCCGCTATCCAGACGGCCCAGTGGTCGAGCAGGCCGGTCAAGGCTGCGGACAGTACGGAGAGCGCACCATGCAGCGGCGCAAGGGCGGGCATCAGCCCGGTGAACGCCGTGCCGAGGCCCAGCAGCATCATGGGCTGGATGAGCCAGAGGACCGCCGCACTGGAGACCACTGCCCAGATGCTGACGCTCAGACCGCGCAGCACCAGCACCGGAAAGGTCGCCGCAGACGCACAGACTGAAATGCAGACGCTTTCCGCAAGGCCCCAAAGGCGCTCCGGCAGTTTGAAATACCATGGGCGCTTCACCGGATTTTTTGCTTTTTTCCAGAACTGGCGGTACCATGCATCCCGGGTGCGGCGGATGCACGCACCGCCCGCCACCGTGCCCAGCACCGCCGCAAAGGAAAGCTCAAAGCCGATATCACACACGGCATAGCTGCTGCCTGCGGTCATTGCGATGCCGGCCACCGCCAGAGAGGTAAGGGTATCCGGCGGGGCGTACAGCCACACCCCCAGCGCACTGACCCACACCGCTGCCGCTGCACGAAGCACCGAGGGCGTAAAGCCGGTCACGCCCACCAGCAGCAACGCAAGCAGCGCCTTCCACACTGCTCTCAGGCGCAGCACCGCATAGCAGCGTTCTTTCTTCCTGCGTGCATCCAAGCGGAACACCTCACCGCACAGGATGGATACATGCATTCCGCTCACCACCAGCACATGGGCAAGGCCCGCGCCCCGGTAGGCGCTGCGCAGCTCCGGGGAAAGATGCGTCCGGTCGCCCACCGTCATGGCCGCCAGCACGCCGCCGGTCTTGCCATCCATGCGGCGGCGCAGGGCTGCGCTGAGCCTTTGCTGCAGCCGGTGGGTGCGGGCACGGAAGCTGCTGCTCTGCCCCAGCTGTTTGAAATCCGGTTTCTCCTCGTCCGGTTCTGCCAGCAGCACAATGCCGTCCGAATACAGGCCGACCCGGCTCTTCTGTGCCGGAACGGACAGCACAAATCTGCCCTGCACCCGCTGCCCCGCCTCACATTCCGGCAGGGTCTCGCATTCCACCCGGAAAGAGGTCTTTGCACCATTGATCTTCTCCACCCGTAAAACCGCGTCCACAACGCCGGGATAGTAAGAATCCGAAACGCTTTCCACCTCTGCCGTCAGCACCAGCGGGCGGGCGGCATATTGCACGCGGATGCGCTCCAGCCGGTTTGCCGTGTACAGCACCGATGCCATGCCCACTGCAGCACCCAGCAGGATGCAGAGCGCCACTTTGCGGGCAGCATCAAAGATGCACAGCACCAGACAAACGGCAACAAAAAATGCCGCAAACGGCACAAAAAGCTCCGTTTGCGGCAAAAAAGCACACACGAACTCAACACCCAGCATTCCAGCGCAGAAAACGCAGAGCGGGCGTCGCATGGCAGCTTAGTGGAAGAACAGGGGCAGCGGCTCCAGGAAGATGATATCCTTGCGCTCAGCTGCATCGCCCTCGGCCAGAACAGCGGCCTGGCCTACAATGGTGCACTGGGTCTGCTCAGCCAGCGCATCCAGAGCCTTGAGGGAACCGCCGGTGGAGATGACATCATCCACCACCAGAACGCGCTTGCCGCTCATCTTGTCCAGCTCCTTGCGGTCGATGACCAGTTTCTGCTTGCCGGCAGTGGTGATGGACTGATCCTCCACCACCACGGGGTCGGTCATATACAGCTTTTCGCCCTTGCGTGCACAGACGTAGGGCTTGCCGCTCTGGCGGCTCATCTCGTGGGCCAGAGGGATGCCCTTGGCCTCAGCGGTCAGCAGGATATCAAAGTCAGGGCACTTTTTCAGCAGCTCGGTGGCAGCAGCCACGGTCAGCTCGGCGTCACCCAGCATGATAAAAGCCGCAATGTCCATGTGGTCATTCACCTTGCAGATGGTCAGCTCACGGGTCAGGCCTGCAACATGCAGGGTATAAGTCTCAGCCATAATTCAACGCTCTCCCTTTTTTGGAATCAGACGGGCAGCTTTTCGCCGCCCAGAACATGGAAATGCAGATGCTTCACGGTCTGGCCTGCGTCCTCGCCAACATTGGAAATGACACGGTAGCCGTTGTTCAGTCCCTGCTCCGCAGCCAGCTTTGCGATCACTGCAAAGATATGGCCCAGCAGTGCGCCGTCCTCTTCGGTCAGCGCAGCAGCAGAGGTGATGTGCTTTTTGGGCACCACCAGAAAGTGCACCTTGGCCTGCGGGTTGATGTCGTAGAACGCCACCACCTGCTCGTCCTCGTACAGCTTCTTGGAGGGGATCTTGCCCTCCGCGATCATGCAAAACAGACAATCTTCCATGGGGAACAACTCCTTCCTGATATTTTATAAACGTCCCCGCCCTTTCAGGCCGCTTTGCGTCCAGTTCTCCCAGAGGTGGCAGCGCGTCAGCGTTGACGGAGAGGGCGGGCCCGTTTTCTTATTCGCCCAGAGCCTTCTTGACGATGGCGCTGACAGCCGCCAGAGCCTCATCGATCTTGGTCTCGTCCTTCAGGCCGGCCATTGCAAAGTCCGGCTTACCGCCGCCCTTGCCGCCAGCAATGGCAGCGATCTCCTTGACCAGAGCACCGGCCTTCAGGCCCTTTTCCTGTGCCTGCTTGCTCACAGTGACAGCCATAGTGATCTTGTCCTCAGCCTTGCCCACCAGAACCGCCACAGCGGGCTTCACAGCCTTGTCGCGGATGGTATCGCACATACCGCGCAGGGTGTCGCCGGTGGTGCCGGTGAAGTATGCAGAAGCGATCTTCACGCCGCCGATCTCCTCGGCATTGTCAAACAGGCTGGTCACCTTGGAAGCGGCGACCTGTGCCTTGATCTCTTCCAACTCCTTGGCCAGAGCCTTGTTCTCAGCCATCACGGCCTCGGCACGGACGGGCAGAGCGGTCACGTTATTTGCCTTCAGAGTGTTTGCCACGGTATGCAGCATAGCCTCCTGCAGGTTTGCACGGATCAGCAGGTTGCGGCCGGTGACAGCCTCGATGCGGCGGATGCCCGCAGCAACGGAGGCCTCGCTCACGATCTTGAAGCCGCCGATCTGGGCGGTGTTCTTCACGTGGGTGCCGCCGCAGAACTCGGTAGACCAGCCCTCGATGTCCACAACACGCACGACCTTGCCGTACTTTTCGCCGAACAGAGCCATTGCACCCAGCTTCTTGGCTTCCTCAATGGGCATTTCCCGGACGGTGACGTTCATGGACTCGTAGATCTTGTCGTTCACGATCTTCTGCACGCGGGCCAGTTCCTCGGGAGTGACAGCGCTGAAGTGGGTAAAGTCGAAGTGCGTGATCTCTGCATCCTGATAGGAGCCTGCCTGATGCACATGGTCGCCCAGCACTTCACGCAGAGCTGCCTGCAGCAGATGGGTGGCGGTGTGGTTGCGGGCAATGGCCATGCGGTATTCCTTGTCCACCTGAGCGTTCAGATGGTCGCCCACCTTCACGATGCCGCTCTCCAGCACGCAGGTGTGGACATAGTAGCCCTTGGGGGTCTTCTTCACATCCAGCACGCGCAGGCTGCAGTCAGCGCTGTTCAGCACGCCGTGATCCGCAGCCTGACCGCCCATCTCAGCGTAGAAGGGAGTCTTATCCAGAACCACCAGCACGCCATCCTTTGCTTCCTCATCGGTAGCAATGGCGTCGGTCAGGGTCTCCTCGTCGCTCAGGGCGACCACGACACCGCTGTCGTTCAGGGTCTCGTAGCCAGTAAAGACGGTGGGCTCTGCATCCAGCGCACCGAACAGATCCTCGCTCCAGCCGGAGATATTCTTCTTCAGGCGCTCCGCACGGGCACGCTCCTTCTGCTTGGTCATTTCGGCGTGGAAGCCTTCCTCGTCGATCTCAATGCCCTGCTCCGCAGCGATCTCCTTGGTCAGATCCAGCGGGAAGCCGAAGGTATCATTCAGCTTGAACACGTCCAGGCCCTTCAGCAGATGCTCATGTGCCTTTTCCAGACCGTCGATCATGTTGTTCAGGATGTTCATACCGGCATCAATGGTGCGGGCAAAGTTTGCCTCCTCGGTGCCGATGACCTTCTTGATATAAGCATCGTGCTCGCGCAGCTCGGGGTATGCGGTCTCGCTGGACTGGATGACAGTCTCCACCAGCTCCACCAGGAACGGGTGAGTGATGCCCAGCATACGGCCATGGCGGGCAGCACGGCGCAGCAGGCGGCGCAGCACATAGCCGCGGCCCTCGTTGGAGGGCAGGATGCCGTCGGACACCATGAAGGTGCAGCTGCGGATGTGGTCGGTGATGACGCGGATGGAGATATCGGTCTTGTCGTCCTCGCCGTAGGTCTTGTTGGCGATGTGCTCCACATGGTGCAGCACGCTCTGGACGGTATCCACCTCAAACAGGTTGCCCACGCCCTGCATCACGCAGGCCAGACGCTCCAGACCCATGCCGGTATCGATGTTGGGGCGTGCCAGACGCTCGTAGTGGCCCTTGCCGTCGGCGTCGAACTGGCTGAACACCAGATTCCAGATCTCCATATAGCGGTCGCAGTCGCAGCCCACGCCGCAGGTCGGCTTGCCGCAGCCGTACTCGGGGCCGCGGTCAAAGTAGATCTCAGAGCAGGGGCCGCAGGGGCCGGAGCCATGCTCCCAGAAGTTGTCTTCCTTGCCCAGACGCACCATGTGGTCGGGGGCGATGCCCACCTTCTTGGTCCAGATATCGTAAGCCTCGTCGTCCTCTTCGTACACAGAGATGTGCAGGCGGTCCTTCGGAATGGCCATCCACTCGTCGGAAGTCAGGAACTCCCATGCCCAGGGAATGACCTCTTCTTTGAAGTAATCCTGGAAGGAGAAGTTGCCCAGCATTTCAAAGAAGGTGCCGTGGCGGGCAGTGATGCCAACACGCTCGATATCCGGGGTGCGGATGCACTTCTGGCAGGTGGTCACGCGGTGACGAGGCGGCTCTTCCTGAGCCAGAAACCACTTTTTCATAGGTGCCATGCCGCTGTTGATGAGCAGCAGGCTGGGGTCGTTCTTGGGCACCAGCGGGAAGCTGTCCAGACGCAGGTGGCCCTTGCTCTCAAAGAAGCTCAGGTACTTTTCACGCAGTTCATTCAAACCGGTCCATTGCATAGGTTTTCTCTCCTCGATTGTCCTTGGCGTTTGCACGTCAGATTTATGATTATGGCAGACGGGGCGGGTGGGCGCAGAAAACAAAAAACAGCCCCATCCCAAAAGGGACGAGGCTGCTTGTAAACTGCTCCGTGGTACCACCCAAATTGCAAAGGATAAAATGTGTCCCCTGCCGCTTTCGGCGCGTTAACGCTGCGCTGCGTCCGACTTGTGTCGCCGGAAGCTCCGGGGCGGCGCAAAATGGAACCGACCGGAACGCCTTGCAGCTGGAAGCGCTCTCTCTGAACGGCGGTGTACATTTCTGACCCCATCATTGCCATCTGTCATAATTTTACATTCCGCAAAGCAGACACAATGCCCCTTTGCGTACAGCTAAATTATAGCATACGCAAAACGTTTGTCAACGGTTTTGAGCAAAATTTACGGCACCCAGATGCGGCGCACCTCCAGCACCTTGCCGCCCTGCACCACCAGCGTGGTATTATAGGTGGTCCAGTTATCGGGGTCTGCATTGATCGCTGCTGCCACCGCATCCGCGCCCGTAGTCTCCACAGCTTCGGCCTGCGGGTCGGCAGAACTGTCCTTCAGCACTACATTCTCTGCCAGCGGCATCGTCTTTTCTCCCATCTCGTAATAGAGCGGGTAATCGTCAAAGGTCATCGTCCGGTAGGTGTCATCATCCTCCAGCTTCAGATCCAGCCCGCCGGGCTGCTCCATGCCGCCGTTGATGCTTACAAGATGGTGCTGGTCATTCCGCTCAATGCTTTTCACCTCGGTTGTCACACATTGATCCTGCGCCGCACCCTCTTCATGGAAGGCGATCTTATCGCCGACAGCAAGCTTTTCAATCTTCTCTTTCTTATAAATGTCGTAGCCGAACACCTTTGCAGTCAATTTACCGTTCTGCACACCGGAGGTAATGGAGGCAGAAACAAATGTGGTGGTCTGCGTGTCATCAAGGTCATCCAGTGTCCATGTCCGCAGATTGATTGGTTCCGTAACGCCTTCTTCTGCCACATGGGACGAGGCCGGCACTACACTGGATGCGGGGGCGCTGGCGGGGGCACCGGAGCCGCCGCAGGCCGTCAATGCGATGCCAGCAGCCAGAACAGCCAGAATCCTACATTTCAGGTTCATAAAAACACCTTCTTTCTTGACGCGGTAGATTTATTTCGCTACAATAAAAACGAATCAAGAACCCATTCTATTGCAACTGATTTTAAGATAGAGAGGAATTTCCCGTGAAAATTTTAAAAGTAAAATGTCTTGCCCCTACCCGGCTGGACAACTATCTGACCCAGCAGTTCCCCGCCTTGACCCCGGGCCGCCTGAACAAGGCCCTGCGGGAGAACAAGATCAAGCTGAACGGCAAAAAGCAGCCCCTTTCCACCCGCGTGATGGCCGGTGACGAGATCAAGCTGTTCATTCTGGATGAAGTGCTGGATGCGGACCGCCGTGTGGAAGGCCCGGCGTGGAAGAACGCCCGCGGCCCGGCACAGGTGGTCTACGACTGCCCGCAGATCGTCATTGTGAACAAGCCCGCCGGTCTTGCCGTGGACGGCCCGGAGGACGACACGCTGCTGAACCGCACCCTGCTCTACCTGAACCAGCAGGGCGAGTACAAGGAGAACGACCTGTACACCCCGGCGCTGTGCCACCGGCTGGACACCGGCACCAGCGGCCTTGTCATCGTTGCCAAGACCCCGGAGGCCGAAGAGTTGTTCCTTGCAGCCATCAAGAACCGCGAAGTGAAAAAGACCTACCTCTGCGTCACCTTCGGCCGTCCGACCCCGCCGGACGCCACTCTGGGCGGCTATCTGCTCAAGGACGCCGACCGCGGCATCGTGAAGATCGTGGAGGACAAGCAGCCCGGTGCCAGGGACGTGGAGACCCGGTACGAGACCATCGCCGTCTCCGGTCGTCTGGCCCTGCTGAAGGTGCAGCTGATCACCGGCCGCACCCATCAGATCCGCGCCCACATGGCCAGCATCGGCTGTCCCATTCTGGGCGACAGCAAATACGGCAACAACACCGCCAACCGCGAGCTGAAACTCAAGTATCAGGCCCTGTGCGCATGGGAACTTACCATGCCCCACTTCAACCAGCCGGACTTTGCCTTCCTCAGCGGCAAGACCTTCCACGCCCCCAAACCGTGGTATTACAATCAGGTGCTGGACGGCACGCTGAAATAAGTTTTTCAGTTTTTTCAATTTGGGGGAATTTTTATGGCCATTCCAAAATACAATGAACTCTATCGTCTGGTACTGCTTTCCTTGCAGGACGGCGGTACGCACTCTATGAAAGAAGTTCGAGATTTTATCATTTCGACTCTGCATCTGACCGAGCAAGACCTTGCCGAAACATTGCCCAGCAACCCTAAAAGCAGTGTTTTTTCCGGTCGCGTCGGCTGGGCTAAGACCTACCTGCTGAAAGCCCAGATGATAGATTCACCCCAACGCGGGCACATTTTCATAACACCTTCTGGAAAGGCTCTGCTGGAAAGCGGCATTTCTATTACCAACACCGTTCTCGCTCAAAAGTGCCCAGAATTTCTGGATTTTTATCGGCGTAAAAACAGCGGAAGCGATTCTATTACACTCGCGCCCGACGAAGTTCAGGCAGAAGTCCCAGAAACACCACAGGAAACATTTGACCGGGTCTACGCCATTATCAATGAGCAGTTGGCCGACGATCTTCTGGCCGAGGTTCTGAACCAGACTCCAGCATTTTTTGAACAACTTGTCGTCGATTTAATGAAAGCCATGAACTACGGCGAAGGCTTTGTCACCAAATACAGCGGCGACGACGGAATCGATGGAATCATTCATGAAGATCAGCTCGGTTTTAATTTGATCTACATTCAGGCCAAGCGTTGGAAACCGGATGTTACCATAGGCAAACCAGAACTGCAAAAATTTGCCGGAGCCATGATGGGCCCGCCCAGAGTAGAAAAAGGTCTTTTTATCACGACCGCAAAGTTTTCTCCCAAAGCCAGAGACTTTGCCAACGCGCAGCATATTATTCTGGTGGATGGCAAACGCCTGACCGAATTGATGATCGAATATGGCGTTGGGGTTTCTACCCAAAAAGCATATCTGATCAAGCGTGTTGACAGCGATTATTTCTCCGACAATTGAATGTTCTTCTGACACCCATAACACCAAAAAAGATGACCCGGAGCGGCAGGCCCCGGGTCATCTTTTTGTTTTGCGTTTTAGTGGAAGAGGCTTTCAAGCCAGCCCAACGTGGACTCGGTCGCACTGGTAAACGAATCCTGAACTTCCTGAATGCTGTCCAGCAGCTTGGCACCCTCGGTATCTTTTACCGACCAGTAGGTTCCGGTGCTTGCAGAACCATCCGAAACCGTAAAGTCGCTGGTGAAGCAAAGGTTATCGCCATTGGAGTCGGTCACGATCACCATGTAAGTGTAGCTGCCTGCAGGCAGTTCGCCAAAACGGATCTCGCTGTCCAGCGTCTTGAAGGAGAAGCCCGCCGCATTGGGCGATGCCTGCGCCGTGACCACAGTCTGGTCATTTTCATCCAGCACCGCCACCTGAACATCGGTCAGCGTCATACCCAGTGCAGCGTTCGCGGTACCGGTCATGGCCATGCCCTTGCCTGCATGGATGTTGATGGGATAACTCATACCTTCCAGCCGCAGGCTATCCGGCGAGGACGCAACCGCGTTGTGATCGGATGCCACATACCAATAGCAGGAAGAGCCGTTGATCGAAACACTGGAATTTTCCAGCGGGATACGGCCGGAAGAAATATTCCCTGCCGGGTCGGAGCAGTAGAAAGTACCATTGGTGTAATCGGTCAGCAGCAGCGCGTGGGGCTGGCTGCGGTCATACAGCACGATGCCCTCCGGATGCTGCGACAGCAGGGTAATGAGGGTCTGGATCTTTTCCTGTTTGCGGGAAGGCAGGGTTCCGTAGCCCACCTGCATTTCCTTATATGTAAAGCTGTGTGAGAGACCGTTGGCCCATGCCGTGGAGCGTACGCTGTTTTCTGTCACAGCGGTCCAATCCGTCAGACCATCAAGATACGCCCGGCGGCGCAGCATCATGGCTGCGGATGCCAGCGTGCAGGTGCCGCCGCGGCTCTGCTTGAAATAGAAGCCCGCGTCCACATTCAGGTCCACTGCCAGAGCAGCAGGCAGGCAGGTGAGCATTACCACCAGCGTCAGCACAAGGCTCAGCAGTTTTTTGCGAAAATGGGACGGTGCAACGGTATTCACGGTCGATTCTCCTTTCAGCTTCTGCAATTCCTGTTATCTACCGCTATAAAGTATACCAGCCTGTTACCATTTTGTAAACGTTTATGAAGCGTTTTTCTCAATATTAACACGTTTGGGCAGATTTTGTTAGAGAGAATGCATAGTTTCCAGAGCGATATTCTACATTTCCGACAAAAAAATCAGCCTATAAAAAGAATGCAGGAAAAAATTTTTCAGCGCAAATCTACTAGGTTTCTCTGATTTCCCCAGACGATCCCGGTAGTCCTTCCGGATCCTTTATGCCAGTCGTCGCAGGCATTCGATCAAAGCAGGCGTGCCTGCGATCGACCAGATAAAATCGTTGGCATTGTGGTCAAAATTGTGGTCAAAACCAAATGAGGTCAGCCCACAAGTCATGTTCACTGATGGGGCAAAGCACACGGCATGGGTTTCCTACCGCCACTACGTTAGCAGGAATGTCCTTTGTCACAACGCTTCCCGCACCGATCACCGTATTATCCCCAATGGTAACACCCGGCACCACGATCACGCCAGCACCCAGCCAGCAGTTGCGTCCAATGCGGATGGGCAGATTGTACTGGTATGCTTTCTCACGCAGTTCCGGCAGGATCGGGTGGTTTGCGGTTGCAAGGACACAGTTCGGACCTATCATGGTATGCTCCCCGATGTAGATATGGGTATCATCCACGCAGGTCAGCCCGAAGTTGGCATAGACATAATCGTCCATGTGAACGTGCTTTCCGCCCCAATTGGCGTGAAACGGCGGCTCGATCCAGCAGCCTGCGCCGCACTCTGCAAGCATTTCTTTCAAAAGCTGCTCCCATTTTGCGTGTTCGGAAGGGCGGGTATGATTATAAGCATACAGCCGCTCCATGCAAAGTTCCTGCTCTGCCATGATGGATTCATCCGTTGGGTCGTAGACTTGTTGGCTGTGGATCGCATTTTTATCGGCATGGTTCTACTCTCCTTATTTATAAGGAATCTTTCTCATTTTTCAGTAGATTCTTCCAGATTCTTTCGGTACTGTGCCGGACTTACACCATACTCTTTCTTGAATACCCGGCTAAAATAGAGTGGGTTATCATACCCTACGATCTCTGCAATTTCTCCAATATTGTATTCGGTGTTCTCCAATAAGCTTTGTGCATTTACCATCCGAAGGGACAGGATGTATTGTGCAGGGCTTATTTTCATGTACAGCTTAAAATTACGGATAAACCAGTTCGTACTGATATGCAGCGATTCTGCGTAATCGTCCACACTGACCTTTGTATTATAATTCTCGTTAAAGTAGGCAACGGCGGCTTCGATTTCTTCCGGGATGCTTGTAGTTGTTTTCTCGCTTTCCTGCTGTTGCCTGCTTACTAAAAGCAGAATGATGTTGAAGAGAGAAGCAATATAGTCTTCATAGCCATATTCACATTGTTGCAGTTCCCGGATGATCTTTCGGAACAGCATTTTGTAATCCGGCAGTGTGCCGCTGTAAAAAACGTGCTTGTCCAATGGTATTCCGTGATAGTTCAGGATGTTTTTGACATCGTATCCTGTAAAGTGAATCCAGAACACCTCTGGATGATCTTCTACATAGTAGACATACTTCTGGATTTCTTTCGGCTGATAAAGCACCATGTGTCCAGAAGTCACCACTTCCTCAACACCATCGAACCAGAAGTGTGCTTTACCAGATGCCACATAGAGGATTTGATAATCTCTGCGACCCTTTGCCCAAAAAGTAGGTAGCTTAGGGCGTTTTTTCAAGCGATAAGTGCCGCAGCTGCCTACGACCAGCGGCTTTGAGTAGTCTTTGAAATCCAAACGGGAGTTGTTCAAATATCCTGAGTTGAAATACATCCCTGCGTCCTCCTCATCTTCAGAGATTTTACAGTGATTTGGGAAATGTTCTATCAAAAAATTACAAACTCTTTGATTTTGTGCATATTTTGTTCCATCTTGTCTATATCTTTTCGTTCCATTAGATTCTATAATATTTTCAGACGGAACGCAAGAGATTTGGGCAACTTGCGTAATGAGAATTCCAGTCTGAAGTGCGCAGCAGATTGGTCGCGCCCACACAAAACAAGCAAGATGGGAGAAAGCACAATGACTGAGAAGCGTTATCTAAAGTGGTATAATAAAGTCGGCTATGGTTCAGGCGATATTGCGGGCAACGTGGTGTATGCATTCCTGTCCTCCTTCGTCATGATCTATCTGACCAACACCGTTGGCCTGAACCCCGGTATTGTCGGCACTCTGATTGCAGTTTCCAAACTGCTGGACGGTGTGACGGACATTTTCTTTGGTTCTTTGATTGACAAAACGCATTCTAAGATGGGCAA
>ENA-UEPJ01001526-UEPJ01001526.1-human-gut-metagenome-genome-assembly--contig:-NODE-1526-length-27347-cov-6.416135_pt1 | contig 27347 bp, 19 predicted proteins | sample MGYA00242890_ERZ507896 | MGnify/ENA primary metagenome ERZ507896 (study PRJEB26167, sample SAMN06115508) | human gut metagenome | host: Homo sapiens | place: China:Qinghai | collected 2015-08-20... | reverse complement strand
CGTAACGTAGGCTATAATAAATGCCGCGATGCCCACCGCGGAAGGATGTTCCGTTTGCTGTGGACGTTCGTGGATTTAAAACTACCATCCGCAATGAGCCACGCTATTCATAAGATTGTCAGCATAAAACGCTGCCAATCTTATTTCATATCGCGGCGTTCGCCGCATCTCGGCATAAGTAAAGACAGCGAATCATGCGCAAGCGCCCATCGCTGTCTTCACTATGCCTATGCGCGGCTCATTGCTCGCGTAACTTTCCATTTAGTTACCGCACTCTACGCTGATGCGGTTGAAGATCGCCATGATCTCCTCGGTGTTGATGGTCTTCTTCTCTTCTCCGGCTTTGTCGAGGATGGCTTTTCCTTCGTGCATCATGATCAGGCGGTTACCGTATTCTACGGCATAGCGCAGATTGTGGGTGACCATAATAGTGGTCACTTTCTTCTCCTTTACGACCTGATTGGTGAGCTCCATGATGATCTCCGCAGTCTTGGGATCCAGGGCTGCGGTATGCTCATCCAAGATCAGGAAATCAATCGGTGTCATGGTAGCCATGAGCAGCGCCAGTGCCTGTCTCTGTCCTCCGGAGAGGGAGCCGACCTGCACACCCATCTTATCTTCCAGTCCCAGATTTAAGGGGCGTAACATCTCGCGATACTCTTCCAACTTTGCTTTATTCACACCACGTCCCAGGTTATAAGGCTTGCCCTTATTCTCCGCAATGGACATGTTCTCTAAAATCGTCATGCCGGGGCAGGTTCCCTTGGAAGGATCCTGATAGACTCTGCCGATCCGACGCTGACGAATATAATCCTTCTGTCTCGTAATATCTTCTCCGTGGATCAGGATCTTGCCGCTGTCCACCGCAATGCTTCCACAGATGATGTTCAGCATGGAAGTCTTACCGGAACCGTTGCTTCCTACAACGGATACGAATTCTCCGTCCTTTACCGTAAGGTTGAAATCCTTGAACAGGCACAGCTCGTTGACCGAACCGGGATTGTAATTCTTGTTGATATTGATAAGTTCTAGCATGCTTTCACCTTCTTTCTGTCCATGCTGACCACCAGAATGATCAGGAACAGGACTGCTGTGATCAGCTTGATGGCATTAGGGCTGATACCTGCGAACATGGCTACTGCCACACATGCCTTATACAGAATGGATCCCACCACAACACTGCTGGTCACACGGAAAAATGTTGCCTTCTTGAACAGGCTGGTGCCGATGATAACGCTGGCCAGACCGATGACTACCGCACCGGTTCCGATGGAAATCTCAAAACTTCTCTGCTGCTGTGCATAGATACAACCGCTTAAGGATACCAGACCATTGGCAATGGACAGCCCCACAATCTTCACCAGTCCTTTATCCACACCGAGGCTGGTAACGATAGTATCATTGTCACCTACGGCACGCAGCAGGAATCCGGACTTGGTACTCATGTACCAGTCTAACAGATATTTTGCCACCATGGTGATCAGGAAAATAATGATCACATTTTTGAAATTCGACAAAAAAGAGGGGGTAATGCTGTTCACAAAGCTGTTGTTGAAAATATTTTCCTTATCAAAAATAGCTACATAGCCGGAGCCTGCCACCCACAGATTGATGGTATACAGACCGGTCATCATAATGATACCGGAAAGCAGGTCTCTTACTTTCAACTTCACATGGATCAATCCGGTACAGATTCCTACCAGTGCTCCGCCTAAGAATGCAATGGGAAGGGTGAGGATTGCCGGGACGCCGAAACCGTTGATCAGACGCACAGTGATGGCAGCCCCAAAGGGGAAGCTGCCATCGACCGTAAGATCCGGGAAATCCAGTATTTTATAGGTAATGTAGACACCCAGTGCCAGGATGCCGTAGATCATTCCTTGTTCCAGTACGCTTAATAATAACGCCATATTTTTCTCCATTCTTAAAATCCTGTATATCCGGATTACTCTATTATTTTCTGCCTGTCGGCAGCTATTTCCTGATTACTGTACTACGATCTCATCAAAGGACTGGTAAGCATCGGTCTTGTAATTCTCGGGAAGTTCCAGGTTGATCTTCTCTGCTGCTGCAAAGTTCACATACAGGCTGGGCTCGGAGATCACTTCGAAATTCAGTTCGGAAGCTTCTGCCTCTCCCTTCAGGACTCTTGCTGCCATCTTACCGGTCTGCTTGCCGAGTTCGATGTATTCCAGACCCATGGATGCCACGCAGCCAGCCTTAACCTGCTCTACTTCGGAACCAAATACGGGGATGCCTGCCTTGTTAGCCTCATCCAATACCGTCTGCAGTGCGCTTACTACGGTGTTGTCGGTCAGGTTGGTAATGCAGTCTACCTTGGATGCGATATCCGCTGCTGCCAGAGCTACCTCAGACATTGCGGTAACACCGCTGTCCACGATCTCGAATCCGTAGTTGCCTGCCAGAGCCTTGTACTCTGCGATGGTACTGATGGAGTTTGCTTCGCTGGTGGTGTAGATGATACCGATGGTCTTCGCTTCAGGAAGTACCTCACGGATCATTTTCAACTGTGCATCTACTGCCAGTGCATCGGAAGTACCGGTGATGTTGCCTACGGGAGTACCATCCTCATTGGCCAGACCTGCTTCCACAGGATCAGATACTGCAGTGTAGATCACGGGAATATCTGTATTCATTGTAGCATTGTATGCTGCCATAGCGCAAGGAGTTGCGATAGCACAGATCATATCTACTTTCTTACTTACGAAGTTGCTGGCGGTCATGGCGGAGGTTCCGTTGTCTGCCTGTGCATTGACATATTCGATCGTCAGGTTCTCACCCTCTACAATACCTTCCTCTGCCAGCCCCTGAATAAATCCTTCACGACAGTTGTCCAGGGAACCATGTACGGCGTACTGCATGATACCAATGGTGTAATTGTCCTTGCCTGCGGTGCTGCCACATCCGGTGAGGGCACCCATTGCCATAACTGCGGTTAATACTGCTGCCAAAATTCTCTTCTTCATAATCTTATTCCTCGCTTTCTGTACGTCCTGCGTACCATGATATGCAGCGCATACCATAAAATAGTTTGCTCATAAGATTACTGAACCTTTCACTGTCATGAAAGCCAGATGCTTTCGCATCTGTACCCACATTCGTATTTGCATACAAGCGTCATGTGGATTGAAAGACTTTCATAACAAAAAAACGCCTCAAATGTATATTGCTATACACTTGAGACGGTAATAAGCTCTTGCTCATCATCGTGGTGCCACTCAATTTGACAATTCCTGCGAATTGTGTCCACTCTCTCTGGATACTATCATATCCATCGGCTTGATAACGGGTCCGAATCCCGCTGACGCCTAAAACTGATCTGTTCTCGGGCCAGCCTCGGAAGTCCATTCGGCGAAAGTTCCTTTACCGTGATCCCACCATCCACGGCTCTCTGTAAAATTCCCTAAGGCTTACTACTCTTCCTCACAGGTTTGGTAAACTTATGAATGTTGTTTATGTGTCTTAGAATAATCTCTATTTTCTATTTTGTCAATACTATTTTTAGAAAATTTACAAATCTTATCCGTACTGTCACATACTTACATTCGTAAACCCAACGAATCCAACGAACAACTGTTACTCTGTCTCTGGCAGAGTGATCACCACCTTGAACAGGTCACCGTCCGTGACGATCTCCATATCGCCCTTCTGCAGCTCCGTCAGGCTCTTGGCAATGGACAGTCCCAGTCCGTTGCCCTCCATATGGCGGGATCTGTCCCCTCTGGTGAACCGCTCTTCCAGCTCCTCCGGTGACATTTCCAGCGGGTAGGCCGACATGTTCCGGAAAATAATACTGACATTCTGTCCGTCATGCTCAACATTCAAATAGACACGGCTGCCTGTCTGGGCATATTTGTAAATATTGTTTAACAGATTGTCAAACACTCTCCACAGATGCCTGCCGTCCGCCATGACCTTTACGGTCTCCTCCGGCTGTTTTACGATAGTTTCCAGCTTCTTGTCAGAGAATCGCTGCTCGTATTCCCCCGCCGCCTGTGACAACAGTACCGATACATCGCAGACTTCCGGGTGTACTTCCAGATTGCCTGTGGTGGCTTTGGAAGCCTCCAGCAGATCGTCCAACAGTTTTTTCAACTTCTTGGACTGGCGTAACAACACTTCCGCATACTCCGAGATCCGCTGTTTCTTTTCAGAATCCGGATCCGTCGGGCTGCTCCCTGTGACTGCGTCGTTCTCTTCCACTTCTTTTCCGATGAGATCCGCATAATTGATAATGGAAGTCAGTGGTGTCTTAATGTCATGGGAGACATTGGTAATGAGCTCCGTCTTTAAATGTTCGCTTTTCATCCTCTGTTCCACGGCTGCGGAAATTCCCTCGCCGATGCGGTTCAGATTCTCTCCGTGCTCCTTGAAGGACAATACCATATGGGAGGTATCCAGCTTATAATTCAGATCTCCGTCCGCCAATGCTTCACTGCCCTCCTGCAGTTCTTTGCACATCAATGCCACAAAAGTAATCGCACCGCACAGAATAAATTTCTCTATGGCCCAGAAAAAGAGTAATACATCTGTATCATTATAAAACAGCATTAAACCGAAAAACTCTACCACGCAGACTGCAAGGCACAAAAGTGCTGTTCTCCATACCATAGGAATCCCACGGATCAATTTCACAATACCGTGGAAAACTCTCTTGCAGAATCTTTCGAAGAACCGGAACACTCTATACAGGATCGTATTCTGCCACCATTTTCCCATTTTCAGGCGAATAGCCAACTCCATGCAGTACAGGGTGCACCATATCACCTCTGCGGCAAACAGTACCACCAGAACGATCAGATTGATCATACTTGAGTTCATACCGATCCATCCAAAAGCCAGGTACAGACCGGTAAAAGCTCCAACAATAACGACCACTGTATACACATCCAGGTGGATATCATGGATCGCACTGGGGGTAATACCCTCCCTGCCATTCTTATGTCCGGCACTGCACAACAGGAAGATAAAGCATAATAATGCCAGTATCGTTCCCGTACAGCATACCACAGGGATCACATTTCGGTTATCATAAAACTGCTCTGCCTGATGATAGATCAGGGCATATTCGTCTTCCTTCGGCAGGCTGGGATTCACTGTCAGGGTAACCACAATACGCTTGTTACGCTCTGCTAATGCTTCCTCTGCAGCCTCTTCCTGCTGCCGTTCTGTCTCACTTAAGGCATCCTTGATCATCCATTTTGCATATTGTTCCGCCCGTTCAACCGGCACATAAATCTCTCCACCTAAGGATACGCTGTCCCCCAGATCCAGATATTTCTCCAGATTGCCGGAGGAAAGGGCTTCCTGCTCCGCTGCCGTTATGCTTTCCACATCAGACCCGGTATTGACAGATGGTTCAAGCTCCATGATATCAGAGCTTTCAGAGCTTCCGTAACTTTCATAGCTATCAGAGGCAGAGGAAGTTTCTGTGTTGATATAGGTGTTATCATTCCTATGCTGCACCTGGGACTCCAGCCGGTAAGTCAGATCATTTGTCTTGTCTACATAATCCTCGTTCTTCCATTCTCCCAGGAATTCATCCGTATCCAGATCGTAGCTCTCCACCTTTACCCAGATGTTCCGCTGCCTGCAATAAGCTTCCATGGTCTGCAAGCTCTCATTCTCATACCAGTCGCGTATCCGATACAGATCCTGATTGACCTGCCGGTACAACAGCTGATCATGGATAAACATCCTTTCACCGGAGGAATACGCTCCACTGTCTGCAAGCATACAGGTACCATAGAGTCCCAACACCCCCACAATTGCGGCTGCGATCATCAGAACAAATGCCACAACCTTTGCCATTGTGCTGCCCAACAGGCTGTTTCCCTGTGCCGGTGCATTCTTTTTTTTCTCTGCTTTTTCTCTTTTTTTCCGTTCCCTTTTATTCTCTGACAATGCTGGTTCTACCGTCGTACTCACTGTTTCTTCCACCGGATTTGCCACTCTGTCCTGTTCTGTGCTCCTGCTGTTTTCTTCCCTGTTATCCATATTCCTGTCTCCTTATTTCCTCAAGCTGCTCCGCTCACCTGCCTGCTCTTATCCCTGCTTCTCACATTTGTATCCCTGGCCCCAGACTACTTTTAAGTATCTGGGTTCTGCCGGATTGATTTCCAACTTTTCCCGTAAATGCCGGATATGTACCGCCACGGTATTCTCGCTGCCCAGGGGCAGGTCGTTCCAGATTCTGGTATAGATCTCCTTCGGGGAAAATACCTGTCCCGGATTCTGGATCAGAAGCTTTAAGATCTCATACTCCGTGGGCGTCAGTGCTACCAGCTCGCCGTCCAGCATCACCCTTTTCTCCTTGTCATCCAGTTCGATACCACCGACTCTTATCACATCCGGTCGGACAGTACCTCCACCCAGCTGCATATAGCGACGCAGTTGGGATTTGACTCTGGCGGATACTTCGATGGGGTTAAAAGGCTTCGTGATATAGTCATCCGCTCCTACCGTAAGTCCCAGCACCTTGTCGGAATCCTCGCCCTTGGCAGTCAGCAGGATCACCGGCACGTTACTCCTTTCCCGAATCTTGATCATAGCCTGAATGCCGTCCAGCTTCGGCATCATAATATCCATCAGTACCAGATGCACCTCATTCGTCTCTACCATATGTACGGCTTCCTCACCGTCAAAAGCCTCCAGAAAATGATAATTGGTGTCATTTAAGTATATCTTTAACGCGTTTACGATATCCTTCTCATCATCACAGATCAATATATTGTACATACTCTCCCTCATTTCCATACCGGCCATTGCCGCCCGGCACCTTTTCCGCAAGGGCTTCCCTTACGCTAAAATCATTGTAACAGAATCCAGATTAATAAAAAACAGGAAAAACCTTTAAAACTTTATTAAGATGACTTTACATAAAAACACCCTCTGCCATTCCCAGAAGAGCAAAGGCAAAGGGTGTGGACAACACATGTTGAAAAGTGAACAGTGAGCAGATCAAATAGCCGGTGAGGCCGAGGAAAACTGCAAGTGCCCGGGGATCCCTGGTTGCGGAGATTCGAAGGTTCCGGAATGCGGTGAGGAAGATCCCACCGTAGGCAATGACTCCCAGAATTCCCTGCTGTACCAGGAGGGTCAGCCATTCGTTATGGGCATTGGAATAGATATTGTTGTCCAGAAGTCCCCGGTTGATCCAGTCCATGGCGTCACTGCCCCATTGATAGAGCGCATAATAGAAGCTGTCAGGGCCCATACCGAATATCTGAAACAGGAGTCCCTCTTTTCCATAAGTAAGAATCGTGACCTTCCACAGTGCCAGTCGGCCGTTGGCAACTTCCGACACTTTATCACTGCCGGGCAGATATCCCGCCACCAGCAGACAGCCAAGAAGCAGTGCCGCCAGCGTCACCGCAACCGCAAGCCCCACAAAGGTCCGAAAAACCCGGCCGCTCTCCAGCCGGTCACTTCTCTCCTGTCTCTCCCGCAGCTGCAAAATCAGATATACCGCCACTTCCACAACAAACACCACATACCAGGCCGGAGTAAAAAAGAGTCTTTTTTCGGCATCCCCTGCCAGCACCAGGCCGGTCAGATGTAACAGCAAAAACATCCTGACCATAAATACCGAAAGCGGTAAAAGCATCAGGATCTCCAACGCCCGCAGCAGCCGGCCTCTCTTCCGCAGAGAAAGCAACAGTAACAGCAGGCTTAATCCGCAGGCTGCCAGTATAGCTGTAGTACTGTTGGAAGTAATGGCCGATGCAAAAAACACAAAGCTCCCAATCATCCCCAGTACTCTGACCTGCCGTTTTCCCATAAAAGCAGCTGCCAGAGAGATACCTGCCGTCACACTGATATAGCCTGCATACCAGTTGTTGTTACCGATGGTGGACAACAGCTGGGTCCGGTTCCATTCTCCGTTTTCCATTCCGCGGAAAGTTCCCAGCACATCGATGTCCAGACGGTTCAACAGTCCGATCAGTGTCACGATTCCCGCTGTGATCCCGGCGATCCACCAGATACTTCTGCTGCCGTCATAATACCGGGATACCGCAAAATAGATCCCCACCAGCAATCCCTGGGTCACCAGCCCCATATACCAGCCGGGATACCCTAAAAGGACATCCTCCCTGCAGGGACTGATTCCATAAGAAAAGATTGCAGACACCAGATACAACAGCATAAACACATCCGTTTTCTTCCACGTCCGTTTCGTTGTCCGTTCTCCCCGGATCCTCTGCCACAGCACAGCCAGCACCACAAAAGCCCCCAGCACCAGCGTAGTATTCCGGAAAAACAAATATTTTGCATTTCCGATCATCACCAGCTTGTTCTGCATATACAGCGGTAAACCGGCAAAAAGAATCACCAGATACCCATAAACCAGCATACTCACGGTCTCTTTTGTATTTTGTTCCTGTTTCTTCATAGCTTACATTATCCTTCAGACTGAAAAACAAGGCACCCCTCATTAACTGAAGAGTGCCTTATATTTCCCGGTTATTTTATTTCCTTACGGTTACTTATTTGCCGTAACGCATCTGCAGGTACAGAGGACCATACCATTCAATAGCATTGTCTTCTGCCTTACCGGCAGGGATGGTTACCGTATACTCATTGCCTTCGAAGGTGTACTCCAGCTCCAGAGCTACCGTCTGCTTCTTGTACAGAGCCTGCATGATATCGTTGGGCAGAGCATTGATATTCTTGTCTCTGCTGATCTTGACAGTAGCACCGTCCTTGGCATTAGCGATCTCGCTTGCCACATTGTCACGATATCTTCCAAATGCGTTGTCAGTACCTTCTGCTGTTGCGGTATTATTAGCTTCTGCAATAGCAAAAGTGGAGAAGTGATTTACAGTAAAGGTCAAAGTGTTTGCGGAAGCATTGTAAATAGGCTTGATTTCTTCCAGTCCACCATTTACAAAGTGGAAAATCACTGCCTTATTACCATCTACACCTGCAGGAGTCTCAATGGTAACTGCTACGGGAATAGGCAGAGATTCAACTGAATAAGTACCAGCCTTCAGGCTGATTTCTACATATACGGGAGTAGAAGTTACTGCGTATGTAGAAGAAGTAATCTCAGGTGTAGCCGCCGGTGCTTCTACACTCAGTGTTGTGTCAGGAGCAACAAATGCTGCACCAACAATGCCTACAGCCTTTACAGCGCCGGAGTTAGCAAGAGTAGTATCCTTAATTCCCTTTGCCTTTTTGTATGCTGCTTCGATGGCTGCAACATCATTAACAGTATCCTGTCCTGCATTCATTGCTTCCTTCAGATCCTGAGAACCGATCTTTATCAAAGCAACTGCCGCATTATCTGCAGATGCCGCATCAGTAATCTTGGATGCATCAATAGCATCTACCGCATTCTTTACCTCTTCTACCGGTTTGGTGCTCGGTGCAGGGGTCGGTGTAACCACCGTATTATTCTCACTTGCTACAGATACGGTAGACAGTGCACTGCTGCCGTAAGGAATTGCAAATACTGCGAATGCAATGGCTGCGGCAATGATTAATTTCTTTTTCATTATCTCATTCCTCCTAAGTATAATGTTATGGATTTTATTTTTACCGCTATTTAGTTTACCCCCCCCCGTAATATTGTCAATACTGTTTTTCCATTTTTTCGCATTTTCCATGTGCAAAAAAGCATGCCCTTTCGCCCCTCAAAACGGGACTTACAGACATGCTTTTCTGCTTTTTTATTTATTTTTCTTGTTGGAATGCTGTTTTAATTCTTCCAGGGCTTCCTTGAATTTCTCAGAACTCATAGTAGGGTTGGAACGGATCATGTCACGCTGGAAGAAATCTCTTAAGCTGCTGACATTCTCTCTGTCTGCCACGCTTCTGGTGTACTTCTGCCGCAACTCGGCGACCTCGTTCTTCACGCTCTCCAAATACTGATTGGGAGATTTCTGTGCGGAAGTGCGGAAGCTCTCCAGCTTGCCCTCAATGTTGGACTTCAGGTCCTCCACTCTGGTGGTAATACTTGCAGTAAAGTCTTCCTTCTTCTGTGCCAGGCTATCACTGAAGCCTTCCCTGCGGTTCTCCAGATCTTCACTGGTCACAGCAATAATGACATCCAGCCGTTTCTGGATCCGCAGCATATCTTCTTTTGCCTTCTCCATCTTCTCCAGTACATCCCGCAGATCCAGGGCTGCCTTGAAGGATAATGCGAAATCCGCACCGATCAGCGCCGTCAGCACCAGTGTCACAGGAGTGAGGATGCTGTCCGGAATGGACAATACCAGATGTTCAATGGGCTTATGGATAAACTCCGTCATCAGGATCGTCAGACCACCCCATGCCAGCGAGGACCCCAGGCAGATATGTCCCTGGAAATTGAATTTATTCTTGGAATAGTCCCAATATCTGACTTTAAATAACGCCTCCATGGTCACGCCTGTGACATACTCCAGCACCGTAGCCCCAATACATCCGGCGATGTAGACCATCACCAGATTATCCTGGAACGGCATGGACACCACTAACATCATGATGGCGCCGCTGCCGTACAGCGGCAGAAACGGTCCGCGGCAGAAACCACGGTTGACCAGCTTCCTGCTTTTCAGGGATACATAGGTGGATTCAAAACACCAGCCGAAAAAGCAATAAAAATAAAAGAAAAATAGCCATTGGATCGCAGTATAATGATACACTGTTTAACCTCCTTCACGTCTTCGTTTTTTCCTTACGAGCAAGGTAGCTGTCATCTCATGACCGAACCGCTACGGATATACCTCAGCCTCCATGGCAAGCTTCCCCTTCCTCGTGGCATGGGGTTCTCCACTTATGCGGAATTTACCGTAGCCTCTGGCATTTACCACATCCCCCGCCTCCAGGGGCTTGGAATTATTTTCACACAGCCTGCCGTTCACATATACCTTTCCCGCCCGGAACAGCTCCAGGCAGTCACTTCTGGATTTATTATATACCTTGGAAATGACAGCATCAACACGTGGACTTGCCACCTGAATGACCTGACGCACCGGTTCTTCCTGCGGTACTTCTGCCGCCGCATCCACCACCTCACACTTCACGTGGGTGTGGCGGATCTGCTCCAGATTGTCACAGACGAATTCCGCGATGGTATCCAGACAGAATAAAAATGCTTCGCCCTCTCCCGGCAGGATATCACCGATGGTGCTCCGTTCAATACCCAGGTTCATCAGTGCCCCCAGATAATCCCTGTGGGACAGCTTGTCTGCAAATTTCGCGGATAGAGGTCTGATCCGGATACAGCAGATAGGAAAGGGCTGTTCATAGCCCAGCTCCGCCTCACTGCCGAAGCGAAGGAGCTTCCGCTCTGCCTCTTCCCTGCCGCCGTATAAGGTGATCCCTGCGAACTTCACTTCCCGTTCCACCTGCCACAGGGCATCCTGCTCCGCCAGTCCTAAGAATCCGGTAAATGTGTACTGGTTCTGGTTGTAGGATTTATCTGCCAGTTCACGGATCCGGTTTTTCAGCTGTTGTATTTCTTTTTCATTTTCCACGGACATTCCCGTACATCCTTCCTGCTGTTCTCACTTTGCTTTTGCAAATATTACACTGTACACATTATCCCAGTGCCACATCCAACATCATCATCAACGCAAAACCAATCGCAAAGGCAATGGTTCCCAGGTTGGAATGCTCTCCCTCACTGGCTTCCGGAATCAGTTCCTCCACGACCACATAGATCATGGCTCCGGCTGCAAAAGCCAGCATATAAGGTAAAATAGTTGTCACAATGCTTGCCAGTGCAATGGCCAGGATTGCTCCCACCGGTTCCACTGCTCCCGACAATACGCCTAAGGCAAAGGACTTTCCTCTCTTATTTCCTTCACTCCGAAGAGGCAGGGAAATAATGGCTCCCTCCGGGAAATTCTGAATGGCGATACCGATGGCCAGCGTCAGGGCTCCCGCCATCGTAACAGTTCCGTCCCCGTTTAACACTCCGGCGAAAATAGCACCACACGCCGCACCTTCTGGAAAATTGTGAATGGTCACCGCCAGCATCAGCATGGCTGTGCGGTTCAGACTGCTCTTATGGCCTTCCGGTGCATCGCTTCCCACATGCAGATGGGGTACCATGCTATCGATGAACAACAAAAAAACAATACCGATCAGGAATCCGATCACTGCGGGAAGAAATGCAAGCTTCCCCATCTCTTCGCACATATCCATGGCCGGTATCAGCAAAGACCACACCGAAGCTGCCACCATGACACCGGCAGCGAATCCGGTAAATATTCTCTGAATATTGCCGCCAATCTGTTTTTTCAGGAAAAACACACAGGCTGCCCCTGCAGTCGTTCCCAGAAACGGAATCAGAAGACCGGCTACAATGCTTAAATCCATGAAACACTCTCCTTTCTTTCATTATTCTATGTAACTCGCAGCAAGATGGTATCTTGTCTGCCTTTTCAAATCATTTTTACTAAAATCCCGCCAGATCGTTGCCCAGGACGGCATACATCAGGAAATTCACACCACACACCAGATGGTAGCAGAATACCGCGATCTCGCCCACGACGAAGATCACCTTCCAGCTCTTCCACCACTCCCTGATATTCCGCACCATGACGATCAACGTCATCAGGAAGACAAAGAACATACCGTGCATATAGCCCCAGGAAAAGTTGGCATGCATCATGCGGAATCCTTTTTCATAGAAGATCAGGAACATTACTGTACCCATAAGATAATTCAGCCATGCAAACCAGTAATATCTGTTGGACTTTATATTTTTGAAATCAAATACCAGATTCAGGAAAAGTACGCCGATGGGCAATGCCATTCCCATGATAATACTTAAAGGAATGCTTTTGCAATAATTGCTCCATACTTTGGCAAAGCCGATGGCGATGCCTGTCTCCTCTCCCATGGCATTCGTCCCGGTGAAAATTCCGGAAAACTGGTACAGCAGGGCAATTCCCGTGGGGATCATGGTCACACACAGACAGAAGGCATTGCGAAAACTTTTTCCTCTGCTTACGATCAGCTGGATCAGGAGGATCAGACCGATCAGAGGCACCACTACCATCGTATAGCTTGGTTTGGTCATGGTGGTCAGCAGAAGGCTGACTGCGAAGAGAACGCAGTTCTTCCACTGAAAATCCTTCTGATATTCCGACAGCACCTTCACCGTCTCAAAAAAGCAGATAATCGCAAAAGGTCTGGTGGCCAGATAAGTGGCATTCCAGAAAGGATTCGGCGTATAAATCCCCATACAGCGATACGCATAATCAAAGCCGAAAAAAGCTGTATTCTTGGGAGAATACAGGTTAGAAAGCAAAAATAGCGAAAAGACAAGCAGGGTCACAAGAATGTCCGTCATAGCCTGTCTTCCCTGAGTTAAGTCATCATAATGACTTACTTTCCGGATCTCCCGGTTCATATAATATTTTGTGATCACTACCGCTGCCAGATTGAACAGTGCGGTGGTGATGGCCATGGCCGCTTTCGCTCCGATCAGCCAGGCGGAAAGTCTGGCTGTCCAGAACAGGATCGGATAGGGAAACTCATAATTTCCCGCAATACCTGCCACCTTATTCACATAGTCCGGCATATCCGACTGAAAGCCCGGCACCTGATAGCACTCCATCCAAAACAGATATAACATAACCCCGGTATACAAAAACAGCAGGAAAAGAAATGTCACTTTTCCTGCCATTGTCTCCCGCAGGCCGCTCTTTATGGGATTCTTTTTCATAGAGCCGATCCTTTCTAGTTGAAACTGATCACGGGATCTTTGGGAGCCTTTGCCTTCTCCACACTGATGGCATGGAGTACAGGGCCCTCTCCCTTATAGTCTGCGAAGTATTCTCTGGCAACCTTCGCTGTCACTTTGACCCATTCCTTCTGCTTCAGGTCTTTCGTGCCTGCAAACTCACAGGCATAGCCCAGAAATGCCATATCTTCCGCACAGCAGGTCATTGCCATGCGTCCCGGTACGAAATAGCCATCGGGATATTCCTCGGGCTTCAGTACCATGGCCAGAAACTGGATATTTTTGCCTTCATAGCGCTCCAGATGATCCATGGAATCCAGATACCAGATGCCATAGCCCTGGTTGTCCAGTACAATAGGATCCTGATTCAGATCGTAGGGCAGATCCTCCTCGAAGATCTCATCGATCTCACCGTTGGAATCCTCGAAGATCACATCTGCGGAAGGATTCACCGCTTTGATGTTGCGCTTGTATACATTCAGATCCTTGATACCGTCGCAACGGTTGAAAATGATCATCTCGGACTTACGGATCATCTCTGCCAGCAGAGATTTCATATTTGTGTAGTACATAGGGAAGGTGGAGCCGTCAATGGTCGTGATCTGCTGCTCTACTTTCCAGTACCAGGGAAGCGTCATGTTCTTACAATTCCACATACCGTTATACTCGATGATGATACGGGCGGGCTTGTACTGCTTCTCCAGCTCGATCAGATGATTCGGAGTAAACTCCTCTTCCTCTTCGATCAATACGACATCCGTATGACTCTTTTTTAATAAAGCGGGATCGTATTCATTCTCGCCCTCTTCACAGAGGATGAGCAGTGTCTTTCCTTTGATCTGGAAATACGGCTGTCCCAGTGTAAATGTGATAAATTCTGTCTTACCGCTCTCCAGAAAACCATTTATGATATAGACTGGTTTCGTCATAATTCATACCTTTCTCTTTCTTATCCTGCTGCCTGTAAAATCCGTTCCGGCAATTTATTTACGGAACAGTTCTGCCAGCTTGTCCTCGTCCAGTTTGGAACCGATGACACAGATCTTACCGGTAACTTCCGGCTTACCGCTTCTGATGTCATGCTCTTCGGGAACATAATCATAATATACCCAGGTTCCGTCGGGAGCGGGTACCATACCCTTGGCACGCAGGATTGCACCGTACTCTCCGCTGTCCAGAGCAGTAAGGATCTTCTCGATGTCCTCTGCGCTGTAGGTGTTGGGTGTCTCGATACCCCAACTGGTGAATACTTCGTCTGCGTGATGGTGATGATGGTGGTGGTCATGATCATGATCGTGGCAGCCGCAGGTGCAGTTCTCGTCATGGTCGTGATGGTGATGATGCTCATGGTCATGGTCTTCATCATGGTCATGATGATGCTCATGCTCGTCTTCATCATCGTCGTCATCGTGGTGATGTCCACAGCAGCACTCATGGTCGTGGTCATCCTCGTCATGGTCGTGATGGTGATGATGCTCATGGTCACAGCACTCATCCTCATCGTGATCGTCATGGATATGCTCCAGCATTTCCTTCATCATATCTTCCAGCTTGTCAGCGCCTTCGATGGTCTTCAGTACTTCCCTGCCATCCAGCTGATCAAGAGGAGTGGTGATAATGGTAGCCTTGTCGTTATGCTCACGGATCATCTCCACGCAGGCATTCAGCTTTGCCTGATCCACTTTGTCGGTTCTGCTTAAGATAATGGTTCCGGCGTACTCGATCTGGTTGCTGAAGAATTCGCCGAAGTTCTTCATATACATCTTGCACTTGGATGCATCTACTACTGCTACCGCACTGTTGATCTCCACATCCAGATCTCCTGCCACGTTCTCCACAGCCTTCAGGACATCGGACAGCTTGCCGACACCGGAGGGCTCGATCAGAATACGCTCGGGAGCATAAGTGCTGATAACTTCCTTCAGGGAAGTACCGAAATCACCTACCAGAGAGCAGCAGATACAGCCGGAGTTCATCTCTTTGATCTCGATACCGGCCTCTTTTAAGAAACCGCCGTCGATACCGATCTCACCAAACTCATTCTCGATCAGAACGGTCTTGCTGCCGTCCAGAGCTTCTTTTAACAGCTTCTTGATCAGGGTGGTCTTACCGGCACCCAGGAATCCGGATACTACATCTATTTTCGTCATTGTTTTTTCCTCCAATCTGAGTCTAAGACCCATCCTTTTTATTTTCTATCATATTTACAGTATTGTCAATAAAACGATTATTAAATTTTTATCAACTAAGCCATAATGTTCGTCAGACACTGTGCGGATGCTCGCATACGCAACTGTGCTACGGTTTCTCCGTCTCGATCATGCTGTAAGGCACCACGGCCACTTTTCCCTCTTCATCACCGCCACACAGGATTCCTACGAACACACCGTCCTCCGTAAAGGCTCCGCCTCCTGACATTCCGGGAGCGATCAGTCCCTGCAGCAGAAGCATATACTGGTCAAAATCCTCCACATAGATCCAGGGATCCACCACGAAAGCATAGACCGGCAGCCCACTCTCCCCTCCGTACATCCATACATCGTCATATTCCTTCAGTGCATCGAATACTTCCCGATCCGTCTGCACCGGCAGACAGACCTTCCATGCTTCCTCTGACAGTTCCGCCTTGTCCACCCACAGGAAAGCCAGATCGCAGCTGTCCACTGTCTCCACGCCGGTGGCAGCCACCTGTGTTCCGTCCGGAAATGTCACCCGGGCCTCTCCGGTATCGTCCGCCAGTACGTGCCCTGCCGTTGCGATCAGAATCCTGTTTTCCTCTTCATCATAGATCACACCGCTGCCCTGCCGCTCTCCCGTCTGAATTCCCACCAGGGATTTCATTACCTTAAAATCATTCTCCGTCAGTTTCTGCTCTGTATGCACCGGCAGTTCCACAAATTCCATTCCTGCGTCAGCCTGTCCCATGCCACTGTTTTCTTCCGAAACCTTCTGGCCTGCGGTCTCCGTGGAGACATTTTCCTCACTCCCACCGTTTTCCCCGCAGCCGGCGAAAAGTAACAGGCAGCTCAGTATCACAGCGATCCCTTTTATCCACATTCTCTCTTTTTTCTCCATGACTTCTCCATAGTTTCTCCGTGAAACATGCTCTGCATTGCAGTCGCTTATAACAGAAAACGGACCGCATCCGCAGTCCGCATTTTTCTCAAAAGGTGTAAGCAAAAAATAAGCCGAGTTCTGTATATGACGATCATCTATCTAGTACGACTGTCACCAGCCGCATCAAGCGACCTACCTGAAAGCAGACCGGGCCGGTCTATAGCTCTCTGTTTGGTCTTGCTTCGGATGGGGTTTACATGGCTCCGTCTGTTACCAGCCGGACGGTAGTCTCTTACACTGCCTTTCCACCCTTACCGGCCAAAAGCCGGCGGTATATCTCTGTTGCACTAGCCTTGGAGTCACCTCCACCAGACGTTATCTGGCATCCTGCCCTGTGAAGCCCGGACTTTCCTCACCTGCATAAAGCAGCCGCGATCATCTATCTTACTTACACCTGTTCGATTATATCTTTTTCTTCCGGAAAAAGCAATATTTTTCTGCCAGACGTATGATTTCCCCATATCCCAGCGCTGCCAGCGGGAACATCATCATGTAATAGGCATACATATACCTGGCCTTTGCTTCCCAGAAAATACTGAACAAAAAGCCCCCGATCACAGCCACTGCCAACAGATGCTGTGTGATCTCACTGTCTTTTCGGACACAGAAGATAAAGTAAAACAGACACCCCAGATAGATAATGAACTGTAAACGATCTGCCATCCTCACCACACTGTCAAACAGATCTCCACTCAGCCGGTCTTCCAGTGCCGCCAGTTTCTCATGGTACACATCCCCGTGGTTAAAGTTGAAATACAGTGACTGATAGGTCGGGACATTCCACTGGGACAGAAGTTTTCCCTGATAAAAACCTCTCAGATACCCCGGCTGTGCTTTCATGGCCTGCATGCGCTCCTGCATCATCTCCCGGTAGATCTGATCGCTCTGCTCTGTATTACAGCCCGCTGCATAATATTGTGCCCAGCAATCGCTGTAATACCAGCCGTACCGGCCACCGATCTCTTCCATTCCCAGATACAGGTAAGCCGATGTGGGCAATCCCCGGGAATGCTCCATTCCGGATCTCATCTCATACATTTTGTAGATTCCCTGATAGCACAAGAGTGGCAGTGCCAACGCCAGCACCAGTGAAATCAACAGGCGTCTGTCCCATTTTGAGAATATCCGTACCGCGCCGACCATGCAATATGCCACCACCAGGACCAGTGTGTTCTTACGCAGCAGAGTTCCCAGTGTAAGAGCTGTCACAATGCCCACCAGTGATCCCGTTTTTCCATATTTGATATATCGGACCAGCATCCATGCGGAAAACAGGGAACAGAATACCCAGGGAATCTCTCCGTAGACCCAGCTGGTATAAAAGACAGATGCCATACAGCTGCCCGCAAGCAGTGTCCCCATGGCCACCACCGCAAGTCTGCCGGAAACTTCCTTCAGAATGCCGTAAATGCAATAGATACCCGCCACGTTCAGAAGTACGAACACTATCTGGATCACATGATAATCCGCCTCTCCAAGAATCCGGAACAGCATCTCTTCCATGGCCGCCGGTCCCAACTGATGAGCATACAGACCGCAATAATGATCCGGAGCCAGCGTCCCATAGTCACCCTGTATAAAATCTATGGCCGCACCAATAACCGATGCCTGATCTGCACTCGGCACTCTGTCTGCCGCCAGAACCCAGCACAATCCTGCGATTCCCTGCCAAAGCATGCCGAGCGTTACGGCAATTCTTTTGCACCAGATGACGATTTTGTCACCGGCCTTTTTTTCCACTGCCGTCAGAACTGCATACAATAGCAATATCAGCGCTGCTGCCGCCAGATTCCGTATTACGGAATCCGGAATCTCCACCAGATCTTCATGACCTGCCACCGGAAGCATATACTGCAGGGTACGCATGGCATACCATACAAGGAACAGAAGGATCAGGCTGCCCACGATCCGGATCACCCAGTTTGCTGTCTGCTTTACTATCGATTTTATCTTTGGTAAACGACTCTCCACAGGTATTCTCCTTTTCTTACTGTAGAGTAAACTATTCAGCACCATGCATGTAAACTATTCAGCACCACATTCGCAAAATCGCCTCTCCGAGGCTTCCTTTTTGCTCATGTGGTTACTTCGTCGCATCAATTCTGCCGCACAGTCTTACGAATGCGAGCATTCGACGCCTGTCAGGGATGTTTCGCCGGTAGCCGTGTAAACTATTCAGAACCCCATTCGCAAAACCGCATCTGACGATGCTTACTTTTTGCTCATGTGGTTACTTCGTCATATCGAATCGGGCATATTCTTACGAATGCGAGCATTCGACGTATATGTCCGATTCGCATGACTCTGAATAGTTTACACGTTGAAGCAGCTACCTCCCACAAATTCTCTGCACAGAGAATTGTTGGGAAGGCTTTCACTGGTCACACCCAGGAAATATTCCAGGAACTTCAGAAGTCTCTTGGCCTCGTAATATTCCGGTTCGCCCTTGTCGATCTGGAACAGCAGCGGCTCTGCGAACTGCTTCAATACCGCCAGTTCATAGATCAATACGGAATTGAACATCGCATCCGCATCCTCCTGAAACGGGAAAATATTCTGCTCCTCGCCCCGGCGGACAGATCCCCACATGTCAATCGTCTGTCTGGCTCCTGCGCCTCTGGTTCTGGCATCCCTTATCATACGACGCAGTAGTCTGCCGTCCGTAGTGGGAATCCGGTTATGTTCATCAATATTGATATTGGTCAGGGCGCTGATATATATCTTATATTTGCTTTCCTCGGGAAGTGCATAGGAGGTCTTCTCATTCAGTCCGTAGATTCCTTCAATGACCAGGATATCATCCTTTCCCAGCTGTTTGAAATTGCCCTTATATTCCCGCTTTCCGGTCTTGAAGTTAAAGGAAGGCAGCTCCACACGCTCACCGGCTAACAATCTGCACATGTCGTCATTGAACTGCTTTACATCAATCGCTTCCAGACATTCGAAATTGTAATCACCGTTCTCATCCCTTGGCGTGAATTCTCTGTTCACGAAATAGTCATCCAGTGCAATGGGATGCGGTGTTTTCCCCAGGGTCTTCAACTGAATGGATAATCTGTGGGAAAAACTGGTCTTGCCGGAAGAAGAGGGGCCGGCGATCATGACAAATTTCACGCCGCCCCTATCTACGATGCTCTTGGCAATCTCGCCGATCTTACGCTCCTGCTGCGCTTCCTGTACCAGGATCAGTTCACTCAGCGACCCACGGCAGATCTGATCATTCAGATCACCTACGGTCTCAATACCGATCTCCTTTCCCCATTCCTCAGATTCTTTCAACGTCCGGAATAACAGCTTTCTCTCTTGAAACGGCTTAACATGTGTAGGATCTTTTTTATCCGGCAGCAGCAGCATAAATCCATCCTCATACGCTATGACATCGAACCACTTTACATAGCCGGCATTGGGCAGCATGTAGCCGTAATAATAATCGTAATAACCGTCCATTTCATAAATATTTACGAAAGAGCCTCTGCGGTAACGGAACAGCTTTTCCTTATCCTTCATCCCCTCTTTCCGAAACAGTTCCATGGCATTATCCAGGGAATAGGATCTCTTCAGAAAAGGTGTCTTTGCCTCCACCAGCTCCCGCATCCGGTTACGGATCTTTGCAGCATTTTCTTCCGTCGCATTGATCTTCCCTTTTGGAGAGATGTAGGAGCCGTTGCCGATGGCAAATTCCACACGACAGCCCTGGGCTGCCTCTCTGCCGCAGACATCAAATACCGCTTTCAAAAACAGCATTGTGGCAGAACGCACATAAGTCTTGTTGCCCACATCATCCTTCAAGGTAAAAAAGGTAACCTCGCAATCCCTTGTCAGTTTCTTGAACAATTCTCTGATCTTGCCGTCTCTGGCTGCCAGTGCGATCAGATTCTCATACTCCTGCTGATAATCGTTGGCCACATCCTCGTAAGTGGCTCCCTGAGGATATTGTCTCTCTTCCCCGTTTATCTTCACTGTGATCATTTTTCTCACCCTGTCCTTCTGTAATCTGCTTTTACAGGTCTTATTTTTCAAACGCAATCCGGTTCCTTGCCATTATCATACCAATCCAGTGCACGGGTAATCAGGGTGATCTCGTCTGCGATCTCCTGTCTGCGGCATATGGTTCTGGGATTGTCCGCATCTGCCTTTTGCTCCATGCGTCCCACGATCTGCCTTCGCTCGGTCAGCATCCATTCCAGATACTCCCGAAGTATCCGGTCTCTGCGGGATAAAAGCAGCGGGCCGAACTTTTCCGCCAGTCCGGGATCCAGACCTTCCGTCTTCCAGGAGTCCCCGACCTTCTGCCGTACCGCATCGTCCGTCATCGCACCCAGCCAGCGCACCTTCATCATAAAATAATATTTTCCTTCTTCGTAGATGATATTCTCATCCAGCAGAAGATATCCCTCATCCATCAGGAATGTCCGAAAATGCGGGATCTCCGACTGTGGCTGCAGGATCAGCTCTGCAAATCCCTGTGCCTGTTCTCTTCCTTCGGTAAGAATCTTCTCCATGAGAGGTCCGCCCATGCCGGCACAGATCATCCCGTTCGCCTCTCCGGTCTTCAGGCCGTGCAGACCGTCGGAAAGTCTGGTCTCTATCCTGTCCTGCAGACCATATTCCCGGATATGCTCTCTGGCACGCTCCAGGGGCCCTGACCGCACATCCATGGCGATCACCCGTGGGGAGAGCCCCCTCTGCACGAGATAGACCGATACAAAACCATGGTCACACCCCACATCTGTTATCACAGTGCCGGGAGTGACCATGTCTGTTAAAGCCTGCATTCGATTGGATAATATAACTTCCGCCATTAATCCAGATAATCCTTCAGCTTGCGGCTGCGGCTGGGATGACGCAGTTTGCGCAATGCCTTTGCTTCGATCTGACGGATACGTTCACGGGTAACGTTGAATTCCTTACCTACTTCCTCCAGGGTACGGGCCCGTCCGTCATCCAGGCCGAAACGGAGTCTCAGTACTTTCTGTTCTCTCTCTGTCAGAGTACCCAGCACTTCCACCAGCTGTTCCTTCAGCAGGGTAAATGCTGCAGCATCGGAAGGAACCGGTACATTATCATCCTGAATGAAGTCGCCTAAATGGCTGTCTTCCTCTTCGCCGATAGGAGTCTCCAGGGATACGGGCTCCTGGCTGATCTTTAAGATCTCACGCACTCTGTCTACCGGCATGTTCATCTCTTCCGCGATCTCTTCGGGGGTCGGTTCTCTTCCCAGCTCCTGCAGCAGCTGTCTGCTCACGCGGATCAGTTTGTTGATGGTCTCTACCATATGCACCGGGATACGGATGGTTCTCGCCTGATCGGCGATCGCTCTGGTGATGGCCTGACGGATCCACCAGGTCGCATAGGTGGAGAACTTATATCCTTTACGATAATCGAATTTCTCTACAGCTTTGATCAGACCCAGGTTACCTTCCTGGATCAGGTCTAAGAACAGCATTCCACGGCCTACATATCTCTTGGCAATGCTGACTACCAGACGTAAGTTGGCCTCTGCCAGACGCTTTTTCGCTTCCTGGTCGCCCTCTTCCATTCTCTGGGCCAGTTCGATCTCTTCCTCAGCACTTAACAGGGGCACCTTGCCGATCTCCTTTAAGTACATACGGACAGGATCCTCAATGCTGACGCCTTCCGGTACGGACAGGTCGATGTTCTCCACATCCACTTCGTCCTCATCGGTCAGAATGATCTCTTCGTCATCCACATCATCGTCATCGGTAATACGCAGCACATCTACGTTGTTCTGGTCCAGATACTCCAGAACCTTCTCCATCTGTTCCTCTTCCAGAGGCATGTCCGCAAAGAAGTCACTGATTTCCTGATACTCCAGCACATTCTTTTTCTTTTTCGCCATATTCAGGAGTTCTTTTACCTTCTCCGCAAATTTTGCCTGTGTGTTTTCATCCATTTTCGTGGTTCCATCCTTTCATTGCCATTATTTATAGCCATATTTCGTATTTTTTATAACTGTCCCGAGCCGCAAACCCTATTATTCCAGAGAAATGCGGGCTCTTTGTAATTCTTCCAGTGCTTTTTTGCCTTCCACCGCTTTTTTGACCGCGTTGACATCCGTACCCAGCTGCGCCATGTAGTACTGGTAGCTGTTGCGTTTGACTGACACCAGAATGTCATGGAAAGCTCTTTCTCTCTCCTGCTTCGTGGACAATTCGGGGAGCGTTGTATGGAACAGCTCCGCTGCCTGCCTCTGCTCCTCTTCATCCTCAAACATGCTGATGATCCCCGCCGGCTGAAACTGTCCGTTGTCCAGCTCTGCAAACATCTTCTCCGCCACCTTGCGATACAATTCCTCCGTGAAATCCTCCAGAGAAATGTACTTACGTACAATCGTATACAGAGAAGGATCATCTCCGATCCAGGTGATCAGCAGTCTCTGGGACTTCCGTCCGCTCTCCGAAGGATCGCTCTTGTTCTGCACTCCGCTGCGGGGACGGGGAATCGGTCTGGCGATTCCCGTCTGGGAAGCATATCCTATGACCATTTTGCGCAGATCATCGGGACGGATCATATATTTTTCGGCAATGGCCTGCAAATAATTCTCCCGCTCCAGATCTTCCGAAAATCCGCACAGTTTCTGTGCGATCTCCCGGTGGAACTTCGTCCGCTGTTCCGGATCACTCTGATCGTATTGTTCACTCAGGATACGGATCTCGAAGTAGAAACTGTTCTCCGCCTGATCGATTCTCTCCTGAAAAGCCTCTTTCCCCAGATTCTTGATAAATTCATCCGGGTCCTTATAAGGACGCATATTGATGACTTTACCGGTAAGCCCGGCCTCCCTGAGAATACCGATGCCCCGTAGTGCCGCCTTGGTTCCGGCACCGTCGCTGTCGTAGGCCAGCAGGATGTTGTTTTCCGCATAACGGTGTAAAAGGTTAGCCTGTTCCACCGTAAATGCCGTTCCCAGGGATGCCACCGCCTGGGTAAATCCCGCCTGATGCATGGCTATGACATCCATGTAGCCCTCGCACAGGATAATATTGCCCGTCCGGGCAGTCCTTGCGAAATTCAGTCCATAAAGATTCCTTCTCTTATCGAAGATCATGGTCTCCGGTGAATTCAGGTATTTCGGTTCCCCGTCTCCCATGACTCTGCCGCCGAAGCCGATGACCCGGTGGTTGATATCCTGTATGGGGAACATGACACGATTCCAGAACTGGCTTCGCAGTCCCCGCTGTTCAGAAAACATTGCCAGTCCGGAGTCTTTGATCTCTTCGTCCGTAAAGCCCTTTTTCCGCAGGTACTGTACCACCTGCTCGCCGTTTTTCCCGGCATAACCCAGTCCGAAATGATGCATGGTCTCATCGGTCAGCTTCCGCCCCGTCAGATACCGCATTCCCACTTCGCCGCGGGGATCCCGCAGCATATAATAAAAATATTTTGCCGCTTCCTTATTGACTTCCAGCAGCCGCATACGTTTGCCGGCTTTTTTCTTCTGTTCCGGTGTCTCCTCCACTTCGGGAAGCTTTACCCCGGCGCGGTCCGCCAGGATCTTAATAGCCTCCGGGAAGGTATCGTTTTCATATTTCATAAGAAACGTATATACATTTCCGCTGGCATGGCATCCGAAGCAATAATACATCTGTTTGTTCGAAGACACCGAAAAGGAAGGTGTTTTTTCGTTATGAAAAGGACAGCAGCCCCAATAGTTGCTTCCCTTTTTTTTCAATGAGACATAGCCCGATATCACATCCACGATGTCATTTCTGGCTCTGACTTCTTCTACCAGTTCTTCGGGATAATACACGTTTTTTAACTCCTATTTTATCTTGTACCTATCTCTGCCAGGATTTCGGTATGTAAATATCCTCGTATACCGCTATGGCAAACCGATCCGTCATCGCTCCCACATAGTCGCAGACGACCTTCTCTCTCGGTTCTCCCACGGAAAGAAGATTGAGATATTCTTCCGGCAGATCATCCAGATGCTTCAGGAAATGCTGGTACAATGTCTCCATCAGCATCTCTGCTTTCCCCTCTTCGCTCTTCGCTACCGGGTTCTTGTAAACTCTCTCAAACATGAACTGTCGTATCTTCGTCATGGCTTCCGCCACCGGCTCCGACATCAGGATGTCTCCCTTGTCCATGCTGTTGGTCACGATGTCATGAATGAAATGATCCAGTCTCTCGGTGGGACTGCTGCCGATCACCTCACAGATGTCCTTCGGCACATCCGCTTCCGTGAGGATTCCTCCGCGGATGGCGTCATCCATATCGTGATGAATATAGGCAATTTTATCGGAAAGTCTGACGATCTTGCCCTCCAGGGTGTGGGGCTTTCCAATGGTCTGGTGGTTTCTTATACCGTCTCGCACCTCGTAGGTCAGATTCAGCCCCTTGCCATCCTTCTCCAGAATGTCCACGGTGCGGACGCTCTGTTCGGCATGTTCGAAGCCAAAAGGGCATACTCTGTTCAGCGCACGCTCTCCGGCATGTCCGAAAGGCGTGTGTCCCAGATCGTGTCCCAGCGCAATGGCTTCCACCAGATCCTCGTTCAGCTTTAATGCCTTGGCTATGGTTCTGGCCGTCTGGGATACCTCCAGCGTATGCGTCAGTCGCGTCCTATAATGATCACCCTCCGGTGAAAGGAATACCTGCGTCTTATCCTTCAGTCTTCTGAACGACTTGGAATGAATGATCCTGTCCCTGTCTCTCTGAAAAACAGGTCTGATGTCACACTGCTCTTCCTCTCTGGCTCTGCCCTTTGAATTCATGCTCAGTGTCGCATAGGGACTCAGATATATCTTTTCCCATTGTTCCAGATTCTCACGAACCGTCATGATATGCACCCCCCTTTTTACCCATCTACTTCTAATATTCTGCGCAATTCCTTCAATTCCTTTTCCTTTTTGAAAAAAATCGTAACTAACGGCTCAGAGTCACCTGATCAAATTCCAGTTCTACGTAATCTCCCATGGCATGTTCCGCTTCTACGAAAAGAACCACATGATTATTCCTGATTGCAGAATATCCGGCAGGAATCAACTCCTGATTATTCCAGTCCACGTCATAGTCCAACAGCGTCATGGCATAATCCGTCACATAACCATTATTCAAAAAAGCCGAAAAATCCGCCATATCTACTCCCTCAGAGATAATCTCATATCCGCTTGCAGTCTCCAGACCAGAAACAATCTGTGCCATGTCAGCATAATCCTTCAATCGCAGATTCTTACCTGTTGTCAGATCCAAATTCATCGTTCTGATCAGATTGGTCGGATGGGCTGCCCCTTCATAATTACAGTATCCTCTGAAAATTACGGACAGGATGCCTGTTCCCTGTGTTGCTACTTGATATCCTAATCCATATGCAGTTAATCTCTCTTCTGAAATCTCCTGCATGACCATCTGCTTCACATTCTCATTAATAGTGTTCTGAAGCTCTGTATTCTCCATATCTATAAGCTGAGGAAATACCACCTTCACCTTACAGCTGCCATTTAATGTATCTTCATATGTAACGCTCTCTATATCATATTGCACTGTCTGCTCATCGGCAAAAGCCACCGTTTCTTCCTCAGTCTGCGTCTGCGTCTCCTCTTCTGATTCAGTCTGTGGTTGCGACTCTCTGATAATAATGGGTTCTGACTGCTCCGGAAGCAGTTCTCCAAAATCAACTGTAGATTCTGTTTCTTCTGCCGGCTGTTGTCCACATCCGCCAAGGCAGAACACCATGCCTAATGCTACGATCATTTGCTGTATTCGTCTTCGTTCTCTGTTCTTCATGTCATTCCTCCTTCATGTCAAAATTCCAACTATCAGAAACACACAATACGAGTCTCCCAAGTTATCGTCGTATTCGCCAAATGTCCACGCAAGCATGACCGCATGGTTCATTACACACGTGAATAGAAACGAAAAACCCCAGAACGGAAATCGTTCTGAGGTTTTTGTAATGCGGAAGATGGGACTTGAACCCACACGCCATTGCTGGCACAAGATCCTTAGTCTTGCCTGTCTGCCAATTCCAGCACTTCCGCATGTCAGCTATTTCTCTGAGGTTTTGATGCCTCATCGCCGCTGCAAGAGTTATATTATCACTATAGGCATCATATGTCAACAACTTTTTTAAAAAAATTTGTAAAAAATATAAATAATTATGTTTTTTGAAATTGTTTAAAAAAATTGAAAAAAGTTGTTGACAGAATGGGGTGTTTCGTGTAGAATAACATTTGTTCGCAGGAGTGGTGGAATTGGCAGACGCGCAGGCTTCAGGTGCCTGTGGTAGCAATACCGTGTGGGTTCAAGTCCCATCTCCTGCACTTTTTATTTTAAAGAGCCGGGATGCTTTAATGATAAAGCATCCCGGCTTTTTCTGTATAATGAAATCTTATCTAAGGAATTAGATTTTTTATTATCTCAGGAACTGAAATAATTGTTATCAGTTTTCCCTTTATATTACTTTTCTTCAAATATGGATCATCCCAATACCTTGAATCATAAGAATCCAACCGATTATCTCCCATTGCAAAATAGTAGCCTGTTGGAACATCAAATGACTTTA
>ENA-UEPJ01001512-UEPJ01001512.1-human-gut-metagenome-genome-assembly--contig:-NODE-1512-length-27449-cov-7.040772_pt1 | contig 27449 bp, 25 predicted proteins | sample MGYA00242890_ERZ507896 | MGnify/ENA primary metagenome ERZ507896 (study PRJEB26167, sample SAMN06115508) | human gut metagenome | host: Homo sapiens | place: China:Qinghai | collected 2015-08-20... | reverse complement strand
AGCATGGGGATGAAGGACTTACCGGACAGGCCGAACTTGCGGAAGATACGGTCCAGAACGAAGGCGATACGGGCCATGTAGCCGCAGGCCTCCAGGAAGGCCAGCATCAGGAACAGCACCAGCATCTGGGGCACGAAGCCCAAAACCGCGCCAACGCCAGCCACAATGCCGTCCAGAATCAGGCCGTTGAGCCAGTCGGCAGCACCGGCGGCTTCCAGAGCGTTGCCGATCAGTACAGGCACGCCGGGGACCCACACGCCGTAGTCGGCAGGATCGGGCTCGTCAAAGCCATTCTCCTCAAAGTAGGTGACAGCGTCCAGATAGCTCATGCCGACGGTGGTTTCCTCGTCAGCGTCAGCGGGGATGGCGTCATAGTAAACGGTCATGTCATTCATGGCCAGGGTCTCTTCGTCCTCCACTTCGATGGTGGTGGACGCGGAGTCGGGCTGAACCGCCTTCATGTCGGCCAGAGCGGCGTCGGGGTCGAAGTCATCGGCCTCGGTATCCAGCTCATAGTAGGCGCTGATGGCCTCAGAGGCGGCGGTGTAATTGTCAGCGACCTCGGTATATTCGCTGGTGCCCATACCGAAGAGGTGCCAGCCGTCACCGAACAGGCCATCATTGGCCCAGTCGGTAGCGGCGGAGCCCACGGTCACCATGGCGATGTAGTACACCAGATACATGACCACGGCGAAAATAGGCAGGCCCAGCCAGCGGTTGGTGACGATGCGGTCGATCTTGTCGGAGGCGGAGAGCTGCCCCTGATTGTGTTTCTTGTAGCAGCTCTTGATGAGCTCTGCAATGTAGACGTACCGCTCATTGGTGATGATGCTCTCTGCGTCGTCGTCCATCTCCTTTTCGGCAGCCTCAATGTCCTGTTCGATGTGCTTTTTGGTAGCTTCCGGCATGTTCAGCTGTTCCAGCACCTTGTCGTCCCGTTCAAAGATCTTGATTGCATACCATCTCTGCTGCGCTTCCGGACGGTCATGCAGGCAGGCTTCTTCAATATGTGCGATGGCATGTTCCACACAGCCGCAGAACTTGTGCTGGGGAACCATGGGAATCTTGCTTTCCGCAGCTTTCATTGCCTCCTTGGCAGCTTCATCAATGCCTGTGCCCTTCAGTGCGGAAATTTCCACAACCTTGCAGCCCAGTTCCTTTGCCAGCTGGTCGATGCGGATCTGGTCGCCGTTCTTGCGGACAATGTCCATCATGTTGATGGCGACAACTACCGGAATGCCAAGCTCCACCAGCTGTGTGGTGAGGTACAGGTTGCGTTCCAGATTGGTGCCGTCGATGATGTTCAGGATGGCATCCGGACGTTCCTGGATCAGATAGTTTCTGGCAACAACCTCTTCCAGGGTGTACGGAGAAAGAGAGTAGATACCCGGCAGGTCCGTGATGATGACATCTTTATGCCCCTTCAGCTTACCTTCCTTTTTTTCTACCGTTACACCAGGCCAGTTTCCCACGAACTGGTTCGAACCTGTCAATGCATTGAACAGAGTGGTCTTACCAGCGTTTGGGTTACCGGCTAATGCAATTTTGATACCCATTTGATTCAATCCTTTCGTACATTTTATCTGTTAGTGATTGCTAATTAGCGATTACTAACTTATGACCAAAAAAATAATTTACCAAAAAGCAGCGCAAATTTTCGAGCATCATTTTGCCGCAAACAAGATGCGTGCGATTCACGCAGCATGCAGCAAAATCTGCCCAAAAAACACGTGCCGATACTGACCGCTTCTTATTCTACTTCGATCAGCTCAGCATCTGCTTTCCGCAGGGACAGCTCGTAGCCTCTGACGGTAACTTCGATCGGGTCGCCCAGGGGAGCGACTTTACGGATATAGACTTCCACACCCTTTGTGATGCCCATGTCCATGATCCGGCGCTTGACAGCCCCCTCACCGGTCAGCTTCTTTACCCGGACGGTCTGTCCGATTTTGGCGTCTTTTAATGTAGCCATGTTGAATTCCTCCTCTTATATCATAATTTTTGCAGCCATTTCTTTGGTAATGGCAATACGGGTCTCTTTGACCTTGACGATAAGGTTTCCGCTGCCGGAATTCACTACCGTCAGTGCTCCGCCAACCACAAAACCCAAATCTTCCAGGTGCTTTTTGGTTTCCGCACTTCCGCCAACTTTTTTGATGGTAACTTCGTCACCAGGGCTTGCAAACATCAGCGGCATCATACCAATTCCCCTCCTTTTTCTGAATGCGCCTGCCGGTTCGTGCAAACGCACAAACGGGCAAAAATTTGTTAGAAAAAGCAAATCTATTGAAAAACGGAAAAGTTAGAATATTCTAACTCTCTTGTTAGTATACAACTTCTGACTGCATTTGTCAAGGGGAAAACGCTTTTTTTTGAATTTTGTGGGATTGCACAAACTAAAAATAAAAATGAGAAATCAGTTCGTAAATTTTTTCACAGGGAGACGGAAGTATCGCCGGCGGGCGTGCTTTCCGCAGCGCTCGTCCTAGTCATTGCGCAGTTCCTTGAAACACCGCAGTTCCAGAAGCAGGTGCTTTCTCTGCGTAATAACAGCCTGCACAAGCCGTATCACCCAGCACACCGGCAGCAGAAATGGATACCGTTTCAGCGCTGGGAACCGTGCCTGACACACTGCCCTCGGCGGAAACACTCGCTGCACCAGATAGTGCCATTTCGTACCGCCGGTCTCCCCGGCACAGTATGCCTGCATCTGCCGCTGAATGCCTTGCTGCACCGTTCCGTAAGCGCCGGAGATCAGGCAGGACTCCAGCTGTTTCCGCTCATCCGCAGACAGCGCCGGCAGTTCCACTGCAGAAAACACCCGAAGACTCAGCTGCCGCATCTGCTGTTCAAATTCTGACAGTCCAAGCTGACGCAGTTCTGCTGTGAGATATGCCCAGTCCAGCACTTCACTTTTCTGCTGCAAATAGACATAGATGTCCAGCAGGGCACGCAGTCCGGTTCCGCAGCCAGTGGCGTGCTTGTGGGTGTGTGCGACCATATAGAGGTAGAAGTCCTCCGCCGTCATATGGCAGCCGAAGCGATGGTCTGCGTCTTTTCTCAGCAGGCGTTCCGGATTTGCATAATACGCCTCGATCCGTTTTTCCCGTCCGGCCGGATAGAGGCTGACATGCATCTCGAAGTGATACACCGGCGGTTTCTGGTACACATCGTGGTGCGATTTCCCGAAGCTGATTGCCTGATAGCCGTTTGCCGTCAGAAACGTTCGCACCTTGTCCCGTGCGGTTTTGTCGTAGAGAATGTCGTTGTCCGCCATCTGGCGCATGCCGATTTCAGGGTACATCGATTCCAGCACGATGCCTTTCAGCGGCAGATACCAGATCCCGTTTTGCTCCAAAAATTCGCAGAGTTTTCGGCGCTCTGCTGCCAGCAGGATGCTCTTGCGGACGGCTTTTACGTGTTCCTCCTCCCACTGGGGCGAGCGGATTCCCGCCGACCGCAGCGCTACCGCAACCATCGCCGTCAGACAGTGGAACTGGCACATGATATAGAGCTTTTCCGGATTGACCTGCGCCAGAAGTTCCTGCGACGGGACTTTGCCGTGGAGCGCACATGCTGCCAGTTCCCGCATCTGGTATGCTGTTTTCCTCATTGGGGTTTCCTTTCCAAGAAAAGCAGCAACATTTCTGTCGCTGCTCTCTGCTGTTTTATTCCTTTTTTGTCCTTTGTCGTTCAACCTACGAAAGTTATTTTACACCGTAAAAAATCCCTTTTTGAAAGAAGAGATAAATGGGCAATCCCGAAGTAAAGTTTAAAAAGCCACCGATTACGAGCCAAATGAGTTCGGATGAAGCGCCTGCATACAGCACGATTTGAAGGATTCCGATCACAGCCCCTGCCAGTCCGGCATAAACCGTTACGCCAAAGCTAAGGTTCTTTTGATATCTTGTGGCGATTTCCTTTTCATGGATTTTGTTCAAATAAATGAGATAAGCAACACCAAACACGACGGCAGCCACTGCAATGAGGGCAATGCCATCTAACACATGGTGAAATCCATTTCTGCAAAAATAAAGGATGCCTGCTATCAGGTGTATGAGCCAACCAATATCACTGAACAGCCCGAATACCAGAAACGGAACATCCGGCATCATAGCCGTATAGCGGACACCTTCTTTTCCCTCCTGCTGGAGCTGTTTGATATGGTCTTCTGTTGTTTTCCTTTTTTCATGCAAAGTTTCCTTTATCGTACTCATGAAAATCACCAGCTTCTCATTTGTTTTTTCCATTATACCACAATTTCCACCAAATTTCAATATGGGAAAAGAGGCTTTCTAAAGTTGAACTCTGTAGGATTTATTTTAGGTATTTCATAGCCAGCGTTACTTCTTCTAAAAAGTCATCTGGAATATAGATCTCCCCATTTTCGTCAAGCCACTCTCTTCTTATATACATCATGAAAGCATCCCTTAAATCTTTATCCTGAATATACTGCAATATTTTAGGAACATCAATCGTAACTTTATTATCATCATCATACATTTTACAAGATAAAACATGATGTGCAAAAAATAGAAGCATCTCAGTATCTTGTGGCGTTTCATATATGTACGACCAAATCGTTTCTTCAATTGTTTTAAGGTCTTCTGATGCTATAAAATCATCATCAAAACAATTAATGTCCGGTGTCATCAACCATATCAAATTCTTGATAAAAATTCTTTTCTGAAATTTATCATTATAGGATTTCAATTCATCTGTTCCCTTTTTGCCATCTGTAAACCATTCATTTCTATCATTTCGCAGCAACCAAGCATCTCCCTGATCTCCTATTTCATAGATAAACAAATAATCATTATATAATTCAAATAGAATTCTAAACGCAGTCTCTTCTGTACAATAGTGCATGCTTTCTATTCTGTCATCATACAGAATATTGGCAATTGCGTCGAATGGGAACAGTGGCTCTCCATCAACCGCAAACATTTCCACTTTAGATTGGTGATCCCTGTACACCATAAATGTCCCCATTTTATTAACATCTGATATGATCCAAGCCTGCTTCGGCTATTCTCTGTTTCAATTCTGACATTATTTTTTCTTTCACCATGATGATATCCTCCTCCAAGAATAATCCGCCAATTCAACTGCACAAATCTGATGGGCAATTCCATTGACAAAGCAGCGGTTTCTTTTCGACAAAATTCGTGTTTTCTTGTTTGATATAATTATACCTATTCCGCTCGTCTTTATCAACACTTTTTGCATATTTTGGTGCAGCAAATCACATTTACTTTCGAAAAAGCGGAAAAGTAGCCGAAACATGAAAAAAGCATCTCAATTGAGATGCTTTCTGCAATTTCTTGACAGACACTTTCTTTTCCCGCTGCTCATGCTTGAAGCCGATCGGTTCCGCAATCATATCCCTACGATTTTTCCAACTCCGCCGGACGCTCCAGCGTCTTTATCCGAAACAGGAAAAACCAGACGTGACAAATCCAGACCACTGCCAGAATCCCGCAGGGAATCCAGATTTGTTTTCGTGCCATCATAAAGAACCCGAATCCCATCAGGCTTGACAAGCGGCGGAAAAGAATTTTTGCTGAATACCAGTTCCTCTGTTGATTTTATCGATCTGCTGGAGCACAAGGTGGTATTCGAACTGGAAAACATCCGGAGCAGCGCAGAAAAATCTCTCATCATGGGCTTCATCCTAATCAATCTTTCCGAAGCAATTCGTGAAAAATATCAGATGGATGGAAAATTTCAGCATATTACATTGGTAGAAGAAGCGCATCGATTGCTAAGCAAGTATCAGTCTGGTGACAGCCCTTCGAAAAAGCAGAGCGTTGAAATGTTCTCGGACATGCTTGCGGAAATTCGCAAATACGGGGAGTGTCTGATTATCGCCGACCAGATTCCGAACAAACTGACACCGGATGTTCTGAAGAACACCAACACCAAGATCATTCACCGTATCTTTGCAGCGGACGATAAGGAAGCCATCGGGAATACGATCATGCTGAAAGATGAACAAAAGGAGTTCTTGTCCAATCTCCCCGCTGGTCGTGCGGTTTATTTTACAACTGGTACAGATAAGGCAATCCAGATCAAGATCGATCGGGAAACGGACACTTCTGAACAGGCGCCGACAAATGCCGAAGTGCGAAACAGCGTTCTCGCATATTATCGGATCAATTACAAAAGAGGCTTGTACAAGGGGCTGGAGCTGTTTGATACGGAGCCGACAGAGGAACAGTTTGCCTGGATTCGGAAAATGGATTCCGAATTGCTCGGAAAATGGAGCTATGAATTGTCCGCCAGTCAGGGCGTAAATATCAGCGCAGAGAGCAGGCAGGAGATTCAGGAGGCAATCGAGTGTATCGGGGAGGATGTGTTTGTTCGCTATCTCCAGCTGCACGCAGCACAGCCTCTGCTGAACTGTATTGTGTGAGAGCTCGTGTTCATAGGCGTCTATCTACGTCTTTTCGGCAAATTTTGTTGCATACTGCGTTAAAAATTCTTGCCATACGAAAGTATGCCTGCAAATTTTTGCCTTGTCTGCAAAAAAATTTGCTCGAAAATCCGCATATATTTCCTACGAACACAAGCTCTAAGAAACGGGATTCCGATTCCCGCATTACAAAAATAAAAAAAGGAGTTTGATAATCATGGGTATTTTTAGTTCTGTTTGCGGTGCACTTAGCGGTGCGTTTCATAGCGTTTGCAGCTGTGTCGGCAGTATTTGCAGTGGAATCGGCGGCGCACTTGGCGGAACATTTCTCGGCGGAGCGATCTCTTCATTTATCGGCAAGATCGGGCTTGCACTTCCCGGCCCGAACATTGCGGCTGCGATCCTGCTGGTCGTCGGGGTTGTGTGCAAAATTGCCGAATCGCTCGGAATGAAGGAAAAAGAAAGGGATGAGCCGGAGGAGCTTGCATTCAAGGCGGAAAAGGATAAGGAATCCAAACCGGAGGACTTTGATTCCACCGAGGAATATATCAAGCACTTGCAGCAGGACATCAAGATTTCCAACGAGGACAAAGAAAAGCTTGACAAGATGTCGCCGGATGAAAAATCCGCCTATCGTGCAACGGGCGCTTATCTCTATGCGAAAGCCTGCAATGAAAAGCTTGGTTTTGACACAGACGGATTGAAAAGCCCGGAACTTGTTGGGATCACTGCGGAAATTCTCTCCGATCTTGCCAAGATCAAGGACATTCTCTCTCCGTCTGACTTTGTGGTGTACAACAAGTACTTGCAGGCAAACGGCATGGGAATGAAAGAATTTTCGGACTATCTCCACGGGTGCTCCGTCAATCTCGAAACATTTAAGAATGTGAAAGACGCTCTGTCGAATGCGATGCGGGAGATCACTCCGGGCATCAGCGACATCGACATCGGCAAGAACCTCTATCAAATGAATGAAAAAGTCAATGAAACTTTCAGTATTGGGGAATAAAGAATGAAAATATGTCATTGTCTCTTCTGGATCGAAAAAAACAAAATTGCCGCCGTGCTCAGCAAAGACAACCGGTTTGAAGTCATGAAATTCGGCGGGAACTGCTTTACCGGCTATACGGAGGACTTTTGGGAAAAGTGGCAGGATTACGCCGGTTTCCTAAAGACCAGCCAAACCGATTTTTGTCTGGTATACGACGACGCTCCAACGATTTCGGAGGAGCTGCTGCATCGGGAATGTGCGGACGAATCCGGCGTATGGAACAGATACACGATACAGGATGCCGTGCATCTGCTGCCCATTACAAAGCCCACACAGATTTCCAATGAAAACGGTGTGTGCATTGCCAAAGCAGGCACATTCCGAAAGGCGGAAACAACTGGAATTGTGAATCTCACGGCGAAATACCGGCATGCGGAAACCGCACCCGCCGAAGCGGAACGAAAAATTTTGGAGACGACGCCGTTTATTGACGAAATGTGCGAAAGACTGAAAATTTACGACAAGGGGGAATAGAACCGTGGCAGAAGTAGAAACCACCAGACAGGTGGACAAGGTCGTTTTGCGGGACGATGTCTTGGGAAATGTGCTTCATGCGGAGCTTTACAAAACACTGCGGGAGATGCTATACGAAAATTATCGTGAAATGGAGAAAAAATATTTCCAAAAGGATAGCATCTGCTTTTTATGCGGAAAGACAACAGCATACTACTATACGGAAAAAAGAGTTGCCGTCATACTCGAAACGGGAACGATACAGGAATTTTATCTTGACATCAAAAGAAAACATTTGGACAAAAAAGCCGTAGTTGATTTGTTTGGTAAGAAGTGTCCTTCTGATATCTTGCAGTATATCAAAACTGGAAAAAGATATGGTGAAGGTCATTGGGTTGGGTTTGAGAACGGTTCTTATTGCGTTGAAACAGAACGCTTTGCCGATTGGAATGATGGGGATTCTGTACAAGTAGGAGTTGTTGATATTAGTTCTGTAGATTTTCAGAACGCAGTTCGCACGCAGGAATATCAGATCCTCGACTATGAGATCTTTCAAAAGGTCATTAAGCTTCTGAAAAATCGGAGCATTCTGGAAACCGAAGACAAATCCAAGTGCCTCTCAGAGAAAGAGATAGATCGGCTTCAGACCATCCTCGGATTGAACCGGACACAGATCGAAATAGAAGTTTCCAAAAGACTTGCAAGCAATTTCACACTGTCGCCGGAACTCATCGATACGTACACGGCGGGGCTTCTTGCATGCGATAAAGTGCGTGCAGATCTGGAGGTCTACGATAAAAAGTGCCTGGAGGATGTCAACTCCGGCCATTGGGAACTCTGGTCGGACGAAGCGCCGAAAGCGGAAGACGGACAGGTGCTTGTTTCTCTGAAAAAGCCGCTGATCGCACGGAATCCGGCTGCCGACATCCACGAAGATGGGCTTATCGGCATTGACTTTGGTACCAAAAGCACCATTGTTTCCAAACGGGACGGCCGTGCGAAGACGACGCTTCTCCGTGTGGGCACCGGTCAGCTGAGCAAAAAGGCAGAGGCGCAGCACTATGAGAATCCGACGATCATGGAGTTCATTGATCTCGAAAAGTTTCTCAAGAGCTACGGCACCAGAAACGGCAGACCGGAAACCTCCATCGATGATCTCCGTGTTTCCCACACCGCAAACTATGACCTGAAATCCTGCACGATCAGCGACAATTTCTATTCGTTCTTTTATGACATCAAGCAGTGGTGCGGAAACAAAAACCGCAGTGTAAAGATCATCGACCAAAAAGGCGTGGAGCGTGTGCTGTCGCCGTTCACTTCTCTGAAAGAAAGCGCATTCAATCCTTTGGAATTATATGCGTACTACCTCGGTCTGTACATCAACAATATGCGGAACGGCATTTATCTGGATTATGTTCTCTCGTTCCCGACCACCTATGAAAAGACCGTAAAGGAAAAAATCCAGAAGAGCTTCGAGATCGGTTTGAAAAAATCGCTGCCGGATTCTATTCTGAAAAATGCAGAGATCATGGCAAAATTCAGAGTAAGACAGGGCGTGAGCGAACCGGCTGCGTATGCCATTACAGCATTGCAGGGATACGGATTTGAGCCGGATGAGGGCGAAAATGTTTTTTACGCCATCTTCGATTTTGGCGGCGGCACAACGGACTTTGATTTCGGCTTGTGGAGATGCGCAGACGACAGCAAACGTGAAGAACGGCGCTATGACTACGTCATCAATCACTTTGGCTCTGAGGGCGACAGATATCTCGGCGGCGAAAATCTGCTGGAACTGCTTGCGTTTGAAGTATTTCGTGCAAACGCCGATCTTCTCGGCGGCGACAAGAAAGGCAGCAGCGGGGATGCGGTGGGATTTTCATTCTCAAAACCGCAGGAATGCGACGCTTTTCCGGGCAGCGAGATGCTGATCTCCGATTCCCAGGAGGCAAAGCGGAACACCAAGCAGCTGATGGAAGTGCTTCGCCCTTTCTGGGAGGGGATTATCGGAATTGACAGCAAGACTGCTGCGCCCGCAAACGCCCCCGCTGCTCCGAAATCAAATGCAGCAAAGGATGCGGAAACCGTTTCCTATAATGGCTATATCTTCAGAAACGACGAGATCTGCACATTCCCCATCAATGACGGCACGATCACAGTAGATCTCTTTGACAAGGAGGGAAAGCGGAAATCCAACTTCAAGCTCTATGTCGAAAACAAGGACAGAAACATTCAGCTGAACCTGGCGGAAGTGCTGGAAAAACGCATCGAACGTGGCGTGTCGAACTTTTTCACCTCTATCTGCAAGGCGTTCCGCAACGAATCGCTGCAGCAAAGCGGCGTCAATGAGATTCAGATCTTTCTGGCGGGAAACTCCAGCAAATCGCCGATTCTCCGAAAGCTGTTTGACAAGTATATCAAGGAGAACAACGACAGCTTTCGGGAGGTATCCGGCGGAAGTCACTTCTACCTGTTCCCGCCCCTCGGCACAAAGGAAGCCATTGCCATTCAGCGGGAAAAAGGCATCAGAGTCGATGAAAACGACATCACTGCGCCCACCGGAAAAACCGGCGTTGCCTATGGCCTGATTACCGGACGTGAGGGCGGTAAGATCAAGGTGATCTCAGAGATCAAAGCGGACGAACAGACCAAGTTCCGCTTTAACATCGGCATCGAGAAGCGTGGAAAATTCAAGATGGTACTGGACAGAACACTGGTTGCCTATGGACAGTGGGTGTGCCTGACCGATGCGAGCGTAGAGGATTTCGAAATTTACTATACCTCTCTGCCGAACGCAGCCAAGATGTCTATCGACGAAACCGGCATTTACAACAAGCGCTGCCGGCTGCCATATACCAGCGATAGCGCAGATGTTTTCATTCGTTGTGTGGAGGATGCGCCGGAGGACATGGAATATTGTATTTCCGAGGGAGAACCCTCCGCAGATCCTGCGGGTGTGGTTCGTGTGCATCTGGGAGAGTAAGAAAGGAGTCGATTATGTCAAAACGTATTGTTACGCTCGGTACCTGGGACGGAAAGCCCATCCAGTGGATCGTCCTGAAAGAGAGCAAGCTTGGCTCGGTTGTCATCAGCAAAGACGTCCTTTTCTTAAGGGAATTTGATTCCCAGAACCGTGACTGGCCTGACAGTGACATCAAAGCATACCTGAACAGGGAATTTTTTCAGCAGGCGTTTCGTGCAGAAGAGCAAAAGCGCATCATCAACACCATCATAGACGGGAAGAAGACAGATATTTTTCTCTTGAGCAAAGAGGAAGCTGAAAATTGGATGACGTCAAATGAAAGAAATTGTTCTAGAAATTGGTCTCTTCGTTCTCAATATGATAGCAACTGTATTGATGTAGTATATGCTGGAGGTATATGGGGAGACAGATTCGGTTATATAGGAAGGAGAGCAGAGTATCCTATTCGTCCCGCTTTCATTTTGGACCTTTGATATTTCTTCAGCACACAAACAGTGAGCTTCATATCCCGCAACCCCAGCACGAGGAGCAGGCGTTAACCGCCTGTTCCTCGTTTTTGCTGTCCGTTTATCGAGAATGCTGAAATGTTATGATTTGTTGTACAATCTCTGCCGAATGTTTGATTTTTTCTTGACACCAAACGGACGGGTGTGATATAATAGAGATATCGCAGGTGTGTGACACACCTCAAACAAAAAGGAGGCATATTGTGAAGAAACAGTGGAAACGGCTGGCTGCCCTTTCGTTGGCAGCGGTCATGGCAGCGGGAACGCTGCTGTATTTCCCGAGCGGAACGCTGCAAAATATCCGGTGGGAGATTGCTGCGAATGCGGAGAATGCGGATGCAGGGAATACGGGCGCAGTGACGTGGACAAAAACAGAAGATGACGGTCTGGTTTGGACACTGTATGACAACGGAGCACTGACCATCAGCGGTACAGGCGCAATGAGAGATTACGCTTATAATGATAAAAGTCCTGTATACGGGAATGCCAATATTACAAGTCTGGTGATCGAAGACGGCGTTACCAGAATCGGAAAGAATATGTGTTGGGGATGCAGCGGATTAGTCGATGTCATGATTCCTGATAGCATCACTGAAATCGGCAGTTTTTCATTTGCCTGCTGCAGCAGTTTGCCCGGCGTTACAATTCCGGAAAGTGTCGATACCATAGGAACTTCTGCCTTTCAAAGCTGCACGAATTTGGAGCGTGTGACAATCCCAAACAGTGTAAAAAGTATCGGAACTTCCGCATTTCAGATGTGTACGGCCTTAACAAGCATTACAATCCCGGAGAGTGTTACGGATATCGGGGAAGATGCATTTATATGGTGCAGCAGTTTAGCCAGCGTTGAAATTCCGGAAGGTATTACAGATATCAGAAATGGAACATTTCGGGAGTGCAGCAGTTTAGAGAGTATTACGATTCCGAGCAGTGTTACAAATATCGATAGCTATTCTTTTTATCAATGTACTGGCTTGAAACATGTGACAATTCCAGATCGTGTTACCAGAATCGGACATGGTGTGTTTGCCGGCTGCACGAGCTTAGAGCGTATGACGATTCCGAACAGCGTGACCAGCATCGGAGGCGGTGTGTTTGAGGACTGCTCTGATTCACTGGCGATTACTGTTGTCTGCGGTACGGCACTGACAAAGAATGATTTTGAAGACCGGGCGGATTCGGTGACGATTATGCAGCACGACTTTGATGCCAACGGTTTCTGCCAGAACGACACCACCCACTATCAGCCGGCAGAGGATCGCGATGGCGACGGCACATACGAGATTTCCAGCGCCGGGCAGCTGTACTGGTTCGCAGACAAGGTGAACAACGGTGAATACAGTCTGAACGCTGTCCTCACAGCGGATATCTCCGTCAATGAGGGCGATGTCTCCGGCTGTGACGGCAACAAGGCAGAAGGCTGGAGAGATTGGACACCCATTGGAAATGTTAGCAACATAGGAAATGCTAGCAACATATATTCTGGCACGTTCGACGGACAAGATCACACAGTCAGCGGATTGTACTTTAATGATGAAGACGCTGAGTATGTTGGTTTGTTTGGACGTTCATGTGGCAACATAAAAAATGTTGGCGTTGTTGATTCCTATTTCAAAGGAAATAATTTTGTGGGCGGTGTGTGTGGAAGCAATGACCGCACAATCACAAACTGTTATAATGCAGGGAATCTTACCGCTATTGAGTCATCTGCTGCTATAGGCGGTATATGTGGACAAAATAGTGGCACAATCGCAAACTGTTATAACACAGGAACTGTTACCGCTACCGGCTCAAGAGCTTCTGTGGGTGGTGTGTGTGGTTCCTGTATTGCATCAATTTCAAATTGCTATAACACAGGAACTGTTACTGCTAGCTCAGGTGCTGATATAAGCGGTATATGTGGATACAATATTGGCCCAATCACAAATTGCTACTACCTCGCAGACACAGAAGATGAAAATGGCGGCAAAACCGCAGAACAGTTCAAGAGCGGTGAAGTCGCTTACCTGCTGAACGGCAGCAAGTCCGAGGGCGACACGGTACACTTCTACCAGAATCTGAACGGTGATAACGCAGACGCTATTCCGGTTTTGGACAAGAGCCACGGCGTGGTCTACGGTGTAAAAGACTGCACTGCGGCAGAAGATGCGGCAGTTGACAGCTACACCAACAACAAGAACGCAGCAACGATTCACGACTTCGACGAAAACGGCTTCTGCACCAAGGTTGAGGGAAAGACCCACTACCAACCGGCAACGCTGAATGAGGAGACTGGAAACTACGAGATCTCCAATGCTGGTCAGCTGTACTGGTTTGCGGCATTTGTGAATACCACAGGCAGTTCTTTATATAAATGCAAGTGCTGTTCTGAAAAAAGATATCGTAATCAATGAGGGCGATCTTTCTGGATATGATGGCATTAGTGCAAACAGTTGGAGAACTTGGACACCGATCGGAAAATTTCGATATGGCTATTACACTGGCACATTCGATGGACAGGGGCATACGATCAGCGGTCTGTATTGCGATGCTAACAGCAGAAGCTATACTGGTTTGTTTGAATATAACCGTGGCATCATTCAAAATGTTGGCATAGTGAACTCTTATTTTAAGAGTGAAAACTCTGTCGGTGGTGTGTGCGGTAATAATGAGAATACAATCAAAAACTGTTATTATACTGGAACGGTTTCTGGTGTGGATACTGTTGGCGGTGTGTGTGGTCTCAATCGTGGCACGCTCGAAAACTGCTACAACACCGGAACAATTTCTGGTACTGGAGAGAATATCGGCGGCGTGTGCGGCGATAACTATATTGATGCAGATGATAGCAGTAACAATGGCATCGTCAAAAACAGTTACTACCTCGACACCTGTGCGGCAGAGGGTACGACTTTCACAAATGACGACGGCATAAGCAAAACCGCCGACCAGTTCACAAATGGTGAAGTTGCTTATTTGCTGAACTTCCACCAGACCATCGGCAAGGACGAGATCCCGACCCTCAACGAGCAGGCAAAGGCAGTCGTTCGGCTGACACTGACCTATGACGAAACTTTTGGCGATGATGCCGATACCAAGGAACTTTATTACAACGCTGCGGATGAAGTAACGCTGGAAGAGTCTGCGGATAAGGCGTATACTTACCACTACTTTGACGGCGAGACCGAGCTCACTGAAGATATTTATCTCATGACCGGCGATGCGGTGCTCACTGTGAAAAAAGAGGCAGTGAAGATCACCGTTTCTGCCGATGTGGACAAGCTGGAACTGACTTACAAAAAGGCGATGACCGAGGTCGATCTGAACAGCTATGTGGAAAACGCTGCCGATCTGGGCAAGCTGACATTCAAGGTTGACGATGCAAGCCAGCTGCCGGAGGGTCTGGAACTTTCCGCAGACGGAACACTTTCCGGCACACCGGCAAAGGCAGCAGACAGCGTTAAGACTACGGTTATTGTCACGGCGAAAAACGGCGAAACGGCGAAGATCAAACTGACGTTCCAGATCGCCAAGGCTGACCCGGCGGTTGAGGTGACCGTGGACGGCGATACCTACACCGAGGGCGACCTTGTGAGTGAACTGAAGCTGATTCTCAGCGGAAACAGTACCAAGGGTCTGGCAAAAATTATTAGCGAGATCAGAGCACTGGCTGCCGGTGAAAACAACCTGATGTGGGAGTTTACCCCGGAGGACAGCGACAATTACAACGTTGTGACCGGCACGGTTGTCGTAAATGCACAGACCACAACTACTACAACAACTACTACCACCACGACAACAACGACGACTACTGCAAACGAAACAACTGCAACGACCAAGGCAACAACGACCACCAGCGGAACGACCTCTGCAACCAAGGCAACGACGACCACCAGCGGAACGACCTCTGCAACCAAGGCAACGACGACAACCAGCGAAACGACCTCTGCAACCAAGGCAACGACGACAACCAGCGGAACGACTTCCACGACCAAGGCAACGACTGCAACCAGCGGAACGACTTCCACGACTAAGGCAACAACAGCCACCAGCGGAACAACTTCCACGACCAAGGCAACAACAACTACCACAAGCGGAACAACTTCTGCGACTAAGGCAACAACAACTACCACAAGCGGAACGACTTCTGCGACTAAGGCAACAACGACTACCACAAGCGGAACGACTTCCACGACCAAAGCAACGATGACAACCAGCGGAACAACTTCCACAACCAAGGCAAGCACTACTACCAGCGGAACGACTACTACAACAAAGGCAATGACTTCCACCAGCGGAACATTTTCCGCAACTACAAATCCCACTTCTTCCATAACAGAATCCAGCACAGAAACCTCCACAACACCGACGACACACACCGCCGAATCCGAAACCGCAGAAACCACGCTGACCACAACATCGGATACCACGAGCGTGACCAACATTGCAGACGAAGATCTTTGCAGCTGGGCGATCAGCGACTACCAGAAAAAGGCGGGCATCACACCTGCGAATGCAGAAATCACTGCACGTTCGGAGAATACTTGCAAGATCACGCTGACCGACGAAAACGGCAATGTACTGGACGTTTACACCGTTGACCCGAAGACCGGTACCGGCACGGACTCCTCCAACACGGAAGTCAACCTGCCCCAGACCGGAAACAACTCCATGACAAACTGGTTTCTGTGCGTGGGTGCGGTACTGTTCATGGGATTCGGATTCGGTGCAGTAAAGGCGTCGGGTGTCCTCAAGCGTAAAGAAGATGCGTAAGACCAAAAAGCAGTGGGCGATGTTTCTCTCAGGACTCATTGCAGTTCTGATTGGTGTCAGCATCCTTGGATTTTTCGGTGTCCGAAAGTGTTATCGACTTTACCAAAAGAAGATATTGCTCGATAATAATCCTGTTGTGGAAATTGCAGATCTAGACATCAAAGCCCCTATTTTAGAGGGCACTGATAACGAAACGCTTTCCAAAGCGACAGGGCATTTCAAGGACAGCGGGGACTTCGGCGAGGGCAATTATTGCATTGCCGGACACAGCAGCACACTGTACAAAGAATATTTCAACAACCTGAAAAACGTCGAGATCGGCATGGAGATCACGCTGTATGACAAGCAAAAGCAGGCGTATCATTACACTGTGACTGAAAGCAAAATCGTTGATCCGGATGACGTCTGGGTGCTTGACGATTTCGGCGATGACAGAATCACCATCATCACCTGCACCGATGACGGAACACAGCGGCAGGTCGTGGTGGGACTGCTGAACGATTAGAGTTTTTTCACGGTATCTCAAAGAAAACAGCTCGGAATTCCGCAATAGGATTCCGGGCTGTTTGTTTTGCAGCGGGGGACACGTGAATTCCTTGTTGAAAATGGTTGTAATTGTAGTGGTAATATGGTATAATAGAAGTAATTGAAATTCACAACTCTATGAACCGCTGCTTTCGCGCGGCTTTTTCAATGGATTGTGGTTAGCATTCTCTAACTATAGAGATGGAAAGGGAGCGTTGCATTGATATGGCTGAAACAATAACACTTTCCGGCGTGCCGGAAACCATGCTGCAAACGGTATATGCCCGTGCCAAGGAGAGCGCAGGGCGTGGCGTGATTCAAGACAAAAAAGCGGAGGAGATCATTGGCAAACTCCACTATGATTTTTCCCTTGCGGACAAGGATTCCGCCATGCACAGCGGTGTCATCGCCCGCACACTGGTGCTCGACCAGCTGGTGGGGGCATGGCTCGCCAAAAATGCCGGTGCAGTAGTCGTCAACATCGCCTGCGGACTGGATACCCGATGCTATCGCATGCAGGGGTATTCGCACTGGTACAACTTGGATTTGCCACAGACGATTGCTGTGCGGGAACAGCTGCTGCCGGAGAACGGCACGATTTCGCAGATTGCCATGTCTGCCATGGATGACTGGGGCAGCAAAATCACAGAGCAGGATATGCCGGCACTGGTAATCATCGAGGGTCTGACCATGTACCTGTCCGATGCAGATGTGAAGCAGATTTTTGCGGTGATCTCAAAGCGGTTTGAAAAAGCTGCTGTAGCAGTTGAGATCATGAATCCGGCTGTTGCAAAACGATTCAAGGAGAAGTCCATTGAGGGCAGCCGTGCAAAATTCACATGGGGCATAAAGAGCGGAAAGGCATTGGCAGCGCTTTTGCCGGACTTTCGGTTTGCTGAGGAACACTCCCTGACCGAGGGTATGGCAGCATTTCTGCCGATTTACAAGCTGCTGGAGAAGATCCCATTTGTGCGGAATATTTCCAACAAGATCGTGGTTCTTGAAAAATGGGGGAATGCAGAATGAAATACATGGGGATGCCACTGGGAATGTGGGCGCTGTTTGCCGGATCGTTTCAGAAACAGCTGACAGCCACATTCGGTTACGATGTGCAAACGGCAAAAGCCATCACCAAACACGCAAAGCCAAAATATCAGGAGATTATCCGTGAGCTGCCGGAGTTTGAAAAGGCGGATCGTTTCAAGATGAATGTTGTCAATACTGCAATGCTGGGCGCATTCGTTCTGTCCATGCCGGAACGGCCGGATGTGGAGAAACTGACGGAATACTACGCAGACGCTATGATGACAAAGCTGATGCGGTGGTTCTGCCGCAAGAGCGGGAGAAAGAAGTTCACCGAAAAGGATATCGCCGGAATGAAATCCACAGCTGCACTGAAAGCCGCCGACCGCAATCCGTACTCTTGGAATATGGAGTTTTATGAGTACCCCGACGGCAGCGGTTATGAGGGGCGCTTTACCAAATGCGGTATCTGCGTTTTGATGAAAAAGCTGGGATTGTATGATCTCACTCCGGCACTATGTCATCTCGATTATACCATGAGTGAGGCGGGTGGCGTGACGAATTTCGTGCGGGAATACACGCTTGCCTCCGGAGGCCCGTACTGCGACTGCGGATATCACAAGAAGAATTTCGGGGACGGATTCCAGTGATTTTAGACAATAAGAACCTGTCTTCACAAGCGTATACACGTGCCTTTTCGGCAAATTTTGTTGCATACTGCGTGAAAAATACTTGCCGGGCGACAGCCCGCCTGCGTATTTTTGCCTTGTCTGCAACAAAATTATGCTCGAAAATCCACATATATTTCTTGTGAAGACAGGTTCTAAATTTTAGCATAGGAGGTTCTCATGGCATTTTACTTGAAAAAGCTGACCCCGAAACAACGGGAACAGTTTGTGCGAAAACAAATCGAAAACCCGCTTTCTCCTGCCCTCGGGGTGCTCCATCCCAGTGCGTGCATTGCAGACACCGAGAAAGATGTGATTTTTGTGGCAATCGGAACCCATCGGGATTATCCGGATGAGGAACTGTTCTTTTTGCATTGGAGGGCGTGGGAGATGATCCTGCCGCTGAGAAAAGAGAACAGATTGCCCAACACCAGAGTTTGGAGTCTGAACACATCGTGGGAGAATCCCATCCAATCCGTGCCGGATGAAATACGGCCGCAGATCATGGCGGATCTGAAAGAGATATTAGACGTCTATCGGGTGGATGGAACAAGGAATCCGGATAATTTGTCTGTGGAGATTTTGTATGACTTTTGAGAACACACCCCTTCTGCAATGAAACGAAAATCATCTGTCAATGCTGCCATAGGCTTTAGTTCCGCTTTTTACAATTTTTTCTGTTCCGGCTGTGGTATGATAATACTCGAACAAAGGAGTTCAGATGAGATCAAACATCTGAACTCCTTTTTTATTTTGCTTTATTTTTCAGGAAGCGCAGCACACACTGGCGTGTGCCGGACGTTTCGTAGGAGGTATTTCAGATGAGCTATCCAGAAGTTGATTTTTTGTATCTGAACGAAGAGGATATGGTGGCAGCCGGTGTCAAGGATATGGCAGGCTGCATCGATGCCATGGAGGAAATGTTCAAGCTGATGAAAGTTGGCGATTATCGGATGGGTGGCGCAAACGGCAACTCCCACGGATGTATGGTCATGTTCCCGCCGTCCTCTCCGTTTCCGGAAATGCCGGTAGACGGTCCGGACAGACGTTTTATGGCAATGCCGGCGTATCTGGGCGGTGTGTTCGACATGGCAGGCATGAAGTGGTACGGCTCCAACTGTGCCAATAAGGAAAAGGGTCTGCCCCGTTCCATCCTGATGCTGACGCTGAATGACAAGGACACCGGCGCACCGGTGGCATATATGTCCGCAAACATCCTCTCCGCTTACCGCACCGGCGCAGTTCCGGGTGTGGGATACAAGCACTTGTCCAAGCCGGATTCCAAGGTGGCTGCTATCATTGGTCCGGGCGTGATGAGCAAGACGGCGCTGGCAGCGATCATGGCAGTTCGTCCCGGCATTGAGACCATTAAGGTCAAGGGTCGTGGAAAAGCCTCGCTGGAAAAGTTCATTGCCCACGTGAAGAAAGAATATCCGCAGGTGAATGTGTATGCGGTGGATACCATGGAAGAGGCGGTACGGGATGCCGATATTGTTTCGGCAAGCACTTCCACGCCCACCGGCGATCCCAGCCTGTATCCGTACATCAAAGAGGAATGGATCAAGCCGGGGGCACTGATCAGTTCCACTGCGGCGCTCCGGTTCGATGATGACTTCATAATTCACCGTGCAAGAACCGTGACGGACAACATCAAGCTGTACGAGGCATGGGAAGAGGAGATGAAGCCCAACGCTTACAACACCGTTCCGATTCCGGCAGTGCATGTCATGGATCTGATTGCAGAGGGCAAGATGAAGCCGGAGCAGGTGGACGATCTGGGCGACATCCTGATGGGCAACATTCCGCTGCACCGGAAAGACGATGAGATCATCGTGTACTCCATCGGCGGTATGCCGGTAGAGGATGTGGCCTGGGGCACAATGGTTTACCGCAATGCGCTGAAAAAGGGCATCGGCACAAAGCTGAAGCTTTGGGATACCCCGCAGATGGTATAAAGAGACAGGAGGAGCAGACATGAGAATACAGGAACATCCGATTCTGGGAACATATGAAAAGGGACAGCTGGTTTCCTTTACTTTTGATGGAAAAACACTACAGGGATATGCCGGAGAGCCAATCGCCATGGCACTGAAAAATGCCGGCGTGATGGTGCACCGCTACACCAGAAAAGAGCATAAGCCAAGAGGAATCTTCTGCGCCATCGGGCGCTGTACCGACTGTGTCATGGTCGTCAATGGACAGCCGAATGTGCGGACGTGTATCACGCCGCTGGAAGAGGGCATGGAGATCCGGACACAGTATGGTGTGACTGCAGAACAGCCGGGGGGTGCAGCAAAATGATGAAGCGTTATGATATGATTGTGGTCGGCGCAGGGCCGGCAGGCTTGTCCGCAGCCATTGAGGCGGCAAAAAAGGGAATGCACGTTGTGGTATACGATGAAAACGCAAAGCCCGGCGGACAGCTGTTCAAGCAGATTCACAAGTTCTTTGGCTCGAAAGAACACAAGGCAAAGATTCGAGGCTTCCATATCGGTGAAGAGCTTCTGGCAGAGGCAGCATCTCTGGGGGTTGAGGTTGTTCTGAATGCCATTGTGATCGGCATTTTTCCGGAAAAGGAAGTGACTGTCAAGGTCGAAGACCATGTCATCCACGTCAAGGGGGACACGATTCTGATTGCTACCGGCGCAAGCGAGAACATGGTCACGTTTCCGGGCTGGACGCTGCCGAGTGTCATCGGCGCAGGTGCAGCGCAGACCATGATGAACCTCCACGGCACACTGCCGGGCAAGCGTGTGCTGATGCTGGGTTCCGGTAACGTGGGACTGGTGGTCAGCTTTCAGCTGATGCAGGCGGGCTGTGAAGTGGTTGCCGTGGCAGACGCAGCGCCCCGTGTGGGCGGTTATGGCGTTCACGCAGCCAAGGTAGCAAGATGCGGTGTGCCGTTCTATCTGTCCCATACAATTATTTCCGCAGACGGCGAGGACTGTGTCACTGGCGTGACCATCGGAGAGGTGGACAAGAACTGGCAGATCATTCCGGGCACGGAAAAACATTTCGATGTGGATACGATTTGTCTGGCAGTCGGTCTTTCGCCCATGTCCAAGCTGTGCGATATGGCAGGATGCGCCATGGAGGACAATCCGGCAAAGGCCGGATTTGTTCCGGTTGTAGATGAATACGGCGAAACATCGATTCCCGGCATCTATGCTGCCGGAGATGTTTCCGGTATCGAAGAGGCTTCCAGTGCCATGATCGAGGGAAGAATCGCCGGGATTGCAGCAGCTGCACGGCTGGGCTTTATCTCAGAGGAAACCTGTAAGGAAGAGGCAGCCAAGCAGGAGGCTGCGCTGGCTGGTCTGCGGCAGGGTATGTTTGCACCGGGAATGCGTGGCAAACAGATTACCGAGACCGAAGAGGGTGTGGAAATTTCGCAAAACCTGTTGAAACACGGGTTCGTTGCCGAGGCGGAGATCGAGCGCTTTCCCGGTGTGACCCACGGCAGCGGTGTGCATCCGGTCATCGAGTGTACCCAGAACATCCCTTGCAACCCGTGTCAGGATGCATGTCCGAAGCACTGCATCCGCATCGGCAGCAACATCACCGCACTGCCGTCCATCGATCCGGAGAAAAAGTGCACCGGCTGCGGGATGTGTGTAGCTTCCTGTTCCGGTCAGGCAATCTTCCTCGTGAACGAGGATTGCGGAGACGGTACCGCAGAAATCACACTGCCGTATGAGTTCCTGCCCCTGCCGCAGAAAGGCGACAAGGGCGTTGCCCTGAACCGAAAGGGCGATAAGGTCTGTGAGGCAGAGGTGGTCAATGTGCGCAGCGCAAAGGCATTCGACCATACGAATCTGCTTACCATGAAAGTGCCGAAAGAATATGCCATGAAAGCAAGATTTTTTCGGGAGGAGGAGACAGCATGAATGACAGAAACCGTGAACTGAAACCGTTTGTTCCCCAGCCGGACGACGACATGATCGTCTGCCGCTGTGAAGAGATTACGAAAGGGGAGATTCGCCGTGCGGTGCATGACGGCATGTTCACCCTCACCGAAATTCGCCGGTATCTGCGAACCGGTATGGGACTCTGTCAGGGGCAGACCTGTACGAAACTGGTAAAGGGCATCGTTGCACGGGAACTGGGCGTGCGTCCCAATGAACTCGGTCCTGCCACCGGCAGAGCACCCATGCGCCCCATTGAAATGAAAGTGCTGGCAAGAGATAAGGAGGAGACAAAATGAATGCAGAAGTCATTATCGTTGGCGGCGGCATCATCGGATGCGCTGCGGCATATAATCTTGCAAAAAATGGTGTCTCCGTTCTGGTACTGGAGGGCAGCGAGAACATCGGCAACGGCGGCTCTACCCGCAACGGCGGCGGCGTCCGCCAGTCCGGCCGTGATCCCAGAGAACTGCCGCTGGTGATGTATGCCATCCAGCATATCTGGCCGCACCTGTCGGAGATGCTGGACACCAATGTGGAATATTATCAGGAGGGCAACCTCCGTCTTGGCAGCACGCCGAAGCATCAGAGGATCCTGGAGGGACTGGCAGACCGTGCCGTGGCCTGCGGCGTGGATGTGCGCATGATCTCCGGCGACGAGGCAAGACGCATCAATCCGTATTTGTCCGATGCTGTGACCTGTGCCAGCTGGTGTCCCACGGACGGACACGCCAATCCGCTGATGGCGACCATGGGCTACTATAAAATGGCACGCCGTCTTGGGGCACACTTCATCTCCGGCGAAAAAGTCGTGGAGTTGCGGAAAATCAAGGGCGCTGCACGTCAGGTTGTGACTGAGTCCGGCAATGTGTACGAGGGCGACAAAATCATTCTGGCAGCGGGCTATGAGAGCCGTTTCATTGCATCAACTGTGGGCATTGATGTTCCCATGCAGCCGGTGCTGCTGGAAACACTGGTCACCGAGGCAGTCGCTCCCATGTTCTGGCAGATGCTTGGCACTGCGGATGCGGATTTCTACGGGCATCAGACGGAACACGGTTCGTTTGTCTTTGGTCTGAACTCCGGCTTGGAACCGTATGCAAAGCCAGGCAAGCCTCTTTCCTCCAGCATCGCTGCTTCGGCAGCCTGCCGCGGCATCATGCACTATTTTCCGAATCTGGCAAACATCAAGGTTGTCCGCAGCTGGGCGGGCTGGATGGATTCCTGTGCCGACCATGTGCCGGTTATCAGTACTGTGGAGGAGGTTCCGGGACTGATTCTGGCGTGCGGATTTAGCGGACACGGCTTCGGCATCTCGCCGGCAGTCGGGCTGGTGCTGTCGCAGCTGGCAATGGAGCAGGAAACAGCAGTGGACCTTTCCGCACTGCGGTACGACCGTTTTCAGTGAGTTCGGATTTATACAATTTTTTGAGACGTATGTCTGCTATAATAGAAACAGAAAGACAAAGATGTCGAGTTTCTCTGAGAAATTCGGCATCTTTTTTCTTTTTTAGAATTGTTGCAAATGACAGGAGGAGTTTTTATGAAGTTATCCAGAGTTGAGATCATCACCGGTATTTCTAAGATCGAGCCGCTGAAAAAGGCATTGGGAAAATTTCACATTACCGGCATGACGGTATATCAGGTGTTGGGCTGCGGTGTGCAGCACGGCACGCAGGAATTCGAGGTGGAGGAAAAGAACAAGGAGATCAGCCTGCTGCCGAAAGAGGTTGTCATGATCGTCCTGCCCACTGAGGAACTGGACGGGCTGCTGGAGTTTGTCAAAAAAGAACTGTACACCGGACACATCGGCGACGGCAAAATTTTTGTTTCCGATGTGACCAATGTCATTCGTGTCCGTACTGGTGAGGAGGGCATTGATGCCCTGCTGTACGGCGAGAAATAAGGATTTGTTCCAGAAAGAAAAGAGTTGAGAATGATGCAAGAGAAAAAGTTGGGCTTACCCAGTATTGTGGCGACTGGTGTCGGCTTGATAATTGCCACAAGCTGTCTGCTCTCCATCGGGCAGGGGGCATCGGCCATTGGTCTGCCGTTTATCATTACCATGGCGATTGCCTGCGCCTTTAACATTCTGACGGCGTTTTCCATCTGTGAGCTGAATGCTCTGATGCCGAACCTGACAGGCGGTATGGCGCAGTACACGCTGGCGTGCTTCGGACCGTTTGTGTCCATCGTCATCACTGTGGGCGGTTATCTGACATGTCAGACCATCATGGGCAGCTCGGAAGCTGCCATGTTCGGCAACACTCTGAGCAGTGTCCTTCCCAATGTTCCCATTCCGGGTTCGGTTTATTCTATTGTGCTGATTCTGCTTTTGCTGGGCTTGAACCTGTTCGGTGTAGACATGTTCGCCAAGGTGCAGAATATTGTGGCATACGGGCTGATCGGTTCGCTGCTGTTTCTGGGCATCATGGGAACGATTAAGCTGGGCACCGGTCAGGTCGTGGAACAGCCGGAGGTGCTCTCCTCGAAGCCCGGCGATGTGTTCTCCCTGCTGGGACTGGCATTCTTTCTGTTCATTGGCGTAGAGTTCATTGTCCCCATTTCCACACAGGTCAAAAATCCCCGGAGGAAAGTGCCGCTGGGCATGGTCATCAGTCTGCTGGCAATTCTGCTGATGCAGATTTTCATGGTCGTTGGCTTTAGCCACTATACGCCGTGGGAGGAACTGAGCGTCAGCACTGTCCCTCATATTCTGTACGGTACCCTGCTGTATGGCAAAGTCGGTACGATCTGGATGACCATCATCTCTCTTCTGGCAGTGGTCAGCACCCTGAACACCGCTATGTTCTCTATCGCTCAGATCTGTTCCGGTATGGCAAAGCTGAAGCTGCTGCCCGCTGTGTTCATGCGCAAGAATCGGCATGGCACACCTTATGTAGGGCTGCTGCTGGTGGCAATCGCAATGATTCTTATCAACATTACCGGACTTTCCACCAGCGATCAGCTGACATTCCTGATTCTGACGGGCTGCACGTTCTGGATCTTCTCCTACATCATTCTGCACTGCGATGTGCTGATTCTGCGGAAGCGCCTGCCGAAAGCCCCCAGAACATTTAAGCTTCCCTTTGGCCCGCTGATTCCCATTATCGGCGTTCTGGGCAACGCTTTTATGATCTACAACATCGACTCCAGCTGGGAGGTCAAGAAACGGATCTATCTGATTTTTCTCATTACCGTTGCGATTTTGTCGGTCTATGCGGTCATCTGGATCAAGTGTGTGATGAAACGTCCCATGTTCAAGCCGTACCAGATCAAGGAAGTCATGGCAATGGAGTCTGATCTGTATCAGATCAATCACAATCCGGAAGTGGCAAAGAAATTGCATCTGGATGCTGTTCCGGAGATTCAGAGCGTACCGGCGGACGTTAACACCGGGACTCGTCCGGAGTAAATCACTGCACAATTCGCAGCTTTTCGTCAAAGTCATCGTTTCGCAGCATGGTTTGGTATTTCTTGGGCGTCAGTCCGGTATACGCCTTGAAATCGTGCACAAAGTGGGACTGGTCGAAGTATCCCAGATCGGCAGCAATCTCCGTCAGAGAGCGCCCGATGTGCTGATTCTGGTTTAGAGCAGATATTGCACTTTGAAATCGCACGATCTTTGCCAGCTGTTTGGGGCTGAGTCCGGTTTCATTCCGGAAACATTTGTCAATGTATCTGGTCGTGTAGCCGGTATCCTCCGCCAGCTGTTCTATGGAAATGCTGCCGGCAGAGCGAATCATCAAATTAGAAGAATGGAGCACCAGCAGGTTTTGATGCTCCTGCGGACAGACCCGGCGATAGATGCTCATATAAGAGCGCATAAACACACGAATCTGCTGCCGAAAGTCCGTGGTGCTGCAAATTTCCTCCAGCATCCGCCTGTCCTGAATCAGGTCGTCCAGCGGAATGCGGTGGTTGACCAGATGTGACATAATATCGGCGCTGCCAAAAACCGGATTATACCCCGGCAGAAAGCGAACGCCGAAATAGGAGGTGTTGCTCTCCGAAAGCACGATTTGTGGCGACAAAACTGTACCGCAGATTTCTGCATAGGGGTGCTTCGGGTTACAGCAGAACACCATGTCCACACATCCGTCCGGAATCGCATAGCGTGGCTCTGTGCCGGTAAAACAATGGTAAAAATGCACGATGCCAAACCGGTTCAGGATGAACTTTTCATAAGAGCGGGAGGACGTTACGAAAAACGGCTGTTTCGGTGTCATGTAGATTTGCTTTTCCATATCGTGCCCTTCCTCTCGTGCAATTTCCTGTTAGAATAATTTCTATCCTATTATAATACAGCCCCATGGAGATTTCAAGGGGCATCTGATGAAAAAAGGCAGCCTCACAGAAAAGCTTTCTTTCTGTAAGGTTGCCTTTTCGACGGAATGTTTTAGTTGCCTTTATCTGCAAAGAATAACAAAGCAATTCCGGCGATGCTTATTCACACAGTGCTTCCTTTGCCTGTTCCTCAAGAATTGGTTCATTCTTTCCGTCGGCAATGAGATACTGCGTGTCATGAATGATCTCATCATGAAACTCCTTAATAAGGAATCCTTTATTCTCAATACTTGGAAGTTTGTAAATCTCTTTTACCAGCGAATGAAGCTCTTCCTCCGTCAAAGAAGTATAGATTCCATCTGCAATCTCAGAAATTTTATCTTTCTGTATGATAGAAAAAAGATCGCTCTTTTTCTGAGAAATCAGCTGCAAGACAAAGTTCCGAATTCGCTCGGCTCTCTCCAAATCGCTGTTCAGACTGCCTTTAATATGTCTTAAACGGACATAAGCTAAACTTTTTGTACCATTTAAGTGTTGAATGCCGGGAGTTTCTTTAAAATGGTAATTGGTTCCGAATAGTCTATTTAAATCGTCCAGAACCGGAATGATACCATCAACAGTTACCCCGTCTTCTTCCACCTCGGTGCTCAGCATTTCTTTGGTGATCTCGATATCCACTCCGCCCAGTGCATCGATCGTCTTGCAGAAGTCCTTCCACGAGAAGTTGATAACGCCTTGAATTGGTACTTTGAAATTCCACTCAATGCAATTCACCAGATTGTTCAGCCCCTGGGCATAGAACTCTTCAGTTGTGTGGTCGCTCTCGTCGTCGATATATTGGAGACTCAGTGCGGCGTTCAACTTAGCCTTGAACCATTGTGTGC
>ENA-UEPJ01001510-UEPJ01001510.1-human-gut-metagenome-genome-assembly--contig:-NODE-1510-length-27461-cov-6.923569_pt1 | contig 27461 bp, 18 predicted proteins | sample MGYA00242890_ERZ507896 | MGnify/ENA primary metagenome ERZ507896 (study PRJEB26167, sample SAMN06115508) | human gut metagenome | host: Homo sapiens | place: China:Qinghai | collected 2015-08-20... | reverse complement strand
AACTCATCGCCCAGAAGGGCAGATATTACCAGTTGTATACCGGTAATGCCATCGCAGAAGGCTAAGTGAATAGATATACTATAAAAAACAGTGCCAGGATCGGCACTGTTTTTTATATGAAGTATTTTATAAAGAGGACTTAACCCGAGATCAACACCCAGGTATCCCGCCAGCGTAAGTATTTTACTACAAAATCCACATCCACCGGCTGACCCGAAAGTACCGGATAGAACAGCAGGAACAGACCGAAGGCCAGCACGGCATAGGCACAGCAGATGACTGCAAAAGTGCGGTTGGATACCCGCTTTTTCAGCTGCATCAGGCTGTACACGATCATCAGTACCACAAACGGTGTGCTGGGGAAATAGTGGTAGATGAAGGTGATTCTGGTGACGAAGAACCAGGGCAGATATTGCGCCAGGTAGCCAACCACCAGAAATGCGGCAGCATGATATTCTCTGCGGGACAGGGGAGTTGTCGCAGAGGAAGCGTCAGCTTTGCCTGTCAGGGCACGCAGGAAACTGCTGTGGGCGACAAGCAGATACAGCACATACAAAAATGCCGGAATGCCGACCCACCACACCAGAGGATTACCGAAGGCACTGATCCCTTCCTTGACGGCATCAGTCACATAACCGGAATAATACCAGATCGGGCGGACCATAGTGGGCCACTGATACCAGGAAGAGGAATAAGGATGCGTTGCCTCCAGGCCGCTGTGATAGTTGAACATGGAAGTCTGGTTGGTCAGCATACGGTCAAAAAGTCCCGGATGGGAATTGTCTACAAAGGGCAGGTAGGACAACAGATAGATTACGGCCGGAACCAGCACGAAAAAGGTCAGGCAGAAGTCGATCGTCTTTACCGTATAATCCGGGAATTTCTTTACAATCTGCTGATGCTCCATGCCGTTGGTGCTTTTTCCGGGATGGGCTTTGGCATAGAGGTATTCCCGGTAGCGTCGCAGCAGATGCGCAAAAAACAGCAGGGCCAGTCCACAGCCCGCATAGATACCGGTCCATTTGCTGGCAATTCCCAGTCCCATGCAGATGCCGCATAAGCCCAGAGGCACAAAGGTCTTATACAACGGTGTATCGTAAAAACTCATAGAACAATAGTAGTACATAAAATAGTACATTGCAATCACAAAGAACGTGATATAAACATCGATGGTGGCAATCCTTGTCTGCGTAAAATGCATAAAATCAAAGGCAAACAGGAAGCAGGCCAGAGCTGCTGCAGGTGTATTCCTTGTCATTTTTTTCCCCAGCAGGTAGATAAACGGCAGCATGGCAATGCCGAACAGAGTACCCATGATACGCCAGCCGAAAGGATTCATTCCAAAGATGGCAACACCCAGGGCGATGAAGATCTTGCCCAGAGGCGGGTGGGTATTTTCGTAGGTCGGCAGGCCGTGAAGGAACTCGTAAGCCGTGCGTGCGTGATAGATTTCATCGAAATACATGCTGTTGCGGAAGGAATAGCGTTCCGGGTACAGATCGCTTTCGTCAAACAGTGTAGGGTAGGCATCTGCGTTCAACGGGCGTGTGATGTTGCCATTCGCGTCCAAGAAGACCAGTTCAATCAGAGAGGCATCATTATCCGTCAATGACAGACGCAGATATCTGGTTGTGGCAGACACATCAGAAGTACCGTTTTCTGTGGCCTGTGTCAGCAGATCCTGCAGGGAGACATCCTGCCAGGTGAAGACATTGTTTAAAATGATCTCACCGAGATAAGTCCAGGAGCCTTCGGCATTACTTTTGACATCCATCCCAAAATGTCGCTGGTGCCAGGGAGCCAGATAACTGGCCATAGTCACAGGCAGCGCATCTTCGGGGAATTCCAGCTCGATGGCCTGTAATTCTCCCGACATATCATAAGTTGTTGTCGGAGCTTTGCGGTCTCCCAGATCATAGAGGGCAAAGCAACTGTACAGAATACCGATTGCCAGCAACAGGCACAGATCCGGTTTCGTGAAATGGATTCTCTCTTCGGAAGGAATGGGCTCCAGGGGAGAGAGAAAATATTCTCGAAGTCTTTGTCCGAGTCCTGCGGCAGATCTTGTGGAAGCAGTATGCCCGGAAGCTCTGCGGCCTGTTGCGGTCTGCGTCTTCGCATTGGTGGCAGTCCCTGTTTCATCGTGAACATAATATTTCCAGATGATCTTATAGAAATAATACAGGCAGCACAACATTCCGGCAGATACCAGCAGAATGATGGGAGCCTTGCGGTCATAATTCTGCGGATCGTAATGGTACAGCACATTGGCGGTGTTGTAAAAATGCAGCACTGCAAATCCACTGAAGCATTTCCAGAGAGGTGTAGAGGGCCGGTACAGGCAGCAGAAAAGCAACAGTGCCAGACCGGGATACATATAACGCTCATGCATACGGACGGAGAACAGGAACATCGTCAGGATGATAAAGGCACCGAGACAGAAATATCTTGAAGGCTCTTTCCGGCAGCGGGCTGCAATAAGGAAGGTAAAGAGTACGATCAGCAGGATCACGATAGTGCCCCAGGTCTTACAGGGCAGGAAGAGGAAAATCGTGTTCTGGTCGACCCAGTTCATTCCTAATAGTCCCCAGAAATTGTAGGCATTGATGGCTGCATATTCATAGGATCCCAACGTTGAAGTATATTGTGAGATCGCAGCGGTTAATCCGAAAGGAGCGCACAGAAGGAGCATCCCGCAGATGACAACCAGACCACCGCACAAATTATAGAAGAATTTCCGCCAGGAAAAATCCTGTAAGAACACATGGTCCCAGATCCCTGTCAGCAGTACCGGCGTGAAGATCAGCATCTGTGGCTTTAACAGGACACCCAGTCCGTAGACAGCATAGGCAGGAAGCAGGTTTCCCTTCATGAGGAACAGGCACATAAGGATGATCATCAGCGTGTATACGGAATCCACCTGTCCCCAACAGGAAGAATTCAGAATGACCGCCGGCTGGAACAGATACGCAGAGGCAGCAAAGATTCCCTGCAGATCGGAAAAATGCAGTCGCTTTACCGCCTCTCTGTGGAGTAGAAACCCACAGGCAATATCACAGAGAATTGCGGGTAATTTTAACAGTAAAATATGCAGATCGGAATAATAAGGAATCTGCAGCAGAGATCGTAACGCTCCGATCAGATACAATACATACATGAAACCGGGCGGATAGTCCGTAAACATCTCGGCAGAATAGAACTGCCCTGGCCCTAAAGTGAAAATCCGGTCAGCCCAGGCTGCAAAACAGGCGATATCATTACTGAAGCCGTGGGTGGTGTATGCAAGGAGCAGGCGCAGAAGCAGGGCACTTCCAAATACAAGCAACAGAAGAGAACGCCGGCTGCCGGTATTGCGGAAATGAGAACTGTTCTGAAAGCCTGTATAGCAGACACCGCACAAAAGCAGTGAAAGCAGTGCAAAAAGATGTATCATAAGATTTTATTCCCCCAATAGTTTCTTATTTAAAATCATACCTTAAAAATATCAAAAAATAACTCTTTCGTAAAGACGAATGCGGAAAAATAAGGTATAATCATTAACAAATTATAACGATTCTTGCAGGAAGGGGAAACTGGCATGAAAAATAAAAAAGCGGAAAATGCGATCACAGCAGTGCTGGCGGCAGCGGTACTGGTGACCGGAGGAATGAGTCTGCATTCTTATCTGTCAGAGCAGAGAGCAAAAAATGAATACGATGCCATCCGCCAGGAGGTGGTGGCAGAGCCTGCGGCGGGGGAAACACAGGAAGAGATTGCGGAGAAAAATTATCCGGAGCTGCAGATCGACTTTGCCGAACTTATCAGGACCAACCCGGATTTTCGTGGATGGCTCTATTTCCCGGCATTGGACATCAGTTATCCGGTGGTACAGGGGGAGGACAATGACTATTATCTGAAGCATTCCTTCGAGGGGGAGAGTGTGAATGCTGGATGCATTTTCATGGACTGTGGGGCTTCAGCAGACTGGTCAGACAGGAATACCTTTGTATTCGGACATAATATGCGGGATGAGAGCATGTTTGGGGCTTTTAAAAATTTGCTGAAGGGGACGGCAAGCTGCGAGGAGAATCCTTACTTCTATATATACACGGAAGATAAAGTCTACATTTATGAGATTTTTTCCTATTATGAAACAAAGAGTACCAGTGACCGTTTTGCCACGTTTACCTCAGATGCCTCCTATGATGATTATGTGCAGTGGGCCACGGAACATTCCCTGTATGCTTCGGATGCGGACTTAAGTGACAGAGGAAACATCGTATCGCTATCCACCTGTTACGGTTCATCCGGTACAAAAAGGCGGGCTCTGATCCATGGAGTACTGACAGAAACTGCCGATTATTAGGAATATAGTACTACAAACAGATAAGCAGAGGACAAGAATAAGCAAAAAATCACATTTTTAATAAAAAATCTGAACCCTTTTTGAAAGCACTTCCGTCTTAATAGTTGTAAAGAGGAACGAAAACGTTGTAAAACGTGAAAAACATTGGATTTCATTGAGGGAGAAATCAGATGAGCAGATTTAGCAAGTATGTAAGGGAAAAAGTAGTAAAGGTTCTGGTAGCAGCACTGGTAGCAGGTTCCGTCGCAGGGAACGAGGGGATTACTGTGCAGGCAGCAGGTGCGGATTTAAATGATCCATTTTCATTTGTATTATATACAAATGAATTTGTATCCTCAAATCTGGACCATATTGAGGGAAATGCCGCAATTAAAGAATTAAAGGTTTCCATGGTAAGCTATGGGGGAAAATCTTATCTGGGAGATCTTTCTGCTCCGAATCAGATTCTTAAATATACAGCGTCAGGCAGAACAGACGAAAAGGAACTGATAATTCCCCTTATTAATTCTGACGGAACCCAGAACTCTGTTGAGCGGGAAGTGACTGGACAGGGTTATAATATTATAGTTGGCGAAAATAAATTATATACTGGAAATCTTCTGAAGAACTGTGAGGTATGGGATACAGATATTGCATCTGAGATCAGCAATGTCCTGGCAGGTAATATGGTACAGAAAAGCAACGACTTGTATGCTTTGGCGGATGAAAATAACGATACACAACTGGTATTGAATGTAACAAGTGCTGAGTTAAATACCAGGATGGAAGACTATGACAAAGAGATCACCGGCGCAGCTTTTTATGGAAAAACAGTTGTGGTAAATGTAAGTGATTCCGGAACTGTGAATATTACCGGCTGGATGAATGCACATGGTGCAAAAAAGCAAGCATTGGAACATCAGCTGTGGGCAGACAGAATTATTTGGAACTTTGGCAATGCAACAGAAGTTAATGTAAATTCTATTTTCGGATATATTCTGGCTCCGAATGCAACTGTCTATAATGGCGGAACTGTTGTCGGAGGCATCATAGCGGATAAGTATAAGCAGGGTGGAGAGATTCACTGTCCGTGCGAACCGGATGAGCCGGAACCTACGCCTACGCCGGTAGTAACCGAGGAACCTACGCCGACGCCGGTAGTAACCGAGGAACCTACGCCGACGCCGACGGTACCGGTGGTAACCGAGGAGCCTACGCCGACACCGACGGTACCGGTGGTAACCGAGGAGCCTACGCCGACACCGACGGTACCGGTAGTAACCGAGGAACCTACACCAACAGCAACACCTGACACCCCGGATGAACCCGATACTCCGGATGATACACCAGATGATCCCGGCACCCCGAATGATCCCGGCACACCGGCCGGTGGAATCCCGGATACCCCGCAGGTACTTGGTGCAAGACGCCGTAGAATGGTGACCATCGAGGACGAGGCAGTTCCTTTAGCGGACAGAGCAGTCCTCGGAGCATCCAGACGACCGCAGACCAGCGATGACTCCGATGCCTGGAATCTGGGCTTTGCCTTTTCCCTGACGAGTCTGGGAGCATGGCTTGTTCTTAAGCGAAAAGAACATTAAACAGGAACGGAACGACAGCCGATCTTAGCTGTAAAAGTATAAAAGGATCAGAATCTTGAAAAATTTTTCAAAATCTGGTCCTTTTTTCCATTTGGCGCAGTCTTCCTTATTAGGAGAGTAAAAAGAAGTAATAAAAACAGAAATACTGGTTTTGAGGGGAAACAGAAATGAAGTTAAAAAACGTAATACAGACCAAACTGGCAAAAACTCTGGTAGCGGCACTGATGATCGGCAGCATCTCCAACACCGGATTTACGGTACAGGCAGAAGAAGCAACACAGAATGAGCAGAACGATGTTGTTGAAATGGCAAGTGTAAGCGGAAACGACAGCGTTGTTGCTGTAAAAGAGAAAACCTATCCCACCATCAAAACGGTGATTCTTGCTGGAGGCACCATGGCAAAATATGTGGGAGGACAGGTAGCCAGCCCCAACGTATGGCCCAATAATTACAAGCCGGCAAACGGAGATTTTTCATTGTTTGCAGGTCATAAGATGACTTTGGATGATGCTGAAACCTTTAAATATCTTTCTGTGGATAATACAGGGGTAGATGCCGAAGGAAAGTTAACCGGAAGTAACGGGGCAAGCTGGCAGTGCGTTGGATTCGTAGCATTAGATGTAAACAAATATTCTGACTGCAAGCCCGCAGATTTGTTACACTATGTTTATTACGGTGGAGACAGCGAAGGCACTTCCTATTATAAAGAAAACTGCGGAAAAACCCTTGAGGATGTAAAACAGTATGTGAATGACAACAACGGCGTCTTGTATGGTGAAAATGTAACGGAAAGTTTTATGAATCAGTTGCTCACCACCGGTCGGTCCTTCAGCGGAGTCACCATTGCCACGGTATGGTATGTGACCACACCCACAGAGACCTGGATCAATTATGACGGATACGATTACAGGATTCCCGGGGTATCCGCAGTAGATTATTATGAATATCCCACGGGAACGGTAACTTTTGAACAGAATGAGAACGGCGCAGTGTTCCATTATATTTCCGAAGGTATTACCATTACTACAACTCCGGAACTGGAACAGCATTGGGAAAGCGGCACCGGCAGGGTGACCTATGATGCAACGATCACCATTACGATCCACAGCAATGCCCCGGACAAGGTAAGAATTAATCTGTCCGATGCCATCGGTTATCTGAACGGTACCGTGGCAGGAGGAAATGCGGCAGAGCCCGGAGATACCCTGTACTACAACATAAAGCTGGTAAATGAGAGCAATAAGGAGTATCAGTATGATCCTGCAAAGGCCACGATCGGTACGATCCCGGCGGCGCCTAAGGCAGGAGAGAAAGTAACGGTTCTGTCCAGTGGTTTTGAAGGTTATGAGATCGGTGAAGTGGGAGCGTTCTGTACATTGCCCCGCCGTATTTTAAATGCTCCGTTACGGGATCTCGGAATCACCGCAGGCAAGGTTACGGATGCGATTGTCGGAGAGGCTCTTTTGAAAAAAGGATATGGCAGCGAAGAAATGAAGCCGGAAGAGGTTACGCAGAGCTGCCTGGCACAGTATTACTTAGACTGGTTCAACAATACTTCCAGAGAAGAAGGAAATAAGGTCTACGGCTTTTCAGAACTTACGGCAGAGGAACTGGCAATCCTGACCAACGGAACCGCCGATACCACAGTAGCGGAGAGCTGTTCTGCAGTAGCAGATGCTTTATATTACACGACATATCATAATGTATATACTTTTGACGGTGAAGGTCTGTATGACCGGATGCTGAAAAACGGACAGGAAGGTTCCTATGCAGATACTCTGGTATCCGACCTGTTAAAGGACGGAGAAGTGAAGATCACCACTAACCTTAACGGTGTGTTGGCCAACAACGGCTATCAGATGACCAGATACGGCTTCGGAATGCAGTTTGAATTGTCCAGAGAGCCGGAGGTTACTCCGCCCGTGACTACCAGCCCGGAACCTACTCCCAGTGCTACTCCGGAGCCTACGCCGACAGGCACACCGGATACCACACCCACGACGCCGACCACTACTCCGACCGCACCCCCGGATACTCCGGACGATTCGGATGATTCCGATACCCCGGATACTCCCGGTACACCGTCTGAGCCGGCAACCCCGGTAACACCTCAGGTGCTTGGTGTAAGACGTCAGCGGGTTGTAAGCATTACCGATGATCCTACACCATTGGCGGACAGAGCAGTCCTGGGAGCTTCCAGAAGACCCAGGACCGGCGATGATTCCAATACATGGAATCTGGGCTTTGCCCTTTCCTTGACAGGGCTGGGAGCATGGCTTATTATTAAGAAGAAGCAATCATAACGAATAAACATATATTTACTATAAACAATCAAGGAAAGAAGAGGTAGAACAAATGAAAAAAAGATGGATGAGTCTTGTTCTGACAGTCATCATGGTGCTGAGCCTTGCAGGCTGCGGCAAGAGTACAGAATTATCCTCTGTAAGCCGTGATCCTGCCACGGATGACGGAACTGTCTGGTTCGATGAAGAGGCAGTGGCACTGGCGGGTTCTGTGAGAAAAGCCGGTATGAGTGAAGCTGAGCTGGCCCGTGCAGATGAACTTCGTGCCATGGCTATCGATGCGTTGGATATTGTAAACGCGAAGAGAGCAGAGAACGGCCTGGCAGCACTGAACTGGAGCAACGGTCTGGAGTCCTGCGCTATGGTAAGAGCACAGGAAGCAGCTTCCAAGTTTTCCCATACCAGACCCAACGGTAAGGACTGGTACACAGTGAACAGTGAACTGATGTGGGGCGAGAATCTGGCGAAGGGCTATGATTCCGCACAGAGTGTAGTAGATGCCTGGATGGCTTCTCCTACACACGCAGCGAATATCCTGGCAGGCGATTTTACCACCTGCAGCATTGCGGTCTATGAGACCAATGGCAAGTTGTATTTTGCCCAGGAGTTCGGCTATTAACAGGGTATTTCTTATCATGAGGGGATAGAGAGATAAATGACAGGAGAGAGTTGATATTCTTAACGGAATATTAACTCTCTTTTTGGGCTTCAAAAGATAGAAAATTTTCCTGAATCATGGTAAAATAAAATCGACATATAAAATTGAGTATCTCTGCAGAAGATCACTGTTCCAAATGAGGGAGATGAATGGAATATCCGGGCGCTGCCGGACAAGTGGTCACTTCACAGAGTACAGGAAAATAAAGCATATAATAAAAATGCAGCGCAGAAATGAGGACATATGAGTACAAAAGCATCACAGAAGGGCACAAAGGGGCAGACACCCGGCATGACGACGATCCGGGAACGTCTGCAGAAGGCAATCAGCAGGCTGGTAGTGTTCTCGATTATTCCGTTGGTCATCCTTACCGTGATCCTGAATCTGTCCAGTACCATGAGAACACTGGAAGGCGATATGCTGGTGGTGGCAGAGATCTCTGCAGACCGTATCAAAGAGGAACTACGGGTGACAACAACGATCGTATCCGAACTCGGATGCAGCTATCAGCTGTCTTCTCCGGTATTTACCCAGGAGCAGAAGCAACAGTATATCAACCAGCGTGTGGAAGCTTATGGAATGGTCAGAGGCAAGCTGATCGGCTCCAACGGTATCTGTGCTTATGACGGAACCGATTATAGTGACCGTGATTATTTTAAGAGATCCATGCAGGGAGAGGTCGTGGTATCGGATCCAGTGATCTCGAAGTCAGATGGCAGACTCAGCGTTATCATTTCCGCACCTGTATATGCAGACGGAGATAAGAATGGTGATATTGTCGGCGTGGTATTCGTTGTGCCGGATCCGGAGTTCTTAAATGATATTGCTGCGGCAGTCTCTGTCAGTAAGAATTCCGAGTGCTATCTGTTGGGAGAAACAGGTATCACCATTGCTCACTGTGATTCTGCGATTGCCCAGGAGCAGAAGAGCAACATTGAACTGTCTCAGACGGACAGATCTTTGCGGGGAATTGCAAAGGTAGAGCAGAAGATGATGACCGGAGCAACCGGATATGGCACTTATATGAAAGGCGGAACCCTCACAATACAGGCTTATGCACCAATAGAAGGAACCAATGGATGGAGCGTGGCAGTAAATGCACCACTGACAGATTTCCTTGGTTCTACCGTTGTATGTATTGTCATTGGTGTAGCAATAGGTGCTGCAGCTTTATGTTTCAGTGTGCGCAGGGCAAAAAAGATCGGTCAGGCGATCGGTGAACCGGTGGCAAAGTGTACCGAGAGATTACGTCTGTTGGCTGAGGGCGATCTGCATACTCCGGCACCAGTGATCCGGACACAGGATGAGACACAGATCCTGGCAGAGGCTACCGCAGCACTATCCGGCAATCTGCAGAAGGTCATCGGCGATGCGGATTATCTGTTGGGAGAAATGTCGGAAGGAAACTTCGCACTGACTTCAGGGTGTGCAGAAGCCTATGTGGGAGACTTTCAGGGACTGTTGGAATCTATCCGTAAGCTGAACCATAAGCTCAGTGAGACACTTAATGAGATCAAGACGGCAGTGGGACAGGTATCTCTGGGGGCAAACCAGATGGCAGATGCTGCCCAGGGACTTGCGGAAGGTGCTACCGACCAGGCCGGTTCCGTAGAGGAACTGCAGGCTACCATCACGAATGTAACCGAGATCGTGGAGAAGAATGCCAAGGCACTGGGAGGTTCTTACCAGAAGGCTATGGATTACCAGCAGCAGGCGAAGGACAGCGGAGAGGAAATGAAGGGTCTGACAGATGCCATGCAGCGTATCAACGATACTTCCAGGCAGATCAGCGATATTATTGGTGAGATTGAGGATATCGCATCCCAGACGAATCTGTTGTCCCTGAATGCAGCCATTGAGGCAGCCAGAGCAGGAGAGGCCGGAAGAGGCTTTGCAGTGGTTGCGGATCAGATCCGTAAGCTGGCAGATGACAGTGCACAGTCTGCGGTACATACCAGAGAATTGATTGAGACTTCCCTGCAGGAGATTGAGCATGGCAACCAGATCACGGACAAGACAGCCGAAGCATTGCAGAAGGTCGTGGAAGGCATTGAGGATCTGGCCAACGAGTCCAAGAAAGCCATGGAAGAATCCAAGGCACAGGCAGATGCCATGATGCAGATCGAACAGGGCATTGAACAGATATCCACAGTGGTGCAGAACAACTCTGCGACCGCAGAAGAAACTTCTGCCACCAGTGAGGAATTGTCTGCGCAGGCCACCAACATGAACGAGCTGACCGCAGCATTCCAGTTAAGAGATCAAAATGTACGATGATTCGGTGTAATGAATTCTGAAGATATGACATACAATGCTTAATAGAAACAAGCATTGGAGGCAGCCGTGTTCGAAAAACAGAATATACAGGAAACCGTAAATGAACTGAAAAGTGACGCAGTGAAGGGCCTTACCGATGGTGAGGCCTTTCGTCGTTTACAGCAAAATGGCAGAAATGAAATGAAAGCTGCCAGAAAAAAGACGAAAATACAGCTTTTTCTGGAGCAGTTAAAGGACCCGCTGATCTACATATTATTGATCGCAGCTGTGGTATCCGTCTTTCTGGGGGAGCTCAGTGATGCCGTGATCATCGGCACTGTGGTAGTGGTCAATGCCCTGGTGGGCATGCTGCAGGAGGGAAAAGCCCGAAAGGCACTGGAAGCGTTGAAAAAGCTGACCAGTCCACAGACCATTGTGATCAGGGAAGGTATCCGTCAGGAGATTCCGGCGGCGGAACTGGTGACGGGCGATCTGGTAGACCTGGAGGCAGGGGCACAGGTACCTGCGGATATACGGCTGACCAGAAGCTCCAATCTGCAGGTAGAGGAATCCTCCCTGACCGGAGAATCGGTACCTGTGGAAAAAGATGCGCTGTTTCTGGCAGACTGCAGACACGAGATTCCATTGGCTGAACGGGTCAATATGGTATATATGTCTACTGTGGTGACCCATGGCCACGGAGAAGGAATCGTGACAGCTACGGGCATGGCCACGGAGATCGGCAGGATCGCCTCCATGATCACAGATGCGGAAGAGGAAATGACACCGTTACAGAAACGTCTGGGGGATATGGGAAAGCTTCTGAGTATTTTATCGCTGGGAGTATGTGCGGCATTGTTTCTGCTGGCGGTATTTCAACACAGAAATATTCCGGAAATGCTGCTGGTGGCGATTTCCCTGGCGGTGGCTGCGGTGCCGGAAGGTCTGCCGGCAGTGGTGACGATCTGTCTGGCATTGTCAGTGACCAGAATGGTCAAAGTACATACGATCATCCGCAGACTGCCTTCCGTTGAGACTCTGGGAGCGGTCAGCGTGGTCTGCTCGGATAAGACCGGCACACTGACCCAGAACCGGCTCACGGTGGAAAAATGCTGGTGGTATGATGTGCTGGAGGATGCTGCCGGCAGCAATGGCAGGGGAGAATCCCGATGCGTACAGGAGATGCTCCGGGGAATGCTGTTGTGCAACGATGCTTCCCTGCAGGGAGAGCAACGGATCGGAGATCCAACGGAACTGGCGCTCTTAGACTTCGGAGAGAAGATGGGGATGCATAGGGAACGTCTGGAGAAGCAGTACCCCCGCTATGATGAAAAGCCTTTCGATTCGGACCGGAAGATGATGACGACCTATCACAGAATCCCGAAAAACGGAGGGCATAAGGGAAGCATTGCCTATACGAAGGGGGCACCGGATGTGATCGTACAGCACTGCACCCATATTTTACAGGACGGAAGAAGTGTGCCAATGACAGCCGGACAGAGAAAAAGGATCAGTGAGGTTGTAGAACTCATGAATTCCCTGGCGCTTCGGACACTGGCGGCAGCACAGAGCGGAAACACTCTCGGGTGTGGGGAAGAAGGTATGACATTCCTGGGAATCGTGGGGATGCGTGATCCTGCCAGACCGGAGGCGGAGGAAGCGGTGGAGATTTTCCGCCGTGCAGGTGTATCTACAGTAATGATCACCGGGGATCATGTGGATACCGCCTATGCCATTGCCAGACAGCTGGGGATTGCAGGGCATCGCAGTCAGTGTATTACAGGGGAAGAACTGAATCATCTGGATGATGCTTCTTTTGCCAGGAGGATCAGGAATATCAGGGTTTATGCCAGAGTGACTCCGGCCCAGAAGGTACGGATCGTGAAGGGGCTGCAGCAGAATGGGGAGATTGTGGCCATGACAGGGGATGGTGTGAACGATGCTCCTTCTCTGAAAGCAGCAGATATCGGTGTAGCCATGGGAACCGGCGTGGATGTGGCTAAACAGGCGGCGGACATGATATTGACGGATGATAATTTTGCAACGATTGAAAAGGCAATCGAGGAAGGCAGAGGCGTCTATGAAAACATCCGCAAGTCGGTGATATTTTTACTGTCCTCCAATCTCGGGGAACTGATGACCATGTTTGCAGCAGTGGCTCTGGGGCTGGCGTCCCCTCTAAAATCCAGTCATATACTGTGGATCAATCTGATCACGGATTCCCTTCCGGCGTTGGCACTGGGAGTGGATAAAAATGACGGAAAAAGCCTGATGCGCTGTCCTCCAAGAAAAGCAGCGGAGAGTCTGTTCGCCCGGGGCGGAATGGCCTGTACCTTACTCTATGGAGCGCTGATCACCGGTATCGGTCTGGCGGCATTTCTGGTATTGCCCTGTGGGATCCTGGCAGGCAGGGGAGAACTGTCCTGGAATCTGTCTGACTGGGTGGAGGGACTTCGTGAATTACTGTCCCGGGAAAAAATACTTGCCCGATCCCAGACCTATGCTTTTACAGTACTGGGAATGTGCCAGCTGTATCATGCAGTAGGAATGCGGGATATGCAGAAGTCCGTATTTGCCATGAGACCCTGGGATAATCCGCTGATGGTGTTGGCCTGTGTTATTGGATTTGCGCTGCAGTTTGCGGTAACGGAAGTACCGTTTCTCATCGGAGCGTTCGGAACCTCCCATCTGTCCGGACAGGAATGGCTGCTATTGAATGTACTGGCAGCATTTCCACTGCTGGCTCATGAGCTGGTAGTAATGTTACGGAAGTGAGTACGCTTATCCGGGCTTACCGACGATTCAGAACGATAATTCGCCCTATAACTTCAGGCAGATATTCTTGCGTATGCAAGCATCTGCCGAATACCCTGCCTGAAGCTACATGGCTCTGGATAGTCGTAATATTCAGAACCCCATTCGCAAAATCGCATCTCCGATGCTTTCCTTTTGCTCATGTGGTTACTTCGCCACATAAATATAGCCAGAGGATCTTACGAATGCAAGCATTCGACGTTCCTCCGGTTATATTTACGTGGCTCTGAATATTTACAAAAAGTTAACATTTTCCTTGTATGGAGTTTATAGTCAATAGTTACAATAAAATTGACAAATAACTTTCATGGGAGGGCAATGTGATGAAAATTATCAGAAAAACAGCGATTGTTATGCTTCTCTGCCTCTATTTTCTGACATATGGTGTATTGCCGCAGGTACAGGCCGCAGGTAAAGACGCTCCTGTGATCGTGGTAGCGCATCGGGCGGGGGCAAAAGTAGCTCCGGAGAACACGGTGGCGGCCCTGGAACAGGCCATCCGGGATGGAGTGCCTATTGCAGAGATTGATGTGCAGCAGTTGTCGGACGGAACCCTGATCGTTATGCATGACAGTAATTTTAAACGGACCACAGGAGAGGATATCTGCGTATGGGATGTGGAGGCAGATGCTCTCAAAACCCTGGAAGTGGGCAGCGGTTTTTCAGCAGCATACCGGGGAGAACAGATCCCGACACTGGAAGAAATGCTTGCCTGTGCCAGAGGCAGGATCACTCTGATGATCGAACTGAAATATACCGGACAGGAGGATGCACTGGAGGAAAGCGTGCTGACTCTGCTGCAGGACTATGATATGGTGGATGAGTGTATTATAGGCTCCATGAACAAGGGAATCCTGCAGAAAATGAAGGAGCTGGAACCGGGGATTTCAACAGTTTTTATTGCCCATGATCTGGAAGAAGAGGATTATGAGCTGGACTATGCCGACAGCTATAGCATCGAGGGGAGAAATCTTACGGTGGATATGGTAGATGCCATTCATTACTGCGGAAAGTCGGTATACGGGTGGACAGCCAATACTTCCGGTGCCATGCTTTGGATCGTAAACTGTGGGGCGGACGGTGTGATCACGGATGATGTGAGATTATTACAGACATTTTTGAGAGAACAGGCTTGCCGTAAAGCGTTTGCAAGTGTATACTGATTAGTTATAATAAGGGGAAGAATACGGAAGCAGGTTGGTGTATATGAGTAAAATATGGGAATTTTTCGAGAATCTGGGTGAATATGTATATGTGGCAGATGCAGAGACTCATGAATTGATATATATGAACAAGAAGACTCTGAAGAGCTATGGATTTCAAAGTCTTGAAGAGATCATCGGGTTAAAGTGTTATGAGATATTGCAGGGAAATTCTCTGCCCTGTGGAATGTGTAATAATGAACAGTTAAAGCCGGGTTTTTTTAAGGAATGGGAATATTACAATCCGCTGCTGCGAAGAGAACTTCATATCAAGGACACACTGGTAGAAGAAGACGGGAGAAAATACCGTATGGAAATCGCCATAGATTGCGGCAATCTGAATGAGAGAGGGCACAAATCCGAAGATTACCGTAATATGGAGGCTGCGTTGAATGAAGCCATCCGTGTGGCACAGCGGCAGGAGAGCATGGATCAGACACTGCAGGTGCTGCTGGAATTTGTCGGAAAGAATCTGGAAGCGGGACGGGCCTATATTTTTGAAAAGGATGACCACGATCATGACCACAATACATACGAATGGGTAGCCAAGGGAGTCTTACCGGAAAAGGATACCCTTCAGGATCTACCGCCGGAGATCTTCGCGGAATGGTATCGGAAGTTTGATGAGAATCAGAGTATTGTCACAGAGAATCTGGAAGAAATGAAAGATGTGGATCCGAAGATGTATGAAGTTCTGGTAAGACAGAATATTCATTCCCTGGTGGTGGTTCCGCTTTATGATGATGGGAAAGTAATCGGCTTCTACGGAGTAGACAATCCTTCGACCAGATATTTTGAATTTGTGTCGGAGATGCTGCAGATCATGGGACACTTTATCGTATCGTCCCTGAAGCAGAGAAATCTGGTACGGGAGCTGGAAGTGATGAGCTATTCGGATCCGCTGACGACATTGGGGAACCGTTATGCTATGGAGAGGTACATTGAGCAGGTGGACCATACCGAGCCCATCGGCGTGGTATACTGTGATATTACAGGATTAAAACGGATCAATGACAGTGAAGGACATTCCGCCGGAGACCGCCTGATCCGCAGGTGCTGTGACTGCCTGAAACGTGTATTTGAAGGAAATGGAATGTTCCGTATCGGCGGAGATGAACTGGTGGTCCTGTGCACCGGAATTTCTGAAAAGGAATTCTATCAAAAGGTGGAGGAATTAAAAACAGAGCTGGCAGCTCATGATGTCTCCATGGCAGTAGGAGCAGCGGTGAACACTCTGGAAGCCGTGGGAAAGGATCATCTACTGACGGAGTCCGAGAGACGGATGTATCAGGACAAGGCAGAATACTATCGCAGTACAGGGCTGGACCGCAGAAAGATCTGAGAATGGAAATCTCCAAAGCTATTTTGAAAGTTTATATGTTGAGAATTTCTATCAGGCAGTTCCCTTGACGGGAACTGCTTTTTTCTATATTATTTATATAGGTTAGCTACGACTAACTCAATGACTTTTGGATGGCAGGAGGTGAAGCGCTGATTGAGTCAGGAAACGTGGGAGATCCTGTGTGAAATGGAAGCAGACGATGTGGAACTACAGTTGGCTTTGCAGTGTGCACCGCTGATCACGGGACTTAAAATTTCCAATCTGCTGACGATTTCCCCGGAAGGCTTTATACAGGTGGGAAGGATCGTTGAAGGCAGTGTGCTTTCCCTGTATCCCTTGTTGGAGACAGAGGAGAAAATGGTAATACTGTTGTATCGGGAAGACCGGCTGGAAAAGTATTTGAAAATGCTGCAGGTACAGAAACTGCTGCGGGAGGCAGGGTACGAATCCGATCGGCTGGAGGATATTTTGCCGGTATTTTGCGATCGTTATGAAACCTATGCAGAGAGAGGGAAGCCGTTTCCTCACGAACTGGGATTGCTGTTAGGATATCCCCCGGAGGATGTGGAAGGATTTATCAGACATCAGGGGAAGAACAGCCTCTGCACCGGTTATTGGAAAGTATATGCGGATAAAGAAGGAAAACAGAGACTTTTTGAAAAATATGAATATGCCAGGGAAAATTTGATCCAGCTGTTGCATTATGGATTAAAGATGACAGAAATCATAGATATCTGCGGATGTACCGCGGCATAGAAACAGGCACGAAAAGGTGCGGAAGGGAAGGAAAAATAAATGGATAAGATTTATGTAGTATTCTGGACACAGGGTGGTAACACCCAGGCTATGGCAGAGGCCATCGGAGAGGGTATCCGGGAAGCCGGGAAGGAAGCGGAGGTAGTATTTGTGACCGGCGCCAACCTTGACGAACTAAAGGCTGCTCCCAAGTTTGCACTGGGCTGTCCCGCAATGGGAGCGGAAGTCCTGGAGGAATCCGAGATGGAGCCTTTTGTATGTGATGTGGAAGGCTTTGCTTCCGGCAAAAAGATCGCACTGTTCGGCTCCTATGGCTGGGGAGACGGTGAGTGGATGAGAGACTGGACCACCCGTATGGAAGCAGCAGGAGCTACTGTGTTGAACGGTGAGGGCCTGATCTGCCATGAGACACCGGACGAGGATGGCCTGTCAGAGTGTAGAGAACTTGGCAAACAGCTGGCAAACGCATAAGGTATCTGAAAGCAAATAAGACAACATAACAAAAAGATTCATTCCCCGGGTGGAGAGTGAATCTTTTTGCTATATGTATGTGCTATGCTTTTTTGCTGCCACTTAAATAATAGCGTTCCTGTGCCACGGTCTCGGGAACCGGAATATTACCGTTTTGCAGCTTTCGGGTCAGAACATCCAGATGATGTAAGCCTTGGGCTACCTTGATCTTACGGCGATCCAGAAGATCGGCATACAACGGGTTCTGAGTCAGTGTATTGCAAATATCCTCCGGGAACGGGCAGTAGGTGAACATGATCTGACGGGCTACTTTGTTCAGTCTCGGGGAACCGGCACCTTCGAAGAGCACCCAGATCATATAATCCCTTACGAACATTTCCTTGAAACTGTTCTTGGCACGCTGCAGGCTGGATTTTACCTTTTCCTTGGCCTCTGTACTCAGATCATGGTTCTTGCGGTAGAACTGGATATAATCGAAATATTCACTGGTCAGGGAACTGATGGAGACATCGTTCCAGCGGTTACCCTGGACTCTCTTGCACAGCTCCCAACGGAATTCACCGGTCAGGTGGGTGAAAGTCGTCTTCAGATCCTCCAGATGGAAAATGGAGAAGACCATACGACCGGGGCTGTTACGGCGCTTGCCTTCAATTTCCTGCCACATGACACCGCGGATACCGACGTTGGGCATCAGGATGATGTCCGGCAGATATTCCAGATGAATTGTCTCCTTACCCATGACATCTATGTGCTCCATATCCAGACTTTCTCTATAGAATGCCGTGTAATCTACCCGGCGGATCTCCTCGAGAATCTGGGAGACACGGGAAACGGTGACATAGGAGCTTTCCAGATCCTTCAGCACATCATCTGCGCAGAACAGCGGACAGAAAGTAGTGATCCGTCCGAAGGTGATCTTGTTGACCTGAGGGAACATATTCCGGAGCTCGTAATTGACCTTGGCCATGGGATTGTTCTCCAATGCCTTGAGCTCTGCATCCGTAATATTGCCACCGACCTTTTGTTTGTGAATATAATCGGAATAATCCTGGTCAAATTCGTTCCGGCTGGGAGATTTCTTCCCGCGGAAGATGGCCATCAGCCAGTCATAAAAGGTATAGACACCGATATCGCTGTGATCCGACATGGCTTCTGCCATGCGGTACAGGGTGACTGCATTTTTCAGACCGGCCAGCTCCTCATCCACATAACCGAAATACAGAAACATTTTGACCGGCATGGGAATGTTCGGCTGTTCCAGCGTCTGGGTGAACAGGAGGGAGTAGAGCAGATAAAATTCTTCGGTCAGCTGTCTGCGTAAAAGAGCGACATCCTGATCCTGGGAAGCCCGGTCGGACAGCAGCTTGTAAGCGTGGACATGCTGACGGAAGCTGGTCACGGTATCCAGATCCGAACCGGCGTAATCCAGAATAGTGTTCAGCGATCCGGCAAGCTTGCCAAGGATCTCGGAATCTCCGGAAGAACCTGCCTCAGCGGAATCCTTGGATTCCATGAGATTCAGGCTGCTCTGGAAGGTCTGGGATCTGGAGGCAAACAGTTCCTGATCGATGAAGGACAGATCGCCGGCCTTAGAAAGCATACGATGAATGCGGTCGTAGACCGCCTTGCTGTCTTCATTATCCTGTCCCAGTTTATAGAACAAAGAAGTATAAAAATCAAAAAGATCGTTGCCGGATTCCCGGAAATAGAAGGAACCGACCTGCTGCAGATAGTGGAACTGTTCCTCCAGGCTCTGGTAAGTACGGCGGAAGTCCAGACTTCCCTTACGCAGCATACCAATGGACAGATCCGACTCCTGTACCAGGATCCGGTAATTGTCCGAAGCCAGGATCCTGCTTAAGCCCATGTAATAGCCGTTCAGCCAGATGTCCGGTGAATCATCCCCAAGAAAAGCATTCAGCTCATCGAAATGTTCCAGGGATCTCGCCTGCAGACGGTAACGGCTACACAGTGTATTGTAGGTGGCAATATCATCTGTCAGAGTACGATACAGCTCACTGCAGTTCAATTCCGAAATGGAACTGCGGTTCAGCAGAATATTGATCTGACGGAAACAGGACAGACAGAACAGACGTGCTACGTCCGGGTGCTTCTGTAGAATATCATTCAGGGAATCCAGACTGGTCAGGGGATACGTCAGGATCGTTGTATCCTCCAACGTGGTATAGCCCAGCAGATGGATTTCGGAGCAGATCTCACAGATACTGATCACGTCTCCCTTTCCCAGAGTATAAGAGCCGCCGGGATATGATACATCTACTTTACCGTTGGTAATCAGATGCAATGCAGTCATGGGCTGCCCATAGCTATATATAGTTTTCCCCTTCTCCAATACGATTCCAGCCATTCCAATACCTCGTCTTATCATACAAATATTTAATACACATTATACACCATAATACCAACAATTTTCTACTGTACTTTTGATAGAAATGTGATAAAATAAAACTACATATGTGTCACTTTTACATTGACAGACGAAAAAAGCGATGTTTTCGGTAGAAAACGGTACATGGAAAGGTATATTGGGGTTATGGAACAGAGCAGTGAATACAGAGAGCAGTTGCTGGAATCATATAAGCAGGCAGTGAGGCCGTTACTTCCCTACCTGCCCTGGCTGGAGCAGAGCGCCGGCAAGAGAGCCAGCTCTATCTACAGCGGACAGGATATCGGAGTGAATTCCGTGTCTTTTCCGGTATATGACGGGACTCTCCTGAATTTCGTCAGGGAAGCGACGAAAAGTCCCCTGATGGATCGCAACTATGCCTATGTATACACAAGACACCGGATCCGCACTCATCAGGAGGAGCGGGATATTATTCAGAAAGCAGGATGGAAGGAATGGGATATCCTCAGAGGAATCCTGTCAAAATATGTCTTAGGCGGCAGAACAAAGGGAAATCTGTGGAGCGAGGCGGTATCGGAGCAGATCTTTTATCTGGTACTGAAACAGATGCAGGAGATCATTGAATTCTGGGATAAGACACCGGCGAACGGAAAGCTTTGAGTGGGGAAAGGCAGGATAGATCCATGGGAGAAAAATCAGTACAGAAAAAGCGATATATCGTAGAGAAAGCCAGAGAAGTATTTGTGGAGAAGGGCTTCAAAAAAGTAACGATGAAGGATATTGTAGAGGCCTGCGACATCAGCCGTGGCGGACTCTATTTATATTTTGAGAATACCAGTCAGATCTTCATGGAAGTGTTGCGCATGGAGAGCGAGGAGGCGGATGACGTATTTTCCGACAGTATTACGGAGGATGCTACCGCAGCGGATATCCTGCTTCTGTTTTTAAAGGAGCAGAAGAAAGAGCTTCTGCGCAAGAAGAATACACTGACGCAGGCTACCTATGAATTCTATTTTGAAAACGAACTGCCCAAGAGAGACAATATTTTAAAAAAGCAGTTTGATTCCGCAGTGAAGATCATTGAAAAACTGATCGAGGCAGGTGTGGATAACGGAGAGTTTATCTGCGAGGACTGTGAGGGAACTGCGAGAAATATTATGTTTGTGCTGGAAGGACTGAAGATTTCGGCCCAGACCATCGGCGTGACGGCGGAAGCGGTGGATCGTGAGATCCTGTATCTGTTGCGCGGATTGGGTGTAGAAGATTAATATGACAACGGGTGATGATGCTTCAGGGAAAGTTTCCTGAAGCATTTTCTGTGTAGAAAAGCTGCAAAGAGATAAAGAGAGGGAAAAGGTAAGTATGACAGAAACGATCATCAGCATGGAACTTCCGGCGGGAGGACATCTGGCAATCCGCAGGAACCGGATCCGTCCGGAGGGAGAAGAACGGAATTTATCCAGAATCAGTCTGGTGTCCGGCATCCACGGGGATGAACTGGAGGGACAGTACATCTGTTATGAGACGGCGCGAAGAGTAAAAGAGCATCCGGAGTATTTGAAAGGAATCGTAGATATCTATCCGGCATTGAATCCGCTGGGAATCGACATGGCCAGCCGGACGGTGCCGAGACTGGATATGGATATGAACCGTATGTTTCCGGGAGACGCATCGGGGGATATGATGGAGCGGATCACGGCAACTGTGGTGGATTCCCTGATCGGATCCGATATTTGTATCGATCTGCACGCCAGTGATATTTTTGTGCGTGAGATCCCACAGGTACGACTCAGTGAAGATTTTGCGGAGGCACTGCTTCCCTATGCGAAAATGACCAATGCCGACATGATCTGGATGAATGCCACTGCCACGGTGCATGAATCGACGCTGGCCCATTCCATGAATCTGCTGGGAGTTCCCACACTGGTGCTGGAGATGGGGCAGGGGCATGACATCCACAGATCCTTCGGTAATCAGATCGTGGACGGTATTTTCCACATCATGAGTGAAATGGGGATCTGGACAGGCCCTGAGCCAAAGGTGCAGGAGCCTGCGATATCCAGTGACGGTGAGGTGGAGTTTATCCGCAGCAAGTCAGACGGTGTGTTCCTGCCACTGATCGAGCACAACCACTATGTGAAAAAAGGAGATCTGATCGGGAAAGTGGTGGATCCATTTGAAGGGACGGTGAAGCAGCAGATCCGTACCGCAAAAGGAGGGCTGTTGTTTACCCTGAGAGCTTATCCGGTGGTCTATGAAGGAGATCTGCTGGCGCGGATCCTGACGGAGTGAAAAGATTATGTTTGAGAGAGATATTTATACCATACATTCGACCTACAGAGAAGATATGCGCATCAAGGGCTTTCAGTTCGGCAAGGGCGAGAAGTCTGCCTGCATCGTTGGCGCAGCCAGAGGCAATGAGATCCAGCAGATGTATATCTGTTCCCAACTGGTGAAGACACTGCGGGAACTGGAAAACAACGGCTGTATCAGTGCCGGCAAACAGATTCTGGTGATTCCTACCATCAATGCCTATTCCGTGAATATCAGCCGCCGCTTTTTCGGTGTCAAGGAAGCGGATATCAATCGGAGTTTTCCGGGAAATGATTACGGGGAGCCGGCGGACCGTCTGACCAATGCGTTGCTTACGGAGATCCGGGATTACGTTTATGGGATCCAGTTTACGTCCTTTTACAGACCGGGAGAATTCGTGCCCCATGTGCGTATGATGGAGACAGGCTATCAGAATACGTCGTTGGCGAATCTGTTCGGACTTCCTTATGTGGTGGTGCGCAAGCCGGTACCCATCGATACCAAGACACTGAATTATAACTGGCAGGATGAGATGACGGCCGCCTTTTCGGTATACACGAATCAGAATACCCAGATCGATGAGGTGAGTGCAAGACAGGCGGTGGCAGCGGTCTTACGTTTCCTGAAACGTATGGGGCTGATCCGGTACGAGAGTCATTCCGGCTATATCAGTCATGTTATATATGAAAAGGATCTGAGTGATGTACCTGCGAACCGGGCGGGAATTTTCCGGGGAAAAGTACATGCGGGAGACGATGTGCGCTATGGAAATGAGATGGCAGAAATTATAGACCCTTACGATGGAACGGTGAGGGAGAAGATTCTGGCCCCCACGGACGGCATCGTATTTTTCGCCCACACGGAGGCCCTGATCTGCGAGAAGGACATCGCTTACCGGCTGATCCACAGACTGCATGAATGACGAACCGTTCAAAAAGGCAGGTAAAATCTATCTAAATTTGTTGTTTTCTGCTATTGTGGGAAAATATAGTATGTTGTATGATACTATTCAGAACCATGTAAATATAATCATATGTACGTCAAAGGCTCGCATTGTAAGGGCATCTGATGATATTTATATGGTGAGATAACCACATGAGCAAAAAGTAAGCATCGCAAGATGTGGTTTTGCGAATGGGGTTCTGAATAGTGTCGCATAGTATAAAATTTCGGAGGAGAGACATGAGCAACGTAAGACGTATCTATGTAGAGAAAAAGGAACCTTATGCCGTCAAGGCAAAAGAGCTGCACGACGAACTGAAAAATTATCTGGGTATCGATGTGGCAAAGGTTCGTGAGTTTATCCGCTATGATGTGGAGAATATTTCGGATGAGGTGTTTGCAAGAGCCTGCAAGACTGTATTTTCCGAGCCTCCCGTAGATGATCTGTATGAAGAGACCATCGAGATTCCTGCGGATGCAAAAGTATTTTCCGTAGAGTTCCTTCCCGGACAGTTCGATCAGAGAGCGGATTCCGCAGTGCAGTGTGTGAAGTTCTTAAAAGAGGACGAAGAACCTGTGATCCGTACCGCTGTGACTTATATGATCGAAGGACAGGTGTCCGACGAAGAATTTTCCAAGATCAAATCTTACTGTATCAACCCTGTAGATTCCAGAGAGACCGGCATGGAGAAGCCGGATACTCTGATCACGGTGTATGATGATCCCGCTGATGTTGCTGTTTTTGACGGCTTCAGAGATATGGACGAGAGCAGTTTAAAAGCTCTGTATGAATCTCTGGGACTTGCCATGACCTTCAAAGATTTCCTGCATATCCAGAAATATTTCCATGATGATGAGAAGAGAGATCCTTCTATGACGGAGATCCGTGTACTGGATACCTATTGGTCCGATCACTGCCGTCACACCACTTTTTCCACCGAGCTGACCGATGTGGAATTCGGTGAGGGTTATTATCGTTCTCCCTTAGAGACCACTTACCAGAGCTATCTGGATACCAGAGAAGAGATCTTCAAAGGCAGAGAGGACAAGTTCGTCTGCCTGATGGATCTGGCACTGATGGCCATGAGAAAGCTGAAAAAAGACGGCAAACTGGATGACATGGAAGAATCCGATGAGATCAATGCCTGCTCCGTAGTGGTTCCCGTGGAGATGGATTACGGTGACCATAGAGAGACTGAGGAGTGGCTGGTATTTTTCAAAAACGAGACCCACAACCATCCTACAGAGATCGAGCCTTTCGGTGGTGCTGCCACCTGTCTGGGCGGTGCCATCCGTGATCCCCTGTCCGGCCGTGGCTATGTATATCAGGCAATGCGTGTCACCGGTGCTGCGGATCCTACCGTTCCTGTATCCGAGACTTTGCACGGCAAGCTCTCCCAGAAGAAGCTGGTAAGAGGCGCAGCCAGTGGCTATTCCTCTTATGGTAACCAGATTGGTCTGGCTACCGGCTTTGTAAAAGAGATCTATCATCCTTCTTATGTGGCAAAGCGTATGGAGATCGGTGCCGTTATGGGCGCAGCTCCCCGCAGGAATGTTATCCGTGAGACCTCTGATCCCGGCGATATCATCATCCTGTTAGGCGGACGTACTGGACGTGACGGCTGCGGCGGTGCGACCGGATCCTCCAAGGTACATACCGATACTTCCATCGAGACCTGTGGTGCTGAGGTACAGAAGGGTAATGCACCGACCGAGCGTAAGATCCAGAGACTGTTCCGTCGTGAGGAAGTCAGCCGTCTGATCAAAAAATGTAACGACTTTGGTGCCGGCGGTGTCTCCGTTGCCATCGGTGAGCTGGCAGACGGTCTGACCGTAGATCTGGACAAGGTACCCAAGAAATATGCCGGACTGGATGGCACGGAACTGGCAATCTCCGAGTCTCAGGAGCGTATGGCAGTGGTAGTAGATCCTAAGGATGTAGATACTTTTCTGGGCTATGCAAAGGAAGAGAACCTGGAGGCTGTTCCCGTAGCAGTTGTTACTGAGGAACCCAGACTTGTACTGAACTGGAGAGGCAAGCCCATCGTGGATCTGAAGAGAGCTTTCCTGGATACCAACGGTGCCCATCAGGAGACCAAAGTAAAAGTAGATATTCCTTCCGAAGAAGAGAATTATTTTGATAAATGGGCTGTTCCCGCTGTAGGTGAGAAACTGGAAGAGGGCGATGTGAAGGGTGCCTGGGTGGCACTGTTAAATGACCTCAATGTATGTTCCCAGAAGGGTCTGGTAGAGATGTTCGACTCCTCCATTGGTGCCGGCAGTGTATTGATGCCCTACGGTGGAAAATATCAGCTGACTGAGACCCAGACCATGGTAGCCAAACTGCCTGTACTGGAAGGTAAGACCGATACCGTGACCATGATGAGTTACGGCTTCGATCCGTATCTGTCCTCCTGGAGTCCTTACCACGGAGCTGTCTACGCAGTGACAGAGTCCATGGCGAAAATCGTGGCTTCCGGCGGTGATTTCAGCAAGATCCGCTTTACCTTCCAGGAGTACTTCCGCAGAATGACCAGCGATCCTGAGCGTTGGAGCCAGCCTTTCGCAGCACTGTTAGGCGCCTACGATGCACAGATCGGGTTCGGGCTGCCCTCCATCGGTGGTAAGGACAGTATGTCCGGTACTTTCAATGATATTGATGTACCTCCCACACTGGTATCTTTTGCAGTGGACGTGGCAAAATATGGCGATATTATTACTCCGGAACTGAAGACCCCCGGCAATAAGCTGGTACGTTTTTCTATTAATAAAGACGATTTCGACATTCCGATGTATGAGAATGTGGCAGAATTATATGGCAAGATCCACGAACTGACCGAAAATGGTACGATCGTATCCGCTTATGCTCTGGATTCCAAGGGTGTGGCAGCAGCTGTAGCAAAGATGGCCTTCGGTAACAAGCTGGGTGTGAAGATCGACGATGAGGTAACCACAGACGACCTGTTTGACAACGGACTGGGCGATATTCTGGCAGAGATCCCCGCAGACAAGATGGCTGCACTGGAAGAGAAGGAACTGGATTACACCGTGATCGGTACCGTGACCGAGGAGCCTGTATTCGTATATGGTGATGTGAAGATCACCATGGAAGAGGCACTTGTTTCCTGGACTTCCAAGCTGGAGAAGGTATTCCCCACCAAGGCAGTGAAGGGTACCGAGGCAGTGGCAAGCAATGTTTACAAGGCAGACAGTATTTATGTATGTAAGCACAAGATCGCAAAGCCTACCGTATTCATTCCGGTATTCCCCGGAACCAACTGTGAATACGACAGCACCAAGGCATTTGAACGTGCCGGAGCCCATGTGGAGACAAGAGTGTTCCGTAACATGACCGCAGAGGATATCCGCGAATCCGTAGAGGAATTCGAGAAGTCTATCGCACAGGCACAGATCATCATGTTCCCCGGTGGCTTCTCTGCAGGTGATGAGCCTGACGGAAGTGCGAAGTTCTTCGCAACAGCATTCCAGAATGAGAAGCTGAAGGAAGCGGTCATGAAGCTGTTAAATGAGAGAGACGGACTGGCACTGGGTATCTGTAACGGATTTCAGGCTCTGATCAAGCTGGGACTGGTTCCTTACGGCGAAATCACCGGTCAGAAGGAGGATTCACCTACCCTGACCTTCAATACCATCAACCGTCACATCTCCAAGATGGTATACACCAAGGTTGTATCCAACAAGTCTCCCTGGTTACAGGGCGCTACGCTGGGTGCTACCTACTGTAACCCCGCATCCCATGGTGAGGGTCGTTTCGTAGCACCGAAGGAATGGATCGACAAGCTCTTTGCAAACGGACAGGTTGCTACCCAGTACGCTGACCAGAACGGTAATGTATCCATGGATGAGGAGTACAACATCAACGGATCTTACTGTGCGATCGAGGGTATCACCTCTCCCGACGGCAGATGCTTCGGTAAGATGGCACATTCCGAGAGAAGAGATACCGCTGTGGCCATGAACATCTATGGCGAGCAGGATATGAAGATCTTCGAATCCGGTGTACAGTACTTTAAGTAAATTGAAAGTTAGCATAGCTACGAGCCATGCAAAAATAGAGTGGAACACCTCGATGGGCGCTTGCGCACAAGCG
>ENA-UEPJ01001507-UEPJ01001507.1-human-gut-metagenome-genome-assembly--contig:-NODE-1507-length-27512-cov-12.207254_pt1 | contig 27512 bp, 33 predicted proteins | sample MGYA00242890_ERZ507896 | MGnify/ENA primary metagenome ERZ507896 (study PRJEB26167, sample SAMN06115508) | human gut metagenome | host: Homo sapiens | place: China:Qinghai | collected 2015-08-20... | reverse complement strand
AGTGATATAATTAAAAATACGTAGTCACGATTCTCTAAATCGCCCACAAAGGTAGTCGATTTATTTGTTTCTGCAAACCGCCTTTTATTACTTTTTTGTGAAAAGAGATAAATCCCTTTATGTTTTTCTCAGTTTGTAAAGTCGGGATTGCATTTGCCGAACTACTGCTATTATTGACATTGTCTATTGAGGGTAAACTTGTTTTCTTCTTATCGTAAAGTTCTTTTTACCTAATCTCTAAGTTGCTTTAGACTACTGCTAAACTATAAACGAAGGCTTCGTTTTTATAAACGCAATCTTCATTTGTATAATCAAAGCCTTTGTTTTTATAAACGGAACTTTCATTTATAGTTTGTATGCAATCGAAGTAAATTAATTATCAGTTGAAAGCAACTTTGTCTATGCTGGAGTGAGACTTATCTGGTAATAAATAAAGGTGATGAACGTGTCGATTTTCGGAAGAGAATAGCAGGATATATTTGTTAAATGGTCTAAGTATGATCATTTGTGAGCCGAAATTGAAGTTTTGGTGGAGAAAAGTGCAATTCTTAGAATAAACGGATAAAAGATGACTTTTTACTGAATTGATTGATTTTCAATATGATAGTTTGATGTGGTGAACGTTGAAAGTGATAATATAGTTCGTTTGTCACTTTATTGTCATCCTATTGTCAGTGTCTATTGTCATTTTTATCTTTCTTATTATCAGTTGATTAACTCGTGAAAATGACAAATGACAATAAAACTGGCGTTTTAAAACCTTATGTAGATATTAGCTTATAATTCGTAGGGCTGCAAATTTATTTATGTTTTTCGTACTTGGATATAGGATGAAATTCGTAGCTTTGCACATCATTTATTTGGAAAGAACTATGATAGAAGTAATGGAGTCCGCTTTGCAAAAAGCTGCGGGTGAGGGAATGGATGAATTCATCCAAGTGTTTACCGATAAATATAAGGAGGTGATTGGTGGTGAACTGACTGCCGAAACTATGCCTTTGTTAACGGGGGAACAACATTCTTTACTCGCTTATCAGATTTTTCGTGACGAGATAATGGTTGGCGGATTTTGTCAGTTGATTCAGAATGGCTATGGCGGATATATTTTTGATAATCCGTTTGCTAAAGTAATGCGTTCATGGGGAGCGGATGAGTTGTCGAAATTGGTCTATAAAGCAAAAAAAATATATGATGTCAACCGAAAAGACCTGGAGAAGGAACGGACAGATGATGAATTTATGGCTATGTACGAGCAGTATGAGGCTTTTGATGAGTTGGAAGAGGCTTATTTGGAGATGGAGGAACAGGTTACGGCATTGGTCGCAAGTTATGTGGATGACCATTTAGACCTTTTTGCAAAAATAATAAAATGATGAATGCAGTATTTTTTAAGTATTTGCATTTAGTAAGTGTGAATCAGAATTTATATCTTTGCAAAATCTAAAAAATATGTTTATGAAACAGATGAAATTTTTATTGGTAGCTTTGATGGCTGTGGTGATGAGTGTGTCGGTGACTTCTTGTATGAATGGAGAAAATAATCCAGTTTATACAGGATTGGCTGTAGCTGAATGTGTTAGTACATATCCTGCTACTTTCGCAGTCTCAAACAATCAGAAATTAGTTGTAAAAGATGCGACCTTGCTTGACTTAAAGTATGGGAAAACGTATATGTTTTATTATCAATTTAATACAGAGGAACAATCTGTTTCTGCAGCTTCAATAACTGTGACACTCTATCAAGGAAGTGCTCCGGTAGCAATTGATGCTGATGATGACGAGGGACCGGTGGCAAACTCTGCGGATTACGAGGCTGATGCAGCATTGTATTCTTTGGGTACATCTTTATTTCCATCTTCTTTTTTACTTTATAATAAAAAATTGCTGGTTCCCTTTGGCTATTGGGTAAAAGTAGAAGAAAATACTGATAAGCAAAAAGAAGAATTTAATAAGCACTCTTTTGTTTTAACGTATGATGTTACTAACATAGCAAGTGGTGCGAAAACATTTGAATTGACACTTAATCATAAAATTAGTGACGCAGAAGGTGAGAAAGTTACTCGTGACAGGTGGGCGGAAGGCTATAAAGTGTACGATTTGACTGCAGCTATAACAGCTTTTAGTGAAAAATCGGGAACAGTACCTACTACTATAAAAATAAAGACGAAACTTAATACATCTACTGGCGGCTCTTTGGAAGGGGCGATAGATGGTACGAACGAGGTAACTTATACTACTGAATAACATTGAACTACAAAGAACTATTTAACATAGCAATGAAATTGATTTCCTCTCCGGCTAAGGCTTGGGAGGAAATTTCTATGGAAGAGGATAGGCGAAAAGTATATATGGCTTTTGTTTATCCTATGATTGGTTTATGCGGTCTGTCCGTATTCATTGGTTCGTTACTGACCAATGGATGGGGAGGTCCGCAAAGTTTCCAGATAGCTATGACCAATTGTTGTGCCGTAGCGGTAGCCCTGTTCGGAGGCTATTTTCTGGCAGCATACGCCATAAATGAGATGGGGACGCGAATGTTTGGTATGCATAGTGATATACCATTGGCGCAACAGTTTGCAGGATATGCGCTTGTTGTACCATTCCTGCTCCAGATTGTAACCGGACTATTACCTGATTTTAGAATTATTGCTTGGCTGCTGCAATTCTACATCGTATATGTGGTATGGGAAGGAGTTCCCGCATTGATGGGCGTAGAAGAAAAATTGCGATTGAGATACACCCTTTTCTCATCTGCGTTGTTAATACTATGTCCGACGGTGATTCAGATTGTTTTCAATAAACTGACAGCCATACTTAATTAAATGTGTGAAGATGAAACAACCCTCTGTAAATATAAAAAATAAACGGGCTACGTTTGATTACGAACTGATAGATACCTATACGGCAGGTATTGTGTTGACAGGTACGGAAATCAAATCCATTCGTTTGGGAAAGGCAAGCCTGGTAGATACGTTTTGTTATTTTGCGAAAGGCGAATTATGGGTGAAGAATATGCATATCGCCGAGTACTTCTACGGTTCGTATAATAATCATACGGCACGTAGAGAGAGGAAGTTGTTGCTTAACAAAAAAGAATTGGAAAAACTCCAAAGGGAAATGAAGAATCCCGGCTTTACGATTGTTCCCGTGCGTTTGTTTATCAATGAGAAAGGGTTGGCGAAACTCGTAGTTGCCTTGGCGAAGGGTAAGAAAGAATACGATAAACGAGAATCGATCAAAGAGAAAGACGACCGCAGGGATATGGCAAGAATGTTCAAACGATGACATGATAGGATAAATGAAAAAGACAATTTCTCAGATTGTATCCGAACGCATCCTTATCCTAGATGGAGCAATGGGTACAATGATTCAACAATATAACCTCAAGGAAGAAGATTTTCGTGGTGAGCGGTTTGCTCATATTCCCGGACAATTGAAAGGAAACAATGACCTGTTGTGTCTGACACGCCCGGATGTGATTCAGGATATTCACCGTAAATATCTTGAAGCCGGTGCGGATATCATCGAAACGAATACATTCAGTTCGACCACTGTTTCTATGGCTGATTATCACGTGGAAGAATACGTGCGTGAAATGAACCTTGCCGCAGTAAAACTTGCCCGCGAACTAGCCGACGAGTATACAGCGAAGAATCCCGAAAAACCGCGTTTTGTAGCGGGCTCTGTCGGACCTACGAATAAAACCTGTTCCATGAGTCCGGATGTCAACAATCCGGCTTATCGCGCTTTAAGCTATGACGAATTGGCTGCATCCTATCAGCAACAGATGGAGGCTATGCTTGAGGGGGGAGTAGACGCTATCCTGATTGAAACCATATTTGATACGTTGAATGCTAAAGCGGCTATTTTTGCTGCCGGACAAGCAATGAAAACAACAGGTGTCAAAGTACCCGTTATGTTGTCGGTGACCGTATCCGATATCGGTGGAAGAACCTTATCCGGACAGACGTTAGATGCGTTTCTTGCTTCCGTTCAACATGCCGACATCTTTTCCGTCGGTTTGAACTGTTCGTTCGGTGCCCGCCAGCTGAAACCTTTTCTGGAACAATTGGCGGCACGTGCACCTTACTATATAAGTGTTTATCCGAATGCCGGTCTGCCGAATAGTCTGGGCAAATATGATCAGACTCCTGCGGACATGGCCCATGAGGTGAAAGAATATATTCACGAAGGATTGGTCAATATTATCGGGGGCTGTTGTGGAACAACCGATGCTTACATAGCCGAGTATCCGGCTTTGGTGGAAGGTGCGAAACCCCATATTCCTGTTGCCAAGCCGGAATGTATGTGGCTCTCCGGACTTGAACTGCTGGAAGTGAAACCGGAAATCAATTTTGTGAACGTCGGCGAGCGTTGTAACGTGGCAGGCTCACGCAAATTCCTCCGGCTCATTAATGAGAAGAAATATGATGAGGCCCTTTCCATAGCCCGCCAACAAGTGGAGGACGGAGCTTTGGTGATTGATGTGAATATGGACGACGGATTGTTGGACGCAAAGTCGGAAATGACAACTTTCCTGAATCTCATCATGTCTGAACCGGAAATAGCTCGTGTTCCGGTGATGATCGACTCTTCTAAGTGGGAGGTAATAGAAGCCGGATTGAAATGCCTTCAAGGTAAATCGGTTGTCAACTCTATTTCTTTGAAAGAAGGGGAAGAAGTCTTTCTTGAACATGCCCGGATTGTCAAACAGTATGGCGCTGCTGCCGTAGTAATGGCTTTCGATGAGAAAGGACAGGCGGATACTGCCGCCCGTAAGATAGAGGTTTGCCAACGTGCTTACCACCTTTTAGTAGATAAGGTGGGGTTCAATCCGCATGATATTATCTTTGACCCCAACGTGCTTGCCGTAGCTACAGGGATTGAAGAGCACAATAATTACGCGGTAGATTTTATCGAAGCTACCGGATGGATTAAACGGAATCTTCCCGGTGCCCATATCAGTGGGGGAGTCAGTAATCTTTCTTTCTCGTTTCGCGGCAATAATTATATTCGTGAAGCGATGCACGCCGTATTCCTTTATCATGCTATTCAGCAGGGAGTGGATATGGGCATTGTGAATCCGGGAACCTCTGTTCTGTATAGCGATATCCCGACGGACGTACTGGAGAAGATTGAGGATGTCGTGTTGAACCGTCGTCCGGATGCAGCCGAACGTCTTATTGAGTTGGCGGAGTCTTTGAAAGCGACCATGAACGGAACAACCGGACAGACAGCTGTCAAGCAGGATGCATGGAGGGAGGACTCTGTTCAAGAACGTTTGAAGTATGCTTTGATGAAAGGTATCGGTGATTATCTCGAACAGGATTTGGCGGAGGCTTTGCCACTCTATAATAAAGCGGTCGATGTGATTGAAGGTCCGTTGATGGATGGAATGAATTATGTCGGTGAACTTTTCGGGGCGGGTAAAATGTTTCTTCCTCAGGTTGTAAAGACTGCGCGTACCATGAAAAAAGCCGTTGCCATCTTGCAACCCATCATCGAATCGGAAAAGACGGAGGGAACGACCTCTGCCGGAAAGATATTATTGGCAACCGTGAAAGGCGACGTGCATGATATTGGAAAGAATATCGTTGCCGTAGTAATGGCTTGCAACGGTTACGATATTGTTGATTTAGGAGTGATGGTCCCAGCCGAAACCATTGTGCAGCGGGCTATTGAAGAGAAAGTGGATATGATCGGATTGAGTGGGCTGATTACGCCGTCTCTCGAAGAAATGGCTCATGTGGCAGGTGAACTTGAGAAAGCGGGATTGGATATTCCTCTTTTGATTGGTGGAGCCACCACGTCGAAGATGCATACGGCATTAAAAATAGCTCCTGTCTATCATGCTCCGGTAGTGCATTTGAAAGACGCTTCCCAGAATGCGGGCGTTGCCGCCAGATTGTTGAATCCACAGGCGAAAGCCGAACTGGTAAATGAGTTGGAAACGGAATATAGAGCGCTTCGTGAAAAGAGTGGTTTGCTGCGTCGTGAAACCGTCTCATTGGAAGAGGCCCAGAAGAACCGGCTGAATCTGTTTTAGCATTCTGTATAAGAAAAAAGATACGTTATAATCAGTATTAGTAAGCAAAAGTTTTGTCTTTTCGATAAATTCCTTACATTTGCGTTCTGATTAATTCATATCTAATACGTAAATGTTTGGAATAGACGACCCTTTTATCATTTTGCCATACCTGCTTTCAGTGGTATGCGTGGTGTTTGCGGTCTGGTTCGGGCTGGAATATTGGAATAAGGACGACGAAAAAGACGAAACACGATGAATACATTTACACTTGGACTGATTGTGGTAGCCTATCTGCTGTCACTCGCTTATTTAGGCTTTCTGGGATATAAGAAAACGACGTCCGCCAGCGATTATCTGGTAGGTGGCCGTCAGATGAATCCTATCGTTATGGTACTTTCCTATGGGGCTACTTTCATTTCGGCGTCCGCTATCGTTGGTTTCGGGGGAGTGGCTGCTGCTTTCGGAATGGGAATCCAATGGCTGTGTTTCCTCAATATGTTTATCGGAGTTGTCATTGCCTTTATCTTTTTCGGTTTGCGTACCCGACGTATGGGGGTAAAACTGAATGTGAGTACTTTACCGAAGCCAATAAGGAATTGACGGCAATTGCTCCGTTAGTTCCGGAAAAGTTCAGGGTATTGGGACATCAAGGGTGGACGGCAATGCCAGTGACCGGTTCTCCGCAATGGTATTCATTGGTTACTTCCCTTATTCGGGGAGTGGGAATCGGTTGTCTTGCACAACCTCAGCTGGTGGTTCGTTTTATGACTGTGGAGAGCAGCAAGCAGTTGAATCGCGGGGTGTTCATCGGTTGTTTTTTCTTGATAATAACCGTAGGAGCTATCTATCATGCCGACGCATTGAGCAATCTATTCTTTTTGAAGACGGAGGGTGCGGTAGCAACGGAGTATGTCTACGTTCAGTTCGCAATTCCATACGATGGGGGCTTCCGTCGGTTCCGATATTTATGGGACGTACAAACCCCGTTCGCGTGACAAGTTGACTAACGTTATTCGTCTTGGGGTACTGTTTTCTATCTTGGTCAGTTATATTATTTGTTATATGCTTCCGCATGACATCATAGCACGTGGCACTTCTATCTTCATGGGAATCTGTGCCGCTGCTTTCCTGCCCGCCTATTTCTGTATTGGGTATCTGTAAGGCGCTGTTTGGCAGGGATGTGCTGATCTCCACCTATCCTTTTTCGGTCATAGATCCGATATTGTTTGCGTTGCCTCTGTCTGTGTTGGCTATTATCGGAGTCAGCATGATGACCTATAAGAAATAAGTATTACGCTTTGATTTTCTTTTTGTAGGATTCATAGCGCGACAGGATGTCACGGACAAAATTATAAGTTTCTATGCCACGAAAATATCCGTTTTTACAGATCGGGTCGGTGAAGTACTCTTCATTGCTCTTGAGCAAGATGAAGTTTTCTACATTGTCTTTCCATACCAGTTTGTTCTTACCGTATTTCTCGGCCAGTGCCATCGCATCATAAATATGTCCTAATCCGGCATTGTAGGAAGCCAGGATAAAACTGAGACGTTCCTGCTTATCGGGAATCATGCTGAGACTACGGTCGGTAGCTGCGATATATTTGACTGCCGCTTTGACACTTTCTTCCGGATTCTGTTCCTTTCCGGGCGGAACTCCCATAGCCCGTGCGGTAGCGGGCATTAATTGCATCAGCCCTTTTGCTCCGGCCCAAGACACGGCTGTGGTATCGAAATTGGATTCCGTGTAAGCCAATGAAGCAAGCATACGCCAATCCCAACCGATATCTTTGGAGTACTTCTTGAATAAATCATCATAGTGCGATATCTTCCCCTCTCTTAGTGAAAGGATAGGAGAATGGGGCATCATTTTGCTATTCTCGAAGTAGCGTTTCATACTGGCTGTATAGGCAGGAGAGGTCATATTTTCCTCATGCCATTTGGTGGCTGCTGCCGCCAGCTCGGGACAGTCTTTTCTCACAGCCCATGATGAACGTTGGTCAAAACTGATAGACAAGCCAATATTTAAGTTGGGATAATACGTTTTATTAAGCTTGGCCAAATCGTTGTCGGCTACCGTGTATGGAATCTTGCCTTGTGCTACTTGTGTGATCAGGTCTTCGGTAGTGATACTGTCATTGGTTACCTTATGGATTTGAATGCCGCTTCCCAATTCGTTGTTCAGGTTGACAAGACGGTCGTAATACTTTCCGGGCTTTACATAGATATCTTTCCCTATCAGTTCCGTTACATCTTTCAAGGGTTTTTGTTTTCCTTTTCCCTGTTGCACAATAACCTGATGGGTGATGATATCCTCACCGCAATAGATAAGGCTGTCTTTCCATTCCTTTGTTACGGGTAGATTGTAGGCAATCATGTCTCCTTCGCCTGCCAGTAATTTCCGGATCAGTTCATCGACACTGTTAGCTACTTCGATCCTAAGTTTTAATCCCAGACTTTTGGCAAACTGACCGCTAAGTTCGTATTGAAATCCCATTTCCTGTCCCCGATAAATGAAGTAGGAAGTAGAACTGTATAGTGTCAATACAACCAGTTCGCCGCTGTCTTTTATCTGCGGAAGGTCGTATGCGTTCTCGCTTACAGGATTGGGTCGCGTGTTCTTACATCCGAACACGCAACAGAATAATACAAGGAATAAAGGAATAATCAGTGTCCTAACGCCCATTCTTTAATTTTCAATTTTTAATTCTTGAGGTGCTTCTTGATATACATTGTCAGAATATCAATAGCTACCTTATTGTTTCCACCTTCCGGTACAATAAGATCGGCATAACGCTTGCAAGGTTCGATGAATTGTAGATGCATTGGTTTCAGAACCCGCGTATAACGTTCCATGACCGCTTCGGCAGTACGTCCGCGTTCAATCACGTCTCTTTGGATAACACGTATCAGTCGTTCGTCAGGATCAGCGTCTACAAATATTTTAAGGTCCATCATGTTGCGCAATTTTTTATCACATAAAGCAAGGATTCCCTCAATGATAACCACTTCGCGAGGTTCGATGTGAATCGTTTCGGGCTGCCGTGTACATGTAAGATAAGAATAGGTAGGCTGTTCAATGCTTTTTCCTTCTTTCAACAGCATGATATGCTTAGATAGCAAACTCCATTCGAAAGCGTCCGGATGGTCGAAATTGATATTCTGACGTTCTTCCACCGGGACGTGGCTGCTGTCTTTGTAGTATGAGTCCTGAGGTAGTAACACCACTTCTCCTGTGGGGAGACTTTCTATGATTTTCCGTACAACGGTGGTCTTTCCGGAACCTGTTCCGCCTGCTATGCCTATTATTAACATCTCTTTAAGTATATATTTAAACTAAATGGAGTAAATTTGCATTGTTTATACAGTATATAGAAGACAAATATAGAAACAATTCATTAAAATAGCAACGGTAATGGTAAAACACATTGTATTATTTAAGTTAAAAGACGATGTTCCCGCTGAAGAGAAGCTGGCAGTCATGACTAAATTTAAGGAAGCGATAGAAGCACTTCCCGCTAAAATCTCTGTAATCCGTAAGGTAGAGGTCGGATTGAATATAAATCCGGGTGAGACTTGGAACATCGCGCTTTACAGTGAGTTTGATACTTTAGAAGATGTGAGATACTATGCAACGCATCCGGAACATGTTGCGGCCGGTAAGATTCTGGCTGAAACAAAGGAAAGCCGTGCGTGCGTGGATTATGAGTTATAACCCCCAATAATAAAAGAATGAAAAAACTATTTTCTTTTCTGCTTTTAAACTTTGTGGTCTATGTGTTGCAAGCGCAGATACAGGATCCTGTGAAATTTAAAACGGAGTTGAAATCTCTTTCCGATACGGAAGCGGAGATTGTATTTACTGCAACCATTGACAAGGGGTGGCATGTATATTCTACTGAGCTTGGGGACGGAGGACCTATTTCCGCCACATTCAACGTCGATAGCAAATCGGGGATTGAACCGGTAGGAAAGTTGAAACCGGTAGGTAAGGAGATAGCTGCTTTCGACAAGTTGTTCGAGATGAAAGTACGCTATTTCGAGAACACGGCTAAGTTTATCCAAAAGGTGAAGTTCACAGGAGGGGCTTATGCGATAGATGGGTATCTGGAATATGGAGCTTGTAATGATGAAAGTTGCCTGCCTCCGACACAGGTTCCGTTCAAGTTTGCCGGAGAAGCTAAGGGTAATACGGTGGCGGCTAAAGAGGACAAATCGGTTAAAGAGGATAAAGCAGACAAGACAGAGACAGATTTAGCTGTTTCAAAAGATACGGTTGCCATGACCGAACTGCTTCCCGCTACTCCGGTGGATGCGTCTACAGGTATCCAGCCTGCTGTTGCATCCAGTGAGCTTTGGAAGCCGGTCATTAGTGAACTGCAAGCGCTGGGAGAGGAGCATGGACAGAAAGATATGTCTTGGATATATATATTCATAACAGGTTTTCTAGGTGGATTATTGGCATTGTTTACTCCTTGTGTATGGCCGATTATTCCGATGACCGTCAGTTTCTTTCTGAAACGTAGCAAGGATAAGAAGAAAGGTATTCGTGACGCATGGACGTACGGTGCGTCTATCGTAGTGATTTATGTTGCGTTGGGGTTGGCTATTACACTGATTTTCGGTGCCAGTGCGCTGAATGCTTTGTCTACCAATGCTATCTTTAATATTCTTTTCTTCTTGATGTTGGTGGTTTTTGCAGCTTCATTCTTTGGAGCTTTCGAGATCAGGCTCCCGTCGAAGTGGGGAAATGCGGTAGATAGTAAGGCTGAATCAACGACCGGTCTGTTGAGTATCTTCCTGATGGCTTTCACTCTATCTTTGGTGTCTTTCTCTTGCACAGGTCCGATTATCGGATTTTTGCTCGTACAGGTGTCTACAACGGGAAGTGTGGTTGCTCCGGCAATTGGTATGTTAGGATTTGCCATTGCATTGGCTCTGCCGTTTACTCTGTTCGCTCTGTTCCCGTCATGGCTGAAATCTATGCCGAAGTCTGGTGGATGGATGAATGTGATAAAGGTGACGTTGGGCTTTCTTGAATTGGCATTCGCACTTAAGTTCTTGTCGGTAGCCGATTTGGCATACGGATGGAGACTGCTCGACCGTGAAACGTTCCTTGCTTTGTGGATCGTGATTTTTGCTTTGCTTGGATTCTATTTGTTGGGTAAGGTTAAATTCCCGCACGACGATGATGATAATAAGGTAGGAGTTACCCGTTTTTTTATGGCGCTTATTTCTTTGGCGTTTGCGGTATATATGGTTCCCGGTTTGTGGGGAGCACCGTTGAAGGCGGTAAGTGCATTCGCTCCGCCTATGCATACGCAGGATTTTAACTTGTATGAGAATGAGGTGCATCCAAAATTCAAGGATTACGAGCTGGGAATGGAGTATGCCCGCCAGCAAGGTAAGCCGGTTATGATTGACTTTACCGGACATGGTTGTGTGAATTGCCGTAAGATGGAAGCTGCCGTATGGACAGATTCAAAGGTGAGTGATATTATTAATAAGGATTATGTGCTCATCTCTTTATATGTAGATGATAAAACTCCGCTTTCGGAACCGGTGAAAGTAGTAGAAAATGGTACAGAACGTACATTGCGTACTGTAGGCGACAAATGGAGTTATCTGCAACGTGTGAAATTCGGTGCCAACGCCCAGCCTTTCTATGTATTGCTGGATGGTCAGGGAAAACCGTTGAACAAGTCGTATGCTTATGATGAAGATATAACTAAATATATTGACTTCCTGCAAGTAGGACTGGAAAATTATAGGAAGGAGAAGTAATGACTTCTCTGGCGATGGATTAATAAAAGGCGACTTCATTCTTGGATGAAGCCGCCTTTTATTTTTTTTATTTCGTCTCTACCAGCCAACGATTGATATTGTGTAAATTCCACACCTATCTTCATACTTTCCGATGGCCTTTCTGATAAGGAATCAGATATTTCCGATATAAAATCCTTGATCGCACGTTCTTTTCTAAAGATACAATATGCAAATGAGAATTTAGGCAGAAGACGAATATAATCTTTTTCAGAATGTTTTCAGTATCATGTTTTTTCTTTGCGTAGAATAAATATATATATTTTCGGCAATTTGGCGCAGAACTATTCGGTTATTTGACTTTTTACATAACCCTCACTCTTTCTTGCAACTCTCTCATTTTCTGCATAAGTGCATCGAACTCTAATGATTCACCATAAATGAAGAAACGCCTCATATCGGCATAATCATCTTGCCATGCATCCATAACCGATTTTGGTATTGTAAAGCTAATGGATGATGGAGCATGCAAATCATAATTTACATACTTCAAAGCATAATAAGTTTTACGATGCTCAACTATGGCATCATAAAGTTTGCGATTCGACAATGCTTCTAAACCATATTCTGTGTCCATCAGTTTTTCTAAATCATACAGATGGCGTGACATTCGGACACTTCTTGGCTTTTCTTTTTGGAATTCTTCCGCCAAAAGAAATAACTTCTCAAGGAATGTACGAGTTGGCACTACAGTTCTGACAAGGCTTTCTGCACCTCTATCTTCGCCATCAAAACTTTCACCTATTAGAGAACGAATCTGCCGCAACTCCGTAGGTTCATCCATTGAAAGACAACTAATCTCTATCTTTACACGTGGAGGAATATAATTGATCGTATCTTCAAGAATCGACGGATAGTGTAATAAGATTACAGTAGGATCCTTGTCTGAGTCTATCGGTCGCCATTCTCCATTTTTATCCTGTACTTGAGATACATTCTCTATATTGTACCCAGAAACTCCCATTTCTTTCAAGCGAGCATCTAATTGAGCAGAAAGAATCTCATGAATATATGCTCGTGACATTTTGCGTAATTTCTCACGCTGACTTTTACCAGTCTTCTCAATATCAAAGAATGAATGACTGATTGCCAAGTCAATGTCTTCAGAGAAACGCTCTATGATATTAAACCCTTTTGATAACGATGTTCCGCCTTTGAATATTAAAGAATCACGGCAATCTGTTTGGAATAATGCCTTCAATGTAACGGTTACCCACCAGTCCTTTTCAATAGCAACTTGATTAACACCATGATGTCCAGCTTCTGTTTGCTGTAACATTGCCAATCGGTCTACTATTTCATTATTTAACCACAGTTTTCCCATAATCTATTTCTATTTTAAGCGGTTAGCATTGGCTTTATAATTCTTTTCATCCATGCAGGCATCATGTCTACATCTTTACTTAAAGCCTCCTTGTCGGTTTCTTTTGACACCAATTGTCGGATTATATTCAATTCACTTTCTCCTATATTCTCTTTTTTCAGAGCTTTAAGTGCCTGAACAAGTAAAGAAATGAGTAGAGTACCATAACAGAAATTCTTGGGTACACCTCGCTTTAATACTACTTTCCTATTAGATAAGTTTATAGTTCTTTCGCTACCGGTAGTCAAGAAAGTGTAATTCATCGGCACTTGAGTTGATAGCCCTAATGCGTTCAATGCTGTCATGCCAGATGGTAACACCTCTGCGTTATCTCGGACAGTAATTGCCTGTACCACCTTATCAACTGAAGGAAGCACTACACCAAATTTGCTTTTTCTCGGTTTGGTATATATGCCATGTGCTATTTTAACAAGCATACCTTCTGTCGTTAACTCAGACAAAATGCTTCCCACAAATTCTGTGTGGTATTCAGGGAAATCAGACCGAAACAGAATGCAATCTTCTGGCATCGCTTCTATGCGTTGCTTAAGAGTTATACCATCTATAGAATATTCATTAGTCATTTTACCTTTGAAATTTTGATGATTTTTCAAATGCAAAGATACAAAATGATTTTAATAAATGAGAAATCGTCAAGTAATTTATTCGTTTGACTCGAAATAATATAAGGATGAAATCCTTATCGAATCTCATCCTTATTCTTGATTTATGGAATATACAGTAACTCGAACTCCTTTTTCCGCCGTCGCTCGATGCTCGGTATCACTTTCCCTTTATAGCATCGGAACGAGATATACTCCTCGTAAATATCCACGAGCAAATGAATGGCATGAAAAATGTAGCGAAACGAAGAATAAGGCCCCTCGGCTTGCAGGCAAAGCCTGTATTTTTTCCTGATACGGAAAAATTTGAGTAACTTTACCCCACAAAACAGAAAGGAACAGCGTTCTCAACGGTGGTGGACAGGATATTCGAACGGGATACGGAAACAAATTCCAGACCTCTTTTCCAATCCTGAAAAGGCAACGGATAAGTAGCGATTTGTTTTCCTAACTCCCTAAAAGCCGGTCAAAAACCATAAGCGGAAGAATTTGGTACAAAACTGCATATCCCTTTCGGTTTCAAACACTTTACATTATTCTTCCGAAATCCATCCGTATGTGAGCGAGTTTTACTATCTTTGCCACTTTAACCCGATAATCAATGAGTAGAATATTATTAAATACAAAGATTTGGCTATTAATGCTATTGTTGAGTGTCGTTTCTTCTGTTTATGCACAAGATGATGATTTCACAACATGGACAAAATTTAAAATAAGTCATAAAATTGATTCCCGGTTTTCTGTCTCCGGTGATGTGGAGCTGCGTACAAAGGATGATATGAACAAGTGGGATCGTTGGGGACTTACTGTCGGAGGCGACTATCGGGCATATTCCTTTTTGAAATTGGTCTGTCTTGTTTATCATCGTCTGAATCAGAGGTTGTCTTTTCTTCTGCAGTTGTTTTCTCTTCTGTAGTCTGTTCCTCTGTTGTTTGCTGCTCTGTTGTTTTCTCTTCTGTAGTTTGTTCCTCTGTTGTTTGCTGCTCTGTTTGTTCCTCTGTTGGTTCCTCTGTTGGTTCCTCTGTTGGCTGTTCTTCTACAGAGCTTTCTTCCTGCTGCTCCCTTGATTCTTCGTTATTTCTTGTAGTCTCTCTCTGTGTTTCTTCCCGTGTATTCTCTCTTCTTTCAGTCTGTGCAGTATTGTTTTCTGTCGTATTTCCTTCTTCTGTCTGTCCCGCAGTAGTGCTGCCAGCTGTTGTGCCTGTCTGCTTTGTTGTTGGCTGTTTTGTTGTATAATACTGCATGTCACGATAATCATAATCTTTATTAACTTTTTTCTTATTATTCTTTCCAGCTATAACAGATACAAACAATACAGAAACAAGAGCAATAACAACTATACATCCTGCAATCCATGACATTGCCATTCTGGCAGGCAATGAAAGTGCTGGGAACAATCTTCTTATAAATAGGGTAACAGCATTTTAATGATGTCTGTTCCTCTTCTGGTATACAGAGCTTACAGCCTCCTGCTCATCATATTCATTGCTGTATTCTTCTGACTCATCATCCTATTCATCATCCTGTTCTTTATCATCGTCTGAATTTTCATATGCATCTTCATATATCTCATCTGAAATATTATCATTTGCAACAGCTGACTTAGCTTCATCAGCTGTGTTTTCTAAAACAGCTGCCTCTCCTGACAGTATAAGCTTAATCTGTGCTATCCAGCTTCCAATATATGAGCTGTCAACATCTGTCATTCTCTCAATAGCATCTACCGACTGCATCTCATATGCATATAACTCTACAAGTGCCATCTGTACAGAATCTAAAGATTTTAACTTTTCATCCTCCTCATCAAACACCGAAGGACTTCTGAATGCATTTGCCTTTTTCATTGGTCTTCTTCATTACTTTCTTCAGCTTGGATGTTTTGATGGCCGAGTTTCCGGTGATATGGATAGCGTGCACTTTAATCTTTTCCTTCTTGTCGATATCAATGTCAACAATCACCTGATTTTCGTTAGATGGATCGTCCTTTTGCGCGATAATCACTTCTGCATTCTTAAAGCCTTTATCGTCAAAATAACGTTTGATCAATGTCTTTGCACGGTCAACGGTATTCGGAGTGATCTGCATACCTTTTACCATACCCAGTTTGCTTTCAAGGTCTGTACGTTCTGACTTCTTCACACCATGATAGCGTACATCCGCAATACGGGGACGTTGTGTCAGACTGATTTTTAACCAAATCTTGTTGCCTTCTATCTTTTCGGCAGTAATCTGTACGTTAGAGAACAAACCATGTTTCCAGTAGCGCTTGATTGCTCCGGTAATCTCATCACCCGGCACGGTAATCGTCTGTCCAACGGACAGTCCGGATAATCCGATTAACACATAGTCTTCATAATTCTTCACGCCTTCAACCTTGATGTCTGCTATCTCATACTTTTTAGGCGTTCCTGAGTATAAGATGACTGGCTTAGAGTCTTCGTCAGTGTTGGTATTCTGCGTAAAGCCCGTGGCTGCAAAGCAGAACAGGCCGATAAACGTTACGAATATAAAGGAAATACGATAATGCATTTATGTTATAATTTGAAGTTTCGAATTATGTTAGCTGATTTGTTCACTCGTTTTGCCGAACCGGCGCTCTCTTTGCTGATACTCATAAATGGCTTTACAGAATTCTTCTTTATCGAAGTCCGGCCAGAATGTATCACAAAAATAAAGCTCCGAATAAGCACATTGCCATAGCAGGTAGTTGCTTAGTCGGATTTCTCCTCCCGTGCGGATCAGTAAATCCGGATCGGGCATAAAGTTTGTGGTCAGATGAGCAGTTATGTATTCATCTGTTATTTGTTCGGGAGATATTTCTCCCGTTTTTGCAAGCGTTGCAATCTGTCGGACTGCTTCAGTCATTTCCCAGCGGGAAGAGTAGCTGAGTGCCAGTACCAGGCAGGTTCCTGTATTATTAGCTGTGTGTTCTATACATCTTGACAGACCTTCCTGCACTTCTACAGGTAATTTCTTAATATCACCAATAATGCGGAAACGAATATTGTTCTTCATCAACGTTTCTTCTTCGATAGAATCCAGCAATAGATTCATTAAAGCTGCTACTTCTTCCTGCGGACGATTCCAATTCTCGGTGGAGAAAGTATATAAAGTCAGATATTTAACCCCCAGACGTGCAGCATCCTCGATAATTTTATGTACCGTTTCTGCGCCTGCATGGTGACCGTAAGTTCGTTCTTTTCCCCGCTGTTTAGCCCATCTCCCATTCCCATCCATAATGATGGCTATGTGCTGGGGAATCCGATTTTTGTCTATTTTCTCTATATAGGACATGTTTTGATTATAAGGTTCGTATTTAACTACTTCTTATTACTGTATTAGAAATCCGAGTTTATTAACTCTACCACGCCAGATTTTGTCAATACCTTGACCACCTACCATCCATATATAATGGTTTCTGTCAACTACCATCGTGTAGTTTGCTTCTTTTCCCTTGAAGCTGAACTCGGAATAAGGATATTGTATTACTCCTCCTTCAAGTTTCACCGGAGGAAGAATTCCGGGAAGCATGAACATTCTGTCTACCCCTTTCCATACAAGTAATGTCGGGGAGGTATAGAATTTCTGGAATCCCTTAGCATCATCTTTAGTTTCTTTTCCACAAATGTAAAATGCGTCGTTATAATGTATAATAGACGGGTCTACTAATTTCGGACAGTTGTTATTTGATGGAATCTCCATTGGAATCCAGGCTTTGCCATCTTCTGAAGCCCAAACGACTGTAGCTGTGTCTTTTTTTGAATCTAATCCTTGAGTATTACCCACAACGATTGCATTCAATGTTCCGCTTTCAGTTGCATATACATCGGCTGACAGATTGTTTGTCGGGAACTCAGCAGGAACTACTTCTGTGCTTGTCGTTATATTCCAACCAGTCTCCTTCTGTTCTGCAAAGCTAAAGTATTTCTTGTTATCTTTCTCGATTACGCTGGCTATACCGTTAACGTTTTTATGATTACTGCCATCACTATTAGAGAAACTGGTGATCAAATTAGTAACTGTCGCTCCATCTGGAGTGAGGACATTATCTTCTGTCCAAGTCAAGCCGTCATTGGAATTATATATTTTCTTATTTTCTGTGAGTAAATACAACTTGTCTGCAAAGCGGATAATAGATGTAACGTCAGCACCTTCAGGAAGGTCGGCATTCTTTGAATCCCAACTTTGACCATAGTTCAAACGATCACTAGGAGAGCCTGCCGGTATCGTCGTACTATATACTTTATCACTATTTTGGGTAAACAGTAAAATGTTGTCCCCTAGCGTCACAAGCTTCTGTTTTTGTGCAGTAATTCCTGCTGGATTCTCAGCTATAGGTTTATCTCCCCAACTGAGTGAATCGGGAACCATCGTATGCATCCGTATATTAACTTTATACTCATTCTGAACCTCCATATTCGGTGCCCATACCTTCAGTACCAGAAAGTTGTTTTTCTCGGTTGCATTTACATACTTAGTCAGGTCAATAGAGTCGTTAATATTAACGATTGAATCCTGATCGTTCTGATCTTTCATCGTCACGATACCGGATGCTGTTGTCAGCGTCTTGATCAGAATACTATTAATGATCGTGTCAGCATTGACAGGCAGTGAATCCACATTATATATTAAACGACTAACTTGGTCAATTGTGAATTTATAGTTTACCCCATAACCTATAGTGTCAAGTTCAAATGCGCGTATAGTCGCATCCGGACTATAATTGACTTCGTTATCATTGTCAAGGCAAGACGTAATAACGAATGACACCATGAAAAAACTCGCAATGATTGATAAAAACTTTATTCTCATTTGAAAGATTGTGTTTATTTACAAGTTGCAAAAATAGGAACATTTTTTCCGATATAGAACATTAAGGGGAAGTTTTATATAAAATTATAGATAATAACGCTGTTTTTATCGACGTAGAACCCCTTGAATAGAACTATTTTAGCTATTTCTCGAAAACATAATGCCAAATCTGTCTGTCGAAGTGTTTTTCAGTCGAATAACTAAAATTATCGCTTATTTCAGGTGCTTTAACACCGGAATTCAGCTTGCACGGACATTTCTCAATATATACTTCATCCCATAGTTCGGCATCAATAAATGATTGGAGCAGCTGACTTCCTCCCTCTACCAGTAAGGACTGTATTTTTTGTTGATATAGCACTTTCATGATCTGTGGCAGAATATCCTGTGTGAATTCAATCGTGCGGTATGTGACGTTCTTCTTGTCCGGATGTTTTTCTGCTGTAAATACGATGGTGGGTACTTCTCCGTCAAACAGACGCAGGCTGTGGGGAAGAGACAATGCACGGTCCAAAACGATGCGTACCGGATTCCGGCCGTACCAGTTGCGGACTGTCAGCGACGGATTGTCCAACAATGCTGTCCGCCTGCCTACCATGATTGCATCAGTTTCCGCTCTCTTTTTATGTACAAGCATGGAAGTAAGAGGGGAGGACAGTACTACGGGATTGCCGTCTGTTCGTTCTACATCAATGAAATGATCAGCCGATTCTGCCCATTTTAGTGTGATAAAGGGGCGGTGCAGCGTATTGAAAGTAATGAAGCGCCGGATCAGATACCTGCATTCTTTCTCCAGTACGCCTACTGTCACTTCTCTTCCGGCGTCCCGCAACTTCTGAATTCCTCGTCCGGCGACCTGTGAGAACGGGTCTTGACAGCCAATTACAATACGGGGAATCTGCTTCTCGATAATCAAGTCGGCACAAGGAGGCGTCTTTCCGTAGTGTGAGCAAGGTTCCAGGCTGACATAAATGGTGGAACGGCTTAATAAAGACTTGTCTTTGACGGAACGAATCGCGTTTACTTCGGCATGCGCCTCTCCGCAGCGGATGTGATATCCTTCGCCGATAATACGTCCGTCACATACGATAACGGCTCCTACCATCGGGTTCGGAGCAACATTGCACAGTCCGTTTTTTGCCAGCTCAATGCAACGTCTCATGTATTTTTCTTCTTCCATTTTGGTGCTCTTCGCTATATTATTCTTACTTTTGCACTCCGAAATCGTAAAATATGAACCGCATCACTACTTACATCCGTCAGTCACTACAGGATATTTATCCGCCGGAAGAGGTCAAAGCTCTTTCGATGTTGATCTGTTGCGACATGTTGGGGGTGGATGCGCTTGATATTTACATGGGCAAAGATATAATTTTATCTGCATGCAAACAGCGTGAATTAGAAAACATTATATTCCGTTTGCAGAAAAATGAGCCAATACAGTACATACGGGGATATGCTGAGTTCTGTGGAAGGAACTTCCGGGTAGCTCCCGGCGTGCTGATCCCTCGTCCGGAGACGGCCGAACTGGTGGCCCTGATTGTGAAGGAGAATCCGGATGCACGTCGCCTATTAGATATAGGTACGGGAAGCGGATGTATCGCCATCTCTTTGGATAAAAATCTGCCGGATGCGAAAGTGGATGCCTGGGACATTTCGGAAGAAGCGTTGGCTATTGCCCGTAAAAATAATGAAGAGCTGGATGCTCAGGTCACCTTCCGTCGACAGGATGTTTTTTCTGCTGACGGAATGCAAGGGACATCTTACGATATAATTGTCAGTAATCCGCCCTACGTGACGGAAACTGAAAAAACAGAGATGGAGGCCAATGTACTTGACTGGGAGCCGGGACTTGCCCTGTTTGTTCCCGATGAAGACCCTCTGCGTTTCTATCGCCAGATTGCGGAACTGGGACGAAAACTACTCCGTCCGGGCGGCAAACTCTATTTTGAAATCAATCAGGCATACGGACAAGACATGATACGCATGATAGAAATGAACCAATATCGGGACGTTCGTGTTATAAAAGACATATTTGGAAAAGATAGAATACTTACAGCTAACCGATGAGTGCACAATTAACAGATGAAGAGGCGTTGAATCGTGTTGCCTCTTATTGCTCCGCTGCAGAACATTGCCGGGCAGAAGTAAATGAGAAATTACAGCGTTGGGGAATAGCCTATGAGACCATAGCGCGTATCCTTGAACGGCTGGAAACCGAAAAGTATATTGATGACGAGCGCTATTGCCGTGCTTTTGTGAACGATAAGTTTCGTTTTGCCAAATGGGGTAAGATGAAAATCGCACAGGGACTCTACATGAAGAAGATTCCTTCCGATGTGGCATGGCGTCATCTGAACGAAATTGATGAAGAGGAATATCTCTCCATCCTGCGTGACTTGCTGGCTTCCAAACGGAAAAGCATTCATGCGAAAGATGATTATGAACTGAACGGAAAACTGATGCGATTTGCGGTGAGCCGTGGTTTTGAACTCAAAGATATACGCCGTTGTATCGAAATTCCGGAGGAAGAGGAACAATTCAGTTAAAAAATAAACGGATTCTTCTTTCTATTCTCGTTCAATTTCTGTACTTTTGCGGCAAATAATTAATAGTTAGTTTAGTTATGAAAAACTTAGAGAGACTATTTGCGGAGAAACTGTTGAAGATTAAAGCTATTAAACTTCAACCCGCTAACCCTTTTACATGGGCTTCTGGATGGAAATCCCCCTTTTACTGTGACAACCGTAAAACTCTGTCCTATCCTTCTCTTCGTAATTTTGTGAAGATTGAAATTACACGTCTGATATTGGAACGATTCGGACAGGTGGATGCGATTGCAGGTGTGGCTACAGGTGCTATCCCGCAGGGAGCATTAGTGGCTGACGCGTTGAATCTGCCGTTCGTGTATGTTCGTTCTACCCCGAAAGACCACGGATTGGAAAACCTGATTGAAGGAGAACTTCGTCCGGGTATGAAAGTCGTAGTGGTTGAAGATTTGATTTCTACAGGTGGTAGTAGTTTGAAGGCTGTGGAAGCAATTCGTCGCGATGGTTGTGAAGTGATCGGTATGGTAGCTGCTTATACGTATGGTTTTCCCGTTGCTGAGGAAGCATTCAAGAATGCCAAAGTACCTTTGGTGACGTTGACCAATTACGAAGCAGTGCTTGATGTAGCACTTCGTACCGGTTATATCGAAGAAGAAGATATTGCGACATTGAACGATTGGCGTAAAGACCCGGCTCATTGGGATGCAGGGAAATAATATTGTATTATTTGATCGGAAATTTTAGTAAGAAAGAACCATTCGGACAATATCTGTTCGGATAGTTCTTTCTTTGATTTTATACGAATAAAGAATTATGGCTAATTTTGAAAGTAGTGTAAAGGTAATACCTTACAGTCAGGAACGTGTGTATGCCAAGCTATCGGACTTGAGCAATCTGGAATCGGTAAAAGACCGTTTACCGGAAGATAAAATACAGGACTTGAGTTTTGATTCGGATACACTGAGCTTTAGCGTTTCGCCTATCGGCCAGCTGACCTTGCAGATTGTTGAGCGTGAACCTTGCAAATGTATTAAACTGGCAACTACCAACTCTCCGCTACCTTTTAATATGTGGATTCAGCTAGTTTCAACAGCAGAGGAAGAGTGCAAGTTGAAAGTGACTATCAGTATGGATATCAATCCGTTTATGAAAGCGATGGTACAGAAACCTCTTCAGGATGGTCTGGAGAAGATGGTTGAGATGCTGTCGATGATTAACTATTAAACAGGTAATAAGTAATAAATAATAGGTAATACCCGCGGAGTATCAACGTAACTACGATTATTACTTACTACTTATTACCTAATACTTAAATATTATGGCGCAGAAACTTTGGGAAAAATCCGTGCAGGTAAATAAAGACATCGAACGTTTTACGGTGGGACGTGATCGTGAGATGGATCTTTATCTGGCTAAACATGATGTACTCGGTTCTATGGCTCATATTACGATGCTCGAAAGTATCGGTCTGTTGACCAAGGAAGAACTGGAACAGTTGTTGGCTGAGTTGAAGACTATTTATGCTTCGGTCGAAAGAGGTGAGTTTATAATAGAAGAAGGAGTAGAGGATGTGCATTCGCAGGTAGAATTGATGCTGACCCGCCGTTTGGGAGATGTCGGTAAGAAGATTCACAGTGGTCGTTCACGGAATGATCAGGTTTTGCTGGACCTCAAACTCTTTACCCGTACACAGATTCGCGAGATCGCGGAAGCGGTGGAACAACTCTTTCATGTGTTGATTCTTCAGAGTGAGCGATATAAAAATGTCCTGATGCCGGGATATACCCATTTGCAGATTGCGATGCCTTCATCCTTTGGATTGTGGTTCGGTGCTTATGCCGAAAGCCTGGTGGATGATATGCAGTTCCTACAAGCGGCTTTCAGGATGTGCAATCGCAATCCTTTGGGCTCTGCAGCAGGATATGGCTCCTCTTTCCCGTTGAACCGGACGATGACAACCGATTTGTTAGGTTTTGATTCGCTGAATTATAATGTCGTTTATGCACAGATGGGACGTGGCAAGTTGGAGCGTAATGTTGCTTTTGCATTGGCTACCATTGCCGGAACGATCTCCAAGCTGGCTTTTGATGCTTGTATGTTCAATAGTCAGAACTTCGGTTTCGTGAAGCTGCCGGATGATTGTACTACCGGTTCGAGCATCATGCCTCATAAGAAGAATCCGGATGTGTTCGAACTGACACGTGCTAAATGTAATAAACTGCAGTCTCTTCCTCAGCAGATAATGATGATAGCAAACAATCTGCCATCCGGTTACTTCCGTGACTTACAGATTATTAAAGAGGTTTTCCTTCCCGCTTTTCAGGAACTGAAGGACTGCTTGCAGATGACGACTTATATCATGAATGAGATTAAGGTGAATGAACATATCCTTGATGATGATAAATATCTGTTTATTTTCAGTGTCGAGGAAGTGAATCGACTGGCTCGTGAAGGTATGCCTTTCCGTGATGCGTATAAGAAAGTCGGTCTTGATATAGAAGCCGGAAAATTTACTCATGACAAACAGGTGCATCATACACACGAAGGAAGTATCGGTAATCTTTGTAATGATGAAATCTCCGCATTAATGCAACAAGTGGTCGATGGCTTCAATTTCTGTGGAATGGAGCAGGCTGAGAAAGCATTATTAGGGCGATAAAATATTTTCTGCCAAACTTTTTTGATCGAAAGTTTGGCAGAAACAAGGAAACTCATTATCTTTGCACCCGTTGAAAAAATGCGGAAATAGCTCAGTTGGTAGAGCATAACCTTGCCAAGGTTAGGGTCGCGAGTTCGAGTCTCGTTTTCCGCTCTCTTTTCCCTTTTTAGGATGCTCGAATGGTGGAATGGTAGACACGAAGGACTTAAAATCCTTTGGCCATTGCGGCTGTGCGGGTTCAAGTCCCGCTTCGAGTACGAGTATTCCTGATTAAAGGCTCTGTAAATCATTGATTTACGGAGCTTTTTGTGTGTTTCTACCGCCATATGCCCTGCTGATAAAGGGGCAATTACAACCTCACCGAATATATTTGATAATTATTGTCATTGAATTTATTTTTAATGTTAAAAAAGTATGTGATAGATCTACTGAGATTTAATTTCATACCTTGATATATTATTTAGATAGTATGTTGATATTTTGTTTGGTGAATACCTTCATATATGCTGGTTGTTTTACAATATTTCTTATGCATTAAATAGATGTTAAATCCAGTCTTTTCCTTCGAACTATCTTTTTTTGTGTGATGTTGTTTATTTTGAGAACGTTTTGATACAATGTAAAAGATATTGCGCAATTGAACAGGGTGAATAGTATCTTATTATAAATCGGGAGTAAACTCTTTTGGGAATGTTTTTGTGTTTTCCATGTTTTTACGTTTTTCTCCCTGCTGTAAGTGTGGAGGAGGATGCAAGGGAGTTTACATAATTCAATATATTATGGACTTACATTCAGGATTGCCCTATTGGGTTGTTAAAAATTCATTGTTAGATTACTTTCATCCCTTGGAGGATGATTTTTCAACAGATATTGTAGTTGTGGGGTCTGGTATAACGGGTGCTTTGATGGTACACGAGCTTTGTAGTGCCGGTTTAAGATGTTGCATGGTTGACAAACGAAGCATTGCAACTGGAAGTTCCATTGCAAGTACCGCTTTACTGCAATATGAAATTGATGTTCCTCTTTGTGAAATGGCAGAAATTATTGGAGAGGATAATGCTGTTTCTGCATATCGCGCATCTTTGGCATCAATTGCTGATATTGAAAAGGTATTAAAGGAAACAGGAGTAGATGCTGATTTTGAAAAACGACCAAGTCTTTTTTATGCTAGTATTCCAAAGGATATAGAATTAATTGAAAAAGAATATGTGATACGAAAGAAGCACAATTTGCCGGTTCGTTTGCTGGGAAAAGAGGAGATAAAAAAACTGTATAATATAGAGGTTCCAGGCAATGCACTGTTAAACCGAGTATCGGCGCAGATGGATGCTTACAAAGCGACTACTGGTCTTTTGCTCTACCATATGAAAAAAGATGGACTGGAAATTTTTACTCATACCGGTGTAACAGAATGTGTTGAAATGCCTGAAGGATATATTATAGAAACAGATAGAGGGCATAAAATAGAGTGTAAATATGTGATCATCGCAGCCGGATTTGAAGCAGGGAAGTTTTTATCTCGGGAAATTATGGATTTGACTTCAACTTATGCACTTGTGTCGCATCCGGTAGATTCTAAAGATTTGTGGCCTGAACAGTGTTTAATTTGGGAAACAGCTGAGCCATATTTGTATATACGGACTACAAGGGGAAATCGTATCATTGTCGGTGGTGAAGATGAAAAGTTCAGTGATCCGGAGCGCCGTGATGCGTTACTCAGAAAGAAAACTCTTGTATTAGAAAAGAAATTTAGGAGATTATTTCCAAGTATTCCTTTTAAAACAGAAATGGCGTGGTGTGGCACTTTTAGTACAACAAAAGATGGGCTACCCTTTATCGGTAATTGTCCAGATAAGGACAGGATGTTTTTTGATTTGGGATATGGTGGCAACGGCATAACCTTTAGTATGATTGGAGCACAGATTATCTGCAAGAAGTTGCAAGGTATAGATGATGAACGCGGTAGGATTTTCGGTTATGAGAGAATTGAAAATATTGGTAATTTGCAGAGAGTAAAAGTCAATAGTAACTCAAATCTCCTTCTTGAAGGAGGGAAATTTTGGGAGAGTTGCTATTGACTTTTGCTGTACTCTCCCATGTTTAGAATTATATTCATATAAATATTGCTTTCTGATGTAGCTAATATTTTTGAACTCCAGTACCCAGCCATTGCGGCATTCGTGCCTTGCCGTAGAAATAATAGAACAGCAATCCTATCCAGCTGGTAAGAACGATTAAGATAATAGCTATCAGCCGTCTTTCTATTGGTGCATGGATACGCCATATTTCCAGTGCGGCTTTGATAGTCAGTACTAATCCAACAATCCATATTACAAATCCAACCATAGCTTATTAATATGTAAGAAGTTACTATTTATAGAATGATATACGATTAAGAATCAGTCAAGTTTTTTACTTACATCTTTTTTCACTTCGTTATATCCTTCCTTGATTTCTTTCTTGGTTTTCTCTGCGCTGTTTTGAACGTCTTTTTTGGTGTCTTTCCACGCATCTTTTACGGCATCAGCACCATCTTCGATTTTATCGGATACTTTGTCCACTGCATCATTGACGTTTTCTTTCACTTTTTCAACTTGTTGTTTCGCTTTATCCTGTTCTTTTTTATTACGACAGGACGTGAAGGATATTATAGTTGTAACTACAAAAATTGCAAATAATAATTTTTTCATATTCTTTTAAATTAAAATTGTAAAGTCACTTTGAGAATAAATTGGTGGATTCTTCAGGCAGATTCCTGTCTGCCTGAAGAATGACACAAACTTAACGATTCTGAATGCCTATTTCTTTTCAGTTTTTTTGCTTGAAGTCGAAGACTTGCACTCTTTAGCTTGGGCGGTCTTTTTAGTGCCCTTTGCCTCTTCCTGTTTCTTTTCAGTTTTCTTGTTCATAATTCAAAAGTTTTAGTTAATAATTTAGGTTTATTCAGAAACACTCTAGTGTTCTTAATTGGTTTACTAGAATCTGTTTCATTTTTTTGCATCAGCAGCTATTGTATGCATTTTGCCTTTAAGGTCATCTGCCTTTTCAGCTAGGTCGAAAGTTTTGTCTGCAACTTTATCGGCTACGGCAGCACCTGTATCCAATACTTTTTCCTTTGCAGTATCTAACATTTCTTCGGCTTGCCCACTTATTTTATGAAAGGCATCACATACTTTTTTCTTTAGTTTTTTGGCTTTAGAAGTTCGTGAAAAACGATAAACGAGGGCGCCAATGACCGATCCTATACCAAGACCGAGCCATAAATCAGAAGTTCTATTTTCCATAATTAAGTTGGTTTTAGATAGTTAAAAATAGAGTTTGGTAATAAGTAAGAAACTGTATGTAAGTTAAGTTCTTAAAGTCACATACTTATTAGTGGGTTTATATGTAAATATATAGATATATAATTAGTATTTTATAAAGGAAAAATATTTTGCTTGTTGAATGGAAAAATATTTATTCATATCGCTAGAATATTCTTCTTTACAGTCAGCTTGTTTGCTGTCTCATACTTGATAAACAATAAATTATTGTTCCTATGATAGAACTGACTATTAATCTGATCCATAAATTTGAACTTATACTTTTCATGGCTGTAGATTTTATTGATGAAACAATGTTTAAAACTTATTTTTTTTAGAAAAATATGTAGGTTTAC